>Ga0116171_10006276_pt1 | contig 10289 bp, 5 predicted proteins | sample AD_JPNHW2_MetaG_FD_89798 | JGI IMG/M metagenome (GOLD analysis project Ga0116171, IMG submission 89798) | Active sludge microbial communities of municipal wastewater-treating anaerobic digesters from Japan - AD_JPNHW2_MetaG | ecosystem: Engineered > Bioreactor > Anaerobic > Digestate | place...
TTTCATTCGTTTCCAAAAATAACGGCACGGAGACGAGAAGGAAAGGGAATGTGACGCTGGCGAGATAATTTTATAAACTTTAGGAGTTTTTCAGGCAATACTATTTCATCATTTCGCTGATAATTGCATCAACCGAGATCCCTTCTGCTTCCGCTTTATAATTCTTAACGATCCTGTGCCTGAGCACCAAATGTGCGACGTGCTGAACATCTTCAATATCAGGCGAGAACTTACCGTTGAGGGCTGCGCTGCACTTAGCACCAATAATAAGGTATTGCGAAGCCCGCGGCCCGGCACCCCAGGAAATGAAATCATTTGCCCATTTATGTGCAGCGGCAGTTTTAGGACGGGTAACAGAAGCAAGATTTATGGCATATTTATAAACATTATCAGGGACGGGAATTTTGCGTATCACTTCCTGATACATTAATATTTCCTCGGCGGTCAAAACAACATTTATCTGCGGATTATAGTTGGTAGTTGTGGTTTTCACAATATCGATCTCCTGATCAAATTCAGGATAGTCGAGCCAGATATTGAACATAAACCTGTCGAGCTGAGCTTCGGGCAATGGGTAAGTCCCTTCCTGCTCAATCGGGTTCTGAGTAGCCAAAACAAAAAACGGTTCTTCGAGTTTGAAATTTTTTCCTGCAACTGTTACCGCTTTTTCCTGCATGGCTTCGAGCAGCGCCGATTGGGTTTTAGGCGGTGTGCGGTTGATCTCATCGGCAAGGATAATATTCGCAAAAACAGGGCCTTTGATAAAACGGAATTTTCTTTCTTCGTCCAGTATTTCAGAACCGATGATATCTGAGGGCATCAGGTCGGGTGTAAACTGTATGCGTGAATAGTTAAGTCCGAGAGATTTTGCAATTGTATTAATCATCAGTGTTTTTGCCAGACCGGGAACACCAATAAGCAGCGCATGACCGTTGCTGAAAATAGAAATAATGATATTCCGGACAACATCGTCCTGCCCGATAATGACCTTTGCTATCTCGGATTTTACTGTTTTATACTTCTCAACAAGAGATTCCACTGCTTCTACATCAGAGTTGAATTGCATAGTATGAATTTTTTAAAAGTTTAATACGATACCCAATCGTATTTGAAGTTACAATCTTTATAAATTTCAGAAATTTTAATAAAGGTGTTTTTCGATTTCTCAACAACCCATTTATTGACCACCTGGTTTTGCTTGATCTGCAGCGCCATGTTCTGTATCTGGGGATAATCGTCTTTAAGATTGGCCTTGTGTGGTTCTGAACGTGTTTTCAGCATCAGCATCCGGTAACCCTGCTGGCCGTCTTCATTAGTAAAAAGCATAGGGGCGGATTTATCCCCGACATTCATTTTATCAATGATAAAAAATATGTTTGCATCTATTTCTTCGGGTGAAAATTTCGAGTCGCCTGAATAAGGGTTGATAAGCATTCCGTTGTTCTGTTTAGAAGGATCATCAGAATAAAGTGCCGCGGCCCTTTCAAATGTGATTGTATCACTTTTTATTAGTGCGGCAATTTTATCTATATCGTTTTTTGATTTGATAAGATCAAGCTGAGAAGCTTTGGGAACCATAAGAATGTGCCTTACATTGATATTTTCGCCACGCCTCTCAATCATCTGGATTAAGTGGTAGCCTTTCTGTGTTTTAACGATCGGGGATATTTCTCCGGGTTTTAATGAAAAGGCTGCAGCTTCAAATTCAGGATACAACTCGCCCCTGCCGACAAAACCCAACTCACCGCCTTTTGTCATGGAACCGGGATCTTCAGAGTACAAGTTGGCTAAGGTGGCAAAGTCTTCACCTTTCAAAACCCTATCGCGAATACTTGTTAATTTGGCTTTCACATTATTTACTTCTGCATCACTGATAACGGGCATTTTTGTAATCTGTGCCACTTCAATCTGCGAACCGATAAGAGGCAAACTGTCGGGCGGTATACTTTTAAAGAAATCCGACACCTCCGAAGGCGTGATTTTCACATCCTGAGTAAGCTTCGATTGCACATTTTGTATCAGCAGATAATCACGAATCTTCTCGCGCATATCTTCTTTAATCTGAAGTATGGACTTTTTAAAATATTCTTCCAGTTTTTCTTTGGTACCAACCTGACTGATGAAATAACGCATACGCCTGTCGAGTTCGCTATCCACTTGTTTATCAGTTACAGTTATACTATCAATTTCTGCCTGTGTTAGCAATAATTTCTGAAACATCATTTCTTCGAGTATCGTGCATTTCAAACCTGTGCCCGTGGTACTTCCCTGCATCAGCATCTGCATGTATTCATTTTCCACATCGGAATAAAGAATAATATTTCCTCCAACGATGGCTACCACCTGGTCGATCAGAATTTTATCTTTATTTTCTTGTGACATTCCCGACAAAGAAGCCAGCACCGACAAAAAAACAACAAAAAATCTTTTTATTAAATCGCTCATTAATTCCTTTTTTTATATTTGATTATAACTCACTAAACTCAAAAATAGTATTGCCCGGCTCATTTTTTAAGCACTTCAAAATCACCTCTTTTAAGTGCATTATTGTACACATCGTTTTTCATATTTTCAATCAGGGTAAGTTTCCGCTTATTGATAATGATATCACGGATATTTTTTCTCTCGAAACTAAGCGGAGAAAGGCTTTCCTTTATCATGAATCCTTTAATATTCATTAAATAAACAAACACCGAATCCTGTATCTCAATGATACGGTTATTTTTGAGGTATTCCTCCTGATTGTATGTATTGATAGGTATTTCCTTCAAAATATCATTGAATAAAAGCCAGTTTTGATCGTCGAGATAATAATTCACAGCATACTTATGACAAAAATCCTGAAGTTTTTTCCGGTCCTGAGGCTGGTCCGAACGTATCAGCATTCTTGCCGATGATGTAGGACTGTTTCGTGGTATTTTCACATATAAAACTTTTACGATATTGTCTTTTAATTCAAAATTAGCTTTGTTTTTCTCGTAATACTGTGCTATTTCTTCATCGCTGACATTAGTATCAAGCCTCTGGCTTATAAGTTTTGATTCATACCGGTATGTTATTAATGAATTCTTATAATCTTCAAGCTGGCGCGAAAAATCCTTTTCATCCTTTGTCAGGTTTTTTTCAGCCTGGGTAATAATCACCTGCTGGCGTATCCAGTTGTCAATATATTCGTCAAGCATTTGCAGGCTATCCTTTTCCGATATATTTGCCGGTAAGGCCGATTGTATATCAGAAATATAAAGATATTTATTATTAACACGGGCTAACGCTTCTTCGTTTTTGTTTTTAGAAGAACACGCAGCAAACAATAATAATAAGATGACAAATACGTTTTTTTTCAAAAAAGTTATTAATTAACACAGTTTTTTGCTAAAACAATATACCTTAAACCCCCTATTTCAGAAGTGATTCAAAAACTGCCTGATTTATTTCATACGGGTATTTTGTTCTGAGTTGTTTTATCCATTCTTCTTCCAGATAGTTTTGATAATCTGCGGTGATCAGCCCTTTGGTTTCTTTGATCTGCTTTGGTTCAGGCGCAACCAAACGATGCACCATTACAAAAACCGTTTTGTTGTCAACCAACATATTATCAGAAACACCTTTTTCCCATTTTATCTTATCAATAATTGCGTTGTCTTTTTTATTGAATAGTTTGCGTTCGATTTTCAGATAAGGAATGGTATCGGTATTGATTTTTTTAAGTAAGTCAGCCTGGCTGAACTTACCGCTATCATAGCTCTTTAATAATTTGCGTGTGCTCTTCGCAATCTTTTCATTCTGACAAGTAAAGATGGATGCATCCAGACGTTCATCCCACATGTATTTATTTTTATTCTTTTCATAAAAATCTTTCAGCCCTGTGGTATCCTGTATTGCTTTTGACCATACTTTTTTATCGGTAAGTTCAAATAACAAAATTCCGTCGCGGTACTCTTTCATCAGCGATTTAAACTCCGGATATTTTTGTTCCAGTTTGGCATCTTCATATTGAATGCAACTTTCTCCAACAAAAGCATTATAACGTTCATTTATGAATGCCACGATATTCATCTTATTTCTTTTTGGTTGTTTGATTCCGATGAATTTTGCAAAATCCTGCTCGTTAACTGCTTTATCTCCGATTGTAAACATGGTTTTTGTCAAACCTGCCGCTTTGGTCATTTCCCATTTGGCATCAAAAATCGATGAATCCACAACGGTGTAAAAATCTTTAATAACGCCGGGGATTTCTTTAAAACCGTATTCATATTTGATACGGTTCACAACGGATTCCTTACTTTTATTTGAGCGACTGTCTTTAATTATCCTTGATTTTAGCTGTGCTTTTTCTTCATCAAATGATTTGATGGGAGTTTTTTCCACAAGCTTTATAATATGCCATCCATAAACTGTCTGAACAGGTTCTGAATAATCATTAGGATTTTTAAGTTTGCCGATAGCTTCTATAAATTCAGGCACCATACGATTAACGCCAAATCCCGGTAGCACTCCACCTTTGGCAGCTGAACCTTTATCATCAGAATATTCTTTAGCCATGTCTTCAAACTTGCTGCCACTTTTTAGTTTAGCATACGCTTCATCAATTTTTGTTTTAAATGAAGCCATATCTTCTGGTTTTGCATCTTTCGGAACGCTGACAAATATATGAGCGACAACAACTTTTCCCATCGCCGGTTTTTTATTAGTGACCTTTACCAAATGGTAACCATAATCGGTGCGTATTGGCATCGAGACTTCACCCACTTTTGTGTTATATGCGCCGTTTTCAAAAGGATAGATCATATCGAGCACTGTAAAATACCCCAAATCGCCGCCGTTACCTTTAACGGTACTTCCCGAGTTTGGATCTTCCCGGTCGCGCGCTGAATTGTCTTCGGAGGTTTCCTTAGCTACTTTGTCAAAGGGTTCGCCTTTTAAAATACGTTCACGAATTTTCATGATTCTTTTATATGCCGCCAGCGTATCTTCAGGCAAGGCATCTTTGTTCAGCTTGATCAGAATATGGCTTGCCCTCAGATCCCATTGCTGCCTGTCGTAAGCTTCGATCACAAGATTATCATCCACCTGTTTATCCGTAAGATAAGGCTGAGCCAGTTGTTTGCGATAACCGGCTAGTTCTGTTTTGAACGATGTAAAAGTATCGAGTTTCTGTTCTTCGGCTTCTTTTACCTTGAGTTTAAAATTGATATAAAGGTTCAGATATTCGTCCAATGACTTTCTGTCCATCACATCATCTTTAACATTGTTTTTTTTGTAAACATTGAGAAAATCATTCTTAGTGATTTTTTCGCCTGCCACAGTAAGCAGCACATCATCATTGACCTGAGCATTCAACATTGTGCAAAACAGCACAGAAATGGCATAAATAATAACACGTTTCATATTGTTTCTGAATTTTTAATGAAAATTAATGCAAAAATATGGCTTATTAGTACAATATCAAAAATTATCTGCTGTAATTTGGTGCTTCACGGGTTATGATCACATCGTGAGGATGACTTTCAGCCACGCTGGCAGCAGTTATTTTAATAAATTTCGCTTTCTGAAGCTTTGCAATATTTCCCGAACCGCAATAGCCCATACCGGCTTTCAGCCCGCCAACCATCTGATGAATGACTTCGGACAAGGTTCCTTTGTATGGCACACGGCCAACAATTCCTTCGGGAACCAGTTTTAAAGCATCATCTTCGCTTTCCTGAAAGTAACGATCTTTCGATCCTCGCTGCATGGCTTCTATTGAGCCCATCCCTCGGTAAGTTTTAAATTTTCGCCCTTCAAAAATAACCGTTTCTCCTGGTGACTCATCAACGCCAGCAAGCATTGATCCTAGCATTACTGAATGTGCTCCGGCAGCAATGGCTTTTACAATATCGCCGCTAAAACGAATGCCGCCATCGGCTATTACCGGTACACCGGAACCTTTAATGGCTTTTGCAACAGAATATATGGCATAAAGCTGAGGCACACCCACGCCTGCAATAACACGTGTTGTACAAATAGAACCGGGGCCGATACCAACTTTTAGCGCATCGGCACCTGCTTTTACAAGGTCTTTGGCAGCTTCTGCCGTTGCGATATTTCCAAGGATCAGGTCAATTTCTGGGAAGTTTTTTTTGAAAATTCTTGCTGCATCGATAACACCTTTTGAATGCGCATGAGCGGTGTCAATAACGACAGCATCCACACCCGATTTTACCAACTCCTGCGCCCTTTCAAGCATATCTTTGGTGACACCAACACCTGCAGCAACACGCAGTCGCCCCCGAACATCTTTGCAAGCATTGGGACGGGCTTTGATTTTAATAATGTCTTTGTAGGTTATCAAACCTATAAGTTTAAAATTTTTATCTACCACAGGCAGTTTTTCTATTTTATATTCCTGAAGAATATCTGCCGCTTTTTCAAAATCGGTGAATTCAGTCGTGGTGATCAGGTTTTCTTTGGTCATTACTTCTGAAATCGGACGGGCGGGGTTACGCTCAAAACGCAGATCCCGGTTCGTGATAATGCCCACTAAACGGTTCTTTCCGTCAATTACAGGGATACCACCTATCTTATATTCTTTCATCAGGTCAAGGGCATCGTTGACACACGCATCTTTCTTAAGTGTTATCGGGTCAATGATCATCCCATTCTCGGCGCGCTTTACTTTTTTAACTTCATTTGCCTGGTCTTCGATCGGCATATTTTTGTGAAGCACACCAATGCCACCTTCCTGAGCAATGGCAATGGCCATATAAGATTCAGTCACGGTATCCATAGCCGCTGAAACGATGGGAATATTCAGTTTGATATTTCTTGTAAACTGGGTTGAAACATCCACCTGGCGCGGTAATATTTCTGAATATGCCGGCACCAGTAAAACATCATCGTAGGTAAGCCCTTCACCTAAAAATTTTCCGGTATCAAATTCCATTTTTTAATTTTTTACAGGTTACAAAAATATGAAAAATAGTTATCTTATTATACTGATTTTAAAGTTCATTAAAAAAAAACCAGCTTTAGTAAAGCTGGTTTTTTTCATCACCGCACGAGGGTCACTATCCCCCGTTTTGTAAATGTTTTATTAAATGCGTTGGTTATTTTAATGTAATAGGTATATACCCCAAACGGGCATTTGTTACCTTCACATTTGCCATCCCAGCCAGCCTCATAATCCGTAGTTTCAAACACCTTCTTCCCCCAGCGGTCATAAATAATCATGTTATAGTTGTCTTTATCGGTAAAAACCCCAACAGGCTTAAAAATGTTATTCATGCCATCAGGAGCAAAAGCATTCGGCACATATAAACGCGGAGGCTGCAATAAAATCAACTCGTTCGAATAAACCGTATCTTCAAATACAAAAGTACTATCGAAAACATCATAAAGCGGAGCTTCTATGGTATATCTAAACCTGCCTCCGCTTTCTGTATAACTTTCAACATCATCCGTATAAGAAGATTCATTGAGCAACATGGACTGAATCTTTGTGTAAGGCTCATATTCATCAACCTCACGAAGTAAATTATATGCTTCAGGAATTCGGTCTTCATAAAGATTCCAGGTCAAATAATTAAAGAGATAATCGGCAACAGAACCATCCAGAAATATAGTGCGCCCGATGTTTGATGTCAATACATCCAGGTTACAACTATCTGCCACTACAACTTTATAGTAATAGCTCATTTCATGAACCAGTGCCGTATTATCGTCATAAGCCACATTCGCGTATATATTGGATGGAGGTAAAAACGCTATCGTATCATAAGCGGTTCCGTCTATGGAGCGAAGAATTTTATAACGAGTTATATAAGCGGTGGTATCCACATAAAATCCAACCCTGACAAAATTATTATCCTTAACGGTAGCATATCTCAAGTAAATATATTTTGGTTGATTTGGTTTGGTAACTACCACACATTGCTGATTGGAAGTAGATGTTTTGTTGTTAGCAGAATCAAACGCCTGAATAATATAACAATAATTGGAGTTATTATTGAGGCCTGAGTGTTCATAGCTGGTAATAGATGAAGATAAATTAGCCAGTAATGTGAACGGGCTCCCGTTCTCACTTACAAAAATTTTATATCCAGCCAAACCCGGGTTCTGAAAATTAATATAACACGACCACTGTAAAGCTACACGATCGGCACAGGCATTAATTACTGGCGGTGAAAGAAATATTGTTCTATGCTCCGCACTCATAGGACTCAACTTTTTACAACTGTCAACTGCCGCAATACAATATGTTTCTGATGCTGTTTGAGGAACCGAGGTTAAATCAATGTATTGTGTTGATGGCACATCAACAGAATCTCTAATATTCCAAGTGCCCGTTCCTATATCTTTACGATAAATATAGTATTTTACTACATCAAGAGAAGTGCTTGATTGCCAGCCCATGACAGCATTTCCTATTGCATTATTAACACTTACAGAATCTAGTGATATTGGAGCAGGTGGATAGCCATCATGCAATTGTTCCCCGTCAATATTTGAAACAGATTTGCAACCCGTAGTATCAAATATCTCTATTCGATAGTTGATGAATGCGTTACAGATGTTCACGGTATCATAATGTGTTAGCTGAGTTGTAGAATCAAAAAAGCTCCATGAACCTGCCGGAAATTCACGATAAATATAGTACCACTGCGAAGAACTGTTTAACAATGGAACATGAATAGGATTCCATGTCAGTTTCCCAATGTCTCCTCCACCAATAGCAGTAACATTCAAAAATATTGTGCTAATAGTATCACTTGTAGTAGTTGAATAATATTTTCCATAACAGCCTGAACGTGTAGTCATATAAAAATACCGCGGCCCACTGTTCCCTCCCAGACCCGAATAAGTTTTAGATGTCTGGTTATACGTAAATATACTGTCAATTTTTGTAAAAGGTCCAGTCGGTGTATCTGAATAATAAACATGATAACTGTTAAACGTATTATTTTCATCTTCCGGTGGTATCCAAGTTAAGGTGATATCTCCATTATCATGTACTTCTGTACATTTCAATTCAGGAGGGTCAAGTACATCCACAGGAAGCACGACGATAGAGATAGTTGCTATCTTTATTCCTGGCGCCGGGCAAAAGTTGTCATAAACCTTAATAACAAAATTGTGAACATTGAATAACGTACCGCAAATGCCAGGTATTCCAGTGATTGATGCCGGATGTGTAAGATGATTACAGCTGGTTTGCCAATGAAAATGCGTGGAAACAGCAAGCGTGGCCGATAATACAGGAGGAGGATTTAAAGTCGCACACGGTGGTCTTACACAACCGGTTGTAGTGCTTGTAAACCCGGCTCCGAAATCCTGCCCGGAAGCTTCGAGTGTAACTGTTTGAGGGTTTCCGCCTGGTAATGTTCCGTAATCAAGCCCGGTTATATCAAAATCAACAATATCGCCGGCATAAACAGTATCAGTAAACTCATATATTCCCGTGGCTGGATTATAAAAAGGCCCCTGAACACTTGGCGGCGTATTAGAACCAGGACAGGCAAGCAAAACAATTTGCATTTCCCTGAATATCTCAGCTATTTTTATTCCGCAACGGTAAGCCGTTACTTTTGTAACCGTAACATAAGCTCCACTAGTATAAGATGTATAAGAAATCTCGCCGTTATAGGGATTCATGGTCGCCGGAACATTAAGCGGGTTTTGAGCTGTACCGGGCAGGGGGCTGTTATATGTGTACGTAGCCATATACCCCATATTTACCGTTGCACTCTGCAGTGCCGGCGCCCAGGAAAATGCCAGAGAATCCAACTCTTTATCTGTGGCATTATGATTATATTTGAACGGGTACCCTGTACAAATTACCGTTGAGGGAATTTCAGCAAAAACCGGGCTGTTATCATAACAAGGATACGTGTTTTGTCCCTGATAAGGATACATGACAGCTCGTAAGAACCAATCTTCGTTGGTTGGATTCACCATATTATTGCTCGGATTCCTACAGCAGCCTGTGTGAGAAAAAATCCAGCCGTTAGCCGGAGGCACCCCGCTAAGCAAAACCCCGTTAGGATAAGCAACATCAGATGTAAAATACCATTCTTCAATAGCGCCTGTGTTTGCTGTTGAGGGCGTTGGCAAACATTTTATCTGCTGATTGATATCATAGCAATGTGGCGAAATATCAGTTCTTCCATTTAAAAGTCCGTCATCATTATCATGCGGGTTGGCTCCGGGACTTAAATTCATCTGAATAGATGTCAAGCCGGGATAATTTGCAATATTTAATGTCTCAACCGTACTATAACTAATGCCATTGCATTCCCGGTATAATTTTAAAA
>Ga0116171_10006278_pt1 | contig 10287 bp, 7 predicted proteins | sample AD_JPNHW2_MetaG_FD_89798 | JGI IMG/M metagenome (GOLD analysis project Ga0116171, IMG submission 89798) | Active sludge microbial communities of municipal wastewater-treating anaerobic digesters from Japan - AD_JPNHW2_MetaG | ecosystem: Engineered > Bioreactor > Anaerobic > Digestate | place...
CTACTTTTGCGGCGGGTAAGTCTTATACGACCAGCTCCTGCTGAACCCCCCCAGGACCGGAAGGTAGCAAGGGTAAGTAGTTGTAGCGGTGCGATATAAGTAGCTTACCCACTTTTTTTTAATCCAGATAACTGACTTTAGAGATCAAATTTCAGATTTTTCCGTCTAGTTACTTTACATTAAGTTCTTGACTCTGTAAACCAACCCACCAATAACAATTTATTGCTTCTTCCCTTCTTTTTGTGTCAATTTTAAACCATTGTGATAAAAAACATCTAATAATTATAAATATATTACTTATAAAACTATAATTTTGTAAGTCTAATATTGTATCAACATTTAATACTATAGTCATCATGCAACAGCTAGATTGGAAGAATCTCCCGTTTGGTTACGTTAAAACCGATTATAACGTACGCTGCGTTTACAAAGACGGTAAATGGGGTGAAATTGAGGTTTCTGATTCGGAATACCTTACAGTTCATATGGCAGCAACTGGTTTGCATTACGGTCAGGAAGCTTTCGAAGGAATGAAAGCTTACCGTGGAAAAGATGGAAAAATACGCCTTTTCCGTTGGGACGAGAATGCAAAACGCCTCCAGCGTTCGGCGGAAGGAGTTTTAATGGCTCCAGTTCCTAATAATATTTTTCACGAAGCAGTTATCAAAGCAATTAAGCTAAACGAAAAGTTTGTACCTCCTTTTGGTACAGGAGCATCACTTTACATTCGCCCACTTCTTTTTGGTTCAGGTCCAGAGGTTGGCGTTAAACCTGCTAGTGAATATATGTTTGTTGTTTTTGTAACTCCTGTAGGACCTTACTTTAAAGAGGGCTTTAACCCAGTAAAAATTGCAATAATACGAGATAGTGATCGTGCAGCACCACTAGGTACTGGAACTTTTAAAGTTGGTGGAAACTATGCTGCAAGTCTACGTGGTGTAATGAAATCACATTATGCAGGTTACAACTCTCCAATGTACCTAGACACCAAAGAGAAACGGTATATTGATGAGATTGGTGCAGCCAATTTCTTTGCTATTAAAGGAAATTCTTACATCACCCCAAAATCAGATTCTATTCTTGCTTCTATAACTAATATGAGTATCATTCAACTAGCCGAAGAGGCAGGGATGAAAATCGAACGTCGCCCTGTAGCTGTTGATGAATTGGAATCATTTGATGAGGTTGGTGCGTGCGGTACAGCAGCCGTAATATCTCCTATTGGTGAAATTGCAGACCTCGAAACAGGAAAAATTTACAAATTCTGCAAGAATGGTAAACCGGGAGATGTTTCTAAAAAACTATACGAAACTTTAGTTGGTATTCAATATGGTGATTTACCCGATAATCGCGGTTGGGTCACAATTGTTGAATAATAGAATAATTCTGAGCCCTACCGTTCATAGTAGGGCTTTTTTAATATTTCTTTTATTTTTACAGCCTAATCATCTGAAAAACTAAATTAATAAATATGAAGAATCTATCGTTATCACTACTTTTTGTTTTATTTGCTATTTCAACTATGAGCCAGCAAAAACAGACTGAAACTTCGGATTTTAGGTATAATTGGAACTTTACCGACATTTATCCAAATTGGGATGCTTGGGCTAAAGATTTGAATTATATAAAACAAATTACTCCAAAATACCTCGAATTCAAGGGGAAACTAGGTGAAAGTGCTGAAAAAATGCTTGAGTACTTTCAATTCTCCGAAGAGAGCTCTGTAATCATTAATAAACTTTATGTTTACGTAATGCTTCAAAAGGATGTAGATGGAAAAAATCCAATTTACTCAAACAAAGAGCAAGAATTACAGAATGTACTAATGCAGATTGGGATGAATAGTACATGGGTATCACCAGAACTGGCAGCTATACCAGCTGAAAAAGTTTACAAATGGATGGAAACTAACCCAAAACTTGCTGTTTACAAACACGATATGGAAAGTTTCTACCGTTTACGTGAACACATTCTACCAGAAGCAACTCAGAACATTGTTACTCAATTTAGTAATGCCCTAGGTGCTACATCAAAAATTTATGAATCGCTATCAATTGCTGATATTGAATACCCAAAAGTAACCCTTTCAACTGGTGAAGAAATATTTGCTTCACCTGCTGCTGCATCAAGAATATACTCAATGTCAAAAAGTCAAGAAGATCGTAGAATGGTTGGAGAGGCTTCTCGCACACCATATGTAAAAACAAAAAACACATATGCTGATATTTATTTAGGAATGCTTCAAGAAAGATGGGCTTCTGCAAAGCTAGCAGGTTACAAATCTTGCCTCGATGCTACGCTTGCTTCTAACAACATCCCAAAAGATGTATATCTTAACCTCTTGCAGGTAGCAAAAGAAAATACTCAACCACTTCAAAAGTATTGGGAGCTTCGTAAAAAAGCTTTAAACCTTGAAAAATACTACATGACTGATAGCTATTGCGAATTGGTTGATTTTTCAAAAACTTATAAATACGATGATGCTGTTGTTATTGTAAAGGATGCCTTAAAGCCTATGGGAGTTGATTATAACAACCTTCTTAACAAGTGCTTCCAAGGTGGATGGATTGATGTTTACGAAAAACCAGGAAAGCAAACTGGCGCATACAACATGACTGTTTACGGTATTCACCCTTACCTACTTCTAAACTGGGACGAAACACGCGACAATGTATTTACACTTGCTCATGAACTTGGGCATGCAATGCATGGACAGTTTGCAAATAGCAACCAGCCAATGGTTTATTCAGGATCTGCAACTGTTGTGGCAGAAGTGGCATCAACTTTTAATGAGAATATGCTACTTGACTATATGCTATCAAAGTCAAATGATCCCAAGGAAAAAATTACCTTATTGGTTCAAGCAATTGACAATTTGGTAGGAACATTCTACCGTCAAGCACAATTTGCCGACTTTGAGTACAAAGTACATGAAATGATTGAGCAAGACCAACCAATTAATGCAGAAACATTTGCTCAGATATACAATGATGCTGATGTTCAATTTAATGGTCCTATGATAGAACGCTCTGAAGTTGGTAAATACACATGGCCAAGAATATCACATTTCTACAACTACTCGTTCTACGTTTACAATTACGCTGTTTCATTCTCCGCTTCAAGTAGCCTTTATGAGCAAGTAGCAAAAGCAAAAGATAAAAAAATGGGTGAAGAAGCGTTAAATAGATATTTAACTTTGTTAAAATCTGGAAGTAACGATTATCCTGTTGCTTTACTCCAGAAAGCTGGAGTTGATCTTACAACAAAAGAACCATTCCTAGCGGTTATCCGCCAAATGGAGAAATTAGTAAATCAGCTTGAAGTTGAACTTAAGGCAATTGGAAAGATATAATCAATTAAGTAATATAGAAAAAAGGGAAGAGCAATCTTCCCTTTTTTTATATACTTATTTCACCATTAAATTTCAAAGATAGTTTTACTCCAAAACCGGTAAATTTCTCACCTTCAAACCCAACAAAAACACCGACTCCCCCAAAAATACTTATCTGGGTAATAGAGTAACCTGCTTCCCAATAAGGTTTACTCCCTTTAGTATATAATGATGAGATATAAATATTCTCTAACCACATTCGATTACTAACCCAAGGAAGGTGCTTTAATAGCAAGTATGGTGAAGTATAGCTAACAAACCCTTGAGAATACTGCGAAAATGTGCTATGATCGTAGTATTTAAGCAATTGATAACTGTTCTCAAAATCACCAATAACAACAGGTATTTCTTGAGTATTAAAATGCTTATAATCGGGGAAGTAAACTTTTTCCTTATTTAGAAAATCACCGTAGATTAATCGATACGACAATGCATTACTTGAGCCCATCTTAATTTTTTGTTTGACCCCAACCTCAAGTTGAACAAATTTCACATCGCTTCCTGCAATATTAGGCAAACCAATTCTTGTGCTTAGCAAAAAAGTTGGGTAATTTGATGAAACCATATACTTCCGGTTTTCATACATTCTGTAGAAATATTCAGGAGTGTAGATAAATGATAGCTTTGCAATAACCGCTTGATGATTTGGGGTATATCTACCATATATCGTATCATTTATTGGTAAATTCGGTTTGTACTGCCGGTCCTTATTGGAATAGAACGAGAAATCGGTTACATTTTCAAGCATCCTTCTATCAAAATATCCAATACTTGTTCTAAACTCAAGACCATTTATGATATCAATTCGGTTATTTATCTCACCATAATGGTGTTCGTAAAGTTTCATATAGTTAGTACGGAATGCAAGTGATGCAACACTATTTCCAAGATTACTTACACCTGACTCTTTATTAAAATCGACACTTTCACTACCAGCATTTAACCCAAAATACCCTCTTAGCTTTGGGGAGTAAGAAAATCCACCATTAATGTGCCCCATTACAACTTTTCTGTTGAAAGCATAAGCTATCTCTGGATTAATATTATAACTCCTTTCCTTAGCTGTTCTATTATATGAAAAACTTATGCCAGATATAAAACCATCTACAGTATTGAAGCGAAGCTGATCGGCATTTATTAATCCTGAAAAATTGATGAACTGTTTTTCCTCTTTATTATAGTGCCTATACCCTAGGAATATGATTGAAAATATGTTTTTTCTTTTTTCAACAGTATCCTTTTTTCGATCAGCAGAATCTCTCTTCTCAATCGCTTTTCGAAGATCTTCCATTCCTTTAACCTCTTCGTTTGAGAGTGCAATTGGTCTAATTTTGTTCCATTGCAATGTATCGACCTTTCGGGCTAAGGTATCAATTTTAACCTTGTGGTTCTCGCTAATCTCAAGACTTTTCTTAGTTGTATCCGATTCTTTTGCATCTTTCTCTATTAACCGAGCCAACTGGTACATATCGCGGTTGGATAGTTTATTTTTCTCTAAAAGTTTGTCTATCTTCTCTTTTCTTTTTTGTTCTTTTTCAATTTGGCTTTGGCTCTTCTTGGCCTGCTTAGTTTGCTGAGTTGTTGATTCATTAAGCTTTTGTTGAACATTTTGGCTAACCAAATTATTTGGAACTTTGATATCGGTATTTAGTATAACCGATTTATATTTCACAGAAGAAATATATTTTATATTTCCTTCATTCCCCATAAACTTACCTGTAACATCAAAATTATGATTAATAGGAAGCCATACATTTTTCTCAACCTCTCCGAATGTTTGTTGAATTCTGATATTCCCAACAATTGATTCAACAGTCAAATCGGCGCTATGTAAATTCCAGTATTTATCTGCAATATAAATATACCCTTCGACAAGCTGTTTACTCTTCCTTCTAGGAATTACCTTGATTTTATTTATAATCCTATCCCCTTCATTGGAGTAACCTTCATATCTAAACTTATAATGATTAAGGGCGTATGGAGATAGTGGCAGAATTATATCACCAATTTTAGGTTGATATAAACTTGCATTGATAAACTGCATTGCATCATTATCAGAACCACTGGATGGAAAGTTCGATCGGATCATCTTAACATTCTGATCATATTTATCGGGAGCAGTAAAGTGTATATTGTTTACAGATTCCTGCAAATAAAGTTCACCTTCCTTCGGTGCATCTGGATCATCTTTCATTGCACGCTTTACAATCCATGTAAGTTTTAAAATTTTAATTGATCCTTTCATATAAACCTCAGCATCAAACTCCTTTACTTGATTCTGGTAAAAGGGAGCCATCCCTATCGCTTTGCGAATAATAGCATACGCAGGATCCTCACTACCTGGTTTAACGTTAACCCCTTTCAACTGGTAGCTTTTAATGTTTAAAGTAACATCAAGGCGATTGTCTCCTTCCTTAATAGTTACCTGCTTATCAACAGTCTCGAAACCTAGAGATTGATATCTAATTGTGTATACCCCTTCTTTTAGCTTAAGCCTAAAAAGACCCTGTTCATTTGAGGTTGTACCAAACTTTAGCTCTTTAACAAAAACAGTAGCATAAGGTACTGGTTTGCTTTCATTATCAATAATTTTTCCATTTAGTGTTTGTCCTATCGAATTTGAGATCAGAAGTATAAAGAATAAAAAGGTTAAATAGAATTTTTTCATAGAATACAGTTTTTGATGTAAGATATAAAATGGAATCAAAATGTTACAGTTCTCTAACATAAATTAACAAAATGGCATTAATAATAATGAGTTAACTATAAGGCTAATCCATGTCAACAAAGACTTGCAAGAAGTTATTAAGAAATTATCTTTATTAGAAAAGAAAATAGAATGATGATATCCTTAGAATTCTTGAAAGATAATTAAGGGGCCTATATTGAATTCTAGAGAGAAAGAATCTCCCAAACTCTCATTTAGGGTACCCATCCATAATTCATCTAAAGTGCTATTTACTATTGGATACTTAAGATTTGTTGTTGTAATCTTAGTGGAGTTGTTTGGAGAAAAAATTGATATTTGTTGCCCTTTAAAACTTTCCAATGTTGAAGATTGGATTAGAGGAATGATTATCCCATTATCAGTAATGAGTCTAATTTGCAATCCCATTCGTGCATAAGAAGGTAAAAGTCCGATATTACCAAGTGTATGATCCTCTCTTATTCCTGTAGCACCTAAAATATCTATATTGTGTAGATTATTTCTCTTGCACCATTTTATAGCTTTAGTTAAATCATTCGTGTTTTGATCGGGATCGTGTGAGAGTTTATTAGCAAATCTTAATCGATAATCATCTGAAAGTGAATCTAAATCCCCAACAATAACAGTAGGTTCTATCCCATTTTTATCGAGTTTGGCAATGGCTCCATCGCAGCATACAACAATTTCTGCCTTACGAAGTAATGTTAATGGAACATCATGCTCCGGAAACTTACCATTGGCAACTATTACAACTTGTTGTTCGTTGTTCGTTGTTCGTTGTTCGTGATTTATCATTACTAACTTATTACCTTTAACTACTTGTCACTTGTCGCTTTTCACTTAATATCTCCTTTTTCCATTCAAAATAGCCAACCACAGCCATAGTGAAATAAAAAAAGAATAGAATTGAAGTTGGGTAAAGCCCTTTCCAAATAAACAGTACCAAAGATACAAGATTAACAACAACCCATATCCACCACTGTTCAATTAGCTTGCGGGCAAGCATCCAAGTTGCTGTAATGCTTAACGATGTAACAAATGCATCGCCGTAAGGGACAGGCGAATCAGTAAAGTTCTTCAGCACAAATACCATCAAAACAAAGAGTACAATTGATGCTAGAGATATGTAAAACCATTGCTTCAATGAAGTCTTAGTAATCGGCAATTCATCTGTTTCGCTTAAACCTCCACCATACAACCAATGCCACCACCCATAAAAACTGATTACCAAGTAGTACACTTGCAAACCCATATCGGCATAGAATTTTGTATTAAAAAAAACATAAATGTAAAATGCCGAGGTAGCAATGCCTAAAGGCCAAAGCCAAATATTCTGTTTGATTTCAAGATAAAGGTAGATGAGGCCTGTTACAGCTCCAAGTACCTCTATGTAGTTATTTAGTAACCAATTCATTTGGTTGATCGTTGTTTGTTGATCGTTGTTTGCGATCAACTAATATTTACTAATTCTGAATTCTGACTCCTGAATTCTTCTTCTTACTTTATTAATTCTACATTATAAATTAGAACTCTACTCCCACTTTCGCCATAAAGTTTATACCTGCTTGTGGAAAATACCCGTCCTCACGATAAATTGAATCGGTATCTCTACAGTAAGCACGATATATCCAAGCATTTGAAATATAATCTTTGTCAAAAATGTTATTTATAAATAGCTGAATATAAACTGATTTTGCGCTCATTAGCGCAAACCTGTAATCAAACTGCAGATTATTTACTAGGTAAGCATCAAGGCTTCTAGCATTGCTACCAGTGTTGTCATAGTACTGCTTACCAACGTATTTACTAACAAAAGCAATGTTTAATCCCTTAACAATTGTAAAATCAAACTTACTCGAACCAATTAATGAGGGAGAAAACGAGATTGGGCTATCTCCATAGTGTTTCACAATTTGACCAAGTGGGTTCCAATCATCAGAGTTATCGATAGAATCCATTCTGTCAACATAATTCTTTATAATGTTTTTGCTAATTGTCGCTGTTCCATTCCAAGTCAACCATGAAGTAGGTTTTATTCCACAAGTCAACTCAATTCCGGTTCTATAGCTACTCTTTACATTCGACATAATTGGATATCCAACATCACTAAGTTCACCTGTCTTTACAAGCTGATTTTTGTAATCCATGTAGTATAAATTGATTCCTACAGCAAAGCTAGGTTGCTTATACGAATAACCCAATTCATAATCGATTAACTGTTCAGCATTAGGGGTATTGTGGGCACCATATTTCATAGCATCCTTAATATCCTCGCGGGTGGGTTCACGATGTGCAACACCTACTGAGAAATTCATTTCTTGATTTGAAGATATTTTCATCTGCGTCCCAAACTTAGGATTTAGAAAACCCCAGTAATGTCTCTGGTTTAAGCTTGCCAAATCGTCATCTGGTCCCTTTAACTTGTATTCAATTAAGCGTAATTGTAAATCACCATAAAGGTTAAACCTATTGGTAACCTGCCATATGGCTTTGCCAAAAACATTAAAATCAGTCTTTATGCCTTTATTTCTATACCATTCGTAATTCTTTGGAATACCATTATTAACTTCCGTCCACATTATCCTTCCAAAGTGGTTTCCATCATATTCATTCCAAGCCCCACCAATTGTTGCATCAATAGCATCTTTATGATAATTCAAGGATAAAGTTGCACCATAAAAATTGTTATCCATCCATTTTCTACGAATCAAATCAGTGTACTTCACAGTATCACTTCCAATTACTTGTCCTTCCAACCCATACTTACTAAACTTTGTGCTATCCTTAAACTCCTCATAATATCCAGCACCTTTAGTCAGGTGTAATGCAACAGAAAGGTTTAAAAAATGAGTAATCTGATAGCTATACATCAACTGGTAATGGGTTTGAACGTAATTATCCTTTTGATCCTTATAGTAATGCAATACCTTTTGCTTGTCATAGTAAATCCCTTCAGGGTTATAGGTTCTGATAGAATCGAGCATATACCCTGGTGTTCCAGTCCAAGTAATTCCAGTATGCTCCTCTCCATGAATTATATTTACACGAAGCAAACTTTTCGAAGTATGCCAAGCACCAGTAATAAACATCGATTTATTATCTGAAGTTCCCCTATCAATATACCCATCGGTTTTAAGCTGCGTGTATCGACCTTCGAAGCTGAATTGCTTGTCGATAAGCCCCGTCCCAATTCTTACTGATGTTCTATTGGTATTGAACGAACCCGCTTGATACTCAACATTTGTATATGGTTCAGTAGAAAGGGTAGTAGTTTGAAAATTGATACTTGCCCCAAACGCCCCAGCACCATTGGTTGATGATCCAACCCCACGCTGAACCTGAACATTATCAACCGAACTAGTGAAATCAGGTAGATCAACCCAATAAACTCCTTGCGATTCAGCATCGTTTAATGGAATGCCGTTAACCGTTACGTTAATTCGGCTCATATCGCTACCTCTTATTCGGAATGCGGTATTCCCAATCCCTGTACCCCCTTCGGATGTAGCAACAACAGAAGGGGTTAACTCCAAAAGGTAAGGAATATCAAATCCAACCGATGTTTTTTTAATATCATCCTTGCTCATTGTTGTTTGTGCAATTGGCACTTTTGAGGAGGCTCTGGTTGAACTAACAACAATCTCCTCTCCCATTATCGACGAAGGTTTTAAAGTAACATCAACAGTAATATCTTTATCAACAACTACCTCAATACTTTTTTTTTCGTACCCAACAAATGATACGGTTAAAGTATAAGTTCCGGATTTTACTCTTTTAATAACATAATTTCCATTTAAATCGGAGGTAGTTCCTTCTAGCGAATTTTCAATTACAACCGTTGCTCCAATCAACGGCTTACCATTCTCATCAGCTATTCTACCAGATATTTGGAATAATCCAAATGTTTCGTTCGGCATAGCAAATAGCCAAACTCCCATAAGCTGCAAAAGCAGCAGTAAAGCAAATTTTTTCATTTTAAAATTCCTTTTTTTGGTTAACAACTTTTTTGCTTCGCCAAGAAAACAGAATTAAAGCGGTGTGCACAGCCGATTTAAGACTTTATCTTAGCAACCAAGAAAAGGGGGAATAATACTGTAGGTCATTTAAAACTCTTGTCCCTTCGCCGGTACTAACCGGATCAGGTTCAAAGGGTATGATCTCAGCCCGTTGTATTAAGGCACCCCCAAAA
>Ga0116171_10006281_pt1 | contig 10283 bp, 8 predicted proteins | sample AD_JPNHW2_MetaG_FD_89798 | JGI IMG/M metagenome (GOLD analysis project Ga0116171, IMG submission 89798) | Active sludge microbial communities of municipal wastewater-treating anaerobic digesters from Japan - AD_JPNHW2_MetaG | ecosystem: Engineered > Bioreactor > Anaerobic > Digestate | place...
CACCGCAAGGGAGAGGTTTGGAGACGGGGGCTGCCAAGCCCCCTCTCCATCCACCCGCCTCCACCGCCTCCGCCCCCGCCACTTCCGCCAACCGCGAACGCAGAGAGCGGGTGCGTTCCGGCCCCAAAACCCAATCCGGCAAATCCCGTTCCAGCAAAAACGCCGTAACCCACGGCCTAAGAGCCAAGAGAATCGAAAACGCCGTCGCCCCCGAACTCCGCGCCGCCTACGAGCAACTCCGCCAGCAATACCTCGACGAGTACAAGCCGACCGGCGCCATCGAGTCGACCCTCCTCGACCTGGTCATTTTCGCGGCTTGGCAGCTCTACAAAATCCGCGAAATGGAACTTTTCTCCGACATTGACTTGGGCGCCCCCGGTTCGTTTGGTCGCAGCGAAAAGTTGGCCCGTTACCGCGGCAGCCACGAGCGCCTCCTCTTCCGTAGCCTCAATCAATTGAGGCAGATACAGCAGGAACGCGCACTTCTGACCACCGACAAAACCGCCGCCCTCCCCACCCACATCCCACCCGCCGTCCGCCTCAAACCCCTCTTCAGCCAACTCAAATCACTTTCGAAACACCCCAAGACCCGCACCGCTTCCGTACCGCTATCAGAGCAGTCCATCACCACTCGTCCAGGCCGCCACAGTTCCTCCGATGCGCGGCTCAAACTGGTCCAATCCTGACCCTGGCTCGCCCGCTCGCATCCAACGAATCCTCTCCCGCGCTCCTCCAAGGTCCGGGCGAGGGGGGCGGCCATATAGCTGCTGTGGGCTCGTAACCCGGGGCAGGAACACAATGCCCCTTTCCCTCACCGGCCCAAACCGCAACATCTTGTAGCCAACGGCGTCCCGATTCGTGTTGGGCCCATGCGCTCGTCCATATCTTGCGCTTTTGCCGCTGGGGCGAACAGTGCCTTGTGCCTCTGTCCCGCCTTGATCCCTCCCTCATCCGCCGTAATCGCCGGCCCGTATCGCCCGATGGAAGAATAGCGCCATGGCGCGACCGTTCGCCGCAACTGTCTGGCGTGAAAGGGACTGGTACGTTTCCAGTGCCTCGAGATCGATGTGGTCAGCCAGGGCAAGACCGGGGAGGAGACGCTGGGCAACCTGAAAGAAGCTCTCGAACTCCATTTCGAGCCGCCGCAAGCCACGCGGCCTCCCATAATCCGCACAGTCGAGGTCGAAAGTGGCGTGGCTTAAACTGCATTTCTTGCAGTGAAATCAACCGCGGCTCCTGGCGGCAGGATTCGAAGTGGCCGGCACCAGGGGAAGCCACGTCAAGTTTGCGCCGCACTCCGGCGGCATCATCGATACGGTCATGATTCCAAGCAAGCACGATGTGCCTGTCGGTACGCAGCGCAGTACCCTCAACCAGGCGCACATCGACCCCGACGAGTGGGAACGACTTGGGTGATAAGCCAGGTTCCACGCCACCCTGTCCCCATGTCGCCGGTGGCCGTGAAGCGAGCCGAGTTGGGTTTCAGTGGCAGGGCCAGGTCCTGGGCATAGAGCAACAGGCCCAGCGGTACGGGAACAGGCGCGGAGAAGAAGGCGGCACGACGGATCGCAGGCATGATGGTGAGTTTCAGGCAATGGCATCCGGGATGACGTCCAGAATCAATCCGGCTTGCGTGTCTTTCAGCCCCACGCCGTGCCCGACAATCCGATCTGGGGGCAGGTGAGGCAACTTGCGCAACAGTGCGGGCGGCATGGTCGTCAATGGGATGTCTCCCGGATGAACGCCAGAGCCGGGGCCCTCCTCGTCAGTCTAGTCGTCGCGCCATCGGAAGCTAAGGGCTCAAATCCGAACGCAGACTCCTCAACGTGAAGGAGAATCCCCGAAGGTTCACTCCGAATGGCCGCTGTCCTTCGAAACGGTTTCCAACCGAGGGCGATCGATGGGTTTATCAGTTGCAGGTACTCAGGCGCCATCCCACTCGCGCCTTCGCTAGACTCGGGTTGTCAGGTGAACTCAGAGAGCCATGCGACGACTGTCCTTTTCTCCAATCCGAGCCGGAGCGGCAATTCTCGGGGTGGCAGCCGTCACGGTTGCCTGCGCCAGAATCCTGCCCGTCAACGCTGCCACTGCAGGGTTCTTCTTTCTCCTTCTGACCCTCGCCGTGGCGACGGTTTGGGGACTCGCCGAAGCAGTGATCGCCGCAGTTGTGGCGATGCTCTGTTACAACTTTTTCTTTCTTCCACCGTTGGGACGCTTCACCATCGCCGACCCACAGAACTGGGTAGCGTTGTTTACCTTTCTGGTCACCGCGCTTGTGGCCAGCCACCTCTCTGATCGAGCGAAGAAACAGACTCTGGAGGCCAAGAGGCACCAGACGGAAACCGAGCAACTCTATGCGTTGAGCCGCGCGATTCTCCTGACCGACACCACACAGCCGATCGGATCTCAAGTGGCGCAGCACATTGCACGTATCATCGCGGCGGACGCGGTGGCGCTTTTCGATTCGAACAGCGGACTCACGTTTCACGGCGGCGTTGATGAACTCCCGAATGTTGAGCAAGCGCTGAGACAAGTAGTCATACAGGGGGCGCCCCGCAGCGATCCACCGACCAGCGTAGCCGCCTGGCCAATCGCCTTGGGGGGACGTCCGATCGGCGCATTGGCCGCAAAGGGAATCCATCTTTCCGACGGCGCTGTGCAGGCGTTGCTGAATCTCGTCGCGATAGCGCTCGAGCGGGTCCGCACCGAGGAGGCGACCAACAAGGCAGAGGTCGCGCGGCAAAGTGAAGAATTCAAGTCAACCCTTCTCGACGCTATCGCCCACGATTTCAAAACGCCCCTGACCTCCATCAAGGCGGCTTCCACGTCACTTCTCGCCGACGGAGACACCCTGAGAGCGGAGCACCGAGAAATGCTTGCGATCATTGACGAGGAAACGGATCGCATGAGCTTGCTCGTCACCGAAGCCGTGAAGATGTCGCAGATCGACGCCGGGAAAGTGAAACTCGAGCGAACAGCCGTCGATGTTGAGTCTCTCGTGAAGTCGGCGGTATCGAGTTTCAGCAGCAGAGGCGATGAGCGGATTCAAGGCACAGACAGCTTGAAAGAGATGCCGAAAGTTCTCGTCGATACCGAGATGGCGTCACTCGCTCTGCGGCAACTCATCGACAACGCCCTGAAGTACTCGCCTCCCCCTTCGGTGATCTTCCTGCGGGCCGACTCCGAGGCGGACCGAGTGGTCATCCGGATCATTGACCAGGGAACAGGAATTCCGGAGCGCGATCGTGAGAAGATCTTTGAGAAGTTCTTTCGACGCGCGAGCGTGAGGGATAAGGTTCCCGGAAGCGGCCTGGGCCTTCACATAGCGAGAGAGATTGCAAGGGCCCATGGCGGCGATCTGTGGGTTGAGGAAGGCTCGAAAACGGGAGCACGGTTCTGCCTGGCCCTGCCGCGATTCGTGGAGGCGAAAGCGTGAGCAACGGACGCATCCTGGTTGTTGACGATGAACCTCAAATCCGACGTGTCCTGCGCGTGGCACTTACGGCTCAGGGCTATGAAGTGCACGATGCCAAGACTGGCGAGGAGGCGTTGGACGACCTTCGCGAACTGAGGTTCGACCTCGTGCTGCTCGACGTAAACATGCCCGGAATGGGCGGTCTGGAAGCCTGCCGGGAGATTCGGAACACTTCTGAAGCCGCGATCATCATGTTGACCGTCCGCAACTCCGAGCAGGACAAGGTGGCCGCTCTTGATGCTGGCGCGGACGACTACATCACGAAGCCATTCGGGACGCCGGAGTTGCTGGCTCGGATCCGCGCCGCACTTCGCCGCCTTCCTGTCCTCCAGAGTGGCGAAGCGGAGACGCTCCACCTGGGAGGGGTGGAGATAAACCTCGCGGCCCGGCGCGTGACTGCCGGCGGCAAGGAATCCCGCCTCACGCCGAAGGAGTTCGATTTGCTCCACTACTTGATCGCCAACGCCAATGTCACTGTGTCGCACACCAAGCTGCTGCAAGCGGTTTGGGGGCCGGACTATGGAGATCAAGTGGAGTACCTCCGGGTCTTCATCAATCAGCTTCGAAAGAAGATCGAAACCGACCCTTCCAATCCTCGCCACCTGGTGACAGAGCCCTGGGTCGGCTATCGCCTCATCCTCAGCGACAAGACATAACAGCGGGCCAATCACCGCCCTTATGCAATCCTTACCCGCTCTTTATGACTTCCTTATGGGTTGCGCCCTACGCTCGTCAGTGGGAGCAGTTCATTGGGCACAACTCTCACAAGTCCGACGGGCCAGACCAGCCCGAAACAGATAGATCGCGGTGTCCCTGACAACCGGGTGACACCGAAGCACGGTCGGAATTGCCACACCGTGGTTCTCTTTACCGACGTGCGAAGCACCCTCGATGCGCTCCGCTGTGCGGCCATCCTGCCCCGCGCCGAGAGCGCGCCGATTCGGCTCCTGGTGCCGCAGGTTGTCGCCTATCCGTTGCCGCTGCACGAGCCGGCAGTCCAGACATCCCACTTAGCCCAGCGCCTCCGCACCGTAGCGGAACAGGTCCAGGCCGATACCAAAGTGGAGATCTTGCTATGCCGGGATCCCTGGGAGGCGATCCACCAGGCACTCGCCACTCCGCACCTGGTTGTTCTCGGCAGCCGCCGCCGCTGGTGGCCAACTCGCGAAGAGCGAATCGCGAAGCGGCTCCGCGCCGAGGGGCACTACGTTGTACTTACCGAATCGAAATGAGTTTCCCATGCTAGATCTGATCTACATCTCCACCGCGTTCTTCTTCTTCCTGGCCTGCTGGCTTCTGACCAAGGCCTGCGAAAAGTTATGACACCAGGCAATCCGCAGAAAGACAACAGCCATGGATTACATCATCGCGGGACTTACAGCAGTCCTCCTGTTTTGCTACTTGATCTACGCGCTTCTCAAACCGGAGAAGTTCTGAGGTACCTATGACACCCAACGGCATTCTGCAAATTGCCATCTACTTCGCCCTAATCCTCGCCGTGACGAAGCCAATGGGCTCCTACATGGCGCGGGTCTTCTCCGGCGAGCGCACGTTTCTTCACCCGCTACTGCGGCCCTTAGAGAGGCTCTGCTACGCCACCGCCGGTGTTAGAGAGAACGTCGAGCAACGCTGGACCCAGTACGCGGGCAGCCTCATTTCCTTCAGTTTCTTCAGCTTCCTGCTGGCCTATCTGTTCCAGCGGTTACAGGGAGTTCTCCCACTGAACCCGATGAACTTCGGCACGGCTGGTGCGCCGGCGAATGCGACCGCCATGACGCCAGACCTGGCATTCAACACCGCGGTGAGCTTTGTGACAAATACGAATTGGCAAAGCTACGTAGGCGAGACCACGATGACCTACCTGGTCCAGATGGGCGCGCTCACCGTGCAGAACTTCGTCTCCGCCGCTGCCGGCATCGCCATCGCCATCGCGCTCATCCGCGGCCTCGCACGTCAGCAGGCCAACGCCATTGGTAACTTCTGGGTGGATCTCACGCGCGCAGTCGTCTATGTCCTTCTGCCTCTTTCGCTCGTCGGCGCCCTGTTCCTCTGCTCGCAAGGCGTCATCCAGAACATGGGTTCCTACACCAAGGTCACGACGCTGGAGGGCAAGGCTCAGGTTATTGCCCAGGGCCCGGTTGCTTCCCAGGAGGCCATCAAGATGGTTGGCACCAATGGCGGCGGTTTCTTCAATGCCAACTCGGCGCATCCCTTTGAAAACCCCACGCCGCTCACCAATCTCATTCAGATGATGATGATCTTCGTGATCCCGGCCGGCTTGACCTACACGCTCGGGAAGATGGTCGGGGATACGCGCCAGGGATGGGCGATCTTCGCGGCCATGAGCGTCATGTTCATTGTAGGAGTCTTCGTTGTCTACGGTGCAGAGCAGGCCGGAAACCCCAATCTCGCGAAGCTCGGCATAGAGTCCAGCGCGTCCGCCACCCAGCCGGGCGGCAACATGGAAGGCAAGGAGGTGCGCTTCGGCATCGCCGCCACTTCGCTGTTTGCCACCATCACCACAGCGGCCAGTTGCGGCGCGGTGATTGGCATGCACGATAGCTTCACGCCGCTCGGAGGTCTGGTGCCCCTCTTCAACATGGAGGTGGGCGAGGTCATCTTCGGCGGTACAGGGGCCGGACTCTACGGCATGCTGATGTTCGCCATTCTGGCTGTGTTCATCGCGGGCCTGATGGTTGGACGTACACCCGAATACCTCGGTAAGAAGATCGAGGGCAAGGAAGTGAAGATGGCGATGATCGCTCTCATCGCTACTTCCGCCGTGATCCTGCTCTTTACCGGCTCCAGCGCAGTCATCCAGTTCGCCAAGGACTCCTACTGGAACGGCGCCTACGGCCCGGCCACCGGCAATCTGAACAACAGTGGGCCGCACGGCTTCGCGGAGATCCTCTACGCGTACTCCAGCGGAGCCGGCAATAACGGCAGCGCCTTCGCCGGCATCAGCGCCAACACGCCCTGGTACAACCTCAGCATCGGCCTGGCGATGCTGGTCGGCCGCTTCCTGATCATCATTCCCATGCTGGCCGTCGCCGGCAGTCTCGCCGCCAAGAAGCGAGTGCCCGTCACCAGTGGCACATTCCCCACCCACGGCCCGCTGTTTGTCGGCCTGCTCGTCGGCACCGTGGTCATCGTAGGCGCCCTGACCTTCTTCCCGGCGTTGTCGCTGAGCCCCATCGTCGAGCACTTTCTCATGGGGCAAGGGAGGACATTCTAATCATGCCAACGACAACGAAGGGAAAAGACATGCCAGCGGTTGACCTCCATCCGAAACGACCCGTTGACCCCACGGAACTGCTGCCCAAGAAGCTGGCCCATGCTCGGCCGTTGTTCGATCCGGATATCATCCGCCGTGCCATCCGCGGCTCGTTCGTCAAACTAAATCCGGTCGCCCTGATGAAGAACCCCGTGATCTTCGTGGTGGAGGTCGGCGCCCTGGTCACCACCTTGTTCCTGGTTCGCGATCTCGCCACAGGCGCCCCGGGAACTGGGTTCTCTCTCCAGATCTCACTCTGGCTGTGGTTCACTGTGCTATTCGCCAACTTCGCCGAAGCGATGGCGGAAGCACGCGGCAAAGCCCAGGCCGACGCCCTCCGCAAGACCAAAACAGACTCCGTGGCCAAGCGGGTCCTTTCGAACGGCAGGCTGGAACAGGTGTCTGCCTCGCAGTTGCGGGCCGGTGACATCATCCTTTGCGACGCGGGGGATCTCATCTCCGGCGATGGCGAAGTCATCGAAGGTATAGCCTCGGTGGACGAGTCAGTCATCACCGGCGAGAGCGCCCCGGTGATTCGAGAATCCGGCGGTGATCGCAGCGCCGTCACCGGCGGCACTCGCGTGTTGTCTGATCAACTCAAAATCAAGATCACCTCGAACCCCGGCGAGACGTTCCTCGATCGCATGATCGCGCTCGTGGAAGGCGCCGAGCGTCAGAAGACGCCGAACGAGATCGCGCTCAATATCCTGATTGCCGGCCTGACGTTGATCTTCCTGCTCGCTGTCGTCACGCTCCAACCCTTTGCCCAGTTCAGCGTTACGGCGGCTGGTTCGGGCACCGTTCCCAGTGTCGCCGTCCTCGTCTCGCTGCTCGTCTGCCTGATCCCGACCACCATCGGTGGCCTGCTCTCCGCCATCGGCATTGCCGGCATGGATCGCGTTATGCAGCACAACGTCCTGGCAATGAGCGGCAAGGCCGTCGAAGCTTCCGGGGATGTCAATACGCTGCTCCTCGACAAGACCGGCACCATCACCATCGGCAACCGCCAGGCGGTGGAGTTCATCCCTGTCGACGGCGTTACTCCCGAACAACTTGCCGACGCTGCCCAGTTGTCAAGCCTGGCCGACGAAACCCCGGAGGGCCGCTCCGTCGTCGTCCTCGCCAAGGAGAAGTACGGTCTGCGCGGCCGTGAAGTCGCCAGCCACGAAGCCCACTTCATCCCTTTCTCGGCATACACCCGCATGAGCGGCGTCGACATCGACGGCCGTCATCTGCGCAAGGGCGCCACCGACTCCATCGCTCAGTTCGTCCGCGAACAGGGCGGCACGGTTCCGGCGGACCTGGTCGAAGCCGCGGAGCGCGTATCGCGCCAGGGCGGTACGCCGCTGGCCGTCGCCGACGGGCGCAAGGCCATGGGCGTCATCAACCTGAAGGACGTCGTGAAGGGCGGCATGCACGAACGCCTCTCCCAATTAGGGGCCATGGGCATCCGCACCGTCATGATTACCGGCGATAATCCGCTCACCGCCGCCGCCATTGCCGCTGAAGCCGGCGTCGATGATTTCCTGGCGCAGGCCTCGCCCGCGGATAAGCTGAACTACATCAAGGCAGAGCAGGCCGAAGGCCGCCTCGTCGCCATGACGGGGGACGGCACCAACGACGCCCCTGCGCTCGCCCAGGCCGACGTCGGCCTCGCGATGAACACCGGCACCATGGCCGCCAAAGAGGCAGGCAACATGGTGGACCTCGACTCCAATCCGACCAAGCTCATCGAGGTCGTCGCCATCGGCAAGCAGTTGCTCATCACTCGCGGCGCGCTCACTACGTTCTCCATTGCCAACGACGTTGCCAAGTACTTCGCCATCATTCCGGCGATGTTCATGGCCACCTATCCCGCTCTCGCTAATCTCAACATCATGGGACTGCACAACGCCCAGAGCGCGGTCCTGTCGGCCGTGATCTTCAACGCGCTGGTCATTATCGCCCTGGTGCCCCTGGCCCTGCGCGGCGTCAAATACCGGCCCGTCTCGGCTGGCGCCTTGCTTCGCCGCAATCTGCTGATCTATGGCATCGGCGGCATCATCGTCCCCTTCCCTGGAATCTGGGTAATCGACCAGATCGTTCACGTGCTCGGACTTGCCTGAGGAGAGAAAACCATGTGGAAACAAATGCTTCCCGGATTGCGCATGACGCTGTTGATGACGGCGCTGACAGGCCTGATCTACCCGGGCGTCGTAACCGGACTCTGCCAGGTGCTCTTTCGCTCCCAGGCCAACGGCAGTCTCATCTCGCGAAACGGCCAGGTAGTGGGCTCCGCCTTGATCGGCCAGAATTTCACCAGGCCCGAATACTTCCAGCCGCGTCCGTCGGCTGCCGGCGCGGATGGTTACGATGCCTCCGCCTCCAGCGGTTCCAACCTTGGGCCAACCAGCCAGAAGTTGCAGGATCGAGTGAAGGGCTCGGTCGCTGAATTGCGGACCGAGAATCCCGGGATGCGGAATCCCGTCCCCGCGGACCTTGCCACGGCCAGCGGCAGCGGACTCGACCCGCATCTGAGCCCCGCCTCGGCCGTAGTGCAAATCGAACGTGTCGCCAAGGCTCGCGGCATTTCGGTAGACCAGCTGAAGCCGGTCGTGGACCAGTTCATCGAAGGACGCGATCTGGGCTTCCTCGGCGAGCCGCGGGTGAACGTATTGGCGTTGAATCTCGCGCTCGACGAGAAGTTCCCGGTCCGCTGAGCCAGTGGGACAGGCCGCCTGGCTTGCCCCCTGCACCCCCAGCCACCATATTCGATCTATCCAAAGGAGACTTGTGTGCGCATTCTTCCGATTGCCGCGCTAGCGGCCGCAGTCACGCCGTTAGTGTGGTCACAGGCCCCGTCGCCTGCCCCTTTAACACCCGCCCCATGGGCAATCGGTCCGGTTCAGTTTAGCGGCCTGATCGACGGCTACTCCAACTACACACCCAACCACCCCGCCTCGCGAACGGTCCTCTACCGCAACTTCGACGTCCGCGCCAACAGCCTCAGCCTGAACATGGCGGAGCTCAATCTCGACATGGCCCCGGAGCCCCTTGGCTTTAAACTCAGCTTGGGCGCCGGCCGAGCTTTCGACCTGATCAACTTCGCCGACACCGCCAACGGCTTCGACAACCTCCGCTACGTCCCGCAGGCCTACGTCTCCTACAAGCCCGCCGCGGCCAAGGGACTCCAGTTGGACTTTGGCAAGTTCTACACTTCCGCCGGAGCCGAGCTCACCGAAACCCATCTTGGCTGGAACTACTCCCGCGCCTTAATGTACACCAACGGACCGTACTATCATTTCGGTCTCCGCACCTCCATGCCGCTGACCAGGAACTTCACCGCCGGCGTCCAACTGGTGAACGGTTGGAATAACGTGGAGGACAACAACAGCGGAAAGACCATCGGCCTCACAACCGCCTTGACCGTTGGCAAGTTCGGCTGGTCCAACGCCTACTACGCCGGACCGGAAACCTCCGCCGCCAACGAAGGCTTCCGCAACTTCAACAGCAGCGTGGTTACACTGAACCCATCCGAAAAGGTGAGCATCTACG
>Ga0116171_10006284_pt1 | contig 10281 bp, 10 predicted proteins | sample AD_JPNHW2_MetaG_FD_89798 | JGI IMG/M metagenome (GOLD analysis project Ga0116171, IMG submission 89798) | Active sludge microbial communities of municipal wastewater-treating anaerobic digesters from Japan - AD_JPNHW2_MetaG | ecosystem: Engineered > Bioreactor > Anaerobic > Digestate | place...
CAGGTAAACTTGCCTTTATTATCTCCTGAATAGAGTTTAGCGTTAAAAATCTGGGCACTCCGTCCCGGGAACCTGCTGCACGAATTATAAAAATGCCAGGATACTGGTTTCAGGTCCTCTTTTTCCCATCGCCATTGTTCTATTGGGGCCATTCTTTTTCTCCATTTGCAATTGGGCTATAATTTAAGAACAATCCTCTAAATTCAATTAGTATTTTTCGAAATAACCTGTCAAAATTAAAAAAATGTTAACTATGCTTTTGATAGTAAGAACAGCCATTTATTCAATATAATATCAGAAGAAGTAATAATTATTTTAACAGCTGCCAGATTTTTTTATCAAATATTATTATCTGCACAAAAAGTATTGCAATTACATTATCTGAAGCCAGCTTTTTTATTAAATAATTTTTCTCTGGAAGGAAAATTAATCAGAAATTCTCTAATAAATATTATTTTTTTAATCATCTTTTATGATTTCCCGGATCAAAAATTGATGTTTTTCACTATTGTACCATTATTTTAACATAATCGATTTACAGATTAGAGTCTTTTTTTACCAAAATAAAAAAATTGTTTGATATTTGATAACTGCCGGATAAAATTCTGAAAACTGAAAAAAGGTAACCAATATGATAATAAAAACGCTCAGTGACAAAAAAGTATCCCTTGAGAATGATGGAAAGCTTGAACTTTTTTTTATAGGAACAGGGAGCGCTTTCACAAAGAGGCAATATCAGACAAATCTTCTGATAGTCAAAGGTAAGGATCATCTCCTTATCGATTGCGGGACCAAATGCCCCCAGGCTATTTCTGAACTGGGATTACCTGTAACAAAGATTAAAAACTTTCTAATTACACATTCACACGCAGATCATATTGGAGGACTTGAAGAGATATCTTTAATGGGGAGATACGTAACAAAGAAAAAACCTGTAATGGTTATAAATGAAACATACCAGCACATTCTCTGGGACATGTCTCTCCGCGGCGGATGCGAGTATAATGAGGAGGAAGCCGGCGACATGCTTACCTTCAAAGATTTCTGGGATGTGATAAGGCCTCAATGGCTCCCCGATTACAATAGGGAAACATTCGGACTTAAAGTCGGAAATATCGATATTAAAATTATGCGGACAAAGCATATACCGGATTCATCATTTGACTGGCAGAGTTCATTCTGGAGCTGCGGAGTTATTATTGATGACAAAGTATTTTTCACAAGTGATACAAGATACGACCATGACCTTATAGAGTTTTATGAAAATAAATTTAATTTTGAAACGATATTCCACGATTGCCAGTTCTTCAATGGCGGAGTTCATGCCTCACTTGATGAAATAAATAATTTTTCACCTGATGTAAAAGCTAAAATGTTCCTTACTCATTATGGTGATAACTGGGAAGAGTTTGATGGTAAAATTAAAGAATACGGATTCGCAGGAAGGGCAATACAGCAGCAGTTTTATACTTTCGACTGAGGGACAAATTAAAAACGGGGTAAATTATTACCCCGTTCCAAGACTGGTTCATTTTTATAATTATATCACTTTAACACCAACAGCTCGCTGACCTTTGTCGGAATCTTCAACCTGAAAATTTACCTTGTCACCCTCTCTGAGACTTTTAAATCCATCACCTGCTACGCCTGTATAATGGACAAAAATATCCCCACCATCATCTTTCGAAATGAAACCAAAGCCTTTCTTCTCATTAAACCATTTTACTACACCACTGGGCATAAAAAACTCCTTAAAAAAAATTTCATTTAAAATCTTTTCAAACAGCCGTTTAACTGCCGGTTGAAAATATTAACGGGCATGTTCAATCTATATAACTCAGTTTTTTTTGTCAAAAATATTTTAAAATTTATGTATAGATATAGAACTTCTGAAGTGATAAAAATCTATACATTTCAATTAAAATAGTTAATAATTTACTCCGGATTAAGCTAAAATTCTAATCAATAAATATCAGCCTGATGCTACTTACTTCCACCCTTCTCGGGCAGCACCAGAATCTGGCCGGGATAAAGAATAGTCGGATTGGCTATTTTGCTTTTATTCAGTTTATAAATATCCGCCCATTTTTTATAATCTCCATAAACCGCTTCACTGATTTTGATCAAAGTATCTTTATCTTTAACCATATATTCATTTTCAGCAAGAGGCTTCACTTCTACCGTTTCAGTTTTTTCCGCTACTTTAGCTGTTTCAGTCGCCGGAGTTGTTACAGCTGTTTCAGTTGTGGATGTTACAGCCTCTTCTTTTTGAGGCGCGGTTACTTCATCCTGTTTTTCTGTTACTGCACTTTCAGTTCTGACATTTTTATAAAAATACCTGAAGAAGGCAAAAACCGCAAAAATCGCGAGCAGAAGCAGCACTAAAAAAATAAATATTTTTTTTGTTACTCCGCCCTTAACCGCCTCTTTTTTCATTTCAGAAACTTCATGCTGTACTGCAGCCGCTTTTTCTACTTTTGTCTCTTTCTGAACATCAGCAGTAAGATTTTCGGAGATACTTTTTTCAATATGTTTTAAAGCTGTTTCCGTTAGTTTATAATTTTCAAGGATATAGCTAAGCGTTCTTCTTTCGATATCTGTAATTTTACCGCCATCTTTTATCTGTCTGATAAGACCCTTTGAATCAGCAAGCGAAATCCGCCCGTCACCTTTACGCAATACACTCCCTTCAGCGATATCAAGCATCACCCTGTCATAATTCTTTCCATTTATTTTTTTATAATATGAACTCATATTGTTACCTCCGGTGATAATAAATAAAATTGATTATATCATAAAATACTCAATAACAGAGTAAAAAAAGATACAAATATTTTACTTTTTATAAAAAAATTTAACAATTGATTTAATTGTTAAATACAATTTATGCTGATAGAAGCGGTGATTTTAATGTCTGTTTAATTCAGTTTTATAATTCTTTATAGCTGAATCTATCTGTTCAATAAGTTTATTTGTATTAGCATTGGACCATACGCATAATCTGCCGGTTCCTGATTCAACCTCTTTATTATGTTTTCCTTGTCAGGATATATTATGTCATCAGACTTTCTTCCCTCCATGTCTACAATCTTCTTCCCGTTTATATCCTCAATCTAAAATCTGCTTGAAGTATTCGTTATACGAAAACAGTACAGCAGACTGATCTGCGGTGCATAAACATAAAAAGAGTGCAATTACTACTGATAGCATTTTTTAATCACAATACTTTGAAAAAAATCAGATTCAGGAACTTAAGCCAATAAGAATTCACAGGCTTCAGATGTTGTGTTTTCAAATTCTAAAACCGGATTTTTATTTCTTGCAATTTTAATTTTATTAGATACTGTTAAACAAATAAATACTTCCATCCGGAGAATAAAAATGAAAAACAATGCCCGTTTGTATAGTAATACTCTCGAGAAATGGAGTGAGTATTTTGAAAACTGGTTTATGAATGAATCTAATTTTCAGGGAGCGCGCATGGAGAGCGAAATGTATCCATACTCTGCCCTTTTTGAACCTATTAAAATAAATACTTTAACAGTAAAAAACAGAATTATAATGGCCCCAATGGGAAATATCTGCATGGCGGATGAAACAGGAAGGCCGTCGTCAAAAATGATAGCATACTTCGTTGAAAGGGCAAAGGGCGGAACCGGGCTTATAACATCCGGTCTTATACCGGTCAGCCACGGCATCGATCCTACTGTTACAGAAACAGGTGATCTATCAATATTCCCGCGAATAGACAGATCACGGACAAACTATTCCGGATGGAGGATACTTGCCGAGTCGCTACACGCATTCGGTACCTCTTTTTTTATACAGCTTACGCCGGGAATGGGTCGCGTCGGTTCTCCCGAGTGTATAGTAAAGAAACACAAACTGCCGGTTTCCGCGTCATGGAATCCCAATTTCTATATACCGCAGCTGCCGTGCAGGCCTCTTACATTTCTTGAGTTAAAAAGAATCGTTAAAAACACTGGCCAGGCTGCGGCAGATGCTAAAGCTTTACTGATTGATGGAGTTTACCTTCATGGTCATGAAGGCTATCTTCTGGAACAGCTTACAAACCCTGCGTTCAACAGACGTCTTTTCGGCCCGTACCGTAACTGGCAGAAGTTCGGGATTGACCTCGTTAAAGAGATCAGGAACAGATGCGGAAAAGATTACCCGATCATGTACAGGATAGACCTCTCTCTTATGCTGAACGCAACCTATGGTGAAAAGATGAACAAAGTCTCTTCACTGAAAAAATTCCGGAATGAACGTACAATAGAAATGACTCTTGATTATTTAAAAAATCTTGTTTCTGCAGGAGTAGATATTATCGACGTGGATCTCGGATGTTATGACAACTGGTGGCTCCCTCACCCGCCTGAAGCTATGCCTCCCGCATGCTTTATCGAAGTTGCGTCGCTTGTTAAAAATTACTTCCATGAAAATAAAATTAAATCTAACGCAGGAATTGATGTCCCGGTCGTTGCAGTGGGTAAACTGGGTTTTCCTGACATAGCGGAACGTGCACTTCAGAAAAATCAATGCGATATGATAATGCTTGGAAGACCCCTTCTCGCTGACCCGGAATGGCCGAATAAAGTTTATGCGGGGAAAATAAAAGAAATCATCCCGTGCATCGGAGACCAGGAGGGATGCCTTAATGAATTTCTCGAAGGCGGCCATCCGCAATGCTCGGTTAATCCGAGAACAGCATTTGAAGAACTCTATGCATCTCTGCCTGCTGCATTTGAAAAGAAAAAAGTCGCTGTAGTTGGCGCAGGTCCTGCAGGAGTAATGTGTGCGTGTACTGCAGCTGAGAGAGGGCATGACGTTACAATCTTTGATAAAAATTCAACGGCAGGCGGAATAATAATAGCAGGATCAGTCCCGAAAATAAAATTTGAAATATCAAATTATCTTTCATATATGAAGAACAGACTCTCTATTACATCAAAAAAACAGAATTTAAAAATTGAACTTGGAAAAACAGCAACTGCTGCAACACTCAAAGCCGGTAAATATGACACTATTGTTTTTGCGACAGGCGGGAACGGAGTAAAACCTGAAATTCCGGGCATAGATAATGAAAACGTCTGCCAGACAGTTGATATACTATTGAATCCCTCAAAATGCGAAGGCAAAAAAAATGCGGTAATAATAGGGGGAGGATCAGCCGGATGTGAGACTGCACACTTTCTCTCATATGAACTCGGAGTTGAAAATGTGACGATAATAGAAATGAGATCTGAAATCATGAGAAATGTCTGTACCGCGAACAGGGGATACATGATTCATCACCTGGAAAAGAAAGGGGTGAAGCTTTTAAACTGTACCGGTGTAAAGAAAATTCAGCAGAACAGTATCATACTCAATCAGAATATTTCAAAAAGAGTGCCGGATCCGTATATTACATGGAAGCCCCTTCTTCCGGAAAATATACCTAATCCGTTCGCAAAAAAAATTGGTATTAAAAACAGAGAAACAGAGATTCCTGCAGACATCATTATACTTGCGATGGGATGGAGACCCGACAGAAACCTATATGAAGAATGCATGAGAAGACAGGTTGCCCCTGAAATATATCTTACCGGTGATGTGCACTCAACGGGAAGAGTATTTGAAGCGACCAAAGGCGGTTATGCGATAGGACGGAGAATATAGTAATATTATTCCGGAATTTTATTTGATCTTCTCCAGATTTTCATCTTCTCTGCAGAAGCGACAAGTTCGTCCCTGAAATCATCATGTGCAAGAGATACAAGAAGTTCCGCTCTTTCCCATGATGATTTGCCTTTAAGGCGTGCTATACCGTTTTCTGTAACTATATAATCAACAAAAGTCCTGGGTGTTGTCACGATGCTTCCTTCCGGGAGCATCGGCATAATTCTTGATCTAAGCTTTCCATCTTTATCATTATAAGTACTCGACAGGCAGAGAAAACTTTTCCCGCCATTAGACTTAAAAGCTGAAGTTACAAAATCAAGCTGCCCTCCGGTACCGGAAATCTGCCTTGGCCCTGCACTTTCAGAACATGCCTGGCCGAAAAGGTCGACCATCAGTGTATTGTTTATAGACCTCAAATTATCATTAAGGCCGACTATTTCCGGATTGTTGGTGTATCTCCCGCAATGACTCGCCATAACTGAATTGTTATCCATGAAATCATACATTTCATTGCTTCCCAGTGCAAATGTAAAAGCCATTTTACATCTGTCCGTAGTTTTATACCTGCCGGTAACCAGTCCCGCATTAAACATTTTAACCAGTGAATCAACAAACATCTCAGTATGAATGCCGAGATCTTTTAAATCCGAATCACATAACAATTCACCGAGTGTATTAGGCAGACCGCCGATGCCCAGCTGAATGCATGCCCTGTCCGGAATCTCTTTCATTAACAGAGACGCCATTTTTCTTTCAGCATCAGTCGGCGGTTTACCTGCCGGAAGTACAAGAAGCGGAGTATTACTCCCTTCGATGACGTAATCCGCCATGGAAACATGAATTGAATCCTCCGAACCGCCGGGGACTCTCGGTATATTTTCATTTACTTCAAGTATAAGTGTTTTCGCTCCAAGACATGACTCAAGGCTGTTTACATTAGTCGGGCCGAAGGAAAAAAATCCGAACCTGTCCATTGGACTCACCTGCTGGACATATACATCATAATGGAAGAGGTCGCTGCCTATAATTGTCTGCAGCTGGCTGAAGGCTACCGGGTTATAAAACATCAGGTTTTTATCTCCCATCCTCCTGTTCCCCGTATCGAAGAACCAGCTGTTGCATGTAAAATGCTGATGAGTCGGATCACTGCATGTTGTTGGAGAGTCAGGATTGATACCGGCACACTGTGTAACCTGGACATCAAAAAGTTCACTCTGTCTCATGGCAAGCTCCCTGTCAAAATCCACAGGCCTTCCCAGAAATACTGCGTAAAGAATGCTGTCGCCCGATTTAATCAGGTTCGCCGCATTTTTTGCTGAAATTAATTTCTCTTTATAGAGCTCCATATTATGTGAAGAAATAATCTTATTCATGCGGACTCTCCATTTTAAGTTAACATTTTTTATATTTCGGATAACAATTATATCATATAATCTCATGTCAAGAACAATAGAATGTATGTTCAACTAACTGGTATAAATTAAGTTAAAATGATTCAAATACTGAATAAGTACTTAAAAAATTCATCTTTCGCAGGATTTGCAGTATATGCCGATAAGAAATATTCCTTCTCAGGATATCGTTAACCTTAATCATGATAAAGCATCATAAGTAATCTTTTAATTTTTTAATAAAAAACATTCCCTGATACAGACTTACCATCTGCAAAATTTCATGTTCTATTTTTCAACTTAAGATACAATGAAACATTTATTTATATTCTGACTCATAAATTTAAAATTATGAGGTATAAAATGATTACACAAACAGAATCATTAAATATTTTTGATACTGAAAAGCAGAATGATAATATTAAACATGCCTATTTTGCAGGTGGATGTTTCTGGTGTACCGAACATGACCTGAAACTTATAAACGGTGTTAAAGATGTGACCTCCGGCTATGCAGGAGGAGACGTTCTGAATCCGACTTATGAAGAGGTTTGCAGCGGAACTACGGGACACCGGGAAGCGGTGATGATCTCTTATGATCCTGAAGAGATCGGCTACTTTGAGCTTGTTAATGAATTCCTGAGAATTATAGATCCGCTTGATCCGGGCGGCCAGTTTTTTGACAGGGGGATACAATATACAAACGCGATATTTTATCTTGATGATATAGAAAAGGATTCAGCACTTCAGTGCATAAAAAGAGCTGCAGAAATTCTTAATGTTAAAGAGATAGCAGTAAAAATTCTCCCCTTCAAAAATTTTTTTAAAGCCGAGGATTACCATCAGGGCTTTTCAGATAAGAATCCTGCAAGATACTGTTCCTACAGGAATAGCAGCGGAAAAGACAAAAAGCTGAAAATAATATGGAAGGATAAAATGTAAAAATTATTCAATACCGGAACAGATTTCCGGTATTGAATAATTCTAAATCATTTTAATAACCTGAAAGCGAATAGCTGTTCGCACCTGACTCGTCATAACACTCCCCGTTGCCGCATGAAGATGAGAAAGTAGTTGGTGACGAACATGATGATCCTTTGATCTTAGAACATACTTCCTGAGCTTTACTCCTGTCTGAAAAACTGTCCCCTTTTGTGCAGACTACAATTTTTTTCCCGCCCTTTGACCAGTCACTTCCATACTGGCATTTTGCATCAGCCTGAACGGAAATCATTACAACCGCGAACAATGAAACGACAGCTAAAGATAAAAACTTCATAAGACCTCCATTATTTAATTGTTTATTAAGATGATTACAGAAACTCAGCTTTTATAACAGCCGGTTATAAAATAATTTTTCATCCCGCAGTTAGAGGATAGTTCAAAATTCAGAGTTATTGTAATTACTATTTATATTAATAATACTTTTTCTTTAAAAAATAAAAAAGTGAATAATATAAGAAAAATTTATTCATAGTTTATAATGGTATTATGGCCGGAATTGTAAAAATAATGATCTTTACCACGTATGATCTTTTTCTCTTTCTCAAGTTTTTTAAGGGTTAATTCAACCCATCCGCTTGCAAATTCTTTTTTCATTCGGCTGTCTGACGGATACAGTCTTTCCAGTATCTCCGGAATAGTGACTCCTTCCGGGAAGGAATCTTTCAAAAGCTGGAGGATATCATCTGTCCTTTTTTTTCTCCATTCAATTATCTCATTAAGCCTTTCATATGGTTTAAAAATCGGACTTCCATGCGCGGGCAAAATAATTTTAAGGCCCTTGAGGTTTAACATTTTTTTTAAAGAATTTTTATACTGGTCTAAATCGGATTTAGGTGGGCCAAGCCAGACATTTATGCTCTTCATTACATTATCGCCGGAGAAAAGTATCCCTTTATCTTTATTGTAAAGAGTAATATGTTCAACGGAATGTCCCGGAGAACTGAATATCTCCCACTCCTCATCATTAATTATAATAGATGCTTCAGACTCTATCAGAATATCCGGGTCGTCAATAAAAGATATACCCCAGTATAATGAATAAATCATAAATTCAATTTTCTGAAAAATAATTTTTATCAAATACGATAAATTACATGTTATAGTTCTTTTTATTTTTTTCTCAGCCGGAGTATAGGATTCCCTGTAAACCCTGCTGCTGCTGATTATTTTTTTCATTTCGTGTGAGATAATTACCCGAAAACCCAGTCTCTTCCTTAATTTTTTCAGTCCTGAAAAATGGTCTGCGTGTGAATGACTAAGAAGGATTCTATCTATATTATTTTCAACTCCTCTATCTCTGCATATCCTGTTTATCTCTTTATATGCTCTTATGAATTTTCTAATAGAGCTGCCGTCGCCGTAACCGGCGTCAAATACCAATCCGTTTTTACCTGTTATAACATATATATTAACAGGAGGTTTAAGCATCCCAAGGGCGCCTCTTTCTGTTATCCTGAATATACCGGGGTATACTTCCTGGAGAAAATGTATTTTCATTTCCTGAAATTCGTAATAAAGTTTTTAACTTCCGATAATCCTGCTATCATAATCCAGCCTCTTGCGATTTCGTCGGGATGTCTTCCTATATATAATGAAGGAAACCTGTTTCTCATCATCTCTCTGACTATCGCAGAATTTAATGAGATAAAATCAGAAATAAGTTTTTTATCTTCATCATTCAGTTTAGCCCAATCGTTTATATCAGACATTTTATTACCTCTTTTATATAGCTCCTGCAGAATCTATCTGGAAACTGCGATCTTCAGATCTGTTCAGACATAGAAATCATGAATTTTTAAAAACAAAAAATGGTGTATGGAACAGATCATGCATAATGGTCAATAACCATATACTAAAATCAATAAAAATCTTTAAATTTTTTCTTGATAAAACTATAACCCGGAATTAATTAGTATTTAATCTAAAATTTTAAATTGTATTTAATTTTTTAAAGTGATGAGATAAAAAACAATAAAGAATTGCAATGCGGATGCAAATAAATAGTAACTTAAACCGCAGTAAAACACTTAAAAACCAAGAGTAAAGTATATGTCTATTTTTGAAAAAATCGCAGAAAGAAAAATTGAACAGGCAATGGCAAATGGAGAGTTTGACAATCTGGCATTTAAAGGACAACCCCTTCCGCCTGATGATATGGACATGGTACCGGAAGATCTGCGAATGGCTTACAAAATACTGAAAAATGCAGGAATCGTCCCAG
>Ga0116171_10006287_pt1 | contig 10279 bp, 8 predicted proteins | sample AD_JPNHW2_MetaG_FD_89798 | JGI IMG/M metagenome (GOLD analysis project Ga0116171, IMG submission 89798) | Active sludge microbial communities of municipal wastewater-treating anaerobic digesters from Japan - AD_JPNHW2_MetaG | ecosystem: Engineered > Bioreactor > Anaerobic > Digestate | place...
ATCAACTAAATCCTTTGGGTCAATATTTATTTTATCCCACTCAGCAATATCATTGTTTAGAGCTTGTCTATTAGGTAAGGCAATGTTTCCTGTGGAGTACTGTGCAATATTATATGGGGGGTCGGTTAAAATCAAGTCAACGCTATTTGAAGGCATTGTGGGCATAAATTCCATGCAGTTGCCGTTTATCAATTTTAAATTCATAATTCACCAATACATTCGCTAATCATGTCATTAATCCGTTTATTTAAATCTATTTCAACTAATGCTTCTCGATAAATTTCCGTGAAATCAGAAAAAGTTATTCCTGCGGGTAGGATTTTATTCCAGAATTGAGACCCAATTAAAAACATAGACGGATAATGCATATGTTTCTTAACAGCCCCTGTCCATGTGTTTCCTTCGCCATCTTTATTGTATAGCGTTGCAAAATATATTTTGCAATTTGATATGCCAAAATTTACATAAATGGTTAATAGCTTTTCAATATTTGAAGGGGCGTTTGAACTGTCCAAATCACCACCCGCCTTTATCTCCATTATGTTCCAATCGGTACCATCATAGAAGGCAAGGTCTACAGGCTTGGTTTGTATTGTATTTGTCTTGTATTTCTTAGATAAAGGCAACAGGGTCTGCTTTATACTTTCTTGCGTAACACCACTTTCAGACCGACCGCTTCCACGTCCGATTGCTTCATTAGTAGCCCTGAAAGCGGCAATTTCTCCCCGTAAATGACCGTTATGCGTATCGACGTCTGTAACAACAACTTGTCCAGATACTGCTTGCGAAACAATGTAATGCTTTAGACCATTTGGATTTACAACAGCAGGAACATTTTCTTCACCAAATGTCAACCGCGCAATCCGCTTCGCACAGGCTTCTATTGCAAATCCGCTTTTCGATTCAAAACTGCTTACAAAAACCATGCTGGCAGTAATCCGTTCATCCATCTGAGAAAGAAGGAAATTATTTACCTTTCTATCATAATTTGCATGAAAATCGGTCTCTATGAGATTAATAACCTTTGTGAATTCGTCAAGAACAATGTCTTTAATCAGTTTTCTCACTATATTTCTCCAATCTATCAGTTTATTGTATATATTGTATCACTGGCGAAATTAAAACACAATATTTATTCATAATGTGTATAGTTTTTGTGTTGATACAATTGAATTATTGATATAAAGTTGAACGATAGTAAAAAGGTTGCGGTCAATAAATATTCAGCACACCAAGAGGTATAAAATCTACCCTCGTGAGATTTTATTCAGGAGAAATATATATCGTTTTATGCGAAAACTTCCAACAAACTATGGTTTGCCCCGTTAATTAGAAAGTAAAAGGACTCTGATATTGTATCAATACCAGAGTCCTTCTATGGTGGGAGAGGGTGGATTCGAACCACCGAAGTCGTTGACGACAGATTTACAGTCTGTTCCCTTTGGCCGCTCGGGAACTCTCCCATATTAATTTTTGCTGCATAAAAGCGTGGAGCTGGTGGACGGACTCGAACCCCCGACCTGCTGATTACAAATCAGCTGCTCTACCAACTGAGCTACACCAGCGTTGGACGCTCGAATAATATATCATAATCAACCGCCGCTCGTCAATAGTTTATTTAAACTTTTCTTTGATTTTTCTTTTGATATTTATACAACGGAATCTTTTTCGGTTTTTTGCCCGTTTTGTGCCGCGGAAGATTCACCTGCGGCATCGGCCGGAGCCTGTGGCGGGCTTGATATCTTAATATTTTTCCAAAGGTTGACAATACCTTCATCGTTAAGGATTTTCACAAATATAATTGTCAGCGGAACGAGGAAAAGCCCGAATACGCCGAAAAGTTTGGCACCGAGGTACATCCCCATAATGGTTATGACCGGCAGCAGGCCAAGGTTTGACGCGACAAGCTTCGGTTCAATATACTGCCGGATGACATACATGATGGCGTACATAATCAGTATGCCGATCCCGAGTCCGGTGCTTCCCATAATCAGCGAATAAACAGCCCACGGGATCAGGATTGTTCCGGTGCCGAGGAACGGAACTATATCGACAACGGCAACCAGCAGTGCGGTCGCAGCCAGATAATTTCCCTCAAAAACTCCTATCAGCCTGAAAATATTCAAACCGAGCAAAATCTCGCAGAAAGTGATAAACATAAGCAATAGGTAAGCCCTGGCCAGTTTGCCCAGGGATGAAACCATGATTTTTTTTGATGTGGAGAGCGCCTCGCTCTTTTGGGGCGGCATTTGGCGTTTGATAAATTTGGAAATCCTGTCATAATCCGCAGTCATGAAAAAGCAGGAAACAATCGAAATTATGATTGAAACGATAACCGACGGCACTTGCTTGGCAGTGGACCAGACTCCGCCCAAATGAGAGAAGATGGAGGAAATGTCAAAGCCAATAGTTTTATCCGAGTTAAGTTTGTCAAAAAATGCGGAGATGGATGCGCCCGCGGATTTTTCAATAGAGGCGGGTAAAAACCGGATGACATCCAGAAGGGCTGCCTCCGCTTTGCTGTAGAGCGAGGGCAAGTCCTTTGCCCAGCCGGAAAGATAGATGAAAAGCCCGCGGATTTCAGACACGATTTTAACACCGAGCAGCGAAAAGAGGCCGGCCACCACGACCAATACTCCGAATACGCACAACCCCGAGGCCAGGCCCTTTTTCATCCGCGTTTTCTTTACAATAAAGTTTATCGGCTTTTGCATGGCCATGGCAAAAACAATTGCGAATATGAAAGGGAACAACATCCCGAAGGCATACTTCATAAACAGGTAGTACAGCCCGAGAAGGACAGCGATATAAATTATATTGATCAAAAAGCGCTTTCTGTTTTCCGTTTCCGTCATGTGATCCACCTTTTTAGCTGTGATATTCTTAATCAAGTGGTTTTATTATACCAAAAACTATCAAAAACGCAATATCGTTGAAAAATTAAAAAAATTTGCATTGGTACTTTAATATGCCGTTTCTTTATGTTAAAATGTTTTAACTGTTTAACTGGGAGGCGTAAAGATGGATGTTGCGATAATGGGTTACGGAGTGGTCGGCTCCGGTGTTGCCGAGCTTTTTGCAAAGAACCATGACAATATTGTCAAGCGGAGCACACAGGCAAACCTTGATCTTAAATATATTCTTGACCTCAGGGATTTTCCCGGAGACGCGAACGAGAAACTTTTTATAAAAAACTTTGATACCATTTTGAATGATGCCGGGGTTCGGATTGTTGTCGAAACCATGGGGGGGCTCCACCCCGCGTTCGAATATGTTATGGCTTGCCTGAAAGCGGGCAAAAGCGTTGTCACCTCCAACAAAGAACTGGTCGCGTCAAAGGGTTATGAGCTGCTTAAATTGGCGGACAGCATGAATGTCAACTTTCTTTTTGAGGCAAGCATTGGCGGCGGTATTCCGATTATACGCCCGATCAGCCAATGCCTTGCGGCCAATGAAATAAACGAAATAGCCGGGATTTTAAACGGCACAACTAATTTTATCCTTACCAAAATGATTAACGAGGGTATGGATTTTAAAACGGCCCTTAAATTAGCGCAGGATAACGGCTATGCGGAAAAGGACCCCACAGCTGATGTGGAAGGCATTGACGCCTGCAGGAAAATCTGTATTTTGGCATCGCTTTGTTTCGGGAAGCATGTGTATCCGGCCGGGATCCACACGGAGGGAATCAGCAAAATCACACTTGAAGATGTTGAATATGCCCGCTCTTGGGGCGGAGTTATCAAGCTGATCGGCAAAGCGGCAAGATTTGATAAAAATCGTATTTCCGCGATTGTCAGCCCCTCCTTTGTGCAAAAACACAGCCAGCTTGCCAGTGTCGAGGATGTATTTAACGCGATTCTTGTGCGCGGGGACGCTATCGGCGATGTTGTTTTTTACGGCAGGGGCGCCGGGAAAATGCCGACCGCAAGCGCGGTTGTCGCCGATGTTATCGACTGCGCAAAGCATTTCGAAAAGAAAAAACTTTTCGGCTGGGAAGACAGCGGCGAAGATTATGTGGTTGATTATCTCGATGTCGAAACCGCTCTTTATATCAGGGCAAAAGCCGAAGACACAGACGAGGCTGTTGAAGCGGCAGTTAAAACCTTCGGCAATATAAAAATCCTCGGCAGGGACAACGCGCCCGGGGATGAGATCGCTTTTGCAACCCCGCGCGCGGCAGAAAGCGAGCTGCGCGGTAAACTGGGGACCATCGCAGGCATAGAACTCCTTTCCGTTATCAGGGTAACGGATTATTAAACAACAATCACGGAGGGTTATTTATGGCACTTATAGTTCAGAAATTCGGAGGCAGTTCCGTTGCTGATGCCGCGCGGGTCATGAATGTCGCGCGCATTGTTACGGAAACCTACAAGGCGGGGAATGATGTGGTTGTTGTCGTTTCCGCGCAGGGTGACACAACGGACGACCTTATCGAAAAAGCGAAGGAGATTAATCCGAAGCCTTCCCGCAGGGAAATGGACGTACTTCTTTCTTCCGGCGAGCAGATTTCGATTGCTTTGCTTGCCATGGCGATTGAAACGCTGGATATTCCGGTTTGCTCCCTTTTAGGCTGGCAGGCAGGGTTCCAGACAACTTCCGCCTACGGCATCGCGAGGATAAAAACCATCAACACCGAACGGATGCTGATGGAACTTGACAAAAGGAATATTGTTATTGTTGCCGGTTTCCAGGGAATCTGCAAATACGGCGATGTCACAACCCTTGGGCGCGGAGGCTCGGACACAAGCGCCGTGGCTATTGCCGCCGCGCTGAACGCGGACCGCTGCCAGATCTTCACGGATGTGGAAGGTGTGTATACCGCGGACCCGCGCAAGGTAAAAGGAGCGAAAAAACTCGCCGCGATTACCTATGACGAGATGCTTGAGCTCGCGACACTGGGCGCGCAGGTATTAAACAACCGGTCGGTTGAAATGGCAAAAAAATACAATGTCGAACTTGAGGTTCTTTCAAGTCTTACAAAAAAACCCGGAACAATAGTTAAGGAGGTTGTCACTGTGGAAAAAATGCTGGTCAGGGGAGTTACCAAGGACGCGAATGTTGCAAGGATATCGATAATAGGGGTGCCGGATATTCCCGGGGTCGCCTTTAAACTGTTTGGCAAGCTTGCGGCTAAAAACATTAATGTGGATATTATTTTGCAGTCTGTCGGCCGTGAGAATACAAAGGATATCGCTTTTACGGTCAGCCGCGGCGATGCTCCGGTTGCGCTTGATGTGATTGAAAATTCCGTTGATATTTTGAGCGGGCTTAAAGTTGTATGTGACACGGATGTGGCAAAAATTTCCGTTGTCGGCGCCGGTATGGAAACACACCCCGGCACGGCCTCAAAAATGTTTGGCGCGCTTTATGAGGAAGATATAAACATCCAGATGATCGCGACAAGCGAAATTAAAATTTCCGTATTAATTGATGCGAAAGATGCGGACAGGGCTGTCGAAGCGGTACACAAAGCCTTTATTCCCGAAGAATAATCAGCCGGAATAAACTGTTGCCGCAAAATGATCGAAGGATCGTTTTGCGGCAAATTTTTTCCGGTTATTCTGTTTTAATAGGTGATTGAAAGCGCAGAGGTAAAGCAGATAAAGGTATTGTTTTCGGCAGCCGGCTCCAGTCCTTGGAAGGTGTTGTCGGAGGATTGGGTTCCGCCCGCGACAAAAATCCCGGATCCGTCAAGGGTGCTGCTTACGGCTCTCGGCACATCGTCCCGGGCCCCGGAAAGTGACAATGTGCTTTTTGTGTTGCCGAGTTAATCCAGGAGCAAAACAAAGCCGTCTCTCTTGCCCTTGTTGCCCAAACCGGAAAAATCCCTGTTGTTCGATTCGGAGGTCCCGACGGCGGCGTAGCCGCCGTTTACCGCTGCGATGCCGGTGATTTCATCATTGAGAAAGCCTGCAAAAGGTTTTGCCCATCCGATGGTGCCGTCGCTGTTGTATTTCACTAAAAAAGCATCATAGCTTCCGGCGTTATGGTAAGGCTCAAAACTGCCGTCTGTCGCCGCATAAATGGCATATTTCCCCGCGATGACACATCCGCCGTCCGGTGAGCAGGTAATGGCGGAAAGCTCGTCAATCCCGCTGCCGGAAAAGGTTTTTGTCCATTTGAAAGTGCCGTTTTTATCATATTTTAAAACAACCGTGTCCTTATCACCGCGCCCGGCAATCCCTTTGAAATCGCCGTCGCTTGAAACGGTAATGCATACAGTGAAGATATCTCCGCTGCCGGTTACGGCAATATTTTCGAAACAGTTGTACATGGTGCCGGCCATGGATCTTTTCCAGCGCGGAGCGCCGGTACTGTCAAATTTTATCAAAACCGCTTTTCTGGAATTCTCTTTTAGCCCTGCGAAATCTCCGTTGGAGGATTCGGTGTATCCCCCGGCGATATAGCCGCCGTCGCGTGTCGCCGCAACGGAATACAGATCATCATTCAGCGAGCCGCCCAGGAGTTTTGTCCATTCGCGCTTGCCTTGCGCGGAATACTTAACCATCAAGGCGTCTAAGGCGGAATCCGCCTTTACGCCAAGGTTCGATGAGTTTGTGTTCCCCACAACGATGATACTCTGGTCGGACAGCTCAGCCAAACCGTTGAAAATCACGCCGGCATTGTCTCCGCCGAGGAATTCTTTCCATTGAATCTTGCTGTCTTTGTCATATTTGACAAGTACGCTTTTTGTACCTGCCCAGCCGGAATCCGCGTCTTTGCAGTCACCGTCAGCCGCTCCGAAAAAACCGATTGCGGCAAACCCGCCGTCGGAAGTTGCTATGATTCGCTCAAACATGTCGTTTCCGGAGCTGCCGAAGGTTGTTGTTTGCGTTGAAGTGATTCCTGCAGGTGTTTTATCCGATACTTGCGTTTGGGTTTCATAAACATCGGTCCCGGCGGTATTATCTCCGGAAGGAACAGCGTCGCGCCAGGTATTGTCTGCGGGCGCCATAGATTCCAGCGCAGTTCCCTTTGTGGTGCCGGTTGTTTTGTCATTCCCGCCGCCGCGGCATCCGGCGGTGCCGGCAAGCAGGCAAACCGCGCAAACAGCAGCCATTATTTTTTTGAAACTAAAGTTCATATAAGACTTCTCCTTTGCAAATAGTAAAATAATTATATCACGGTTCCCGGCCAGTTTCAATTGCGGTGACCCTGTCAGCCGGTGTAAAATCAATATGTGATTTTCGTGCCTGAGAACTCTGATATTTGCGTTCAATTTTATATAACTTTCCGTCTTTTTTAAATCGTGCACCTGTCTGTTTGAAGTGAAAAGGGACGCCGGATTCCATACATTGCCTGCGGATGTCCAGCACCCAGTCGTAGTCGCAAATTCTTGCGGAATTACCTGATTCGCCTCCGACAACAACCTGCGATATGGAGGGGTTGAGGTAAGGGGAGAGGTCGATTTTTTCAAGCAGGGGCTCGCATATGATGGAGCGGTTTTTGATCGGTTCTTTTAAAAAAATCGGCAGGCGGAAATCAGCACGGTCCCGGTTTTCCACAGTACAGCAAAGGGTAACATTGTCGTATCCGCCGTCCCAATCCTCCGGAAGGCTGACATGAAAACGGTCGATTCTTTTTGTGATGATTAAAAAATGAAGATCGCGCCGTTCGTTTATTATTTGCCAAGCCTCGCTCCGCCAACCGTCGGCTTCCGGGACAAAGAAATCCGATGTAAAACAGGTATAAACAATATCTGAAGACATCAGTTTATATTCACCGTTTCGTGCGCGCTTTACCGGTAAATCGAAGTCTTTTGTTTTGGATACAACGGTGCTGTCTTTTTCATAGCGGGCATCGGTACGGTATACATAGCAGTTCAAGCAGCCCGGGCTTATTTTATGGCAGCCGTGCCATGGATTCCATAACGCCATATTTATCCGTCCTTCAAATATTCAAGCAGGATGCCGTATGCTCTCAATAAGGCCTCATATGAGTAATATCGGCAGTTTGCAGGGCTTGTTGAGGGCAAGGGTTTCGCCTCTAATCCCGTTTTCGGCAAGCATAATTTTTTATAGAGTTGCGCCGCTTTGCCGCCCGTTGTGAAAACCGCCTTTATATCGGCAGCCTTTAAGATGACACCAAAATCGTTGGCGGAGGGCGACTTTATGCTGCCGTCATCGGCACCGTTGATTTCACAGCTTTCCAGCACATCCCATAAAGCAATATGACGGCGCAAAAGCAGTGCGCGTTTTTCATCATTTGTTTGGGGCAGGGGTTCCCCGAGCAATTCGCTGATTACCCGCCAAAACCTGTTTTGCGGATGCATATAGTAAAAACCGTTTTCACGCGATTTTGGGGACGGCATGGTGCCTAAGATCAGTATTTGCGAGTCTTTGTCAAAAACCGGGTCAAGCGGATGAGTAACTTTCATTAACTTCTTCTCAAACTTTCTTTGGCTTTTACATTGAATTTTATTATAGCACAACATCCGTTTTTTTAAAATCATGCCGTACCGGGATAGCCTGAGCGCATTGCTTTTATTGCTTGCGTATTATATAATGCAGCGAACGGATTGTATCGAACACTTTTTGTTGAATGTTTACCGTGATTATTTTTGGGGGATTTATGTTCAAAAGTTTAAACCGGGGCAAAGAATTTTATAGGCTGCTGTTCAAGCTTTCTTTGCCTGTTATGCTTCAAAATTTATTAAACAGCTCGCTTGTTATGGTGGGTACATTCATGCTCGGGCAGCTCGGGGAAACGGAGATTGCCGCGGCCACGCTTGCAAACACACCGTTTTTTGTGATTCAGCTTCTTATTTTCGGTTTTCAAAGCGGCTCGAGTGTCCTGCTTTCCCAATACTGGGGAAAGAAAGATTTAAAGTCCATCAACAAAATACTGGGAATCTGTGTTTATTCGTGCTTCGGGATAACCCTCGTTTTTTCTGTGCTGTGCTTTTCTTTTGCGGACAATATTATGGCGGCGATCAGCCGTGATCCTGATATTGTCCGGCTTGCCGCGCAATTTATGCGGATAACGGCTTTCTCATATGTTCTCAACGCGATATCGGTTGTTTATATCAGCGCTCAGCGCAGTTTGGGAAGCCCGCGCCTTGGGCTGGTCATTCTGACGAACACCGTTATTATTGACACTTCACTCAGTTTTATTCTGATTTTCGGCAAGCTTGGTTTGCCGGCAATGGGCATTAAGGGGGCAGCTTATGCTGTGCTCATTGCCAGGGTGATAGAATTTATTCTGACCATGTTCTATGCTTTTTTTATCCAGGGAAAGCTGAAACTCGACATAAAAAACCTTTTACGCCCGGGCAAGACATTTTTGCGCGATTTTATGCATTATTCCGGCCCGGTTGTGCTGAATGAAACAATATGGGGGATCGGTTTTTCGCTGTACGGTGTCATTTACAGTTTGATGGATAAGAGCTATCTTGCCGCATATACCGTTGCGGGCAATATTGATAAAATTATAAGCTCGGCCATCTTCGGCTTCGCGATAGCCGGAGGGATAACCATCGGGCAGCTGATTGGAGCCGGCAAGGAAAAAGAAGCCCGTGAAACAGGTAAAACATTCAACATCCTTTCCGGGTTAATCGGTATAATCCTCAGTGCGGCTCTTTTGGCGGTTGCTCCGCTGATTATCGGTCAATTCAATCTGCCGCCTTCAACGACAGTTGTCGTGAAGCAGTTTATTTTGGTGATGGCCGGCGTTATTATAGTGCGCTGCAACCTTGTGGTCAATATCATCGGAACACTTCGCGCCGGGGGCGATACCAGGTTTGTTTTCGCGATTGATACCGGTTATATGTGGCTGCTTTGCCTGCCTCTTGCCGCTGTTTTCGGCCTTGTGCTGCATTTGCCGGTCATATGGGTTATGCTGATGCCGGCGCTGGAGGATTTACTGAAATGGTTAAGCGGATTGCTTCGGTTTCTTTCCGGGAAATGGATCAATAATGTGACCCGTGCCGAAACAGAGCTGTATGAAGGCGGCGAGGTTCTTGACAGCCAAATCATAACACATGTTGTTGAAAGTTGATACGAATCCCATTCTTGAAACCAACTTGGCGATCAGGCGAAAAATTTAATCAAATTTTTCGCCTGAGTTATAGTGAATCGGGATTTTTATGAACGATATCGTTTAAACATACAAAAAAACAGGCGCTGGCAGCCGTTTTATACTGCCCGCAGCCTGTTTTTGTTTTATTGATAAAAAATAAAAATCAACCGGTGTAAGTGCCGACTTCGGGATAACGGCTGAATATATCCTCAAAGAAACTGCCTGGATGGAAAAAACAGTTGTTAATCTGGTCGGTCAG
>Ga0116171_10006288_pt1 | contig 10279 bp, 7 predicted proteins | sample AD_JPNHW2_MetaG_FD_89798 | JGI IMG/M metagenome (GOLD analysis project Ga0116171, IMG submission 89798) | Active sludge microbial communities of municipal wastewater-treating anaerobic digesters from Japan - AD_JPNHW2_MetaG | ecosystem: Engineered > Bioreactor > Anaerobic > Digestate | place...
AGCTTGCGATAACCAGTCACCTCAATCCGCAACCGCAGGTCGCCAAAGTCCCGGCTGAATGTGCCAAAGACTTCCCCTTGGTGCGACGCGAAGTTTTCGATGGTTGTTTCCAGCGTGGGCATTGTGTAGTAATCCGTCTGCCCTTTTTCAAGCAGGCAGAGGCCATGCTCCAGGTCAAGGTCCTTTACAGTGTAGGTCTCTGCCTCGTGCAGGTACACGGCTTCGGGATGAACCAACCAGGCCGCGCTTCCCGCATCGATTTCCCCGATTAATTCCTCACCCTCGTCCGTGGTGCTCTTGAGCGAAATCCTGCTTGGTGTACTGCTTCTCAGGGAGACATCCGCCGCGGGAAATTGCTCGCCGAGCCAAAAATAGCGATCATTTTGCTGGTAAAGCAGGCCGGAATTGGCGAACATCTTCAGGAAGTTTTCCAGTAAGCCTGGCTCCAAGGACCCGAATGTGTCTCCTTGGTTAAATCCCAGTTCAAATGCCGCGCACTGCAGGTGTTGCAGCAGGATGGGCAGGTTGTCCGGGTTGATGAGCGCGTTTTCCGGGTTGCCCTCCGTCAGGTATTCAGGATGGTGGGCCAGGTATTGGTCCATCGCGTCTGGAGCAGTGACCATGATGGCCAGCGAGGTTTGCAATTGTCGGCCGGCCCGCCCAGCCCGCTGCAGGGTGGTGGCCACAGAGCCAGGATACCCAACCAGGATGACGGACTCCAAGTCGCCGATATCAATCCCAAGCTCCAACGCGGATGTGGCCACGACGGTTCGGACCGCTCCGCTTTTCAAGTCCTGCTCGATTTGCCTGCGGTCAGTCTTCAGGTAGCCACTGCGATAGCCCCGCACCAGCCCGCGATAAGCTTCGGGAAGTTGGTCCATCATGTACATGAGAATCATTTCCACAGTCCGCCTGGTCCGTGCAAAGATGAGGCTCTGCCGGCCGGCCAGGAGTAGCTTTCGGCCCAGGTTGATGCCTGCCTGGATGGCACTTTTACGCAGCCCCAATTGTTCGTCAATCAGAGGCGGGTTGTAAATCAGAAAAAAACGCTTGCCATGCGGCGAGCCGTCCCGGTCAATGAGCGTCAAGGGGCTGTCCACCAATTTTTCACCCAATTCGAGCGGGTTTCCAATGGTTGCGGATGTCAGGATGAAACGCGGCCAACTGCCGTAAAAATTGGCAATTCTCTTTAACCTACGGATGACGTTGGCAATATGCGAACCGAACACGCCGCGGTAGATATGAATTTCATCGATGACCACGAAGGAAAGATTTCTGAAAAACTTATGCCACAGGGTATGGTGTGGCAGGATGGCCTGGTGAAGCATGTCCGGATTGGTGATAAGGATGCTTGCTTTTTTACGGATTTCCTGCCGGTGATGGGCTGGCGTATCGCCATCATACACGGCGCAAGGCAGGTCATTTTCAGCGCCTGAAGCCTGTAGTAGGGTTTGCAGGCCTTTAAGCTGGTCCTGTTCCAGCGCCTTGGTGGGGAACAGGTACAAAGCCGTGGCGGCCGTATTGCGCAGCATCGCCTCGAGCACAGGCAGGTTGTAACAGAGGGTCTTCCCACTTGCTGTGCCAGTGGAGACGACGACGCTTTTCCCTTCAGCAAGCAGGTGAAAGGCATCGGCCTGGTGGCTGTAAAGGCTGGTGACCCCCTTACTGATAAGCGCTTCCCTTAGCGCTGGTGTTATGTCCGTGGGCAGGTCGCGGAGTTCACCCTTGCTGGCGGGGATTGTTTTGCAACTGGCAATGCTCCCCGCAAATTCAGGGTCTGTTTGCCAATTTTCCAATATTGACTGGATGTCCAGCATCAGGGAACCTGTCGGATGGCTTATGTTTTGGGTTTCTTTTTCAAAGCGGACCTGACCATCATATCCAGCACAGGGTAAATCAGGTTCCCAAGACTTGTGGCAGCAAAGTACATCAGTTTGGCGTCCGTACCCGGTAGGATGGCGTATTTTCCTCGCTCAACCTGGCTCAAGATGGCAAGCGCAACATCATCCGCGTTGAGGGGTTTGCTGACACCCGATATCTGGCGGGTTTCAAAAGGTTTAAATTGGTCTTCCCAGGCAAGCTGTGGGGTATCCGTGTCGGGTGGATAGACGATTGAAACCCGCACACCCTTTGGCTTAATTTCATTCCGAAGGGCATCCGAGAATCCGCGTACGGCGAATTTGGAGCCGCAATAGGCGGTGTATCCGAAAAGCCCAACCACGCCCGCGATGGATGAAAAATTGACAAAGTGCCCACTGCCCCGTTTGAGAAAATCAGGCAGGAATACCTTGCATACGTTGACCGTGCCGAAGTAATTGATGTCCATCGTCCAATGGTAAATGTCGAGGTCGAGCTCCTCAACATATCCGGGACGCGCGACGCCAGCACAGTTGAAAATAATATCCGGCGTTCCAGCCGTGGTGATTTGCCTGGCGGCACTACTGACAGAGTCCAGGTTGGCCACGTCCGCTGAGAAGATATCCAGCGTTTGCGAGGTGGCCTGACGGGACTTCTCCACTTCAGCCCTGGCATTTTGCAGCCGCTCCATGTTTTGAGCCAAAAGGTTCAACGAAGCTCCGCGCGCGAAAAGTCTTTTGGCGAGCGCAAGCCCTATGCCACTGGAGCCACCCGTAATCAAAACGTACTTATTTTGGAAATATGCGTTCATGAATGCCCACAATTCGAACAGCTACCAGAGCTGCAGGAGCTGCAGCTGGATAATTGATGCGTGACCGACCTGCCATTGCTGAAGGCGCTAACCAGCGACGGCAGACGGTTTACCTGCGTGCTTCCACAAGTCGGGCAAGGCTGGGCCTCATCCGCCTGCGAGATATTACGCAGTTGTTCAAAAGTCTTCTCACAATGTTGACAGTGATATTCGTACAATGGCATGCTCAGCCTCGTCTATTCGTGGGAGGGCGCGTACCGGTTCCTGATTGCTGGAATCAAGTAGTCCCTAAAAGCGTGCGCCTGGTCGTAATCCGGCTTCCAATCCCAGTCCTGCCTGGCGGCGCTATCATCGACATCCTCGGGCCAGGTATCCACGATTTTTTGCCGGCGCAAGTCAGGTTCAAATTCAATTTGCGCATCCTGGAAGGCTGCCCGCGTGATTTCCGCGAGCTCCTCCGCGTCCGGGTTAAAACTGGTGACATTATAGACATCCTGAGTCAGGCGTTCCTTATCCGCTTCCTGCAGGGTGATTAGGGCCTTAATGGCATCTGGCATGACCATAAATGGCAGCCTGGTATCCGGCCGGACAAAGCACTGGTAGGGCAGGCCCTTTGCCGCGGCGTGCAGCATTTCCGGCCCGTAGTCGCTCGTGCCACCAGTTGGGATGGTCTCAGCGCTAATCAACCCGGGGAAACGCACGCATCGAAAGTCCACGGAGGGGTTGGTGCTGCTGTCGGCGGCCAGCTGGCGATAGTAGCGGCCATAATATCGGCCGAGGTTCTCGCAATACAACTTGTTGCAACCATACATGGTTGTTGGATAAGTGAACTGCGTTTCCTTCACCTTGCCAGCTTGTTTTTTCTCGTCCAGGCTGGCGAGCCCGTAAGCCGCAATGGAGCTTGGATAAATAAATTTAACCGAATTACCCTGCCAGTTCGATTGTTCCACGGCCAGCCTGAGCAAGTTGAGTGTGCCTTCCACGTTGATGCGATGTGCCGTCTCCGGGTTGTACTCCGCCTTGGTGGAAAGGATGGAGGCCAGGTGGTAAATCACTCTAATCTGATGCTCCACGACCAGCCTGCCAAGCAGGATTTGGTCCAGGATGTCTCCAACAATCCACGAAGAAACCTCACTCCGCAGTGATTTGTCCAGTGGATTCACATCTATCGCCACGATGGAACTATTTTTCTCAGCCAGGTACCGGATGAGCCCATGGCCAATTTCGCCATTCGCGCCGGTTATTAGGACAACTTCTTCACGCATATTTTCTCCTTTTTATGCGGGTTTAATCGGAAACTGGATGGAAACCCGGCGGATGCCATTGAACAATACAGGGCGAACCCTGAAAACCACCACGGTCATATCATCCTTGGGTTCGCCTGTGTCCAGGCTGATGGCCTGGTTCAAGACAAAATCCGCCATCGCCTGCACATCCATGGATTGGTCTTCGAGGAAGGTTTCCATAATCTCACGGATATCCAGGCTCTGGTGGCTTTGCCCACCCGCAGAGCAAATTCCGTCCGAAAGTAAAAAGAAGGTGAGGTCGCTTTCGAGTTGGAACTGGAACACGGCAGGGGTAATACATCCACCAGCTAATGTTTCGGACTCAAGATTCAAAAAATCAACCTGTTCAGGCCGAATAATCACCACTGGAACACAATTGTTCTTGGTGATGATGATGGTTTGGCTTTCCAGGTCGCAGGAAATCACGCTCAGGGCCACAGAAGCCCGGCCATGATGCTCGTTTTTAAGGTTGGTAAGCACCGCCCTGGAAGCGGCACCATCATGAATGCCATCGCTGATGAGGCCCATCAAGGCATGGACGGCTTTGATGCTAATGGCCTTGGAACGCTGGTTATCTAGTTTTCCTTCAGCCATGATGATGGATATTCCCCCGTTCGGTCTTTCGATGATTTCAACTTTGTCCCCTTCCTGAGGGGATGTATAGCTGTCAACCTTGGCAATGGCGGCTTGAATTTCCATCCCTCAATTTTATCCTAATTAGTCCGAATCCAGAGGTTCATGAGGGTGTTGGGTTGTGTTGTAAAATAATCCCGGTCAAAAAGGAGACAGCAACGTTGTGCCATCAGAGTATTAGATTAGGAAAAATTGTTGGTCTATTATTAGTGATTGTCCTTGTGGCTGGTTGCGCGGGGTTGCGTTCCGCCCTACCTGCTCCGACAGCCACGTCTCAGGCAGCCAGCATTGTGCCAACCCAGGCTTCGTTGCCTTGCCCCGCTGGGAGCTTCGTCACGAGCATCGCCAGCGTGCAGGGTGCCGGCCACCGCTCACCGTTGGATGGTAGGACCGGTTTATGCCTCTCCGGGATTATTACGGCCATTAAGAGCAATGGATTCTATATGCAGGATCCGATGGGGGACGGCAAAGATGCCACATCCGAGGGAATTTTTGTGGAAGTGCGTTCGGCGTTCCAGGTTTCTAAAGGGGACCTGGTGCTGGTGTGGAACGCGAATGTGAAAGAATACAACCCAGCCGGGGTTGGAGAAAACTCGCTCACGATTACCAACCTGCGCCTGGGCAATTACCAGGTTCTCTCCAGTGGTAACGCGCTCCCGGCGCCTATCGTCCTGGGGCGGGGCGGGCGTGCAATTCCAAGCACCATCATCGAAAACGATGTGAATGGTTATGCCGGCCGCAACGGCGCCTTTGACCCCCTTGAGGATGGTTTGGATTTCTATGAAAGCCTGGAGGGCATGCTCGTCCAGGTGAATGACGCGCTGGCCATCAGCCCGACCGCCAGTTTTAAGGAGGTGGCAATCCTTGCCGATGGAGGCCAGGACGCCGGCTTGCTTTCAGACAGGAACATCTTGCTCGCCACGGAAGCCGATTTCAACCCTGAACGCATCTTTATCGACGACGCGTTCGTCAATATACCGAACATACTGCCTGGAGCCCGCTTCACGAAACCCATTGTTGGGATCATGGATTACAGCTTTGGCAATTTCAAGCTGGAACCAACCGGAAAGCTGCAGTTTACGCAAGGCAAACCGGTCATTAACGAGGTCCGGGCGCCGGAGGAATCCGAGCTTTCCATCGCAACTTACAATGTTGAAAACCTGGATGCCATCACTTATCCGGACCGGTTGACCACGCTGGCAAAGGATATCGTGTGGTACCTGCATTCTCCCGATATTCTCGTGCTTCAGGAAATTCAGGATAACGATGGCGAACTCGACTCACGCGTCGTGAGTGCCAGCCAGACGATGGATAAGCTGATTGCCGCGGTTCAAAAACAAGGCGGCCCTACATACACGCCCATCAGCATCGACCCCCTGCGAAACGCGGATGGTGGCGTGCAGGGTGGCAATATCCGGGTGGTCATACTCTACAGGTCAGACGCGGGGCTGCAACTGGCAAATGCTCCAGAGGGGAACGCGACCGACCCCAACCAGGTGTTGAACAAGCAGGGCAAAGCGGTGCTCAGCCTCAACCCTGGCCGTGTCGCGCCGGGCAATTCGGCTTTTCAGAGCAGCCGCAAGCCGTTGGCCGCCCAATTTAGCTACAAGGGCGAATCGCTATTCATCATCGCGAATCATCTCAATTCAAAGGGTGAGGATGGCCCACTTTTTGGTGAGATCCAGCCGCCACCATTGGCTTCTGAAGCGCAGCGCGTGGCGCAAGCCAGGGTCATTAACGCCTTTGTTGCGGATATTCTGGCCATTGAACCATCCGCGAGAGTGGTTGTGTTGGGGGATTTGAACGATTATCCCTGGTCCAAACCTATCCAGACCCTGAGTGGTAATGAATTGCAGAATGCCATGGAGCAAATCCCTGGTTCTGACCGGTATACTTATATCCATGAGGGCAACGGCCAGGTGTTGGACCATATTCTTGTCAGCAACCGCCTGGCGAAGGAGCTGACACTGGTCGCGCCCATCCATTTGAATACGGAAAACCTGCCCTCAGGCCGCCTGAGCGACCACGACCCGGTATTAGCCTACTTTTTAACAGGCAAATGAAAAGAAAACCGATTCTCAAAACAGTGCTTACCTTTGCAGGGGTAATGCCCCTTATATTAGCCAGCGTTGCGTGTAGTAATGGTAGTCTACAAATGAGCATTATCTCGACTGCTGAGTTTTCGCAGACCAAGAACGTGGAAGTAACGCCTTCCCCAAGCGCCAATTCCATAGAAACCCCAACCATTGAGCCGGTTGTGACTGCGACCATGCAGAATGCACCAACAGAGGTTGATGTACGCCAGCTTCCACTGGCCGCGCCACTTGACTCAACAAAAATAGAATTTTCTGGCATGGCGTGGTACGGCGATGAACTGGTCTTGCTGCCGCAATACCCCGCGCGCTTCAAGGTTGATGGCAACCCAGCGATTTACGCAATCGAAAAAAAGGACATTCTCCTGGCCATTGAGCAAAAGGGCGGGCAACCATTAACTGGTAAACCAGTCCCATTTGAGGATGGTGGACTTTCCAACAGCCTCAAGGGATTTGAAGGCTTTGAAAGCCTCGTCTTTGACGGAAACAGCGTTTACCTGACCATTGAAACGCACAGTGGCAGTCCAATGATGGGTTATTTTGTTCGTGGTCAGGTTGTGGGGGATCTTAAAAAAATTGTCCTGGAACCCGAAACGCTCATCGAGCTCCCTCCCCAAACATCCTTTGAAAATGCCTCGAATGAAGCCATCGCCATTTTCCAGGGTAAGGTCTACACACTTTTTGAGGATAATGGCGCCTCGGTTAATCCTGAGCCTTATGCCAGTGTTATCAACATGGCAGACCTTAGCCAAACCAGGTTACCATTCCCAAGCATCAATTACCGCATAACAGACGCGACCATGGTGGCCTCGGATGGCACGTTCTGGGTGATGAATTACTTTTATCCAGGCGATACGCATCTTGCGGTCAACTCGGACCCAATCGCGCTGGAGTTCGGTCTGGGCCCCACGCACATTGAAAGCGCGGTGGTGGAAAGAATTCTCGAGCTTCATATTACGGATTCCGGGATAAAGCTGGAGCAAATTCCGCCCATTCAACTGCGTCTTTTGGACACCGAAACCGCGCGAAACTGGGAAGGCATCGAGTACCTGGATGGGTACGGTTTTCTGCTGGTGACCGATTCTTTTCCTGACACCATCCTGGGGTTTGTTCCTTATCCATGACGGGTGGTCTTGATGAAACAAAACTTGTACGAATCAATTTTCACAAAAAATCCGATTCATCTGTATAATCAGTGTGTTATAACGCTCGATTGTGACAATTCCCCAGGTTGGAGGATTCATTGACTGAAAACACATCAACGTTTGGCAAGAAAACCGGTGGCGATCTTCACAAGCTGAAAATCCAGGAAGAAATTACCGGCTACCTATTCATACTCCCGGCTCTAATCATCATTTTGGTTTTTGGAATTTTCCCAATTGGGTATTCTATTTACATGAGCCTCTTCAACTGGCAGGTCACCAAGGGCCCTTTTGTTGGTGACAAAAACTACCTGTTGATTTTTGGTTCATGGCAAAACCTGCTGATTTTGCTGGCAGGGATTGCGATGATTGTCGGCAGTTTTATTATCTGGAACCGGGCCTTTGCCTCGCTTGCGAAGGGTAAACAGCTCGCGCATTTGCTCGCGGCCATTGTCCTAATCCTCGGCGGCGTGGTTTTTGTGACCGGTTGGATCCAGATGTACGAAACCGGTAATTCGGAGTTCCTCAATTCGCTGATTGTGACCGTTTACTACGCCATAGGCACGGTCCCACTCGAAATTATTATTGGCCTTATCCTGGCATATATTCTTTACCAGGACATCGTGGGCAAGGAAATCTTCCGCATAATTTACTTCTTACCGTACATCACGCCCTCGATTTCCACAGCTGTCGTCTTTCAAATTATCTTTTCAAGCCGAGAGACCTCCTTTGCTAACCGGATTATTGGTTTCTTTGGTGTCGACCCCTTGCGCTGGCGTTTTGAGGCCAAACCCGTCCTGCAGTTGCTCGGGCTCAAGGTTTCCGGTTTGGCCGGCGGCCCCAGCCTCGCGCTCATCAGCATCATCATTTATGGTATTTGGTCATTTATTGGCTATAACACGGTCATCTTCCTGGCCGGCCTCGGGAATATTCCCAAGGAAATCTATGAAGCCGCCGAAATTGATGGTGGCAGCCGCTGGGACCAGTTCAGGTATATTACTATTCCGATGATTTCCCCGGTCACTTTTTACCTGACCCTAATTGCGTTCATTGGTACCTTTAAGGCTTTCAACCATCTCTACGTCATGCGCACACCAAGCGCGGGAACGAGCGTGCTCACCACGAGCCTGTTAATCTTCGATCGCTTTTACAAAGCCAACCAATATAGTATCGCGACCGCCCAGGCCATTGTCCTGTTTCTAATCATCCTGGGTCTGACGCTGGCACAGAACAAGATTTTGGGAGAGCGTGTATTCTATGGATAATTCACAGACTGTTCCCACAACCTTTGTAAAAAGCAAGCGGAAGGAACGAACCGCTGTTCAGATTATTGGAAAAATGTTCCTTTATTTAATCCTGTTGTTTGGGGCGATAATTTTCATTTTCCCATTTTTCTGGATGATTTCTACCTCGCTGATGACGCTGGGCGAAACCATTACCAGGCATCTGCTTCCCAAGGTTCCCCAATGGGATAACTATTACCAAGCCTGGAGGCAGGCAAGTTTTTCCAAGTATTTTGTCAATAGTGTCTTGATTACCTTGGGCACGCTGGCCGGCCTGCTCTTCACGTCCATCCTGGCAGGTTACGCCTTTGGACGTATTGAATTCAAAGGAAAAGACATCTTGTTTGGTGTCTTCCTGGCGACCATGATGATTCCGGAATCCGTGACGCTTATCCCAAACTACTTGTTAATCAGGGGTGCCATTATTCCCTTGCCGGGAAAAACGTGGATAAATTCCTACTGGTCGCTGACGATTCCCTTTATGGCCAACGCCTTTAGCATTTTCCTGTTGAAGCAGTTTTTTGCACAGGTACCCAAAGAACTCTGGGACGCTGCCCGCATTGATGGCTGTGACCATTTACGCTTCCTGGTGCAGGTGGTGCTACCCATCAGTAAAGCACCCGTGATGACTGTAATGTTGTTTGGTTTCACTGCGTCGTGGAATGCCTTCCAGTGGCCTCTCCTGGTGACCACGAGGGATACCTGGCGGCCGTTGATGGTTGGCTTGTACGGTTTCATCACGGAAGCCGGCCCAAACACGCATCTGCTGATGGCAGGGGCCGTAATAACGATTATCCCAATCCTGATTATGTATTTCCTTACCCAGAAACAATTTACACAAGGAATCGCGACCACAGGATTGAAAGGATAACTTATAATGAATTGGATAAACCGAAGGTATCTCAGCCTTCGTTATATCGATTGTCAAACTCAACAAGTTCAAAATGGAGGTTTTGAAATATGAGAAGAAAGAGTGTTTTGTTTGTCGCAATCTTACTGATTGCATCCATGGTGCTTGGCGCCTGCGCGAAAACCGCAACGGAAACCCAGGCCCCCGCTGAGGAACAGAAATTGGCTGTAGGCATTGTCCTGCCGACCAAGGATGAACCCCGGTGGATACAGGACGAGACCCGCTTTACGGACGCGTTGAAGGCGGCCGGATACAGTGTGGAGA
>Ga0116171_10006289_pt1 | contig 10279 bp, 9 predicted proteins | sample AD_JPNHW2_MetaG_FD_89798 | JGI IMG/M metagenome (GOLD analysis project Ga0116171, IMG submission 89798) | Active sludge microbial communities of municipal wastewater-treating anaerobic digesters from Japan - AD_JPNHW2_MetaG | ecosystem: Engineered > Bioreactor > Anaerobic > Digestate | place...
CAGGAGAGCGGCGACAGAGACCTGCATCCCACCAGGCTCGGATCTCTGGTCAGCAAGCTCTACATCGACCCGCTGAGCGCCGTCATAATGCTGGAAAACCTGAAGAAGCGAAGACAGGGCGATCCAGCTCCCGCCAGAGAAAAAAGCGCTCTTCAATCCGACCGGACGGCACAGAAAAAGCCCTCAGACCTCGGCCTGCTTCACCTTATCACCATGACTCCGGACATGAACCTGCTCTACATCCAGTCTGCAGACGCCTGGGTGGAGGAGTTCATCGATCAGCACCAGAAGGAGCTGTATGACGAGGACAACTACGACTATTTGCTGCGCGAGGCCAAGACGACTGCCATGATCGCTGATTGGATCGATGAGGTTCATGAGGAGCAGATTGCCACCAGATACCGCATTGGTCCGGGAGACATTCGCCGCTCTGCGGAAACGGCGGAATGGCTCATGCACTCGCTCTATGAATTGTCTAAGAACCTTGAACTGGGCATAACCTTTCAGACTGAGCAGCTGGCAGAGCGCATTCATTACGGAGCGAGCCAGGACCTTCTTGCTCTGCTGAATCTGAAGGGAATAGGCCGCGTCCGGGCGAGAAAGCTCCATTCCTCCGGCATAACCAGCCTGGATAAACTGATGGCCGCAGATCAGGCAAAACTGGTCTCCATCCTCGGCCCAAAGGTCGCCGAGAAGGTCATCTCCCAGATAAAAAAGGAGAGTTCCGAGGTGATAGCGCCTTGAAGTGGCTTAAAGACATTTTCAAGATGAAGCCGTCCAGAGATGAGCCGACCTTTCTGCCCCTGGCAGAGGTCGACTCCTGGCTGCAAGAGTGGGCAATGAAGTCCGATTTTTCCGCACGTTGCCGGGAGGTCTACGGCCGCATGGACGGGGCGGCAAAAAAGCTGGACGAGGACATATCCTCGCTGAAATCGGCAAGCTCAGATGACGAGGCTCCGCCAAAGCTGCTGCGGGCCGGAGTAGCGGCCAGAGGCGAGGTCGTAAAGCAGCTGGAAACTCTTTCCCTCAAGCTGGAGCCGCCCAGGAAAGATGATCTGGATAGCATATCACAGCATCACTGGGCGCTTGTCAAGGGTCTGGAGAGAACGGTTACCACCTTCGGCAGAGCGCAGAGTTATGTCAAAGCGCTTTTTCCCAGGAACATCGAGAGCATCAATTCCGACCTGACTGAGATCAGCCGCTTGCTGGTCGATCTGGAGAAGGCAATCGGCGAGAAGAGAAAGACGCAGGAGGAGAGCTGGTTCTGCCGGGAGACCGCCCAGAGGCTGAATGGAGAGCTGTCTGGCATCATTGAGCGGAGAGCCAAAACTCAGCAGGACGGGGCGGCGCTCTCGGAGCTGTCGACGAAATTGTCAAGCCTGGAGAGAGAGGCCGAGAGGCTGGAAGCCAGCGATGAAGGAAAGAGGATCCGGGAGATGAAGAGCAGCCTGGAGAAGAGAACGGCGGAAAAGTCGCAGGCTGAAGCGGAGCTGCATGATCTAATCGCTCCTCTTAACAAGGCCCTGGCCAGAATGAAAAAGCAGGGATCTAGCGACAGAATCACTCTGCAGCACGAAAAAGTCTTTGAGAGGCTCGGCTCATCGCCCTCATCAGTTCAGGATAAAGAGATCGTCGGAGCCCTGAATGAATTGCAGGGGCATCTGACGGTCCTGGGTCTAAAGGACCGGAAGAAGGAAAAGGTCCTGGATCATCTCGACCTACTCATAACGAAAAGGTCTCTGGAAGATGTCAGGGGCAGGCTGCAAACGATCTCAGAGGAGATCGCCAGGATGCAGTCTCAAATAGAGGAAGGCAGCCGCGAGGGCCTGCGCATGAAAGAGGAGATGAGCCAGGCCAGAAAGGAAAAACGGAGCCGGGAGGCGGCTCTTGATCAGGCTAAAAAGGATCTGGCTCTTCTCAGCGAAAAGGCAGAGTCCGACGAGCAAGAGCTGAACGACAGGCTGGCAAGGATAGCAGGAGGGCCGATGAAGCTCGATCTCTCCGGGGAAAGGCGATGAAGATTGAAGGTCAACCTGGGGGGAATTGTTCCCCTCTCCACCGTTGACTGGCTGGGTCGGGCCGCCATGGTGGTCTTCCTGCGGGGCTGTCCTCTACGCTGTCCGTATTGCCATAATAGCAGCCTTCAACAAGGTGAAAACTTTGTTGATTTCTCCTATATTGCAAATGAAATGAAAAAATCAAGGAACATTGACTGTGCGAGTGATCAGATTACACTAAAAGAGGCATTTGATATTGTAATGACCAAGCCTTTTATCAGTGCGATAATTATTTCCGGCGGCGAACCGCTAATGCAACCAAAACAAGTGAGAATGATAGCTAACTTCGCAAAAGGTCTCGGACTGGAAGTCGGATTAGAGACTTCTGGCTATTATCCTGACCATCTATTAGATCTCTTAAAGAATAGGGTTATTGATAAGGCTTTTCTTGATATAAAAGCTCCTCTAAAGGAACCTGAATATGAAATAGCAACTGGCAGAAAAGACGTTTCACATCGCGTTCTGGACAGCCTGAGAGTCTGCATGAAGGCAGGAGTTCCTACGGCGATACGAAATACAATTTTTATCGGTCAATTTTCATCTTGTGGATTAGAAATCATGAAAACGATATCTAAATTGAAGGCTGAGTATCCAGAAAATCGTTTGGAAGAGAGATCCCTGCAGAAGGGAAATAAAGAGAAAAAAAATCCGTGTCGATCTGATGGGAATGACTAAAAAATGTCTTTTCCAATAGCGTTTTAGCGGTTAGATAGAGTTCTAAAGAGTGAGTATTATGAAGATCATCGGTTTTGTGGGTCTGCCGGGCTCGGGAAAGGGAGAAGCATCGAAGATCGCCAGGCAGATGGGCCTCATGGTTTTGGTTATGGGAGATGTGATTCGCCAGGAAGCAGCAAGGCAGGGCCTGGAGCTCACCGACCAGAATTTAGGGCGCATTGGAAACGCCCTGCGAGCGGCAGAAGGGGCGGATGCGGTGGCCAAAAGGATTTTTGAGATGGCTCTTGCCGCTGGAAAAGATCTGGTCGTGGTAGATGGCCTGCGCTCTCGCGAAGAGGCGGACTTCTTTAGCGCTCATGCCGATGAGTTTTATCTGGTGGAGGTCTGCGCGCCGGCAGAGGCGCGGCTGAAATGGCTTGCTGCCAGAGGCCGGCCGGACGATCCGGGCATGAGGCCTATGGGTACGGGTCTCAGAGAAATCAATACGGATCTCAAGATCGTCTCCTCCTGCAGAGAGCCGGACCCTCAGGCGGCGGCAGCACTTGAGCAGAGGGAGTGCCGGGAGCTGGGATGGGGGATGTGCGACGCCATGAAGATTGCGGATATGAAGCTCAGAAATGACGGAAGTCTGGAAGAATTGCGTAAAGATGTCAGGAAATTGCTGGATCTATTGCAGACTGCAATGAAAACGATCTGAGGTGCGCAAAGCTTAATAGCGAATTGCACATAAAATAGCATAGAAAGCAGCCAAGTCAGAGGTGGGAATGATGAAGATCAGTGCAAGAAATATTCTCAAGGGAAAGGTCCAGCGCATAGTAAACGGCCCTGTTAACTCGGAAGTTACCGTCCGGATGCCCAGTGGCGAGGAAGTGGTTTCAATTATAACCAGGGCTTCGGCACAGGACCTGGGTCTGTTGGAAGGAAAAGAGGTCTACGCAGTGATAAAGGCCAGTCATGTTATGATCGCCGTCGATTGACGGCCAAATTTTTTACCTGATCTTTTGGTCTGCATTCTTCATTGCAGTAGGTCGCATTAGTCGATTTCTTCAGACGCCAGAAGACGCTTTTTGGTCTAGATTGCCAGACGGCTGTAAGTTGAAATTTATTCCTGTCTCGAATGGAGAAAGATTTTAATGCAGCAATGTAGATTAAAAAGAATCGCGTGGTATATAAATGCCAAAGATTCGGGACTCTACAATAAAAAGCATCTTTGAAAAAGTTTAAGAATAAGTTCACACGAAACCAGTTCTATTCATAAGTGGGCTAATAGAGTCAAGCCTTATGACTGCCTTATGACTAAGGGGGTAAGAAAACGAATCATTTTATTCTAATTGCCTCAGCAATTGTCATATTCATGGTCGCAGCAACCGTTCTGGCTGCTTCTGAAGAGGCCGTTCAGCCTTTGAACTGTTCGGAAAACAATGCATCCCTGAGCCTTGATCCGGGCAAGATCACAACTACCTGGAATCTTTCATTTCTTTACAAGGACAGGAATGCTGCCAGGGCGGAATACGACCGTCTGAATATGACTGTAAATGATATCAACCAGACCTTCCGGCCCAAATTCGGCAATCTTACCGGAACAATCCTGTTTGATTATATCCAGAGCGACGAAAATTACACAAAAGCACTCAACGTTCTCTATGCATACGCAAATGCCCAGAACAGCCTGGATGTCAATGACATATTCTTCCAGAAATTCCTCTCGGACGTGCAGAATCTCTCCACACAATATGCAAAGGCCAACTCCTTTGCCGATGTGCTTTTAAAGTCTCTTCCCATATCGACGTGGGACAGGCTGTTTGCAGAAGAGCTCCGGCTGGAAAAGTACCGACCCTATCTTGAGGCTGGATATATCCGGTTTGTGGACCACCGTCCGAAAAACGAGACCCACGCCGCATATCTGGCAGATCTCTCCAATCAGCTCATGAAGCTCGATACCAACGCCGAGAAGCTGGTTACAAATAATGTAAACCAGGCAGGCAATATCACTCTTGAAAACGGCAAACAATATTCAGTCAATTACTCATCTTACTATGATCTTTTGATGACCAATAAGGATAGAAACGATCGAAAGAAATGCTACGACAAGCGCTATTACCATCTATTCAACGAATCGGAAGAAATGGGTAGAATCTATAGCATTAAATCAAAGCTTGATGATAAGCACGCCCGGGAGTTGAACTACTCTGATGCTTATGACGCCATGATGTTCGAATCGTATCTCAATGCCTCACAAATCGATGAGATGAACCGGGTTCTCAAAGAGCGAAAAGGGGATTTTGATAAATACTATGAGTTCCGCAAGGCCAAGATGGCAGTACCGGAGCTTGCGCCCTACGATCTCTTCCTTCAGCTAATGAATAATCCCGACAAGAAAACCAACTATACCGACGCTGCTATCGAAATATACGATTCGCTGGCATTGATGGACCCGGCATTCGGTCAGGCGTTTATAAAGACGGTCACCAGCAATTCAGTTGATGTCTATCCTAATCTCGATCATGGAAAACAATCCATACAATATGCTCAGGATCTATGTGCTCTGAAGCGCCCTGCACTGGTATTTTTAAACTACAACGGTCTGATAGACGATAAATCGACCATCGCTCATGAGATGGGTCATGCCGTCGACTTCTACCTGATGGGCCAGTCGCTGGACTATATCTATTGCGGAGGGACCATTTATGAGATGGAGGTGCCATCCACATTTGCCGAAGAGCTGTTCATGGACTATGCAATCAAGAATTACGATAGGGATACAGCCATTGCCGTCCTGGCAAGCCATATCTACAATTATGCCAGAACAATGCCCCGCCAGGCCATGATCACTGAGTTTGAGCACAGAGCCCATCAGCTCATCAGCCGCAATGGAAATGTGAGCGGTTCGGATCTCAATGACCTCTGGGAGAGCATTGCAACCGAATACAAAAGCGACAGTATTGCCTACTACTCCAGGATCGAGCCAGAATGGCCCTATATCAGCCATATCTACTTTACAGATAACTACTACACCTTCAATTATGCCCTCTCCGAGGCGATAACGCTGTCTCTCTTCAAGATGTACAAGGAAGATCCGGAGCAGTTCAATAAGAACTATGTGGCATATCTATCAGCCGGAACAACCATGACTCCGCCGGAAAAGCTCAAGAAGTACTTCGGGCTGGAGATCAACAGAAAGCTCTTCGAGGATGCTATGGACATGGTGAAGCTCAGGGTGGATCAGCTTGAGGAGCTGAACAATGAGACAGCAGGCTGAATTGAATCAGAGCGATCTAACCCGTCCTGCGTCCTGCTCTGATGATTAAGGAAATGACAGGGCCTGAAACCGCCAGGCACTGCAATCCTTTTTCCTGGAATGGATGCCAGGACGATATTTCCTCCACGGAAGTGAGTGGTTATGGATAATAGGAGGAAGGCAAAAGTCTATCTTTTATGAAGCTCTGATGGGCACAAAGACCAATTTGCGGCCCATAGATGCATCACTTTCTCAAGATCAATATTATCTGGTCTAAACCGCCCCACGGTAGTACGCCAGCCTGCGGGCATGAGGCCGGAAGATCTCCATCAGCCTCTTTTCCTCCTCATCAGCCAGGGGCTGAAAATGCGTCCCAGCTCTGGCCAGCGCCTCTACCTCCCCGGCACTGCCGCAGCCTACGATTGCCGTGCTCACCTCCTGAGAAAGAGCAAAACGCAGGAGCAGCTCCGCTGTCACTCTGAACCGGGGGGAGATGTAGTGCGAGCCGCCCAGCACCTTCATGCCGATGACCGCCAGGCTGCGATCCTTGGCAGCTGCCATGACACGATCCAAAAATCCGCCCATAATGGATTCCACAGGGTTTATAGGCATAAGCACGGCATCCACCGGCCAGTTTTTCACAGCGTGCTCCAGAATTTTGGGGTCATGGTGGCCGGTCACGCCGATGAAGCGCACGAGTCCCGCATCCCTGGCCTGCACAAATGCCCGCAGGGCTCCGCCCGGCCCCTCTATCTCATCGATGTCCTGACGGGTTCGAAGGTCGTGAATCTGCCAGAGGTCCAGCTTCTCCAGGCCCATCAAATAAAGGGATTCGGCGAGGTCGGCTTTCGCGCCCGGAAAGTCGCGGGCGGCGGACTTGCTGGTTTGGAATATGCGGGGTCGAAGCTCCTGATTCCTGCGCCAGAAATTGCCATAGTAGCTCTGGCTTCCGGCATAGGCCTGGGCAGAGTCGAAGTAGGTTATGCCCTGAAGGGCAGCCTGCTCGATCACAGCTTTCGCCTCCGGCCCGCGCCCGTGGGTGCGCAGGACTCCTTCTCCGCCCAGGCCCACCTGGGTGACGCGCGGGCCGGATCTTCCGAAGAGCCTGGTAGTAATAGCCATAATGGTTCTCTCCTGCAGAAGATATGCGCAGCGGAAGAATAAAAAGGAAGAGGTTGGCAATACTGGGGGTTCTATATGAACCGGATCGTCAGGGGTTTGCATTCTATTGATTTCGAGAAGCTGCATAAAAATGATTAGGGCAACACATCAAGAAAAAAGCGAAAAAAAATGCGGACCTTAGATGAGGTCATTTAAGATCCATTTTAATGAGGACTGCTCATTTTTAGATACTCGCTGGCGTAGTAGTTTTTTGTGTCTAAGGAAAGCGCTTTATTAAACTCCTGGGCGGCGTTTGAATATTGTTGCTTCCAATAGTAATCAAGGCCTTTTTCGATAAACTCCGATGCTTTGCTGCGACTGGTGTTTATATTGAGTTGATTGATAAAGCTTTTTGCCACATTAATCGGTATCAAAAAATTATATCCTTGTACCAATATTGCCGCATCAGGAACAGACGATCCCCATGTGGCAATTCCAATTACCTCGCCATCTTTATTGAAAGCAGGTCCTCCACTATTGCCATGCTGTATCGCGGCATCAGTCTGGAAAACATCTGTGTGATCTGGATGCATCCTCTGAGCACTTATTATTCCAGAGGTCACTGTCGGTATCAGGTCGGTTTCTGCAGAAAGCATCTGATGGGTGTAAGACTCTACCAAGCCCGGGTAACCGATAATTATCACTTTATCACCAACTTCCATCTTGCTTGAGTCACCCAAAATGACTGTTGGCAGATTACTGAAGCCTTCAATCTTCAATATGGCCAGATCTTTTCCAGACCTGTACTTATTATTTCCTTCACCCACCCAGAGTTCGTCCGGACTTTCTGTTCTTACCTCAGCAGGGACTCCATTTTGCTCAGTTATTGATCCCATGCCCCCAAAATAGACGCTGATTTCTTTTTCAGGAGTTCTCTTTTTAAGGATATACTCTTTTCTCAATACATCATATATTTCCTCAGAGTACTGACCATTTTCTCCAGCAATCTGCGGGTAGTTATTTAATATGCTGTCTCCTATAACCTTAACAAGACCTTCCTTTATCTCATAGTCAGACATATAGATAACATGGGCATTTGTCATGATGTATCCGTCCTGGCTTATAATAAATCCCGAGCCTGTACCGCCTTGACCCCATTCCTGAAAATCCACTTCAGTCTTTTGATTTCCATCTCCAATATTCAGATATATTTTTGGTTCACCGTCTTTGTTGACTAGAGTTGCCCAATGAAGACAGTTAATCATCACCACAGCAGGCCTACACATATACGCTACTTTCTTCTCTGGAGATATGTCGCTGCATGAGCACGTATTATTAGTGGCACTGCAATTCGCTGTCGCGATTATCATCAACGCTATCAATAAGGATGCACAGATGAATCTTATCGCTTTGGCGCGCATATCAGATCTCATTACAATTTCTCCGGTAATTTAGTGGACTATTGATTCCTCCTCAAGAGATATATAATGTGTAGTGCTCAACTCTCTCGCACCAGCTGTGATCACAAAAAGATTATATTCAATTATTGTGCTTTTAGTATCATGAATAACCGAATGGCAAATAAGTTGATTTCTGTAGTTTCTTTAATAATATTAATATACATAATATCTGTGTCTGCAGAGGAGTCATCATCTCAATGGATAGAAAAAGGCAGGGATTTTTATAATGCTTCTCAGTATGATGATGCGATTGATTGTTATGAAGAAGCCATAGCATTGGAGCCAGAGAATGAAGTGGCATGGTTTGACAACGGCTTGGCTCTCCAAAAAGAGGGCAGATACGATGACGCGATCAATGCTTTCAACAAAGCCATAGAGATCGATCCTCAAGACGCTGATTCATGGGTTGGCAAAGGCTCGGTTCTCAATGACCAGGGCAAATACGATGAGGCAATCCAGTGTTACGACCGTGCCATTGAGATTGATCCACAAGATGCACTTGCTTGGAGCAACAAAGGAATTGCTCTCGATGACCAAAGCAAATACGATGAGGCAATCCAAGCTTGCGACAAAGCCATCGAGCTCGATTCGCAAAATAATTATGCCTGGATCAACAAGGGATTAGCACTCTATAGACAGGGCAAATACGATGAGGCAATCCAGTGTTACGACCGTGCCATTGAGATTGATCCACAATATGCACTTGCTTGGAGCAACAAAGGAGTTGCTCTCGATGACCAGGGCAAATACGATGAGGCAATCCAGTGTTACGACCATGTCATTGAGATTGATCCACAAGATACAGATTCTTGGAATCTCAAACTGAACATAATAGCAGGAAGGAAGGGCAAAATTGGCGATGCCTTAACTTTGTGTAATAAGGCATTGGAAATGAATCCAGAGTCTTCAACGCTATTGGATTATAAGGGAGAGATTTTATATTGTTTGGGAGACTACGAAGAGGCCCTCACATATTATAATAAAGCTCTCGAAATTGAACTGGATCCAACTGTATTTTATGATAAGGGCTTGGTATTAAAAAAGCTCAAGCATAATGATGAGTCTGCTATTGCTCTATCAAAAGCTAACGAACTTGGTTTTGAGCCAGGAAATTATTTAAATATATGCCCGTGTGGAGAACGCATATCCTCAACCAATTGCGATTCGAGCGCCGCCTCCAGCGGATTAATCTCATCAACTCTCGAAGAGAACGAAACGCACAAATCCATGATTTCGAGCACATCATGAAAAAAACTTCCGTTTGGTCCTTGTGCTGTGTGCTCCTGGACAATTTTTCGAACATGGTCAAGCGAAGACTTATGGAGGCACTTTTCCTCCTTAATGGCAATGAAATGGAATACTATGAATGCTCGTCGGAAAGATAGAGTGACGGAGTTGAGCTGATTAAGCAATAAGTTCCCCCAATTCGGAGTTATCCTGCCACCTCAATCCGGCGGTGCTTTAATGAATGATTCTTGCGCAGATGGTATTTCCCTGGCGCAAAAAGCGGATGCTCTATACCAGGACGGCAAATTCGATGAAGCCATCTCATTTTATGATAAGGCGATAGAGAAAAATGCCGAAGACGCAAAGCTCTGGAACCGCAGAGGACTGTCCCTTTGCCGTCTGGGCCGCCATGAAGAAGCCATCGTTTCTTTTGATGCAGCCCTCAAGCTAGATCCGCATTACACCGATGCTCTGAACAATAAGGGCGTCGTTTTCTACAAGCTCAGGAAATATGCTGATGC
>Ga0116171_10006291_pt1 | contig 10278 bp, 5 predicted proteins | sample AD_JPNHW2_MetaG_FD_89798 | JGI IMG/M metagenome (GOLD analysis project Ga0116171, IMG submission 89798) | Active sludge microbial communities of municipal wastewater-treating anaerobic digesters from Japan - AD_JPNHW2_MetaG | ecosystem: Engineered > Bioreactor > Anaerobic > Digestate | place...
TCACTCAGATATCCCGATCGTTTTGTATCAAGATATATCCCGATGCTTACCGACAAGGAACTGATGAAAATTGCTTCATTACCAGATCTAAATATGCCTCCTGAAAATAATATCACAAACAAATCAACCCTGCCATACATGGTTGATAATTCCATACTGCCTTATATGATCGCCACAACCTGGCAGACTGGCTACGAATGCGGTCAATCGGCAAGTATCGCGGACGATTTTACTTTTGAGATCAACCGGCTGCGAAATCTTCCATCTACAATAGATACGAATCGTTATGTTACTCATTTTGCGTGGAATTTTCTTAACAACGGATATAATTATACCGGCGCCAGCTATTATGATTCGTGGGAAATTATACGCAAATGCGGAACTCCCAATGTTGAGGATTACGGCGGAGAACTTTTTTATGGGGGTGAAAAACGCTGGATGACAGGATATGATCTTTATTACAAGGCAATGCACAATCGCTTATATACGGGATACAATATCCAGGTTGGCACTCCCGAAGGATTGATGATACTTAAAAACTGGCTGCACAATCACCTGGATGGATCATCCGTGGGCGGACTTGCAAATTTTTATGCACAATACGGCTCTCCTGATGCAACATTACCTACCGGGACGGAAGAAGCCGGAAAAGCCTTAAAGACAACATGGGGTAACAGTCCGAGTCATACATGGACGATTGTTGGCTATAATGATTCTATCCGATATGATTTTAATGGCGATGGGCATTACACTAATAATATTGATATCAACTCAGACGGCCTGGTTGATATGCACGATTGGGAAATTGGCGGGTTGAAGTTTATTAACGGTTATTTAGGTCCAAATTGGGGAAACGGTGGCTACTGTTATATGATGTATAAAGCGCTGGCTGACGATATCAGTAATGGCGGGATATGGAACCATCGGGTTTCAGTACAATATGTGAAACAAAATTACGATCCGCTCTTAACTATGAAAATTCAGTTAAAACATGATTCCCGAAATAAAATAAAAGTTAACGCAGGCCTTTCAACAAATATCTCCGACACGAAACCACAGTTTGTTTTAGACTTCCCAATTTTCAGTTTTCAGGGCGGTGATTATTATATGCAGGGGGATTCTATTGAAGCGGCAAAAACCATAGAATTTGGGCTTGATATCAGTCCTTTATTGACTTTTATACAGCCAGGACAAAATGCAAAATATTTTTTACAGGTTGCAGAAAATGATCCCTCGGGCTTATATTCAGGGCAAATTATTAGCTATTCGGTCATTGACTATACATCAGGAGTTACACAAATTGATTGTCCTTCAACCAACGTTAACCTCACAAATAACGATACAACCCGCCTTTTTCTGAACAGAATTGTTAATTTCAGCAAGGTGGGCATTACGACGAACTCTCTTCCGGAAGCATCAATCAGCGAACCATATTCTGTTCAACTAAATGCCGCAAACGGAACGGCCCCTTATCATTGGGATTATTTATTTGATTTTTTAGAAAACGAGACTAATGGCACATCACCCACGGTTACTTCAACCGTCCTTGTTGCCAATTCTACAGGCTATGCTGTTCAGAACTTAAGTTTCGTCTTCCCGTTTTATGGTGAAAAATATAATAAACTTTATGTTAGTCCTGATGGATACATAAAATTTGATGATCAGAAATACACATGGCCATTTTTAATAGACAAGGTTTTATTATTTAAAAGTACCAAAATGATTGCGCCGTTTCTTGCTGATCTCGTTTTCGGATCCGGGCAAGGTTTTTGGTACGAAGGAAACAGCCAATACGCTTCATTCAGATGGAGCGCCTATGTTTCGGGGCAAAGTGGAAGCAATGTAAATGTTGTGGTTAAGCTTTTTCCCGACGGGAAAATCGAAATGTACTACAATAACATAAATGTTGCCACCTCAACGGGATGGATAAGTGCTGTTTCACGCGGAGATAACAATAATTATCAATTCACTAAATACTCTGGAAAGTTAAATGTAAATTCAACTACCCGGCTTATTAAATTAACACCACCCGCAATTCCGCTTGAATTAAAAATATCGGATGACGGAGTTCTTTATGGCACACCTGTTTCAGAATATAATAATTTACCCCTTACATTTAAAGTAACGGATAATAACAACATCTCAAATACAAAAACAATTCCATTCAGCACTAATGGTATCTTATCAACCTACAAGGTTAGCGCAGGAACAGATTCTATTATCAATGCCGGTGAAAATGTTTCGTTAAGCATCGCTTTAAAAAATATTGGCAGTAATACAATTGCAAACGCACAAATGAAAATTTACGCAAATGACAGCCATATAACAATGATTGATAGCATCGAAACGGTTGGCAATCTTGCTCCGGATGATTCTGTTCCATTTTTAAATGCTTTTTCATTTAATGTTGACACTACCGTTCAGGATAACCATATCATTAATTTAAATCTTATTATTTATAATTCAACTGATACATTTAATGTTGTTATCTGCCTTCCGGTTCGTTCTTTAATTCTTGATATTGGGTCGGTTACTATTGCCGATGGAAATAATAACATTTTGGAACCGGGTGAAAACGCTTCCGCTAGAATTGAAGTACTTAACATAGGAGGAACAACGGCCTATAATGTAAACGGAATATTAACTTCAAATGACCCTTATACGAGTATTATCAGCGACTCCATGTTTTTTTCAAGTATCGCGGGCGGTGATACTTCTAATGGGTTTTATGTGGTTAATGTTTCTAATACTGCCCCAGATGGGCATATAATTGTATTTAATTTAAAACTAACAGCGGATGGCGGTTATATAACTCACAAGTTTTTTACCGTTCAGATTGGTGGTAATGCCGAAGATTTTGAGACAGGCGATTTTTCAAAATTTCCATGGAGTACGATTTCATCGGGCGACTCTGCATGGTATATAACTTCACAATTGCCGTTTGAAGGGTTGTATTGTTCAAAATCCGGAAATATTTCTGAAAATCAGGAAACATCTTTAAACGTAACGTTAAATATTCTGAACAGCGGAACGGTTAGTTTTTATAGAAAAATTTCCTGCGAAGCCCATGCCGGATATACCGATTATGATTATTTTGCTTTTTTCATTGATGGTGTTGAAATGGGCCGATGGGACGGCATTACCGCGTGGATACGATCCGAATATCCGGTAAGCGACGGAGTTCACACCTTCAAGTGGCTGTATAAAAAAGATTATTCGGTAAGCGCCGGCGAAGATTGTGCCTGGCTTGATTATATTGTTTTCCCACCGTCAATTGAACTCGGATCTAACGTTGTGCAAAACCCTGCTTCGATATTTAAAACATTGTCAATTAACTCTTCGACAACAGATTTAATAACATTTAATAATAATGATCCAAACAACGCCGTGATATATAATTGCTTGGTAACAGATTTTTCGGCAAATGGAAATAACACCTGGTTGGTGCCGGAAGTGAATTATGGTTGCCTTGATGCTAATAGCAATGGTTCTTTGGAATTGTTTTTCGATTCTCATGGGCTGACTACAGATACCTACAATTGCATGATCAATCTGATTTATAATTTTTCTGATACAATCAATATTCCGGTTACCATGCTGGTTAATAACCCAAATGCAATCGGTGAAAACGATTTTAATGATATTAATTTACAAATATATCCTAATCCTTTTGCAACCCAGACAGTGATTTCGTTTACCATAGACAGACAAACACCTGTTAATCTGGCAATTATCGATCTAAATGGTAGAAAAATAAAAACGCTTATTTCAGAAATTCTCGATTCGGGAAAATATAAATACTCCTGGGACGGCACTGATGAATTCAATAATATTTTAGCTTCTGGCATTTATTATTACCGTTTTATCAGCGGAGAATCTTTCCACTCGGGCCGCATCATTTTCATGAAATAATACCGATGGTTTTTAGTAGCGTACTTTTTTTGTTCTTCTTTCTTCCGGTTACGTTATTCCTGTATTATTTAACAGGTAAAAAAAACAAGAATTTAGTGGCTTTATTAGCCAGCATTCTTTTTTATGCCTGGGGAGCGCCACTTTTTGTTTTTGTAATTTTCGGGTCTATTATCTGTGATTTTATTTTTGCAAAATACATTCACAAATCCGAAGGCCGCAAAAAAAGAATACTGCTTACACTTGCTATCTCGCTTAATGTTGGCATTTTAGTATATTTTAAATATTCCAATTTTTTCATAGAAAATGTAAATACAATGCTTTTTTCTTTGGGGTTCAAGGAGATGCATTGGGTAAAAATTGCGCTTCCGATTGGGATTTCGTTTTTTACGTTTCATGAAATGAGCTATATTATTGATGTTTACCGTGGTGTAAAACCCCCGATGAAAAAAATCCTGAATTATGCACTATATATTTTGTTTTTCCCACAACTTATTGCCGGACCAATTATACGGTTTAATGAAATTTCAGACCAGATCGAAGATCGCAGTTACCAGTTTACCGCAGATAATAATTTACTTGGTTTTTTTAGGTTTGTCGTTGGATTAGCCAAAAAAGTACTGATAGCAAATGTTTTGGGGGCAGAAGCCGATAAAATATTTGCACTTGGATTTGACGATCTGACGACTCCGCTTGCCTGGCTCGGTGTTGTTGCTTATGCATTCCAGATATACTTTGATTTTTCAGGTTATTCCGACATGGCTATTGGTATCGCCCGAATGATGGGCTTTATTTTCCCCGAAAATTTTAACAACCCTTATATTTCGCAAAGCATTACTGAATTCTGGCGCCGGTGGCATATATCGCTGAGCCGGTGGATGCGCGATTATCTTTATATCTCATTGGGTGGAAACAGGGTCTCCGTAAAAAGAATGTATTTCAATCTTGTTTTTGTTTTTCTTATCTCAGGATTCTGGCATGGCGCCGAGTGGAATTTCATATTATGGGGAGCATTTCACGGGCTTTTTCTAATCTTTGACCGATTGTTTTTATTAAAATTCCTGAAAAAGATCGGAAAGATTCCGAGTATTCTTTTTACTTTTTTTCTCACGCTGATGGGCTGGGTTCTATTTCGTTGTGAGAATGTCGTTCATATAAAATATTATTTTGCACGCTTGTTCGATTTTCATTTCAGTCCGACTGATTTATATTTTGACACACGCTTCATTGTGATTTTAGCCCTTGGAATTTTCTTTTCATTTTTTGGTGCATTTGGCACAATAGAAAAATGGCAGGAAAAGGTGTACGCTTCAAATCAAAAAAATCGCAATGTGATTTTTTTGAGTGTTTTCAGTATTTTTTTATTTGTGATCTGTTCCGCAGGAGTTGTTTCTTCAGGCTTTAATCCATTTATTTATTTCAGGTTTTAAGATGCAAAAAACAATTAAAAAAATATTAATTTCTTTGATCGTATGCATCCTTTTTCTTCCGATGGTACAACAACATTTTCGCATTTTTAATATTAAGCCCTTAAATGGTTTTTTTGAAACAAGAAGCAAGCCCGATACCCTTTCTTTTAAATCATGGTTCGATGAATCTTATCAAAAAAAATATACGGGGTTTTTAGAAGATAGTTTAGGATTCAGGGAAATTTTAATACGTATTAACAACCAGATTAATTATTCTCTTTTTAAAAAAACTGATGCAACAAATGTTGTTGTTGGTAAAAACGATTGTTTATATGAGGAGGGCTATATATTAGATTATAACGGAAGTGCTTTTTTGGGAACTAAGTTTTGGAATGAGTTATTACGCCGCACCAAGCAGGTACAGGATACGTTGAAAAAAATTCATAATACAGACCTTATCGTTGTGTTGGAATCCGGTAAAGCCAGCTTTTATCCCGAATATATTCCCAACAGGTATCATCCCGAAAAAAGAACGATAACGAACATGGAATATTTAGCTGAACAAACAAAAAAAATGCAAATCAACAACCTCAATCTGAACTCATGGTTCTGTTCTATGAAAGACACGTCAAAATATCCGCTATATGCTACCTACGGGATACATTGGAGCACATACGGAATGTACAAAGCTGCTGATACTATTTCACGATTCATTGAACACCTTCGTAAAATTGATATGCCGGAAATTGTTTGGGGAAATTATACTTTAACCGACAAGATCAAAGATGTTGATTTTGATATTGAAGCAACAATGAACCTGTTGTTTGATTTGCCACATTCAAAAGTATGTTATCCACAGATTGAATATAATACAAAGCCAGACAAAATAAAACCCAAATTGCTTGCCATCGGCGACAGTTATTATTGGGGGTTCATCAACAATCATATTGTCGATAGTCTTTATTCCAACCATCAGTACTGGTACTATTTCAGGGGGATATGGCCTGACATTTGGATGATGAAAAACATTCCTCAGGAGTTAAATTTGCAGCAAGAGCTCGAAAAACAAGATGTTATTTTGATTTCGCTCACCGAACTAAATGCCTTTTATGGATTTTGGGGATTTATCGATGAAGCTTATAAAATTTATTTCCCAAATGATTCCAATCCGGAATATGAGGCATTGCAACAAATCATAAAAAACGATTTGTATTTCTTCCGGCATCGGGCATTGGCAAAAAAATATCATAAATCTGTTGAGGAAATTATTGATATTGAAATTAAAAACAGGGATATTTGCCGTATGGTTTCAAATCAATAAACAGAGCATGATTATACATCATCGAATTTTAATATTTTTTAAATCGCATCCAGACTCATGAATACAAAATAATGACACATGAGCTTTTTCAAAGACAAATTATTCGCTATTTTATTCTTAATTGCCTGTCTGTTAAGCACGGCACCGGTAATATTAAATTTATTTGTATTAAGCCTTGACGGCCCATCACATTTATATAATGCAAACTTAATATTTGAACTGTTAAAAGGGAATACGGTTGTTTCTCACTATTTTTCGTTTAATAATTTACATTTCACAAATTGGACTGGTCATTTAATTCTCGCACTATTTAAGCTGGCCCTACCCGGATGGATATCTCAAAAAATATTAATAACATGTCTTGTTATTTTACTTCCGCTTTCTTTTGCTTTTTTAGTTAACAAACTGAATTATAAATCAAGGTACCTTAGTTTTATTATTTTCCCTTTCACATATTCTGGCTTTTTCTTTCTGGGCTTCTATAACTATCTTTTAGCTATCATTTTTTTCTTTTTGTGGCTCGCTTTTGTTTTTAATGAAGGTCGCATTTATTCATCAAAAGAAAAAGTTTTAATATTTATTTTGTTTTTGCTGATGGAGTGTTCGCATGTTTTCATTTTTATTATAGCTTTGGCAATTTTTTTTGCTCACCTGATTTTCCCTGTTTTTGTAAAAAACAAATTCCAGCTGTTTTTTTCGTTTAAGGAAATATTTAAGCCATTGCTAAACATCTTTATCTTAAGCAGCGGTGGGCTATTATTGTTTTTGTTTTATCTTATCAATAATTCGGGCCCCGTTATCGAAAAAACAAGTGCCGCCGTTCCGTGGACAAAAATTCTCTCCGGCATAGTTACTATTTCTCCTGTTTTAGGTTTGGGAAATTATAACATTATTTTTACCAGCATTTTATTTATTTTACTCACAACAACAGCAATTTATTTTATTGATAGAAAAAAACCCTTAAACAATAATTTGATGCTTTTTGCAGCTCTAACGGCTTTGTTTTTTTATATAATAACCATGATTTTTTTGGAACAAGGATTATATATTCAAGACCGTTTTTTGTTATTGTTCTTTTTATTTCTGCTGATTTGGATTTCATTACAAAAAGCACCCAGGCTAATGCAAACTGTTCTTATCCTTTTTAGTATTTATGTTTCAACAACATTTATCGTTTATTATCAAAAAACACTGCCACTTCTTTCTAAACGCTGTTATAATATTTATAATCTCGGCCATAAAATTGACAAAAACGCAAGAATTTATTGTATGAATTTTTCAAATCACTGGCTGGAAGGCCATCAATTAAATTATCTTGGCGCAGATAACCCTGTCATTCTTTATGAAAACTACGAATGTTTTCAAAAATATTTTCCACTAAAATGGAAAGATCCGGATATAATAAGAAAAATAATAAACGATTTTGACTCAGGTATTTACTCGAAAACATTTTCAGAAAATGTTGATTATGTTGCGATAATCGAAGAACCAAAAGAAAAAGCTATCTGTGAGAAAAACAAATCACTGATTTTAACAAAAAACTTTTTTATAAAAGTTCTGGAATCAGAAGATCAAAGATTAATGATTTACAAAAAGATAAAAAAAGAATAACCCCCGGCAATTATTTCGCCCACAGGTCATATCCGTACCAGGTTCCCGTGGCATAATCACCGTCATCAGCAACAAATACCAGCCCATTGGCATAAGAAAGTGTAAATCCGTAGCTACCTTTTTCTATTTCAACAGTTTTAATTTTTTTACCTTTCATGTCGTAGATAAATATCATTTTATAGTCGGCATTCCAGGTATAAATATGCTTGCCGTCAATAGCAACCGCACTTTTCCCTGTTGTGGTTTCCTTTCCGCAATCAAAACCAGAAATTGTTTTTTGTATTTTACCACTGGGAAATTTATAAATATTTAATGTACCGCTGTTAAAATAATATACGTATTTACCGTCAGCGCTCATAGCCAGATTCGCCTGTTCATCTTCATACAGATTGGATATTACCAATTCATAGCTGCTTTTTTGCAGGTCGGTGATGCGGTAAATCTGTCGCTCATAAGTACACACATAAAACATTTTCTCTTTGGCGTTATACATGATTGAACGCATATCGAGAAGCATTTCATAACTGTCAAGAAGTTTCCCTGTAAACGAGTATTTGTTTATCTGACCCTTGTTTGCTTTTCCACCGTTAACAGTATAATAATATTCTCCATCAGTGGTAATATGCACATTGTGTGTAAGCGGATCTTCGTCAAAAGTAATTTTTGGTTTCAGAACCTGTGCATTTGCGCTTAGCGTTAACACACAAAAAATTAAAACGACAAAGCTAAAACCTGACAATTTTTTCATAGAATATTTTTTTATAAAAATAATACATTTTATCCGGGAATAATTGTTTATAGGTTTAATTAATTAAAGGTAACCCGGAGAATATATTTTTTTAAACTCTTGAAACTTATGTCATAATATTTAAGAACCGTTGAGTTGCAGGCTTTATTTTAATTTAAAATCAAACTTAAGGTTATATACCTTTCCTGCAGCTTTTGCGTGAGTACACATATCCAGGTTTTTTAGCGTATTTGTGACGTAATACTTTAGCATTTCACTGTTTGAATTGGATTCCAAAATTTTAATCTTGCCATTTTCATCATAATTAAAACTAACCAAAACAAAACCTTCAATGCCAAGTTGAACAGCAAAATCAGGGTAAACCACCAGGTCACGCACTTCATTCAAAAACACCTGACGATACGGTGATTCCGGATCATTTTTTTCTGGATTTTCAGCCATAGCCGCTGACATGAACATACTTACTAATATAAATACACCAATAATTTTCTTTATGTTTTTCATAATTTTAATTTTTTATTTTTATTTAGACTAATTTTAGACAAAGATACACAAAAAAGAATACCAAATGCAAATATTTTAAAAAAAAAATTATAATCCCTTCAGATTGGCTTTCCGGATGCTGTCCTTCTGTTTTTCCGAAAGCTTGTAATTATACTTATACAGGGCCGATTCCCAGTCGCCGTACATGGCGTTGGGCAGGATAATAAAGCGTTTCCCGAATTCATTCCTCAAACTGTCCACCCGCTGCTCCCTGGCATGCGGAAGTTGTTTATCGAAAACAGCAACGAAATCAGATAAATTATCCCCTATCAATAAACTAATATGATAGGTTTCAGCTATCTTTTTCCGGTATTTTTCTTTGCTCGTATTATCTGATTTCATCATCAGGTGCTGGTTGTCGGCAAAAGGGAACCCTTTTTCTTTAAGATTTCGCAAGGTGCCTTCACGTTGGTTTTCGGTGCGGTTGGTCACATAAAAAACCTCCGCGTTTTTTTCTGCAATATATTTCAAAAAATCTACGGCTCCGGGCAAATCGTCAGCAGTTCCTTTATTAACCCATTCATCCCATCGCAGCGGGTAAGCAATATTGCCCAGGACACATTCTGCTTCGTAAGGGCTGTTGTCTAGCATGGTTTCATCAATATCCACGATTACAGCCCGCTTTTTGATTACGTCGGTATTTGCCAGGTCCTGTTCAAATATCAGTTTTGCAAGGTTGAACGACTGATAATACATAGCTTTGATCTCGGCAGCCTGCTGGTGATAAAGCACCGCCA
>Ga0116171_10006292_pt1 | contig 10278 bp, 7 predicted proteins | sample AD_JPNHW2_MetaG_FD_89798 | JGI IMG/M metagenome (GOLD analysis project Ga0116171, IMG submission 89798) | Active sludge microbial communities of municipal wastewater-treating anaerobic digesters from Japan - AD_JPNHW2_MetaG | ecosystem: Engineered > Bioreactor > Anaerobic > Digestate | place...
ATGCGTACGACCGCCTGCAGCCCGGCCGGGAGTACTCCCTGACGGTCTACCTCGTCTACCGCAGGGAGTACATCGGCTTCATGCGCGACCACTACGTCTACGTCGCCGAGGTGAGGTGATCAGGAGGAGATCCACTTCCTCCGGGTCTCCTTCACGGAGAGCCTGACCACTGTCCCGCAGGTCTCGCAGAGATCGGCCAGGAGTGCCTCCGTGCCGGTGAAGATGCCGCCGGCGCGGTAGGGCAGGCCGATGTGGCCGGCCTCGGCGGTCTGGCCGAGCTCCAGGTTCCTCCGGATCTTCAGGCTGCCGCAATGGGGACAGGCCTGAGGACCCAGGCCGCGCACCTCCGGGTTTTCGGCTGGATCAGCCAAGGTCCACCTCCTGTTCCGGGTCCACAGGCCCTTCCTTCCGGGGATCTTCAGGCTTCCTTCGCTTCCGTGGGGATGAAGGAGAAGGTCGTCACGTCGAACAGCCCCATGTCGGTCAGCTTCAACTCCGGGATGACCGCCAGGGACATGAAGCACAGGGTCATGACCGGGTCGACGCCGGGGTTCACGTGCAGCCGCTCGTGGGCGGCGGCGTGGAACCTGGTGAGCTGCCGCTCCACCCACGCTCCGTCCCGGTCGCTCATCAGCCCGCCGATGGGAAGCGGGATCGCCTCCAGGGCGCGCCCTTCCCGGGCGAGCACCATGCCGCCGCCCTGGCCGATCAGCGTCTCCACCGCGAAGGCCATGTCCGGGTCGTTGTCGCCCACGACGATGATGTTGTGGGAGTCGTGGGCGATCGAGAGGGCGATCGCGCCGCCCCGGATGCCGTAGCCGCGGAGCAGGCCGAGGGCGACGTTCCCGGTGGCCTGGTGGCGTTCGACCACCGCGACCTTGACCACGCCGCTGGCCGGGTCGTGGAGGTAGGCGCCCTGGGCGTCGCGCCGCACCTCCGCGACGCCCTTCCCCGTCACGACGCCGCCCGGGAGGATGTCGATGACGTGGACCTTGTCCGAGGCCAGCGGCATGCGCAGCCTCCCGGCGGAGAAATCCTTCACGTGGAAGCACCCCTGCACGGCGGAAGTGTCGCACCGCTCCACCGGAGGAAGGTAGGTCCCATCCTCCGCGACCAGCTTCCCGCCGATGAACACGGCCCGGACCTTGAAGCCGGCGAGGTCGTCCAGCAGGACCAGGTCCGCGCGCAGGCCCGGTGCGACGGCGCCCCGGTCGTGGAGCCGGAAGCACTCGGCCGCGTTCAGGCTGGCCATCCGGATCGCCTCGATGGGGTCGATGCCGCTTGCCACGCAGATGCGCAGGTGGTCGTCCAGGTGTCCCCGCTCGAAGATCGTCTTGGGCTGGCGGTCGTCCGAGCACAGGAGGCAGCGGCGGACGTTCGCCGGGGTGACGGCCTTCAGCAGGTCCTGGAGGTTGTGGCACGCCGAACCCTGCCTCAGCAGCACGTACATGCCGCGGGAGATGCGGTCGCGCATCTCCTCCACGGTGGAGCACTCGTGGTCCGTGTGGATCCCCGCGGCCACGTAGGCGTTCAGGCCGAGGCCCGCCACCGCCGGGCTGTGCCCGTCGATGAGCTTGCCCGCGCCGTGGGCGACCTGCAGCTTGTCGAGGATCTCGTCCTGGGCGCCGATGACGCCGGGATAGTTCATGAACTCTCCCAGGCCCAGGATCCGCGGGTCGCCGATGCGGCCGGCCATGGCCGGGGCGTCGATGACGGCCCCCGCATGCTCGAAGGGGGTCGCCGGCACGCAGGAGGGGATCATGAACTTGATGTCCAGCACCGTGCGCTCCGCCGCCCGCATCATGTAGTCCAGCCCGTCGAGGCCGCACACGTTCACGATCTCGTGCGGGTCCGCGACGATCGTGGTCGCTCCGCAGGGCACAAGCAGCCGGCCGATCTCCTCGGGGCTCACGTAGGAGGACTCGATGTGGATGTGGCTGTCCGTGAAGCCGGGAGAGAGATACCGGCCGCCGGCGTCGTACTCCTCGGCGCCCTCGTAGGCGCCGACGCCGGCGATGACCCCGTCGGCGACGGCGACGTCGCCCTCGAGGATCGTGCCGCCGTGGACGTCGACCACCTTGCAGTTCTTCACGACCAGGTCGGCGGGACGGCGCCCGGCCGCGACCTCGATCAACTTCTTCATGGCTGGCTTGTCCATGGGATGGCCCTTTCTGGGTGATTCTCCGTTCGAATGATGGATCAAGATTATCCCTCCGTCAGCCGCAGCACGGGATCGAAGGTCCTCAGGGCGACGCAGTCGACGGGTCCGGCGTCCGTGATCGCGTAGTCGGGAATGGCCGTGATGGGGAGGAAGAACATGTACATCAGCGGGTCCGGAAGGTCGCAGCCGAGGTTCCTGGCGGCCTCGGCCAGCAGTTCCTCGCGGCGGGCGATCTCGGAGGGCTCGAGGTCGGAGACGATGCCCCCCACGGGCAGGGGGAGGAATTCCACCACCTTGCCGCCGTCCACGACCACCTGGCCGCCACCGTTGACGATGAGATGGTTCACCGCTACCGACATGTCGAGGGCGTTCGTCCCCAGGCAGATGAGGTTGTTGTCGTCGGGCGCCGCGGAGGACGCCATGGCGCCCCGCTTCAGTTTCCACCCGGAGCAGAAGGCCAGGGACTGGTTCCCGTTCCGGCCGAACCGCTCGAGCACCGAGACCAGAAGGACGTCCTGCCGCGGGTCGGGCTGGACGACCGAGTCCACGACCGGGAGGGTCGCATCGCGGCGCTTGCGCACGAAGGGGCCCTTCACGTCCATGGAGAGCACCGTCGCCTGGCCGCTCCTGATTCCGACCCTGTATTCGAAGTCCTCGGGCTTCGCCAGGGGGCGTTTCAGGGCGCCGCTGAGGACCGCGCTCCTCGCCGGGGGCTGGAGGCTGGAGGTGATCCTGCCGTCCTGGGCCACCAGGACTCCGTTGCTGATCACGCGCTCGACCTTGAAGCTCGCGGGATCGTCGACGATGAGGATGTCGGCCAGCCGGCCGGGCGTGATCGAACCCACGAGATGGTCGATCCGGTAGGCCTCGGCGCTGTTGAGGGTGCCCATCTGGATCGCGGTGAGCGGGTCCACGCCCTCCGCCATGGCCAGGCGGACCAGGTGGTCCACGTGCCCCTTCGCGAGCACGTCCGTGGCGGTGACGTCGTCGGTGCAGAAGCTCACGCGGCGGGCGAAGGCGGGATTCACCTCGGAGACCGCGCGCATGTTCTCCTTCAGGAAGTGGGTCACGGAGGACTCGCGGATCAGCACGTGCATGCCCTTGCGGAGCTTCTCCACCACCTCCTCGTGGTCGTAGCTCTCGTGGTCGAGGCGGACCCCGGCGCACAGGTAGCCGTTGAGCTCCCTTCCGCGGGCCATGGGGGCGCAGCCGAACACCGGCAGGTGGTTCCGGCCCGCCTCGAGGATCGCGCCGAGGGTGTCCTCGTCCTCCTCCTGGATGAATTCGCGCACGGTCTCCCATACGCCGAAGCACTCGGGCCATTTCTGGACCTCGGCATGCACCTCCTTCTTGATGTCGAAGGCGATCGTCGAGGGCGGGAAGGTGTAGGGGGTCTTGAAGGGCGCGCCCCAGAAGACCTTGAGGGGGCCCTGTTTCATCTCGTCCAGGACCTCCCTGAGGCCCTCGAGGCCCGAGACCGAGATGTATTCGTCCAGCCCCGAGACGATGCTGGTCGTCCCGGAAGGCACCACGGCCTTGGCGAAGCTGGTCAGGCTCATCTTGCTGCACTCGCTGTGCAGGTGGCCGTCGATGAGGCCGGGGACGAGGTACTTCCCGCCCGCGTCGATGAACCTCGTGTCGGGGCCGATGTAGGCGGCCACGTCCCCCACGGCGACGATGGTGTCCTTGTGGATGGCGATGTCCGCGGGATAGATCTCCCGGGTGACCACGTTGACCAGTTGGCCGTGACGCACGACCGTGTGGGCCGGGGTCTTTCCCAGGCCGGCGCGGATCAGTTCCTTCAAGTCTTGGATCGAATTCTTGTTCATGAGCGTGATGGTCCTTGAGCGTCCTCGGGCCCCGGCCTGCGCCGGCGCCCGAGGAAGGGGGTTCGTGGGATCTGTCGGGGCCGCGGTTCAGTTCTTGGGCAGTTCCGCCGCGACGCCCTGGACGAAGTAGTCCATCTTCTCGAGTTCCAGGTCGGTCATGGTCTTCCCTGCCGGGACTCGGGTCTTGCCGACCTGATCCACCACGGGGCCGGTGAAGGGATGGAGCCTGCCGCTGACGATGTCGCCCTGGACCTTGTTGACCAGGGCCGCCACGTCCTTGGGGACCGCCGCGTTGAAGGGGGCCAGCTTGATCATGCCGCCCTTGATGCCTTCGAAGGTGTTAACGGCTTTCCACTTGCCGTCCATGACCTGCCTGACGGTCTGGATGTAGTAGTCGCCCCAGACCCGGACCGAGGCGGTGAGCATGGTCCTGGGGCCGTACTTCGACATGTCGGAGTCGCAGGCGATGGAATAGACGCCCTTCTCCTCGGCGGCCTTGACCACGGCGGTCGAATCGGAGTGGTGGGTGACGAGGTCGACGCCCTGGGCGATGAGGGACAGCGCCCCCTCGCGCTCCTTGCCGGGGTCGAACCAGGAGTTCAGCCAGACCACGCGCACCTCGGCCTTGGGATTGACGCTCCGCATGCCCCGCGTGAAGGCGTTGATGTCCTGGAGCACCTCGGGGACCGGGAAGGCGGCGACGTAGCCGACGAGGTTCTTCCGGGTCATCTTGCCGGCCAGGATGCCGCAGAGGTAGCGGCCCTCGTAGTAGCGGTCGTTGTAGATGCCGACGTTCGCGGCCGTCTTGTAGCCCGTGCAGTTGAGGAAGACCGTCTTCGGATAGGCCTTGGCCACCTTGAGGGTGGGGTTCATGTAGCCGAAGGAGGTGGTGAACACGACCTTGCACCCGCTCTGGGCCATCTCGCGGATGACGCGCTCCGCATCCCCGCCCTCGGGAACGCTTTCCACCTTCTGCGTGGCCACCCTGCCCTTGAACGCCGCTTCCAGCTGGTTGCGGCCGAGCTCGTGCTGGTAGGTCCAGCCAGCGTCGCCGATGGGATCCAGGTAGACGAAACCGACCTTCAGCGGCGCCTGGGCCGCGAGGTGCGCGGGGGCGAGGAGGGCGCAGCCGCCGAGGATGATCGCGATGGACTTGTGTGCCTTCATGGTGATGTCTCCAGTCAAATGGGGTAGAGCCGTCCCAGGACGGCCGGAATGGTCGAAAAAGCAGCGGAGCCTCCACCGGGGGGCGGAGTGTCCGGGATCGCGAAGCCGGATGGAAGATCCCCCCCCGGGCCGGCCTGCGTGCCCGGAGGCATGCGGGCCGGCGCCGGGAAGAGCAGAGCCGCGGCAGGGTCCGGGATCCCGTCGCGGGACTGCCCTCGGGTCCGGCCCTCGGCGCCATCGTGTTGCGGGAGCGGCCGGCGCTACGGCGAGTTGTCCTCGCCCTGGAACCAGACGACCCACCCGATCGGGGCGCTGACGATGGGATTCGTGCTGTTCCGGTGACGGTTCGCCACCGAGGACCCGAGCCCCTTGGCCGTGAGCAGCTGAATCTCGGCAGATCGGCTCGGCATGGCAAGTCCCTGGAGGATTCGCGCAGGGCCCGGTCCGCAGGTTCTGGTGGCCGCCGACAGGGCGTTTCTCGGCTGGAGGTTCACGGAACGACCCGGAGGGATCGTGCATCCATGCTCAAGGAAATTCCTTTCTGAGGCAAGGGAAATTGCAAATCCGGGACGGGGTTCGGCCCAGGGGGGATTCCGGCCGGTTCCGTCCGGGGAGGAAGATGCCAAAAAGGGGCTTGTCTGGGGCGGGACAAGATTGTATATACATGTCAGTACCTATTCCGCCCCCGGGATGGGACTGCCTGGACCTGAAGACCCACACCCTACCCTTTCGACGAGGTTTCCCCCATGTCCCTGCGCGTCGTGGAGTGCGTTCCCAACTTTTCCGAAGGCCGCGATATGGCCAAGATCAAGGTGATCACGGACGCCATCGAGGGCGTCGCGGGCGTGAGGCTCCTGGACGTGGATCCGGGCGCGGACACGAACCGCACCGTGGTGACCTTCGTGGGCGATCCGGACAGCGTGGTGGAGGCTGCCTTCCGGGCCGTGGAGACCGCCTCCCGGATCCTGGACATGACCACCCACCACGGCGCGCACCCCCGCATGGGCGCGACGGACGTGTGCCCCTTCGTCCCCGTCGAGGGCGTCACCCTCGCGGACTGCGCCGAGCTGGCCCGGAGGCTCGGGAAGCGCGTGGGCGAGGAACTGGAGATCCCCGTCTACCTCTACGAGCAGGCCGCCAGCCGCCCCGAGCGCCAGAATCTTGCCGTGGTGCGCAAGGGCGAGTACGAGGGCCTGGAGGAGAAGCTGAAGGATCCCCAGTGGGCCCCCGACTTCGGGCCCGCCCGGTTCAACGCCAAGGCCGGGGCCCTGATCACGGGCGCACGGGAGTTCCTCATCGCCTACAACGTCACCCTCAACAGCCGGGACAAGGCCCACGCCACGGACATCGCCTTCGAGCTGCGGGAGAAGGGGCGGGTGGCCCGCAGGGGACAGACCAGCGCCTTCTACAGCAGCGGCAAGGAGCTGCGCTACGCCGAGGGCTGCTTCCCCTGCGGCAACTGCGGCTTCGACGCCCCCACCTTCGAAGCCCTGGAGGCCCACTGCCGGCAGGAGCACGGCTACGAGCTGCGGCACCTCCTCGAGCTGAACGACGTCGATCCGGACCGGGCGGTCGGACAGAAGGCCTACAAGGCGGGCATCTTCACCCACTGCAAGGCCATCGGCTGGTACGTGGACACCTACAAGCGGGCGCAGCTCTCCATCAACCTCACGAACTACAAGGTGACGGCGCCCCACACCGTCCTCGAGGCCGCCCGGCGGATGGCCGCGGACCGGGGGCTGGTGGTGACGGGCAGCGAGATCGTCGGCCTGGTGCCCTTCCAGGCCATCTACCAGGCGGGGCAGTTCTACCTCCGCCAGCAGGGCAAGTCCCCCTTCATCCCGGTTCCCGACGTCCTCGAGAACGCGGTCTTCTCCATGGGGCTGGCCGACGTGGCGCCCTTCGAGACCGAGAAGAAGGTCCTGGGCCTGCCGAAGGTGGCCGAGAAGGGGCTCATGACCATGGTCTGCGCCGACTTCGTGGACGAGGTCAGCCGGGACACGCCCGCCCCGGGCGGCGGGTCCATCGCCGCGCTCGCCGGCGCCCTGGGCGGCGCCCTGGCCTCCATGGTGGCCAACCTGACCCAGGGCAAGGCGAAGTCCCAGGAGGTCGAGAACAAGCTGCTGGCCTCGGCGGAGCTGGCCCAGCGCGCCAAGGACCAGCTGATGCTGGCCGTGGACGAGGACACGAACGCGTTCAACGCCTACATGGACGCCCGGCGCCTGCCCCAGGGCACCCCCGCCGAGAAGGCGGCGCGGGAGGCGGCCATGCAGCAGGGACTCAAGACCGCCGTGGACGTGCCCTGGAGCACGGCCGCGGCCTGCTTCGAGGTCATGAAGGCGGCGGACCTGGCCATGCGGAACGGCAATCCCGCCTCCATCACGGACGCCATGCAGGGTCTGCAGATGGGCTTCGCGGGGGTCCGGGGCGGCATCTGGAACGTCGTCATCAACCTCAAGGACATCACCGACGAAGTCTACAACGAGAAGATGAAGGCCGACTGCGCGAAGCTCCTGGCCGACGCCCGGGCGCTCCTGGACGAGGGCACGGCCTTCGGCGACCAGGCGCTGGAGCGGATGCTGGCCAGGAAGCAGTAGCTGCGAACATTCCCATCGATTCAAGCGAGGTGATTCCATGAACGACATCAAGAACCTGCAGGACCCGCGCCGCGACGAGAGCCGCGTGATCCACGCGCCCCGGGGCGCCGAGAGGAGCTGCAAGAGCTGGCTGACGGAGGCCGCCTACCGGATGATCCAGAACAACCTGGACCCGGAGGTCGCGGAGAACCCCAAGAGCCTCGTGGTCTACGGCGGCATCGGCCGGGCGGCCCGGAACTGGGCCTGCTTCGACGCGATCCTCGAGAGCCTCCGGAAGCTGGAGGACGACGAGACGCTGCTGGTGCAGTCCGGGAAGCCCGTGGGCGTCTTCAAGACCCACGCGGACGCGCCCCGCGTCCTCATCGCCAATTCCAACCTCGTGCCCCGCTGGGCCAACTGGGAACACTTCCACGAACTGGACCGCAAGGGCCTGTTCATGTACGGCCAGATGACCGCCGGCTCCTGGATCTACATCGGTGCCCAGGGCATCGTGCAGGGGACCTACGAGACCTTCGCCGAGGCGGGCCGCCAGCACCACGGCGGCGACTGGGCCGGCAAGTGGATCCTCACCGCCGGCTGCGGCGGCATGGGCGGCGCCCAGCCCCTGGCCGCGACCCTGGCCGGGGCGGTCTCGCTGATCGTCGAGTGCCAGCAGAGCAGCCTGGACTTCCGGCTCCGCACCCGCTACCTGGACAAGCAGGCCAAGGACCTCGAGGACGCCCTCCGGCTCATCACCTACCACTGCGAGCGCAAGGAGGCGGTCTCCATCGGCCTGCTGGGCAACGCTTCCGAGGTGCTGCCCGAGCTGGTGAGGCGGGCGAAGGCGGGCGGCCTCAAGCCGCACCTGGTCACCGACCAGACCTCCGCCCACGACCTCGTCAACGGCTACCTGCCCATGGGCTGGACCGTGGCGCAGTGGAAGGCGGCCCAGCAGGATCCCAGCCGGCACGCGATCCTCAAGGACGCGGCCAGCCGGAGCTGCGCCGTGCACGTCCAGGCCATGCTGGACTTCCAGAAGATGGGCATCCCGGTCGTCGACTACGGCAACAACATCCGGCAGGTGGCCAAGGAATTCGGCGTGGCCAACGCCTTCGACTTCCCCGGCTTCGTACCCGCCTACATCCGGCCCCTCTTCTGCGAAGGGAAGGGCCCCTTCCGCTGGGTGGCCCTCTCCGGCGACCCCGAGGACATCTACAAGACGGACGCCAAGATCAAGGAGCTCTTCCCCGAGAACAAGCATGTGCACCGCTGGCTGGACATGGCCAAGGAGCGCATCAGCTTCCAGGGCCTGCCGTCCCGCATCTGCTGGCTGGGCCTCGGGGAGCGCCACCGGGCGGGCCTGGCCTTCAACGAGATGGTGAAGTCGGGCGAGCTGAAGGCCCCCATCGTGATCGGCCGCGACCACCTGGACACGGGCTCCGTGGCGAGCCCCAACCGCGAGACCGAAGGCATGATGGACGGCACCGACGCCGTCTCCGACTGGCCGCTCCTGAACGCGCTGCTGAGCACCGCGGGCGGCGCGACCTGGGTGTCGTTCCACCATGGCGGCGGCGTGGGCATGGGCTTCTCCCAGCACGCCGGGCTGGTGATCGTGTGCGACGGCACCGATGCCGCCGCCCGGCGCATCGAGCGCGTGCTCTGGAACGATCCGGCGACGGGGGTCATGCGCCACGCGGATGCGGGCTACGAGACCGCGAAGGCCTGCGCGAAGGCCAAGGGCCTCAACCTGCCGATGCTTCGCTAGCAGGCCCGCAAGGTTGCGCCTGGGGCACGGAACCTCCACAATCGATGAGACGAAGAGGTCCTCCGTGCCCAAGAAGAAGTCCGGCTCTTTCCGCGCAGGCGCGGGCCCCACCACGCTCTACCAGAAGGTGAAGGACCACATCCGCCAGAAGATCCACGCGGGGAAGTGGAAGCCCGGGGACCGCATCCCCTCGGAGCACGAGTTCGTGGCCGAGCTCGGGGTGTCCCGGATGACGGTCCACCGCGCCCTGCGGGAGATGGCCGAGCAGGGGCTCCTGATCCGCTACGCCGGGATCGGGACCTTCGTGGCCGAGGATCGGCCCCAGTCCGGGCTGCTCAAGGTGACCAACATCGCCAGCGAGATCCGGGACCGGGGCCACGAGTATTCCTGCGACGTGATCCGGGTGGCGCGGGAGTCGGCCAACCTCGAGGTGGCCGCGGCGCTGAATCTGGGAACGGGAGAGTCGGTCTACCACGCGATCTGCGTCCACCGCGAGAACGGGGTGCCCATCCAGATCGAGGACCGCTACGTGAATCCCAAGGCCTCGCCGGAGTTCATCACCCAGGACTTCACGCAGATCCAGCCCTCGGAGTACCTCCTGAAGGCCGTGCCCCTGGACGAGGTGGAGCACGTGGTGGACGCGGTCCCCGCCACCGCGGACGAGGCCGAGCTGCTCGAGATCCGGCCCGGCCAGCCCTGCCTGGTCCTCACCCGCCGGACCTGGACCAACCGGGTCGTGGTCACCTTCGTGCGCTGCGTCCACCCGGGCTCGCGCTACCG
>Ga0116171_10006293_pt1 | contig 10274 bp, 7 predicted proteins | sample AD_JPNHW2_MetaG_FD_89798 | JGI IMG/M metagenome (GOLD analysis project Ga0116171, IMG submission 89798) | Active sludge microbial communities of municipal wastewater-treating anaerobic digesters from Japan - AD_JPNHW2_MetaG | ecosystem: Engineered > Bioreactor > Anaerobic > Digestate | place...
CAGGGGATTTCCGGTATTACGATTGACTGATCTTTCAGATTTTCAGATTAACAAAAAGATCAGGAATAAGGTAATGTCCGTTAATAATTTGAAAATATGGAAAATGAGCTGGGCGAAGTATTTAATTTATCTGAGTAACTATAAAATCGGGTCGAAAGGGAGCCATTAAAAATGAAAATACACCGATTATTGTCACATGCCTGACTCCTTATCTGCCAATGAATAATCCTATACCATTCATAGACATTTCTAGTATTTTTGCAAAGTGATAAACATTTCCGGATCACTGATGTTAAAGTCGGATAATTTAAGCCACGAAGATGTACGAAAGTGAAATATATATCAGGTCAATTGATGACAGGTTGCCCGACAATGTTATAGATGATTTCAACGAGACATTGAATAGTATTGAATTGAGGAGCATTCTGCACTGGTCAGAGCATTGTACTGAATGTTCAATGCCTTTGTGCTTTACTACCTGTGATTTTTATTCTCCAAGGATTGATGGGAAATGTCAGCGGTTTGTAAAGGGGATTGAACCGGTTAAAAACGGTAATGGTAATTATCCGGAGATCCTTAAGATTTACTTTAAGAAATGGGGCGTACTCTCTTCACAGGGCAATAATGTATTATTTAGCAAGAAAAGGTATGTCAAAAGCAGGAGATGGGATATGGCTATCGCTTATTTTATTCATGCCCTTTACCCTGCCTATGTCAAAAAGAAATTTGCACAAAAACGTTACAGTGTTAAGAAAAAGTACATTAAGTATCATCAGAATAATTCCGGACAACTACCCGATGCTTTCGTGGCTGAAATATTTAATCCGGCCGATCATCTCTTACATATTAATTTTACAATCAGAAATGAGGATGAAAAGTATCGTCAGATGCCTTTTCAATTCAGAATGGAGCTGAAACCTGGTTACAATAAAGAGATAATTCCTTTCGACGAAATTGATAAGAGGATTCAGACTAAATTAAGCTATAGGATAAGCTTCACTCCTGAAAATATACCAGACACAATTCCTCTCTATTTTGGACTTCTTGAATTTGTAAAGTTTAGGCACCCCTGGAAGAGTGAAAAGAAAGCCGACAAAGTGAAATGTGTTGTTTGGGACCTTGACAACACATTATGGGATGGCATTCTGGTGGAAGGTGAAATGGGAAAGCTTAAACTGAAAGAGGATATAAAAGAAGTTCTGGAGGGAATAGAGAACAGGGGCATACTAAATTCTATTGCAAGTAAGAACGATTTCAATGCTGCAATGGATGCAATCAGGCACTTTGGTCTGGAACATTTTTTTGTTTTTCCAAAGATCTCATGGGATCCAAAGAGTATTGCTGTCAAGGAGATTGCTCTTGATTTAAATATTAATCCCAATACTTTACTTTTTGTTGATGACTCAGCATTTGAAAGGGCAGAGGTTCAAAATGCATTGCCACAGATAAGGGTTTTGGATGCGTTGCAATACAGGACTATCTTAAGTATGGAGGAGTTCAATGTGCCAATTACCAACGAAAGTAAAAAACGCAAACAGTTTTATCTTGAAGACTCACAGAGAAAAGAGAAATCAACCAGTTTTAAGGGTGAATACTATGAATTTCTTAGGTCAAGCAACATTAACCTTGAAATACTTGATCTGAGCAAGGACTATTTTTCACGTGTCTATGAGCTTACTCAGCGCACTAACCAGATGAACTTTTCAGGAACCCGTTATCATGAAGAGGATATTAAAAAAATTGCGGACAATCCTGACCTGGATTCATATGTGTTAAGATGTACCGATAATTTTGGAGATTATGGTATCATTGGTTTTGCAATAGTAAAAAAATCAGAAAACAGACTAATAGATTTAATGTTTAGCTGCAGGATACAGAGTAAAAGAGTAGAGCATGCCTTCATGACTTTTTGTCTGAACAAATATCTTAAATATGGCGATTTCCATGTTACCTATACTCTTACGGAGAAAAACAAATACTCAGCACAGGTATTTAATGACTTTAATTTCGAGACTGCAGGTGTACAGGGGAATATTCAAAACCTCATATTTCCAAAAGACAGGGAAGCGCTAAACGATAATATCATAATTATTTCATAGAAGCAGTAGTAATAGTATTTCTAAATTAACATCAGAAAAGATGGCTTACATAAAGAATATTGTCAATGTCGGAAGAAAAACAATCTCTAAAAGTTTTTATAAATCTGTCAGGACGATCAGCAGTGAAAGGAAAATAGTCTCTTTTACTTTTGATGATGTTCCAAAATCGACATTTGAAAATGCAGTTCCTATATTGGATAAATATAAGGTCAGTGGTACTTTTTATATTGCCCTGTCGCTGATGGAAGGGATTTCAGAAAAAAATTTATACTCAAGGGAAAATCTTCTGAAATGTATTGAGAGTGGGCATGAGCTGGCTTGTCACTCATTTGGCCATATCCATTTTTTTCAAACAGCAGATTCCGGTTTTATAAAGGAGGATCTGAAGAAGAACAGAAGCACACTTGAAAGCCTTGACTTAAATGCTTCCTTTGAGAATTTTTCTTACCCATATGGCGAGCAAACAATAGTTTCCAAAAGAATCGTATCCCGAATTTATAAATCATGCAGAGGTACTGACAATGGAATTAACTCGGGAAAGGTTGATCTCAACAGTCTAAAGGGTATTAAGCTTTATGAAAATAGAAACTCAAAGGAAAAAATAGACCATCTCCTTAAAGAATTTGATCGCACAGGAGGATGGCTGGTCTTTTATACTCATGATGTACAGGAAAACTATACATCAGTGGGATGCTCGCCGGAATATTTTGAGTATGTAATTAAAAAATGCCTGGCAGCTGGATTTGAGATAAAAAACATGAGCCAGGCAGCTCGGTCACTTTAAAAAAAGACAAAAAAAAAGAGATGCCGGATAAATCATTTCAAAGCATCTCTTCCTGGGTTATGTATGACTCTCAGAAGCTATCTCCTCTGAGCTAGAGCGTTTATCTCTTCTATGGTAAGAGGTCTGTTGTATACTCTTAATTCGTCAAGGGCACCATGAAAATGATTGTTTGTACCGCCGCCTCCCCAAAGGCAATTTCCAATATATGTTTTAACATTTGTATCAAGGTATGTCTGATATTCTCTTGCCTTTTTGGTGCATAAAGTACCATCCAGCCAGACTTCAAGGCTTGTCGATGTCATATTTACCACACAATGCATCCATTTATTTTTTGTAAGTTTTCTGGGATTAAGTATTGCCCATAGAGAAGGATCTTCATATTGTGCGAGATCAGAGGCTGCCAGATAAGATCCGGCATTATCATGATCCCTGCTTTCATAATAGTTTTGACTATAAAAAGCAACTAATACCCTGTCTACAGTACGGTCATCATTTATGCCGTATGAATTTAAAAGGAGGCAGCGATTGTTTCCAGCCATACTGTATTTGGAAATTATACATCCATTATTGTCTGTTCCTACAACACCATTTGTCTTTATCCAGAACGATACACTAAAGCCATAAGATGTTGGCAGTGTGTTTGTCAATTCAATATAATCGCTGGTTCCGTTAAATTCTTTTGCCAGGCACCATTCCCCAAATGTAAATTTCCCATCGGTATGATCAATGCCATCATTTGAGCTGCCGCTGTAATCTTTTATATTACCGTCAAATGGCATATATAGGATAAGACCGTCTTCAATCTTTGGCGGGTTCTCTGCTTCTTTTTCACAGGAAAATAGAAACAAACTTAATAATGTCACAACTAAAATGGCGGGGAAGGTTTTCATCGGATTGTACATTAATAGTTAAACAAAAACCGGATTAGTTTCGGTGATTATAAAAACTGGGATTAATAAATGACTATACTAAATTGACTCTCTCAGTAATTAGTAAAATTAGCAAGATCCCACGAAAAACAAAGGAAAAGGCAAAACTTTAACACTCTCAGGTATTACTTCCCACTCAATAAACCTGCAAGAGTATTGGTAAGTGTTCTTCTTGAATATTCAATATGATGGTAATATTTATCCGATGAATGGCGATCCATTGCCTGCAGAATAAACTTCAGGATGCTTTCAGAATCGTTTGGTTCAAAGAGACCTTTGTAGCCGCAATGTCTTAGATGGAAAGCGGCATCGCCATTAACAGGACCGATATAAAGGACCGGCTTCTGAAGTGCAATATATTCGAAAACCTTGCCAGGGGTTATGGCCTGGCTCTCTTTTGTCTCAGGAATTATTATGACAAGCAGAGAGGAGGAGGCCATCAGCCTTATCGCATTAGGATGCTCTGTATATGAAATAAATTCGGTCTTGTCCGGGCTGACAAGGCTGCTGATCTTTTCCTTTGTTTCAGGAGGAAACGAGCCAACAAACCTTAACACAAAATCCCTGCCCTGACTCTCAAGCTGACTTATTGATCTGAAGAAACCCTCGGTGGGATAGATCTCTGAAAAGGTGCCGACATATGTTATGGTGAACCGCTCCGGCCATACGATGCTTACACCTTCAAAATCCTCTTCGTCAAAACCGTTTGGTATTACAGTAAACTTTGAGGATACATTCTCTGCCTTGGAAGAGAAAATCTCAGCAAGATTATTGCCAACAGTAATTATCTTATCCGCACACTGTATAACGCTTCTTTCATGGTGACTGTCAATTGCTCTTGAAAAAAGGGTGGGGTAGAACAGGTCGTAATAGTAAATGTCGGTCCATGAATCGCGAAGGTCAGCAATCCACTTTATGTGAGGGAATTTTTTCTTCAGTTTGAGTCCAATCAGTTGTGTGGAATGAGGAGGGCTGGTAGTAATTACATGTGTGATTTCCTCTTCCCTGATAATTTTCGATGCTTCTTTTATTGCATGTCGATTCCACCCTTTTCTTGGATCAGGTATGAAAAAATTCCCCCTTACAAAACGACTGATCTTGTTTTTGAGTCCCTTTCCCGGGTTATTGGCAAACCCTCCTGACGGAATCTTTGACTGATCTTTACTGTAAAAGGAGAAATAATTGGTTGCCCTGGTTCTTCTTACTTCAACATCTACAGGGATCTCATCCACAAGAGATTCGTCCCTGAAGGGATAAGCAGCATATTCGGGTTGTACTGTCAGAACTACCGGGATCCATCCTGTGGAGGGGAGATATTTGGCAAATTTAAGCCATCTTTGTACTCCGGCTCCTCCGCTTGGAGGCCAGTAATAAGTGATTATCAGTACTTTCCCGGGCATTATAGTTTTTTAAGCATTTCTCTAAGGCTAACCTTGTCTGCAATGATCTCTTTCAGACTTGCAATAGGGACCCTTTCCTGCGCCATCGTATCCCGGTACCTTATTGTAACGGTGTTGTCTTCTTTTGTCTGATAATCGATTGTAATGCAATAGGGTGTTCCTATAGCATCCTGCCTTCTGTATCGTTTGCCAATGCTGTCTTTTTCATCATACTGGCAGTTAAAGTCGAAGCGAAGTTCTTCAATAATCTTTCGCGATATCTCCGGGAGTCCATCTTTTTTAACAAGAGGAAGAACAGCCAGTTTTACAGGAGCCAGGAAGGCTGGCAGACGAAGAACAACACGGCTATCGGGTGTGCCATCCTCTTTGGTAAGATCTTCTTCAAAATAAGAAGCAGAGATAACCTGGAGGAACATCCTGTCAACACCAATGGATGTTTCAATAACATATGGCACATATGATTCGTTTCTTTCAGGATCAAAGAACTGCATCTTTTTACCGCTGTACTCCTGGTGCTGTTTCAGGTCAAAATCTGTACGGGAGTGGATACCTTCAACCTCCTTAAATCCGAACGGGAAATGGTATTCAATATCAGATGCAGCATTGGCATAATGAGCCAGTTTCTCATGATCGTGGAAGCGATACTTCTCTGCACCGAAACCAAGGTTCTGGTGCCACTTCATTCTTGCATTTTTCCATTGTTCAAACCACTGCAGTTCTGTTCCCGGCTGAACGAAGAATTGCATCTCCATCTGCTCAAACTCGCGCATACGGAAGATAAACTGGCGGGCAACAATCTCGTTGCGGAATGCTTTACCTATCTGCGCAATACCAAAAGGCACACGCATGCGTCCGGTCTTCTGAACATTCAGAAAGTTGACAAAAATACCCTGCGCCGTTTCAGGCCTTAGATATACCTTCATTGCTCCCTCAGAGGTAGATCCCATCTCTGTTGCAAACATAAGGTTAAACTGTCTTACTTCTGTCCAGTTTCTTGTTCCGGAGATAGGACAACATATTTCATTATCAATAATTATCTGACGGAGCTCATTCAGATCTGTATCTATCATTGCCTTCGCAAAACGGGAGTGGAGGGCATCATATTTTTCCTTTACCTCAACTATCCTTGGATTGGTTGATCGGTAAAGAGATTCATCAAACTTCTCACCAAAACGAGCCCTGGCTTTCTCAACCTCCTTATCCATCTTATCCTCATACTTGGCCAGATGCTCCTCAATCAGGACATCAGCCCTGTAACGTTTCTTGCTGTCTTTATTGTCGATGAGCGGATCATTGAATGCATCAACGTGCCCCGACGCCTTCCAGATTGTGGGGTGCATAAAAATGGCGGAATCAATTCCCACGATGTTTTCGTGAAGAAGAACCATGCTGTCCCACCAGTATTTTTTAATATTGTTTTTGAGTTCAACCCCATACTGACCGTAATCGTATACGGCGCCGAGGCCATCGTATATCTCACTTGACTGAAAAACGTAACCGTACTCCTTGCAATGCGAAACAAGCTTTTTGAAAATATCTTCCTGAGCCATTTTTATCTTTTAAGATGATGATTTGATGCGCAAAAATAACGTAAAATCTCTTGTTTTACAATTTGTCTGCTTTATGGAGATAATCAATTTGTATCTTTGCCTTCACTTGCTCAAAAACTGAGGATATGAAAGTAAGATGTGATTTTCTTGTTATTGGTTCCGGAATGGGAGGGTTGAATTTTGCACTCAAGGCTGCAAATTACGGAAAGGTATGCCTGGTTACCAAAACAAACCTTGAAGAGACGAATACTCATTATGCACAGGGAGGCATAGCTGCAGTAATGTATCCGCCCGACAATTTTGAAAAACATGTTCAGGATACCCTGGTAGCCGGCGCTGGTTACTGTAATGAAGAGGTTGTAAGAATGGTGGTACAGGAGGCCCCGGACCGTATAAAGGAATTCATTGAGATGGGAATGGACTTCGACCGGAAGCCTGATGGTACTCTTGATCTGGCGATGGAAGGAGGACATACCCAGCATCGCCTGCTTCACCACAAGGATTGCACAGGAGCAGAAATGGAACGGGTGCTTGCCAGGAAAGTAAGGGAAAACAGCAATATAGCCATTTACGAAAATCACTTTGCCATCGATCTTCTGACACAGCATAACATGGGTGATATTGTAAGGAGCGGAAGAACTGATATAAAATGTTTCGGAGCTTATGTCGCAGACCTTAACAGCAAAAAGGTTAAGACTTTCCTGTCAAAAATAACTGTAATAGCCACCGGGGGCATTGGTAACGTTTATCAAACGACCACTAACCCTGAGATTGCTACCGGAGACGGTATTGCAATGGTGAAGAGGGCTAACGGTGTTATAGAAAACATGGAGTTTGTTCAGTTTCACCCCACATCCCTTTATAACCCCGGGGTAAGACCATCATTCCTTATCACTGAGGCTTTAAGGGGTTTTGGTGCTGAACTGCGGAATCACACAGGTGAAAAGTTCATGCGTCGTTACCATACAAGCGGTTCTCTGGCGCCACGTGACGTTGTGGCAAGAGCTATAGACAACGAGATGAAGCTGACGGGGGATGATTTTGTATGGCTCGATTGCACCCATCTTAACTCCGAAGAGCTTAAGGCGCACTTCCCTACTATTTATGAAAAATGTCAGGCACTTAAGGGTATAGATATTACCAAAGAACTTATACCAGTTGTTCCTGCTGCTCATTTTTCATGTGGAGGGATTAAGGTTGATATGAATGGACGAAGCTCTATCGAGAGCCTTTATGCAATAGGGGAGTCTTCTTCAACAGGCCTTCACGGAGCAAACAGGCTGGGATCAAACTCACTCATTGAAGCTGCGGTATTTGGTCACCGGGCTGCATTAGATGCCAGCCGTCGTCTTAATGAACTTACTTTCGAGGAAGGAATTCCCGACTGGAACTATCATGGCACAACGCATCTTGAAGAGATGATACTTGTTACACAGAACTATAAAGAGTTACAGGCCATAATGAGTAACTATGTTGGCATCGTCCGTTCAGACCTCCGCTTGCAACGTGCACGCACACGACTGGAAATTTTATACCAGGAGACTGAAGATCTTTACAGGCGCTCAACAATATCGCTTAAACTTTGTGAACTGAGAAACCTTATTGCAGTGGGATACCTGGTAATAAAAATGGCTCAGAACAGACAGGAGAGCCTTGGGGCACACTACTCACTGGATTACCCTGCACGCCCCGGCTCAGAATTTTAAACAGATGCAGATGTCACAGATTAATCAAAGAGAAGAAACCGGCACAGAAAACTCTGATATGTTCATTTCGTCAGCTTCAAGTGGCGAAAACAGCTGGTGGAGGTATATACTTATGAGTATTGCTCCATTCCTGGCATCAAACACAATAGGGTTTGTTCCTTACTTTATTGTATGGGCGATATATTCCTATAAAGGCAAACTGGTCTACTCAGGCTATTCTCCCGATTTTGCGGCATCAGGGATAAACCTCAATCTGTCTTTTGTCCTTATGCTTTTTCCTTTTCTTATGGCATTGGTTACTTTCATCCTGCTGATGAAACCGATGCATAACAGAAAATTCGGCACGGTAATCAATGGAGGCATTCCAATAAGATGGGGGAGGATTCTTACCTCAGCACTTGTCTGGGTTGTATTATCAAGTCTATATCTCTATACATCAATAAAGCAGCATCCATCTGATTTTGTAATTAACAACACCACCGGTTCATTATATGTAATTGCTCTGCTTGCAATAATTATGATTCCCTTCCAGGCTGCCTTTGAAGAGGTTTTATTCAGAGGATACCTGATGCAGGGATTTGCTATTCTTACAAAAAACAGGTGGATGCCTATCCTTATAACTTCACTGTTCTTCGGACTTATGCATTCAATAAATCCAGAGATGAAAGCTTATGGTTTCTGGACCATGCTGCCGCAATATGTAATGTTCGGGATAGTATTTGCTATTGCCACAATGCTTGATGATGGCATTGAGATAGGTATCGGAGCTCATGCTGCCAATAATATATTCCTTTCGGTATTTCTCACTACAAAATCATCGGCCCTGCAGACTCCGGCATTATACATGCAGGTAACGAGCTATCCATGGAAAGAATTTGCCGGACAGGTGGTGAATTCAGTTATATTCCTGGCAATTATGTTCATTATCTTCCGGTGGAAAGATATAAGCAAGCTTTATGGTAAAGTGATAGTAGTTAAAGAGAGAGTGGCTGCCTGATTATATCCCGTAAATGCCGGTAGCTGAAGCTGTCTTGCAGTTGCCCCATCGCTCTTTAATCGTTTCTATTATATTTCTTATCTCTTCGGGATCCATTGAGGTAAGGAGTTTTAGTCTTGTCTCCTTAAAATCGGGAAGTCCTTTGAAGTAATTCGAAAGATGCCTTCGCATCTCGAGTATGGCAGGTTTACCATCTTTATGTTCAAGAGACTTACTCATGTGAAGAAGCGCCAGATCAGCCCTTTCCGGCACAGTTGGCTCCGGCAGGAAATCACCAGTGTCGAGGTAATGCCTTATTTCCCTGAAGATCCAGGGACGTCCTACTGTGGCCCGGCCTATCATTATCCCGTCTACCCCATATCTGTCAAACATCTGTCTGGCTTTTACAGCCGAATTTATGTCTCCGTTGCCAATAACAGGGATTGTCATCCTGGGATTATTTCTCACCTCACCAATAAGAGTCCAGTCGGCTTCCCCTTTGTAGAGCTGGGCCCTTGTACGTCCGTGAATGGTTATGGCTGCAATACCCACATCCTGCAAACGCTCTGCTACTTCAACGATATTCTTGCTTTCATCATCCCACCCAAGCCTTGTTTTTACAGTTACGGGAATGTTTACTGCTTTTACAATTGCCTCTGTCATCTTAATCATCAGTGGCACATTGCGCAACATCCCGGCTCCGGCACCACGATTGGCAATCTTCTTCATGGGACATCCAAAGTTGATGTCGATAATGTCGGGCTTTGCCTCCCGGGCAATAAGAGCCGCTTCCACCATAGAATCGATTATATGACCGTACAGCTGAATGC
>Ga0116171_10006294_pt1 | contig 10273 bp, 8 predicted proteins | sample AD_JPNHW2_MetaG_FD_89798 | JGI IMG/M metagenome (GOLD analysis project Ga0116171, IMG submission 89798) | Active sludge microbial communities of municipal wastewater-treating anaerobic digesters from Japan - AD_JPNHW2_MetaG | ecosystem: Engineered > Bioreactor > Anaerobic > Digestate | place...
CAATTGAATGCATACGGTTTTGATTTTTCCATCCTGTTTTCATACCAGCTTGGAGGTAAGATGTATGACGGAACTTATGAAGCCTTAATGCACAATGGCGATGGAAAGGGTACAAACTGGTCTATGGATATATTGAATGCCTGGACACCAGAAAACCCAACCTCTGACATACCACGATTGAATTCTTTGGATGTATCCTATCAGTATCAATCTTCCCGTTTTATGGTTAGTTCTGATTATTTGAGTTTGAACAGCCTTATTCTGGGCTATACAATACCAAAAGCAATTACAAGCAAATGGCAAATTGCCAGTTTACGTTTGTATGTATCCGGCGATAATCTTGGATTACTATCCGCTCGTCAGGGATTGGATCCTCGTCAGGTTTTAGGTTTAGGTAGTTCTACTACGTCCGGCAATTATAGTTATTCTCAGTTAAAAACACTTTCTGGTGGTATAACTTTAAATTTTTAATAATCTAAACAATTAAAAAAAATAATTTTATGAAATTAATAAATAAAATATTCATTTTGACTCTGGGTCTGGGTTTTCTGGCTTCCTGCGCAGATTTAAATACCTTTCCGGAGGGTGGCGTTCTTACTGCTGACCAGAAGACAGAAACCGTATTAGCCATTCCTGAAAGATTATCGGCTGATGTTAACGGTATGTTCTCAATTATTGGCAAACAATATTGTGTTTTTGGCGCTTCATCCTCCAGAGATGATGATGCCGGATATCCTACAGTATGTCTTTCACAGGATTTGAATGGTCCTGATATGGTAAGTGATAACAGCAATTATAACTGGTTCTCGGTTAGCAGTCAATATACCGATAGAGCTGACACTTATGCAAATCCATATGAACGCTGGGCTGTTTTTTATAATCAGCTAAAAATCGCAAATGATATTCTGGCAACAATTCCCGCTGATAATACCGATCCAACTCTGAAAGTATATCAGGCACAGGCGCGTGCTGTAAGAGCATTTGACTTTTTATCATTAGCACCTTATTACCAATTCAAGTATAAAGGAAACGAAGACAAACCCTGCATTCCAATTATCACTGAAAATATGACAGGCGATCCTTCTAATAATCCGAGAGCTACTTTAAAAGTGGTATATGAACGCATCATTAAAGATTTGACAGATGCTATTGAAGGTTTGGAAGGTTATACAAGAAAGAATAAATCAGAAATAGATCAGAAAGTTGCATACGGATTACGCGCACGTGCCAATTTGTATATGGAAAATTGGGCTGCAGCTGCTGCAGATGCAGATAAAGCAATGGCCGGCTATACTCCTTATTCTATCAGTCAGGTATCTAAACCTGGATTTATCGATGCTAATGATCAAAACTGGATGTGGGCAATTATTATTAAACCTGACAACATGCCTGATGCTTATCCTTCCTGGCCTTCTGTATTAGGTTCATTCTCAGGTGATTCTTATTCTGCCGGTGTTGGTTGCTACAAATCAATAAATGCACTTTTGTTTGATAAAATTCCGGATACTGACGTTCGTAAAGGATGGTGGGTTGACAAAAATTTACATTCGGCTAATTTAGCAACCGTAACCTGGGGAAATGCAACGGGAGATGCTGTTGCTGCTTTATCAATTACCGATGTTAAGTTGCCCTTTATTCCTTATACAAATGTAAAATTCGGTCAGTATGGATTTATTGGAAACAATATCAATGCCGGAGACTGGTGTATAATGCGTGTAGAAGAAATGATTCTGATAAAAGCTGAAGCAACAGCCATGGCAGGCAACTTAGGAGCAGGACAGCAGATTTTAGCTGACTTTGTTAAAACCTATCGTGACCCCAGCTATACAGTTTCGGCTCCCAACGCTACTGAATTTCAAAACGAAGTATGGCTTCAGCGTCGAATTGAGCTTTGGGGTGAAGGTTTTTCCATGTCAGACATTATGCGTTTAGGAAAAAATATTGTTCGTTACAAAACCGGAGTTGAATCAAATTTCCCTGATGACTATAAATTCAATATTGCAGCAACTAATGGATATCTGTTGCTTCGTATTCCTCAGAGAGAAACTAATAACAACTTAGGTATTCCATTGTCAGCAAATAATAATGAAGGTACACAGCCTCAACCTGGGGATAATCCCGGATTAACGGATGGTGTTATTAATTAATTTAATACAATAAAAATATCTATATGAAAACAATAGGAAAAATTAACATAATAATAGTTCTGATAGGGCTATTCTTTACAGCATGTACAAAGGATGAAATTCTGAGAGAGCCATCTCCACTGGTTTCAGAGAATTCAAAAAATGTTTTTTTCACAAAAAACAATGTACTTAATTATGAACTGGAACCAACAGATCCAACTAAAATTACAGTTACAGTAGCCCGTGAAAAATCACAAGGTGCTGCTACTGCTGCTATAAAGGTTCTTAGTAATTCAGAAAACGTATTTAATATTCCAGCAAGCGTTACATTTGCAGATGGTGTAGATACCACAACTTTTGAAGTATCTTTCCCTACTGCTGCAGAAGGAATTAAATACTCATTCGAAGTTTCATTTGACGGAGAGCAATTAAATCCATATTTACTTAAAACCACTACAATTTCAAAATCAGTTACCAGACTTAAATGGGATGTAGTTGGTGAGGGTCAGTTCTATGATACATGGACTCTTTATAGCGCTCCTAAAATACAAATTCAATATTCTGCTCTTAAAAAGACCTACCGGTTTGCCAGCCCATACAGTCGGGCACTACTTGTAGAAGCTGAGTGGGACAATTGGATTGGAGGACCTACAACTGATTACATTAAATTCCAGATTACTCCTGCTGATAAAGTAACCTACACATCATGGTACGTAGGTCTCAATTATCAGGGAAATGAAGGTCAACCTGTTCAGGCTTTCTTCCCTTCTTACCTTGGAGATATTCGTAATGTAACAACCTACGATGTTGAGGATGCAAAAAGCATTGTAAAAGAGAAAGATGCCAATGGGAAACCATTGTTGCTTGAAATCCAACCCCGCATATATATTATTGGCGTTGGGGGCTATGGTCTTAAAAAAATGTATATTTCATTCCCCGGGGGACCTGATTTAAAAACTTTGTTAGGTTTATAATTCTTTTTCCAAAAAATAATGGAGGCTGTCTCAAAATAAAATTTGAGACAGCCTCTTTTTTTGTTACTATAAGTATTTATTTTTTTAGGTGCATAAAAAATCACTCCTCCACGGCATATACCACCGTGCTGACTAGTGCAATCTCAATAATTGTTTTTTGCAATAAACAATGAAATGTATACGGATATTTCCGCACCAAGTCCGGAAGGAAAAAACCGAACTCTACCCTTTTGTCTTTGTAACCGCCGTAACAGTTACACCCGTTAACGAAAAAATACGATAACATCCAAACAACCAAACTTGATGAACTTGATAAACTTTCGAACTTGATGAACTAACAGATAAAGCCTTTTTACAGCAGGAACAGCCGGATTTACGGACGCTAATAAGTAAGTTTTCTTTTCAGAATTTCATATTCTTCCACGATACAAACATTCCGTTTTCCGTCTGATAATTCAGATCACCACCATAAACTACAGCCATTGATTCAGAATTGATATTACTTATCGATTGGAAGGTTTTTAGAGTTTTGAAAAAGGCCGGATTCATCGTTGCTGCTGATTTAATTTCAATCGCTTGTAATTTTGAGTTGTTCTCAATTAATAAATCTACTTCGTTTTGATTACTATCGCGCCAAAAGTATATGTTCGGCTCTTTGCCCATTGCGAATTGTGATTTAATATATTCGTTAATAACCATATTCTCGAAGAGTTCACCCCGTAAATAATGGGTACTCATTTGCTCGCTGGTTCCCAGTCCAAGCAAGGATGAAGCTAATCCTGTATCGTAGAAATAGATTTTAGGCGATTTTACCAATCGTTTGTTAAAATTGCGATGATATGGTTTTAGCAAATAAATAATATAGCTCGTTTCAAGTATGGATAACCACGCATTTACTGTTGGAACCGTAAGTTCAGCTTCGACTGCCAGTGATGAAACATTCAGCAGTTGGCCCGTACGGGCTGCACAAAGTTTCAGGAATCGAACAAACTTACTTAAATCAGTTATATTTCGGATTAAACGGATATCACGTTCAATATATGTTTGAATATAATTGGGATAAAAGTCAGTAGGCATTATGTCAAAGTCGTAAATGCGCGGATAACCTCCGGTAAAAAGAAATTTATTCAAATCCAGGAGATTAGGATTGAAAGCCGACAACTCATCAACAGAAAATGTACCCAGGCGCAAAATGGCAGTACGTCCGGCCAGACTTTGAGTAATATTTTGCATGAGCAAAAAATTCTGTGAACCTGAAAGTATAAACATTCCGGGTTCATTTTTTGCATCTACAATGGTTTGAATATACGAAAAAAGGGCAGGAACATATTGAGCTTCATCAACAATCAAGAAGTTACCAAAGTTCTGTAAAAAACCCCGTGGATCACTTTCTGCCATCTGACGTAAATCCAAATCTTCAAGACTTACATAGTTGTAGGTTGGGAAACAGTTTTTTAAGAGGGTTGATTTCCCGCATTGTCGGGCTCCTGTCAATGTAATAACAGGAAACTTAGTTGCTAAATACAACAACTTTTCTTTAATTGCACGTTGAATAAACATAGTCTTAAAATTTTTATGCAAATATACAAATTAGATTTATACATTTGCATAATAAGTAAATTCAATCAGCATTTTTTAACAAAAACTGAACTCAGGTATTCGGTCTTAATAACCGCCGTAATAGTTACACCCGTTACAGATAAGGTACGATAACATCCAAACTACCAAACTTGATGAACTTGATAAACTTTCGAACTTTATGCCTACATTTCATCCAGGGATAATCCGCTAAAATTGATTTGGTAGTCAGTTAGTTCGCCGGTGGCGTGGGTGAAGTAATTAAATTTTTCGATCAATTTATTTATCTGCATGTTTTGCTTATTTCGTTTGATTTCAATAATATCAGCAGTTTTATTCAGTTCATCTACAGTAATTAAGTCAATTTCATTTTCTCCTTTTCTATCCCAATATCCACCCAGGCGGGTATACCGATTGCTTTCAATAAACCTTGTTCGAAAATAACGTTCAAGCATTTTGCCGCTAAAAGTCGGGTAATCACGCTTAACAATCTCTTTCAACTGTCCATAAGCACCAATTTCAATCATATAACTGTACTTGTACAAAAATCGAAACCAGAATGAAAGAAAATTATCTTCAAGAATGTATCGAACATTTTTAGTTTCTACTTTGGAAAACAAGGGTAAAACTTTGGAAATTAATCCATAATCTATATCTAACCTGGTGAGATAACCTCCAATTTCACGTTTCACTACCGCTTCAATCTTTGCCCGCGTATTTTCTCCTCTTGCAATGCAGGATAAAATACTAAAATAAACTGCGTATTCCTTCCCGAATTCTTCAATTAATAAATTCTTTCCTTCGTTAATAAATTGAGAATCTTCACTTAACATGAAATTCAACATTTTATCAAAAGTCGTTGCCCCGTTATCCATGAAAAGTTGCACATATTTAGCTACACCACCGGTAAATGTATAAAGTCCTAATAAATCTTCCGATTTATACTCCGGATAATGATCTTTTAATATTTCTTTCAATACAGATGTACTGAACGGAGAAATACGCATGGTGTCGGTTGCTCTGCCAAATAAAGGTTCTTTTGTACTTTGGAATATCTTGTACATCAACGATTGCACTGAACCACTCAGCAATAGATTAATGCGGCTTTTATCCTTATTTATATCCCAATAATGCTGCATTTCACTGTAAACGGCCGGTGCTACATTAAAAAATTCCTGAAACTCATCAATAATTAAGTTGAATGGAGTTTCGATTGAGAGCTTCATTAAATACTCAAACAGTTTTGCAAAACTGGAAGTTTCACCGAGTAGAGTTACACCAAGCTTTTCTGCTATTTCCTGTTGAAAATCCAGGCAAAGTAAATTTTCTGCTTTTCGGGCTATAAAAAAATACAACGTAGGTTGATTCTCAGTGGCTTTGAGCAGCAACTGTGTTTTGCCAATACGTCTCCGTCCGGTTACAACGGTCATTTGCGCATTGGAGTAAGAGCGTTCACAAATATCGTGAAGCCTCTGTAATTCCTTTTCTCGATTATAAAATTTCATATTCTGTGTGTTTATATTGTTAAAGAAACCGACAGTTCCGAAACGAGCATTTCGAAACTGCAAAATTACGATACTTTTTTATATATCCAAAGAAATTAAATGAAATCGATATGCGGCGGGTATTTTTTTTTCAGAAAAACTTTCCTCTTTTCAAATGAATAGTAGAAATATTATGGTTGTGATCTGCAACAAATAGACTTTATGAACTTGATAAACTTTATAAACTTTACGAACTTTATAAACTGATTCCTCACTTCACCACCCGGTACATTCCTCCGGGCAGGCACTTCACCAGTCCCTTGAATTCCATTTCGAGCAATTGCGAGGAGAGTTTGCTGAAGGGTATATTGAGTTGAATGGCCAGTTCGTTGACATTGATACCTTCGGCAAACTGGCGGAGTATGCCGATGATGGCTTCTTCCGGTTCCGACAAATCGGCAAACAAGGAAGTCTGGATGGTATTCCCGGCTGGTTTATCCACGCTCTCCCAGCTCATAAAACGCAGCAGGTCATCGGCCGACTCTATCAGCGATGCTTTATTTTCCCGAATCAGTTTATTACACCCCGCGGACCACTCGTCTCCTACCCTGCCGGGCACGGCAAAAACGTCGCGGTTGTAATCATTGGCGAGTTCGGCTGTGATGAGTGCGCCTCCCGATTGTGCTGATTCTACCACAATCAGTGCATCGCACAGCCCGGCAATAATGCGGTTTCGCTGTACAAAATTCTGCCGGTCGGGATTGGTTTCACTCATGTATTCGGTAAGCAATCCGCCGCGTTGAACCATTTTAACAGCGGTGGCACGATGCACTGCCGGATATATCCGATCCAGACCATGTCCCAGAACGCCAATAGTGGCCATATCGAAGTCGATCGCTGCTTTGTGGGCACATATATCCACCCCGTAAGCCAAACCGCTTACAATCGTTGTATTTGGCAATTTCGAAGACAGGTCATGAATTAACTTTCTGCATATATCTTTTCCGTTGTCGGTGGCTTTTCGCGTTCCTACTACGCCTATAAATTTTGAATTGTTCAGATTTTGTTCTCCTTTGTAATACAACATTGCAGGAGCATCTGCGCATTCCTTCAGCCGGTATGGATACGACTTTTCGGTATAAAACATCGTCAGAATATTGTTTTTAACGACAAAATTCACTTCCTTTTCGGCTCGTGCCTGCACATCCTGCGAAACAATTTCGCGAGACAACACCTCACCAATTCCGGGAATTTTGGCCAGATTTTGCCGCTTTTCCCTGAAAACCCCTTCCACAGAACCTACGTAAGCTATCAGATTCTTGGCCAGGTTGGGTCCGATGCCTTTGATGAGGGTTATGCCTATCTGATATTTTAATAGTTCGTCTTTTTCCATTTCTTACGGAGTAAAAATAATGCAAGCATAAAACCAATTACCGATCCGACAATATCAGCTGCCCAGTCGAGCCATTCAGCGGTACGTGGCGGGAAGAATAAATCCTGAATAATCTCAATAAAACCACCGTAAATGGTCGGAAAAAGCAGTATGATGGATAGCAATAATCGTCCCCCGGATTTCGGATTGCAGGCACTGTACGTGTCGTACCAGAGAAAAAAAGCGAGCGCAACGTACATGAAGGTATGAATGAGCTTGTCCTGAAATTTAAAGTGAGGTATATTCAGACCTGATGAAAAGGGATAAACGGAAAGAACAGTAATGATCAGAACCACCAACATGGATTTCCAATAGGTAGAAACGAAATTTTTTATCATCAACGGGTATTTTTTTCACCGGGAATATTACTGATAAATTCCGGGCATAATTTTTGTAAATAAAACTTCAGGTCAAATATAATAATTCAAAAGCTTTTATTAGATTTGCAAAGATAATTTTTTAGGATAAATATACACCGTTCAATTATTAAAATTTTAATCATGAAAAAAGTTCTTCCGTTGATACTGCTTGCAGTTTTTTTTACCGCCTGTTCAAGTGTAATGCTTACCGGACGTAAACAATTGAATCTGGTCTCCGATGCCGAAATTAATGCCATGAGTTTCCAAAGCTATAAACAATTTATTGATTCTGTGCCACTTTCCACCAGCAAAACAAATACTGCCATGGTAAAAAGAGTGGGCACCAACATTGCCAATGCTGTAGAAACTTATATGAAAGCCAATGGCTACGAAGCCGACATCGCCAATTTTGCCTGGGAATTTAATCTCGTTAAAGACACCTCTGTCAATGCATTCTGTATGCCCGGCGGAAAAGTAGTTGCATTCGAAGGAATTTTACCTAAAACCCTCACCGAATCAGGTATGGCTGTAGTGATGGGACACGAAATTGCTCATGCGGTAGCCCGTCACAGCAGCGAACGCCTCAGCCAGCAAATGATGCTGCAATATGGCAGCGCGCTGACAGGCGTACTTCTTTCTGGTAAATCGGCTGCAGTACAGCAAGGTATCGGCGCGCTGTATGGAATTGGTGCCCAACTGGGTGTACTGCTCCCCTACTCTCGCAAACAGGAATATGAAGCCGATAAGCTGGGGTTGATATTTATGGCAATGGCCGGTTATAATCCAACCGATGCACTTTCATTCTGGCAACGTATGTCAGCCGACAAGTCGGGCTCTGTATCCGACTTTATGAGCACTCACCCTTCGGACGAAAAACGAATTGCCCGCCTGCAGGAAGAACTTCCTGCTGCAATGGCTTATTACAAAAAATAACAACAGAATTTATTCTAATAAAAAAACAGACAGGTGAACGTTCACTTGTCTGTTTTTTTTGTCAATTAAATGTCCTGCATCAGAGTTTTTCTCCGAAAGCCAGATCGCCGGCATCGCCCAGACCGGGAACAATGTACGAATGATCATTCAGTTCGGGATCAATATCGGCAGTCCAGAGAGTAATATCGTCGCCAAAATGAGTTTGCATATAGTCAATGGCCGGCTGACTGGCAATAATGGTAGCAATAATCACTTTACGGGGCTTACCCTTGGTCTGTAAGGCTCCGATTGCCAGTTCCATAGAGCCGCCGGTGGCAAGCATTGGATCGGTGATGATAAGACTTTTACCGTCAAGTTTTGGCGATGCGATATATTCTATAAAAATATCAAACTTGAGGGCGTCCTTATATTTGCGGTAAGCCGATACAAAAGCATTTTCAGCATTGTCAAAATAACTGAGAAAACCGTTGTGAAAAGGCAGTCCGGCTCGAAGAATCGTTGAAACCACTAACTTCTCCTCAATTTTGGTGGTTTCTTTAATACCCAGCGGAGTTTTTACCTTATCGGCCTTATAATTCAGCGTTTTACTTATTTCATATGCCATTATTTCGCCGATACGTTCCATATTACGGCGAAAGCGCATGGAGTCTTTCTGTATTTCCACAGATCTGATTTCTTTGAGATAATGCTGAAGTACTGAGTTTTTTTCGGATAGATTGATGATTTTCATATTTCTGGTATTATTTAACCGTATATTTTTAACTGTAATTTGACTTTAAAATAAAAGGCACACATAAAATCCGACAAAAGTAGCAAGAAATTTTCAATCACATAAAAAAAATCCTTCTGAATATCTGTTCAGAAGGATTAAAATAAAATACTATTTAGCGTCGGAATCGCGGATTTCTTTTCTGCGAATCTTTCCACTGATAGTCTTTGGGAGCTCTTCCACAAATTCGATTATTCGCGGATATTTGTAGGGTGCAGTCACCGTTTTAACATGTTGCTGGATTTCCTTTACCAGTTCGTCACCGGCTTTATCCTTGTATTCACGCGATAAAATGATGGTTGCTTTCACCACCTGTCCGCGGATTTCGTCGGGCACTCCGGTAATGGCGCATTCCACTACCGCAGGATGTGTCATCAAAGCACTTTCCACCTCAAAGGGACCGATGCGGTAACCCGAGCTTTTAATCACGTCGTCGGCACGGCCCACAAACCAGAAATACCCATCTTCGTCGCGCCAGGCTACATCGCCGGTGTAGTATATATTGTCGCTGTAACATTCGTCAGTCAGCTGCTGATTGCGGTGATAACCTTTGAATAATCCCACGGGATATCCCTTGTCGGTGCGGATTACTATTTGTCCCTGTTCACCCACTTCGGC
>Ga0116171_10006299_pt1 | contig 10269 bp, 8 predicted proteins | sample AD_JPNHW2_MetaG_FD_89798 | JGI IMG/M metagenome (GOLD analysis project Ga0116171, IMG submission 89798) | Active sludge microbial communities of municipal wastewater-treating anaerobic digesters from Japan - AD_JPNHW2_MetaG | ecosystem: Engineered > Bioreactor > Anaerobic > Digestate | place...
AACGAACCCCAGATACGGATCACGCACACGATCACGCCGATCCCGATTCCGAAGACCACTCCGCCCAGATTCGTGACCGGAGAGGAAACATAGTCGGTCGCCATGAAAAACGCCCCGATCATGACGCCGCCCGTCAGGAGCAGCAACAAGGCGGTTGTGACATCCGGCTCCCACAAGACCACGCCTGACCATAATAAGATGACCGAAAACGGGATCCAAGGGGAAGAGCCGAGGCGCTCATTGCTGTCCTGATACCACCACGCCATGAACAGGACAAGGGCGATTCCGGCCAAGATTGATGGCTGAAAAAAAAACCACGGTCCAAGGTACAACCATCTTCTGAGCCCTTTGATGGCCGGCCCCATACCGGGAATCAATACCAACACCAAAAGCATAAACACCCCCCCCGCAAAACGGGTGGCAATGAGCTGCCAGCGCCGGTAATCCATGCGCGATACCTTGCCCATCAGCACCAATCCGAAGCCGGTGCCCAGGATTTGCCAGGTGATCAGGTTTGCTGGTAGCAGTTGTCCATGGGGGCCACCGGAATGCGCGCTGTACAGCGAGACCAGCATCACAAATCCTAATGCCATTAGTGAAACCACGGCCAACAGCAACGCAATGACGGCTTTATTCACGGCGGTACTCCTCAGCTACATATAGCGATTTTCCCGCTCTTACCCATTGGCTATTTTCCATCGTCCATGCTATCGGCGTGAAAATATATAGATGGCCTACTTCCCGTGGGTTAACGGCGCCCCCGCTGATTACCAACTTGTAGAGTTGTGAATCCGTCTTGGTTCAGTTTGCCGTATGCGAACCGCCATTTCCCAAGTTGTTTTTCCGCCTTGTCGTCATTGTATTGCCATTCATATGCCCTGGGGAATGGTGAGTTTACTTCTGGCGGCGGTGCACAATGATATGTACGAGATGGCGGACGAAGATATAATGGTGGCGACATATAGTGATATGTTGATGTGTTACGTGCTGGAGGGGACATATTACACCCCCCAATAAACACGCTTATGATAAGCAGGATAAAGATATTCTGTTTCATATTGATACTTTTCATATTCGCTCATGCTGGTTTTCTGGACATCACCGCCCCACCACCTTCATATAAAGCAGCTGTTTTCATGCGCCTTCATACATGTTCAGTACTCGTACCGTGCACGATAGAATATGTGGTCATGACCTTCCTGGGGTTGAACGAAATCCTGAATACCCGATTCAAGGGTCGTATATTGCGTCGTCGTCCACTCCTTGAGATCAAAACTCTGCTGGAATTTTATGAATGCGTCGATTGTTCCGGATAGTTGGCACTTGAATTCCGTTCCGTTTAACTGGACGGGCCCAGTGAAGAAAAGGGGTGTACGAAGCACCGATAAGACTTGAAACGTGCCATTCTCATCTTGCGCCATAACTCCCGAGTTCCCGCAGACATCTATCCCCACAACGCCACTGCTGAGCGGCGCTTCCACTTGCGCTACCGCCAGACTGTCCAAAGCAATCCGGTAAAGGTGACCATCCGATCCCGTTGCCAGCAGCGCCGGACGATCCGTCCACCATGTCACGCTATATGCCAAGTCGCGCCCCAACATCCCGCTGGGAAGGGATGTCAGATCGCGCGGACTCTGTCCTGTCACCATAAGATCAGGGTAGTCCTGAATCACGCCATCGAATCTCAACAGAAAAAGCCGGTTGGATCCCCGCTCGACCGCCAACCCGTGATATTGGCCGCCCAATTCCAATCGATGTAGGAGATCGCCGTTGGTCGCGAGGACCGCAACACCCCGAACTGGCGAATTGATCGTCACCAGGATTGTGGATGGATTACCTCCAACTGCAACTCTCGGAAAATTGCCCGTCTCGTCCCCGCGATTCATAGCTTCACCAAAACCATAGGACAACACGCTCACTTCGCGATTGGTTGTGACACGCAGGAGGGCATCTGTTCCAGGTCCAGCTACAAGCACCACGAAATCGCCATCTGGAAGCGCCGCCGCATCGCGCAGACCGGGCGGACCACCTGACCTCTCAACGGAAATCCCCGCACCGGCAAGTGCATCGCCAATGGCGCTATAATCGACGGCACCAAGATATGTGCCTTGGCGGTCGAAAAAATGGATGATTTCCTGATAGCCATCGGGAAAGATGATGGTCTCTCCACTGATTGCGCAGCTCCATGCATCGTTTCCTCCAGGTATTGACATGCCGACCGAAACACAACCACTGGTTCTTGGTTGACGGTAAATACGTTCTACTCCATTCGAGAGCACCGGGCTCTGCATCGCTACGCGCCATACTGCGCCAGTCGTCAAGTAGTTGATCTCTGCCAGCAATGCCGCCCCCGCATTCAGCGGCCACTTTTGCTGTTGGATCCACGGCCCGGTAGTCCGCAAGAGCGCCGCTTTGTCTGGGAATGCGGCGAGATTGGTGTTGCAGCTGTCCAAAACCCCCACCAGAGGATCCCATATGTCCGGAAGAGCAGAAATCATCTGCTTGAGCCTGATGATTGCCGACTCTGCGGTGGAGCCGCCCAACCCAATCGCCATCTGCAGAGAATAGGGCGTCAGCGTTCCCGTGAACCTGGCTGAATTGTTTACAGCCGTGTTGGGCTGGCCCTGCGCCTCATAGGTAATATCGGGTAATTCCACGGCATCGGGGAGAATGACATCATCGGTGCCGGCAATGGCTTTATACTCCTCGAAAGCCGCGATTGTGTTCTCCTGCCAGTCAACAGCTCGCACACCGTATTCGGCACCACGATCAGCCCCCAAGGACGGGTCGAGATAGGTGGACTGGAGGAAAGCGTACGTGAACCAAGCCCCCGGCCACGTCAACGCAACCCCGTGCCGGAACTGTCTGAACATGGCGTACCATACGTCCGGCGAAACAGGATAGGATGTGCTACCTACAGCCAGAAGCGCAGCCATAGCCCCCTCCGCCGTCCAATAGTCGATCGTCAAGGCCTGACTTCCGGACGCATCGCGACTTGCCCAATACCCGCCAAACGATGCTGGTGTACAATAGCCACCTGTTGGATCCGCTTCCGGTTTCCATGCCATATAGAATTGGAGGCTCTCGGGGTCGACCAATTCATTCCATCGCACCCGTCGCAGGATGTTTGCCGCACGGTTCCGGATCTCGTTTTGACCGGATGTTGCTTCGTCGAATCCACTGGCACAGGTGGCAAGCCCCATCATGAAGAGCGCGGTGTCGATCGTTGAGGCCTCCACGGCATTCACGTAGCCAAGATCCAGCTTGCGAGTGCCGGTCAGATTTCCTGCCAGGCCGGAAGGATCAATCCCTCCAAACCGGTACATCACCCCCCGGGAATTACCCACGTTGCCGCTTGGGCCATCTCCCCACACCGCATCATTGTCAATAAAGCGAATGATCTTCAGCGCCCGGGCCTCGGCCTCGGCAGAAGTCACCCACCCTTGCCCGACGGCAAAGGGAAGAGACGCCAATAACCACCCTGTCGCCCCCCAGTGCAGCAAGTCCCGGAACAAGGTGCGGTCAAGACAGGCGCCCGTCGTTGCGTCCTGCAGCCGCCACAGCGTCTCAAAGTCACGCCTGGCCATTTGCAATACAAATTCATAGCTATCCAGAGCAATTATTGACGCCGCATCGTCACAATTGCCTTGGTCGTCAACCAATGCCACCTTCAGCAGATCGAAGCCCCCCGTCTCGGGATTGTGGACGCCATCCACCCAGTGGTTTTCTTCAACCACCAACGACAGCACCTTGACGGAGGAACGGTCATAAGATCCAATAAATGCGCTGAGAGGAAGATTTACAACCATCGGCTGTGAATTGGATGGGGCGAAGGGAAACCGCAAATATCCCTTGGTCCGTGAACCATCCTCGACCTCAGCACGAATCAACAGGTTGGTATACGGCGGTAGCTGCCGAAGTTCCATCCGGATCCTCTCGATTGACGAAGTCGTTTCCCCAGTGAGTTCCAACCGGTCCAAGTTAAAGGTCCCGTCCGCATGAAGGTCCAAGTCGGGTCCAGCGGCGCCATTTGTAGTAACGGTCTCCACCCCCATACGGCCGAATGTGAAGAACACCCCGGCGAATTCTTCGCTTGATGAGCCCATGAAGGCATACTGGAACCTGAGCAGCCCCCTTTCCGCCCCTAGGTCATTTACCCAGACAGGAGTCGCTGTGGCACTCACATGACAACCGATGCTTGTTGGATAGGCCACGCCCACGCCACCGACCCGGCACTCCCCGCCATGTCGCTGATGCGCATAGGAATAGCGCGGATCAAGTACTGGATATTCCGTCTCTGCACTGGCGGGCATCGCTCCTCCAAGGATGGCGATCACAAGTATTGAACCGGATATTTTTCGCACACTGTTGACGTTGTTCATTTGTTTCCTCACATTCATTGTCTCTATTGGTGACTACACCAAACAAGCGAACAGGCTGCATTACCCAGACGTTTTCTTTCGCCCCACATGTACAATGCGGTGGCAATGTTAAGGATGCGCATTCTCCCGCATCACAAGAAGGGATTCACGAAAACTTCAAAGGCTTCATGGGCTTACCATGCTGCGGTAAATTCTATTGATGACAGCAATATTGGGAGAGCACACCACTTTGACTTGGCATACCTATGAGATTGTGCTGCAAATGAACTTGGAAGGCGTATCAATTGATGAACCATGCCAAGCAAGCCAATCTGCGCATGACCAAGAGGTTGCTGTGCGCCTTTGGATTGCACCATTGGCAAGGCTGCAGATGTGCTCGGTGTTACGCACGTAGGGACAAGCTGCACGAATGGAATGCCTGTGAGTGCATAAGGTGCGGCAAGATAAAGAGTGCGCACAACTGGGTCTTTGTACAGAGATATAACTCAAGAGGGGGTGAACACAACGCCTATGATCTCTACAAATGCACTTTCTGCGGGAAGGAGCATCATCATCTGGCTGTCTCGTGCTCCAGATTTGGCGTTATATGCGAACATCCCCTTAAACTACCCTAATCGCAACAAGCCATAGAATTATACACGGCTAAAGTTATTCAGGTTGTGCCAATGACTCAACAATTGTCTTTACCATTAGGCGATGATACCCCCCGCCGTTTTCCGGACGGCGACGCCATGCCAAAGGAGCAGTCGTTGGCGGCGGCGGTGGCGGCCCAGGATCGGGCCCGGCGACAGGATGCGTGCATCGATCAATGCTATGAAGAAGTACTCGATCAAGAAAGGGCTTCTCGCATTGCATCTCGCCATTGCACGAAGTGCGGGGGCAAGCTTAGCTGCACAGCCAAGCTCTTTCGTCGTCGTGAGCATTCACACTGTCCGGCCGCGTTGTGGAATAATGAACTTGAACTCAGGGAACTGCGATGGAATTTCATGAGGGAACTCAAGTCGTCTGACGACCCGCAATTGGATCTAGTGGTCTGTCGGCAGATTCTGGAAGCGTCGGAAGCGGCAACTATTCAGCACCACATTGACATCTTGCGCCGATTCCGCCATCAGATGACCCATAGTGGAATTTGTCCGCGTTGCGGGACTCCCACGGTGATCGAAATAATGGAGACTATGGATCCAGACCCGCGATCACGGACTAACTCGCCCCACCGTTATACATTCAAGCATATAACGGTTCGCAGCATCACGGCAACCTGCAACCAATGTTGCAGGAGATTGGTCTGGATTGAATGACATATTTCCCTTTTCGATGCGCGATTCTTGCGAATGGTCTTTGAGAAAGCGATATGTTGCCTGAATAAATGCGACGTTCAAATATATGGGTAAGAAGAGACCATGCGCCATGTCCAGCCCCCAGGTTGTAAGTACGGTCCGAAACTTATCCCAGTTGATTTGAATTTCTAACGCCTTTTCTGCGCTGACAGCTTGTCGCAATAGATCCAGTAGAGCGTCTCCGCAGCCAACCAGAGGCCCGAGGGTATCGCGTTCCGCTGCGCTGCACGCGAACAGGTCCAGTTCGTCGGCAATAACTGGTGGGCCGCTGTTAGCATCTTCCTCAAATAGTCATCCTTCACTATGCCGTGAACTCAATGCAATTTTTGTGGGTGGTTCTACGTTGAAGGCGAGACCAGAACCCAAGCGGTCGACCACAATACAGGCACCTAGCAGCAAGACGACGTTCGCGCATGGTATCGGATATTGCCTGCTCCTTCTTATCTTCCATCTCTTCCGCCATTTCCCCCGCCATCTCTTTTCTCTCAATCTCCTTATTGAAATCTTCAACTGTGCCGCGACAGATGGGGCATTTCCCTTCTATGATAGTTTCCTCAGTGCCCACGCACCCACAACCACAGGTTAGTGTGTGTGGTGTTTCGCATGACGGGCAGTTCGGATAGCACCCGGGGTCCTTGAACCGGCGCGAGAAGCTTGATTGAGTGATCATTCCACAATTCGGACATGCAAATTGCATTTTGTTCCTTTATTTTGTGTGACAACCAACGCCGTGGCTCTGGCTGCTCACCATTTGCAACGCTCCGCTTGCGTGCGCCCGGCATATGTGTGTCAACAGACTCGCCATCGTTTTCGTCTCTCCTATCGCGGCTCCAAACTACCCATCGACAAGCTCGATCATCATAAATATACTGTGTCTAGCTGGCTACCCAAATTGCAGGGTTTCCTTAACGCCCTTGAGGATCGCGTTGGCTTTTTGCTTGGCCTCTGGGGATGGCAAGGTTTTGCTGTCGCCGAGCTCGATGCGGCCCCGGAAGCGAACGGGATATTTTGACTAACAACGACATAATGAATTACCGCCTTACGCACGTTTAATCTCATTTGATTTTGCCTTTTCTTGGCATCAAAGTACAGCTAGACTTCCCACCGCATGAAACGCAATGCCCAACTCGTCTGCCAACATCTGGAAAACATCTCCCGGGGGGGGCCTTGGAGGAATACCAGGACATCATCCGGCAGTACGTGAGGGGGCGGCAGGTCGTTTACGGCATCTATCGGCGCGCAAGCTCTGCTATATCGAACTTGCAGCCAACCTCCGCAATTGCCTCAAGCACCACCTCCGCGCGCGCTGATATTCAGCCATATTGATTATGAAAGCGATTCGATGCATTCTGGGTATTCACCGCTGGGAAGCCTGCCGGGCTCATTGCACCGAGTGTTCCCAAAAAAGGGTCGTCCCCGATGAATTGCACCACTGGGATGGATGCATCTGCCACACATGCGGTTCCCGCAGGGATGGCGACCACTTGTGGGAAGGGTGCACTTGCCGCAAGTGGCACGTTTCTCGGACTGCACCGGAAGCAGAACACGCATGGACCCAATGTGGGGTATGTAGAAAGTGCAACGCGACAAAAGCGCTCTTCGGGAAACCGGACGAAGTCCGCCATGAATGGGGACCATGGACGTCGCGAGGCGTTCGCATGCCGGGTGTTCCATATTTCACGCAGCGCACGTGCAAGTGGTGTATGGCATCGGAATCCGATGGCCCATTTGCTGTATAGTTGAAATATATGAAGCTCGGCGACGCCGCTCGTCTGGATCTCGGGCGAAGGCGCGCTTCCCGGGCACCGCCAGGTCCGCCGTCTGGCCGGACTTCGGAGTCCGGGTCCACGGCTTTGAAGCATCACTCAGCTAGCGCCCGAATCTCATGCTGGCCTGGCCGCTTGTAATCAACTTCCAATATGCAATCTCGCGTCCACGACCCCGACCAAATCCCCTTGCGAAGCAGTATCCACATCAATTTAACAGGTTTTTGATCACAGACTATTATGGACATCGTCGCACCGGAGGGCTTCAAGCCGAGTAGCATATTTTGAGCTTTTACCTCGTTTGAAGACCTGCACTCGACCTTCCCGGAACAAGGCTCTTCGAGGATTCTTGGCTCGCCAACCATGATCGCATCAGATGGCATTTTCTTTTTCGCCTTGGCCAAAGCGCCTTCTGTTGTCAAATCCCGTTCCTTTATTTTCCCCGTCTCTTCCCTCCGCACCAATTTCACGGCTATAATCTGGTGTTGTTGTATTCCAAGCCCAAGGGCCTGAATTACAGCGCTCTCACGACTATTGGCCTCGACCAGACACTTGCGAACAGGAACGGGATCGCCTACAAGCGTGGCGCCCTTTGCCGCCGGATTCATCATTTCCCAATGAGTCTTTGCCCCACATCCATTCGGACATTCCGGCAACAACTCGTCTTTTGCGAACTTCTTCACTGTCAGGGGCATGGCGGCTACTTTTCTTGCCTCGTCGATAATTTGAGGTCCGAGTATGCTCTTGAACAACGACGCGAACGGATCTTCGCTTTTCTTAGATTCGTTCCCTTCATAGTCCCGCACAATCTCGGCGCCTTCGCCATCCGGACCACATCGAGTGCATCTGTAATGTCCTTCCACGGGTGCCGGTTGTTTCGGAAGCAGCTTGTCTTGATATACTTCGGGGACGATGATCGTCTCATTGCACTTTGAGCATTTAACTTCTTGCCCCCGGCTGCGGGCTGAATACCTTTCGATATTTCCACATTGTGGACAACTGCATTGGACCTCCAGTCGTAGGCAGGCTGGACAAAGATTGGCGACCAGGTACTGCCGGTCAGTCTGTTCCCGACAATGCGCACATGACGTAGTCTGGCACTGATCGCAATAGCCATTAGGAATCGTTTCTGGTGTGCCCACGGCGCCGCACATGGGTTCTTGACACCTTACGGTCAGACGCTGACCGCACGATACGCACCCCCACGGTCCTCCGCGATTATATTTGTTCCAGTATCCGCCCGACTCCATGGATAATGACGACGATGTTACTCTCCCGCACTTTGGACACGCGAATATCATATAATCGTCGCCGCTGAAAAAGAGTATATCTCGTTGCATGAGAATTGACTGGAGCGACTGAATCCGGCAATATATTGCAAGAATTCCCGGAAGGGATGCGGAGAATCTTGCGATATGATGACGCGACAAAAGGCCTCTGGCCCGCAACAGGGCGACCTGTTCAAGGTGTTTTTGAGAGACCTCGTTGACCCGGCTCATCCGCTGGTTCGCTTGGCGGGCCAAGTGGATTGGCATCAATTCGAGGAGGCGTTGGCTCCGGCCTTCGCCGACGAAGAAGGGCGGCCTTCCACCGTCGTTCGTCTGGCCGTGGGCCTGATGTACCTCAAGTACGCCTACGATCTGAGCGACGAGGACGTGGTGGCGGCGTGGACGGAGAATCCCTATTGGCAGTTCTTCACGGGCGGCATGTTCTTCGAGCATCGGCCGCCCATCGATCCGTCGAGCCTGACGAACTGGCGCAAACGGATCGGCGCGGCCGGGGCGGAGCAAATGCTGGCGGCCACCTTGCGGGCGGGCCTGAAGACGAAAATGATCCGGCCGCAGGATCTGAAGCGGGTGAACGTGGACACCACGGTGCAGGAAAAGGAAATCCGGTTTCCGACCGATGCGCGGCTGTATCACCGCTCCCTGGAAGTGCTGGTCCGGCTGGCGAAGCGCCATGACGTCCGCTTGAGACAGACCTACGTGCGCGTGGCCAAAAGAAGCATGCTGAAGCTCGGCGGCTACGCCAAGGCCAAGCAGTTCAAGCGGGCGAAACGGGAGACGAAGTTCCTGCGCACGCGGCTGGGCCGCGTGCTGCGCGACTTCCAAGGCAAGGCGCCGGCGGCAGTCTTGCAGGAATGCCAAGGGCTGCTGGATCGCATCGAACGCATCCGCGTCCAGCAGCGGCACGACAAGCGCAAGGTCTACTCCGTGCACGCGCCGGAGGTGGAATGCATCGCCAAGGGCAAGGTCCACAAGCAATACGAGTTCGGGGTGAAGGTCGGTCTGGTCAGCACGTCGAAGGGCAACTGGATCGTGGGAGCAAAGGCCTTCCCCGGGAATCCGTACGACGGGCACACGTTGCCGGAAGCGCTCGCCCAGGCCGAACGCCTCATGGGCGCCAGCCCCGCCATGGCCTGTTGCGATCTGGGCTACCGGAAATCCGGCTACGAAGGACCCTGCGACGTCCAAGTCGTCAATCGGTTCCGGAAATGCCTGCCCGGCCCCTTGCAGAAATGGTGGAAACGCCGCAGCGCCATCGAGCCGATCATCGGCCACGTCAAATCCGACTGCCGAGGCAACCGCAACCGGCTCAAGGGCACCACCGGCGACCAGGTCAACGCCATCCTGGCCGCGGCGGCCTACAACTTCAGGAAGCTGCTGAAGGGCCTCGCCCTTCTTTTACGTCTATTCATCGACGCCTTCCGTTGCGCTCTGAATCCCATGCTCCAAGCCGTCTGATCCGTTCGGCAGCCAAAACAGACTTTTTCAGCGGCGACTA
>Ga0116171_10006302_pt1 | contig 10266 bp, 13 predicted proteins | sample AD_JPNHW2_MetaG_FD_89798 | JGI IMG/M metagenome (GOLD analysis project Ga0116171, IMG submission 89798) | Active sludge microbial communities of municipal wastewater-treating anaerobic digesters from Japan - AD_JPNHW2_MetaG | ecosystem: Engineered > Bioreactor > Anaerobic > Digestate | place...
AGTAATCATATTGTTCTTTCTGCAATGCAGCCGGAAACCCTTTCTAACAGGCTTTCAAATAATTCGGATAACTAAAGATGATTTTTGTAATCTCAGCACCTTCAGGCGCAGGAAAAACGACTTTAATTAATAGATTACTTGAATCTGAAAGCAGTTTTCTGTTTTCAATTTCCACTACAACCAGAAGCCGGAGGAAAGGTGAGGCGGATGGGATTCATTATCATTTTGTGACAAAAGATGAATTTTGTGAAATGATTAAAAATGATGAGTTCATAGAATGGGCTGAAGTGTATGGCAATTATTACGGCACTACTAAAAAAGAAGTTGACAGAATCAGAAAAACCGGCAAAATTCCACTCTTCGATGTAGATATTCAGGGGAGTAGAAGTTTAAAAAAACAGTTAAAAGAAGGAGTTTTCGTATTTATTATACCTCCCTCCCTTGATGTATTGAAGAAAAGACTTATCGGAAGAAAAACAGAAGATAGCGAACAGCTGCACATAAGATTAAAAAATGCATATAATGAGATTTCGGAGTATGTCAATTTTGATTATGTAATAATAAATTGTGATCTTGAAAGTGCTTTTAAGCGGCTCATGTCTATTGTTGTTGCTGAAAAGTGCAGAATGAAAAATGTAAAAAATGAAATAGATAGTATTTTGGAGGACTTTAATGATTATACCACTTGACAAACTGTTAACTTTGAATACAAACAAGTATATCTTTACCAAAGGTGTAATGAAAGCTGTTGATCTGGTCGGAAATATTAAGAATTATCCTGAAAGTGATTTGAACTGGAAAGTAGTTCCAAATGTTTTAAAACTTGCTCTTGATGGTGAAGTAAAACTCGTTTACAATCACGAGGGAGAAATTATTTAATCGAAGGTTGAATTATCAAAGCTGTTGCGATTGTAGGCCCTACCGCTTCAGGTAAAACAGAATTATCTCTTAATATTGCAGGTGATATTTTTGAAATAGTCTCTGCTGATTCTGTTCAGGTTTACCGTTTTATGAATATTGGCAGCAGTAAACCGGATCAGGCGGAAATGAATGCTGTACGGCATCATCTTATTGATATTGTAAATCCCGATTATCGTTTTACTGCTGGAGATTTCTGTTTAAGGGCATCAGCAGCTTCCGAGGATATTGCCCGTAGAGGAAAACTGCCGCTTATAGTAGGCGGTACAGGTTTTTATATAGATTCTTTTTTTTATGGGATAGATGAAATACCGGATATTGATGAATCGATACGGAGAGATGCTGCATCTGAATATGATAATGCCGGTTCAGATTTTCTCTATGAGGAATTAAAAAAAGTCGATCCTGAATTTTCTTCTAAAGTGCATATAAATGACAGGCAGAGGATCATAAGAGGAATATCTGTTTTTAGAGGAACAGGGAGATCAATTTCAAGTTATTTTAGTGATAAAAAAAACAATAAATTTTTTGATACTCTTTTTATAGGATTGTATATTGAAAAAGAGAGTATGATGAAAAGAATTGATGACCGTGTCGATTCGATGGTAAAAAAAGGACTTGTAGATGAAGTAAAGGATTTGAGAGCAATGGGATATCCTTCATCACTAAATTCTATGCAGTCTATAGGTTACTCAGAGATTAACAGGTTTATTGATGGCGGGATTTCCTTGGAGACCGCAATTGATGACATAAAGAAAAATACAAAAAAATATGCAAAAAAGCAGATGACATGGTTTAAAAAAAATAAAAGTGTTATCTGGTTTAGTCCGGATGAAATAAAAAAAATTCCGGATATATTAAAAAATTGGTTAAACTAATATTGAGGGGTTTCTAATTATGGGCAAGCAGTTGAATAATCTACAGGATATTTTCCTGAATTACACCAGAAAAAATAAGACAGAAATTACTATTTTTCTTGTTAATGGAGTTCCGATTAAAGGTAGAGTTTTGAGTTTTGATAATTTTACAATACTCATAGAAGTTGACAAAAAACAGAATCTTATTTATAAACATGCAATTTCTACAATGGTTCCAGGTAAGCTTGTCCCATTCAGGGATGATGAAGAAAATCAGTAAGTGAAGGGTAAATATGAAGACTCTTATTAAACTATTGATAAAGTTAGCTGTTTTTTCATCGATAATTTATGGATTGTACTTTTCATTATATAAATCCGGAAAGGATGAGATAGTTGTATTAAAGGATATAAAAAATTATAAGGTGATTCAGGTTTATACGTCACCTTATAATTTTATCTGGCAGGGAGTAATGCCATGGGAGTATGCTGTTGTTAAGATGCCTGTGAAAAATTCGGCATTAATCAATATACAGATAAAAATACCATCCCTTTCCGCATTGAATGACGATTCTTATCTAATTAAATTACCGGCGAATATTAATTACCAGATTGATAAAGCGAATATTCCGGATGTTTCATATTTAAACAGCAAGCTTGATTTAGAAAATTATATTGTTGAGAAATCTGCGGTTATAAGTCAGACAATATTTATGAAATACATTGAGCCGGTTTATGATAAAAATAATATTCTAAAGAATGAAAAAGTTATTGTTGAAACACTGACATCGGAACTTTTAAAAAAAATTACAAATCTCGGGATAGTGCTCGAAAAAATTGAATTTATATCTCCCGGTTATTATCCGGATAACAGGCTCTATAATGAAGGCCTCATTCAGAATAAAGAGATGCGTGACCTTGATTTTTCAAATAAAAAACAGGAAATATTACTTAGTAAAAAGCTTATAAAAGAAAAATATGAAAATGAATTATATTATGAGAAATTATTAAGAATTTCTTCTTTGTTGAAGGATAATCCTGAAATTTTAAAATTTATTTATATTGACAAAATGGGGGATGATATAAAAGTTATAATATCATCGGATAAAACAGGTTTACCCGCCATGTTCACTGATAGTGCAGACGGAACAAAACCCGGTGTAAAGGGAGATGTTGATAATCTACGGTGAATAAGAGTATTGAAGTAATTTATAATAAGGAGTTTTTTTATGCCCTGCGGTAAAAAAAAGAAACGGAAGAAGATAGCGAACCATAAAAGGAAGAAAAGAAGAAGACAGAATCGTCACAAGAAAAAATGATTTAATCTGGTCTTTTAAGGAGAGATTGGCAATTAAGGCCAATCTCTTTTAGTATTTAGAGGTGATGAAATTATGGCTACTAAAGAAAACATGCAATTCACCTGGAAAAGGAGACCCTCTGAAATTCGCGGGTATGAAAGAGCCATGTATACAACTCTCGATAACGGTGATTATATTAGAGTAGATTATAATACTGGAGAGAAAATAGTAAGATTATATACTGAAGTCCTTGAGGAAAAGGGATCAGCTTATTATTCTGTTATAAGCAATGGACGGGTGAGCGTAGAAAAAAACAGCAATGGAAGATCTGCAAGAGTTTCAGAAAGAATAAGTGAAAGATCGAATGAATTTTCCACTCTGCCGAATAAAGATGTACTGAAGCTGATTAATAACAATTACAATATTTCAAACTCAGAATCTATAGCTAAAAATGAAAAGAATGAACGTTTAAAAGTTGAACGTGAAGAGATAAAAAGAAAATACTTTAAACCCGAAGATAACTTATATATTGAAAATGAATATATAAGTCAGAAAAGAATACGGAAAATTGGTATAATTGATCTTTTAGACACTCTGACAGGTATAGTAATTTCGGTTTTATTTTTCTTTCTGGGTCAATATGATCTAATAGCCGCTGGTGCGGCTGCTGTAATATGGGGTATGCTTCTTGGAGTTTTTGATATTCTGCTTAGAGAAAGAGAGCCTGTTTTCACAAAAATATTTTTTTTTCTCATATCCGGTGTAGGAATATATTTTTATAGCTACTTTTATCTCTAACTATTTTTAAGAAAATATAAAATATTGAATTATATTTTTTTTTCTTGAAAAGTTTTAATGAAAATTGTTATTATATCAATAATAAGTAAATAAACGGTTTTGTATTTTAATAAAAAATAGGAACTATAAAATGCATCAGAAAAAAACGGAAGTTGCTACATCACTTCAAATAGTATGCTTTAAAATAGGCAATGAAGAGTATGGAATAGATATTTTACAAGTGCAGGAAATATTAAAAGTTCCTAAAATTACAAAACTTCCAAAATCACGATCGCATATTATGGGAGTAATCGATTTAAGAGGAAAGGTTATTCCGATTATTGATCTGGGCAAAAAATTCGGCATCATTGCAGACTTGAGCAATTCAAGCAGAACAATTGTTGTTGATATAGACGGGAAAAGAGTAGGGCTTGCAATAGATTCTGTGAGCCATGTTATAAAGGTAGATCTGAATGAAATAGAACCTCCGCCGCCTGTTGTGAAGGGAATCTCTGGAAAATATATTGTAGGTATTGCGAAACTGAAAACAGGATTTGTTGTAATACTTGATATTAATCAGATATTTTCTGCGGAAGAACTAATAACTATTTAATCAGAATGCGGCAATAAGAATAGTTTCTATTTCACTTTTGGAAATTTTTCTTGGTGTATTATTGATAAATGGATATGAGTAGGCAATATCTGCAATATTTTTAAATTGTGCTTGATTGATTTTAAAACTGGATAATCTCTGGGGAATTTCAATATCAATTTCCAGTTTCCTTACAGCCTCTACAGCTTTAATCGCAGCTTCAATAACTGTAATATCCTTTACATCTTCTCCCATTACTTTTGACATTTGAACATATTTTCCCGGTGATGTAGTCAGGTTAAACTCCATAATGTGTGGAATTATTACGGACATAGCTGTTTCTACGTCAATATCTGTTTTTGATGATATAGCCAGAGCCAGAGCCAGAGATACAGATAGGAAAGCAGCAGAAAAGGCAATGCCCGACATTACAGATGCGGTTGAAAGATTAATTCTTGGCGAAATATTTTTTGATTCTTTATATGCAACTGGAAGATTTCTGAATATAAGATCTATAGCTTTCAGAGCATATATATTAACTATATCATTATTCATTGTTGATATGACAGATTCAGTTGCAATTGCCAATGAACTTGCGGCGGTTTTAAGAATTTTTTCCTCAGGCATCATGAGTGATAATTCAGGATCCACGATTGAAGCCAGGGGATAAAGATTAAGATTATAATAAATCTGATTTGTAAGGTTGTGAATTTCTTTTATGTAAAACATTGGTGTAATTTCGAATCCAAAAGAAGGGTAAGCCGGCATTGTTATAAATTTAGCAGGAGGATTAAGTATCTGTTTCGTGAATAAAGCGTCATAACAGAAAATATAATTTTTAACGAGCAGTGCAATGGCTTTGGCTGAATTTAATGATTCAATGCCTCCAAATCCTATGATAAGGTCGCATTTAGTTTTCTTGATAAATGAGACTGCAACATCAATATCTTCTGTTGTCGGATTTCCAGGTAATTCATCATATATAATACATCCGAGATTTAGATTTTTAAAATACCGGTAAATCTCGGAAAGCGCTTCCTGATATATTTCAAAATCAGTTGATACAGTTACAATAACAATTCTTGAACCGTATTTAGATGCGATTTCTGCAGCGTTTTTACTGATACCCTGCTTTATATATATTTCTGTTGGAAGATGAAATTCAGGTGAAATAATATCGCTCAATGTTTTCCTTCCCTGGTAGAGCTTTTATCAGATCAATAAAAAAAGCGGACATATCTGCTATCCCCGCTTTTATTTATGCCAAGACTGTTCCGACAATATTATCTTAAAAGAAAATTAGCAATCTTATCAGCTACCATTTCCAGTACTTTATTGTCATTGAAATCGTATGTACCATTATCGATTCTCATTTTAATATCTTTTACTCTGTCAACTCTTGTATCCGGGGTATCCTTTACAATCTGCGTGCTTTTAGCTATCTCTGCAGCTTGTTTTCCTTCACTGGAAATCTGAATTGAGTCGCTTTTAATTTCTTCTTTTTTCCCTGAAACGTGTTTGCTTTTCTTGGTTTCAGTGATGTTGTTTATATTTCCAATTTTTTCTATTACCATTGTAATAACCCTTATGTTTTCTGATATATATATCGGCTGTTTTTGTCAAATCTTTAATCAATTATATAATATTTACGGTTCTTTTCAAATTAAAAGTGAATTCCGGCTCCTGCAAAAATTACCCCGGTATCCATCGGTTTATCCGTAAAAAAGATCCTTTTATAGAGAACTCCCGCCTTGAAAGTAAATGATGATAAATTTAAAACAAAATATGATGATAAATCAATATTGGGATCTATTGAGTCTTTTTCTGCCAATGAATCAACAAAAGGCTTTTCAGGATTTATTGTTATGGTAGACTTTGTCATGCCGCCTCCTCCTGATACTGTAATCCCTGAATAATCGTTGAATCTGAACATGTAGGATATTGATATACTGCTGCTTAACATATTGATTTGTGAATAAGAACTGGTATGTTTATCATCTGAATCGCTCTGGATTGATGTGATTTTTAGTGATAAAGCAAAGTCTTCAATAAGATCAAAATCTATAAAAGGTGAAATATAAAAAGCATTATTATATATAGAACTCCAATCTCCCATTATATAAAGATATCCGCTATCTACACCAGCTGTTATTATACTGAAAGGATTATAAAGCACGAGAAAAGGGGATTGATTTAATCTTTCCTGGTTTATCTTTTCCAGTTCTACAATATTTTCATTGGCCTGTTGAGTCAGCATATCTGTAGCAGCCAGCAGCTGAGCACCTAATTCATTGCTTTCATTATCAACTACTCTGATATCCCGGCCTTTTACATCAAAAATTGCTAAATGCATCTTAAGCTTTTGACCGGCAACATTATATGTCCCTGTAATTATATAATCACATTTATTCTGATGACCAAGATCGGTCAGTTTTTGTATGTATTTTTTTTTCTCTTTTTTATCAGCAAAATCTGTTTCGATTGAGAATGGGCCTGCCTCACGGAGAATTTCATAATTTCCGGTATCTTTAAAGCTTTTGGAGATAGTTTCCGGTATTACAACGGAGTAGTACTCAAAATTTTTATTTTTTTCTTTAACATCTTGATAATTATCAGTAGTGGTGAAATTGTAAATCAGCAGCCTGCTTTTTGCTGATGAATTTATATTCTGTGAATATAGGTCCATCGGAAAAAACATTATAGAAGACATTATAGAAGAGATGAGGAAAATTGTTTTTATCAGTTTCATCACGTAATATATAAATTCCTTTTTAATAATATACATCTATATATAAATTACTGTCAATGTATTTTTAAACACAGGGTAAACCTGCAGGAGTTGATATATCTGAATAAAGAAGCCGTCTCATCAGTCAGAAGCTGCGGATTCAGATTTTGAGGCAGTATCTTTATTCCCGATTGTGCTGAATGCTAATCATGTTGAATATGTAGCATTTATTTTTACATAATCATAAGATATATCTGTAGTAAGCATTGATGATTCTCCATCTCCAAGCCCTGCATCGATTGTTATTGTATAATTTCTCATTTTCAGTATATCTTCAAGCTCTTTATAATCAACCTCGGACGGTTTACCTTTAATAAAAAGACCTTTCTTATTGATGTAGATCGAAAGTTTTTCCTCCTGAAGTTCTGCGCCGGAGTAGCCTGCTGCACATGCAATTCTTCCCCAGTTCGGGTCATTCCCGAAAAAGGCAGTTTTGACAAGAAGAGATTTTGAAACCGATGCCGCGATCAATTCGGCATCTCTATCACTTGATGCGTTTATAACACTTATTTTTACAGCTTTAGTAGCACCCTCTCCGTCGAATATAAGAAGTTCAGCAAGCTTATTCATTACATGTTCAAGCGACAGTTCAAATTCTTTTAATGATTCTCCGCTGAGATATGCATCTGAAACCGGTGATAATATAATTGCAGTGTCATTGGTTGACATATCACCATCTATTGTTATTGCATTGAATGTTTTTTTTATGATTCTCTTAAAGATTGTATCCATGTCTGGCGGAGCAACCGGTGCATCAGTTAATATAAATGAGAGCAGGGTAGCCATATTCGGCGATATCATTCCTGAACCCTTTGCGATTCCTGCGACAGAATAGGTTTTTCCGTCGTGTTTAAATCCGGCTGATGCTTCTTTGGGAATAGTGTCAGTGGTCATGATAGCTTCCGCCATAGAATGTCCGGTGCTGATATTCAGATTTTTTATAAGTTCCGGGTGTGATGACAGCATCTTTTCCACGGGAAGCTGGCGTCCGATAATACCTGTTGATGCTGCCAGGATACTATTCTGAGGTATTTGCATTTTTTCCGCGAGATCATTTGTCAGTCTGATTACATTATCAAAACCCTCCGCACCTGTGCAGGCGTTTGCATTTGTCGCATTAATAAGAATCGCATGTATCTTATTATTAATTCTTTCTCTGCATATTTTTACCGGAGCAGCAGTTATGCTGTTTGTAGTAAATACTCCGGCTGCATTGCAAGGTTGTTCAGATGAAATCAATGCATAATCAAGCCTGTTTTCATATCGTATGCCGCATTTAATTGTTGAAAATGAAAATCCTTTAACATTTTCGAGCCCGCCGTTTAAAACTTCCATTATAATCTCCCGAATGTGATTATTGAATAGAAAATCTGTTGTTATAATACTCTGTTTATATATCCAGCATCTATTGGCTTAAGGATAAAATATTGATATATTTCAATCTTAATCAAAGAATTTATATTATTAATTGGGAAACATCTATTTGAGGCAAGAAATAATTTTCTTTGTAATTATGATTGTGAATAAAAAAGATGATTTTTTGAATTATACAATTATGTATTTATGTTATTTTTAATGATTATATAAATTAATATTTTTACACAACAACATCAGCCGGATTCAATATATTTGCTGATCTCAGTATCCGGTTATAATAATTAAGTGTTGATTAACTTTTCTGAATTTTTCTAAAGCAGAATGGAACTTCTTTAAATTATAATCATATATGCAGTATTATTGTAGTTTTATGGTTTATTTAACATATTCCAACGATGAATAATCAGATATGTATGATTATTTATGAATAAAAAATGATTTTTGAAAAAAAAATATTGAAAAAAAAAGAAATCTTTTATATTAACATAGAAATTCACGATAAATAAACTATGGAAAAATTCAGGTATATATCAGCAGTGGAAATAAAAAGGAAAGGTGATGTAATAATTGTTTCCCTGCCTAAATATTTTTACATCGGCAATATTGCGGAGATAGAAGGTGTCTGGGAGAAGATATTAAATAATGAAGCATCGGTTATCGGTTTTGATTGTGATAAGCTTGAATTTATAGATTCTTCCGCCATAGGAACACTGGTTAAGTTTTTCAACAGTTCTGTAAAAAATAATATTGAAATGTTCGTGTTTGGTCTTAGAAGTGAATTGCAGAAAATTTTTGATACTACGAAAATCAACAGAGTCATGTCTGTAATATCAAAAGAAGAATTTGATGAGCGTTTTTTAAAATAATAGCATATTTCCAGGTCTAATTTATTGAATATTACAAAAAGAATAATTAAAAGAATACCCTCATTATTACTGATTCTGGTTTTAACCCAGTCTTTTTTTGCCTGTACTACATCGCATAAAACATCATGGCCTTATATATTCCCCGGTACTAAGAGGTATTCAATCGTTAAAACTGCAGAAAAGTATCTTGGTGTAAGATATAAATTTGGAGGTATGGATCCGAAGGGTTTTGATTGTTCGGGATATTCAAGTTATGTATATAAGGTAAATGGTTACCTGATACCTCATTCAGCGCAGCAGCAGTTTGCTAATGGAAGGAGAATTGGAATCAAAAAGGCAAAACCGGGGGATCTGGTTTTTTTCAGAACTTCAGGATGGAAAATTTCGCATGTTGCAATTTATATGGGTGATTATAAATTTATTCATGCTCCCAGCCGGGGTAAATCTGTATCTTTTGATGATATAAGAAAAGATTACTGGCGCAAGAGATACGCTGGCACAGTTACTTATTTTTAATTATTTTATATAACACCTGAGCTTCGAAGACCCTATATTTCATTTTTTGGTATATTTTAATACAAATTATCTCTTTTTTATCTACTTTTGTTCATTCCTGATTAACAAAAACTTATTATTTCTTGACAGATTAGTATTTAAATATTAGTACTATCACGTATAAATTTTTGGAGAATTATGCGGATTGGAATTTATCCTGGATCTTTTGATCCTTTGACATATGGACATCTCGATATTATCGAGAGGGCAACAAAAATATGTGACAAGTTGATAGTTGGTA
>Ga0116171_10006303_pt1 | contig 10264 bp, 7 predicted proteins | sample AD_JPNHW2_MetaG_FD_89798 | JGI IMG/M metagenome (GOLD analysis project Ga0116171, IMG submission 89798) | Active sludge microbial communities of municipal wastewater-treating anaerobic digesters from Japan - AD_JPNHW2_MetaG | ecosystem: Engineered > Bioreactor > Anaerobic > Digestate | place...
CCGCAGTCGGGGATCGTCCACACGGGACGGACCCTCGCCGCCGAGATAGAGACCGCGTTTACCCGCGGCATGGAACTTTCCGCTCTCCTCGACTCGCTCGGTGACGAGCTCGCGCGCCTCCCGCCCGACGACGGACGCACCGCGCGCCTCGTCGAGGAGCATCACGAGGCGCAGGTCGCCCTCGAGGAATCGGGCTGGCACCGCCGCCGTTCCCTTGCCGAGACGACCCTCCTGGGGCTCGGCTTCGAGGAATCCGATTTCGAGCGGCAGGTCGACGAGTTCTCGGGCGGCTGGCAGATGCGCATCGCCCTCGCGAAGATCCTTCTCGAGCGCCCCGACATCCTTCTCCTCGACGAGCCGACGAACTATCTCGACATCGAGGCCCGAGGCTGGCTCGAGGGATGGCTCCGCGATTTCACGGGCGGCTTCCTCATCGTCAGCCACGACCGCTTCTTCCTCGACGTGACGGTCAACGAGATCTACGAGCTTTTCGGCGGGACGCTCAAGCGGTACGTCGGCACCTACACCCAGTACGAGAAGGTACGCGCGGTGGAGCTCGAGTCGCTCATCAAGCGCTATAACGAACAGCAGCAGGAAATCGAGAAGACCGAGGCGCTCATCGAGCGGTTCCGCTACAAGGCCACCAAGGCCGCGATGGTGCAGGAACGCATCAAGCACCTCGAGAAGCTCGAGCGGATCGAGATCCCCGAAAGCCTCAAGAAGATCCATTTTCAGTTTCCGCCAGCGCCCCATACGGGCCGCCTCGTCCTCACGACGCAAGGACTTTGTAAGCGCTACGGCGAGCGTCACGTCATCGAGAACCTCGATCTCGTCCTCGAGAAGGACGAGCGCCTCGTCGTCGTCGGGCGTAACGGCGCGGGTAAGTCGACCTTGCTCCGCATACTCGCGGGCGTCGACCCCGACTATTCGGGGACCATGAACCTCGGCGCCGGGGTCATCACCGGCTACTTCTCGCAGGACAACGCCGAGACCATCACCGGTTCCGCGCGCATCCTCGATCTCTTGGAAGGCGAGGCACCGACGGCGCTCATCCCGCGCATCAGGGACATGCTCGGCGCCTTCCTGTTCCGGGGCGACGACATCTACAAATCGCTCGACGTCCTTTCGGGAGGGGAGAAGAGCCGCCTCGCGCTCTTGCGGCTCCTCCTCAAGCCGGTGAATCTTTTAATACTCGACGAGCCGACGAACCATCTCGATCTCCATTCGAAGGACGTGCTCCTCGAGGCGCTCAAGGGCTTCGGCGGCACGGTCATCTTCGTGAGCCACGACCGCGGGTTCATCGAATCGCTCGCGACGCGCGTCGTCGAGCTCACCGCCTCGGGCGGCGGGATTCCCTCGCGGGTGCGCAACTTCCCCGGGGATTATCGCTACTATACGGAGCGCCTCGAGCGCGAGGCCTCGGGCGCCGAGGGCTCAGGCGGTTCGGGCCCTGGTTCGCGCGCCGCCTCGGGCGACCGGCAATCCGCCGCCTCCGAGCCCGACGCGAAGGCCCGCGCGATACAGTCCCGCGAGGACGACAAGCGGCTCAAGGCCGAGCGGCGCAAGCTCGAGCGGGAGGAAGCGCGGCTCCTCGCGGAGATCGAGAAGGCCGAAGCCGATAAGAAGGCCCAGGAGACGGCGCTCGCCGACCCCGCCGTCTATTCGGACGGCGCGAAAAGCCGCGCGGTCCAGGCAGAGATCGAACGGCTCGCCGCGCTTACGGAGAGCCTCTCGGCCGAGTGGGAAAGCGTTTCCCTCGCGCTCGAGGAATGCAAATGACTTTAGTAAGGCGCGCCTGATTTAGCTGCGCGCGCGATGGAAATCGGTTAAGCTTTTTTTGGAGGACACACTATGAAGGTTCTGGTCATCGGCGGTGCGGGCTACATCGGAAGTCACGTCACCAAGGCGCTTCTCGCGGCAAAGCACGAGGTTACGGTATTCGACAACCTGTCCTCCGGCCTCCTCATCAACCTCTTCCCCAACGCGGGTTTCATCGCGGGGAGCATCATGCATCCCGAGGACATCGACGCGGCCTTCGCGCGCGGCTTCGACGCGTGCGTCCACCTCGCCGCGTTCAAGGCCGTCGGCGAGTCGATGGCCGAGCCCGAGAAGTACTCGCTCAACAACATCTCCGGCACGATCAATATCCTCAATGCCGCCAGCCGCCACGGCTGCCGGAATATCGTGTTCTCGTCGAGCGCGGCGATCTTCGGCACGCCGTCCTACGTGCCCATCGACGAAAGCCATCCGGCGAAGCCCGAAAGCTACTACGGTTTCACGAAGCTCGAGATCGAGCGCTTCCTTCGCTGGTACGACGAGCTCAAGGGGATCAAGTTCGCCGCGCTCCGCTACTTCAACGCCGCCGGCTACGACGTCGACGGCGACGTCGTGGGGCTCGAGCGGAACCCGCAGAACCTCCTCCCGATCGTCATGGAGGTCGCGATGGGCTGGCGCAAGGAGCTTCAGATCTTCGGGAACGACTACGACACCCGCGACGGCACCTGCGTCCGCGACTACGTGCACGTCTCCGACCTCGCCGAGGCGCACGTCAACGCGCTCGCGTACATTGCCTCGAAGCGTGAAAGCCTGACGGTCAACCTCGGCAGCGAGGCGGGCGTCACCGTGACCGAGATGGTCGACGCCGCGCGCCGCGTGACCGGGAAGGAGATCCCCGCGCGCTACGTCGGGCGGAGGCCCGGCGACGCGTCGGCCCTCTACGCGACGAGCGCCCTCGCGCGGGAGCGCATCGGCTGGAACCCGAAGCATTCCGACGTCGATACCCTCATCGGCTCGACCTGGGCCGTCTACCAGCGGTATAAGAGCCCGACCTAGGCGAAATAGCCCGTGGCGGCGCCTCGTCCCGCTTTTACCGCGAAGCGCGGCGCGGGGCGAGACTCGGCGTGGGATTCGGTGCGGGATGTGTGTCCGTGCGGGGCGCGACGGCTCGCACGGTGATCTTTATTCACTAAGGAAGCGCGTATGAACGATCTCGAAATCCTTTCCTCTTGGATCCGCGGCCAGATTCCGGCGATGGTATCCCTCCAGACCCTCCTTACCTCGGTTCCCGCGATGGCGCCCGAGTCGGGCGGCGAGGGCGAGCTCGCCAAGTGCGAGGCCCTCGCGCTCGCGCTCCGCGAGGCGGGCTTCAGGAACTTCGACCGCTACGACGCGCCCGATTCCCGCGTGCCCTCGAAAACCCGCCCCAATCTCGTCGTGACCGTGCCCGGCCGCGACGATTCGCGCTCCGTCTGGATCATGAGCCACCTCGACGTCGTGCCGCCGGGAGAGCTCGCGAAATGGGATACCGATCCCTGGACCGTCGTCGAGCGGGACGGAAAGCTCTTCGGCCGCGGGGTCGAGGACAATCAGCAAGGACTCGTGACCTCGGTCTTCGCCGCGCTCGCGTTCGTCAAGTGCGGCATCGTTCCCCGCCATACCGTCAAGCTCCTGTTCGTCGCGGACGAGGAGGTCGGCTCGGTCTATGGCATCCAATACCTCCTCCGCGAGCATCGCCTTTTTCGGCCGGAGGACCTCATCGTTATCCCCGATAGCGGCGACCCCTCGGGCGAGCCGATCGAGATCGCGGAGAAAAACCTTTTGTGGCTCAAGCTGATGACGAAGGGCAAGCAAACCCACGGCTCGCGGCCCGATCAGGGCGCAAACGCCTACCTCGCGGCCTGCGATCTCGCCCTCGCGCTCAATGCCCTCGAATCGGTCTTTGACCGCCGCGATCCCCTGTTCGAGCCGGACCGCTCCACCTTCCAGCCGACGAAGAAGGAAGCGAACGTCCCGAATATCAACACGATCCCCGGCGAGGACGTCTTTTACGTGGATTGCCGCATCCTTCCCTGTTACCCGCTCGAGACGGTGCGGAAGGAGATCGCGCGCGTCGTGGCAGCGGTCGAGAAAAAGCACGGGGTCTCGATCGAGTGGTCGGAACCCCAATCGGCTGAGTCCCCCGCGACGAGCCCGGACGCGCCGGTTGTCGCGGAACTCTCCCGCGCGATCAAGGCCGTGTACGGGGTGACGCCCCGCGCGGTCGGCGTCGGCGGCGGAACCGTGGCGGCGTCCCTCAGAAAAGCGGGCTTCGACGCGGTCGTTTGGAGCCGTCTCGACGAAACCGCCCATCAGCCGAACGAGTACTGCAGGATCGAAAACCTCTCGGGCGACGCGTGCGTCATGGCCGCGCTCATGCTCGGGGTAGCCGATAAGGCGTAAACTCGGGTTTTTTCCGGTTCTGACTTTTTTTTTGCACACTGGGGAAGCAGAAAAGTATACATCATTTCCCCACGTTTGTATGAAAATTAATACAGTTTCCCTGAAATGAAAAGGGTCGTGTATTCTCTAAACCGATACTATATATAGAAATGCATCTCCTTTCAAATGATAAATCGTGATTGGCACGCTTCTTGCATATATTGTGCGGGGGAAAGTATGACCGACCACGATTCAATAAACGAATATTTAAAAGAGATCCGAAAGTACCCGCTCCTAGCCTTCGATGAGGAGATTGAACTCTCGAAGCGCATTCAGGAGGGTGACCTTGCCGCCCGCAAGAAACTGATCGAGTCGAATCTCAGGCTCGTCGTCACCATCGCCCGGAAATATACCTCGCCGGACCTGCCGCTTCTCGACATTATCCAGGAAGGGAATCTCGGGCTCATCACGGCGGCGCAAAAATACGAGTTTTCGTATAACGTCCGGTTCTCTACCTATGCGTGCTGGTGGATTCAGCAGGCGATTACCCGCGCCATCGCGAATAAGCGCCGCCTGATCAGGCTTCCGTTTCGGAAAGAAGAGCTTGCCGGAAGGGTTCGCCGCGTGTCCGCGGAGCTTTTCCAGCGGCTGTCCCGCTGCCCAACCCGCGCGGAGATCGCGGAGGAACTCGGTATCCCGAGCTCGGACGTCGCCGATATCATGCTCAATTCGGGAACCATCGCGAGCCTCGACGTGCAGCTCGACGAGGAAGAATCCGCGTGCTTAAAAGACCTGATCCCCGACACGACCTATAACCCCGAGGATCAGTTTATGAAGCAATATACGCGAAACTGCATCCTTGATGTCCTTTCCGAGCTCAAGGAAGGCGAGCGCGACATCATGATAAAGCGCTATAACCTCGATAACGACGGGACGACCTATACCCTTAAGACGATTGGCGCGCAGTACGGCGTCTCCGCAGAGACGATCCGCCAGGTGGAGCTCCGCGCGATCCGAAAGCTGAAAAGCCGCTCCGAGGAGCTCCGCGCGATCGCGTATTCCTGAGGTTGACATCGAGTCAGGCTCTCTTTATCCTGGTATCCGATGGAACGGAAAAAGCGCGCCGCGGGCGGCTCCTCCCGGAAAAAGGGACGGGCGCCTCGTAAACGGAAAGCATTCAATCTAAAGCGATTTCGGGCGAATTTAATCCTTATCGCGGCGATTTTCGGGGTCTCAGCGGGCATTTTCATCATCCGGTTTGGCGTTATGCGCCAGGATCCCGCCCATCCCGAAAGCATCCTTCCCGCAACGGAGAAAAAGCACGCCGCGGATTCGGAATCCGCGAGTAACCCAACGGCTTTATCCCCGCCTCCTTCGCCAAGCGATCCCACGCAACCGACCGAGGACGTTGATCGAACGCCCCCGAACGGTGATGGGGCGCCCGTTGAGACCGTCTCGTCGGCATCGCCGCAAAGCCTATCCAAGCAGCCAAACGCGCCCGCGCAATCAAGCGTTCCCACGCAATCGGGCGGGCCAACCGTTGCCGCCCCGCAGCGAGCCTCGGACGCGCGAACGAGCCTTCCCGGTCCCGAAAAGGTGCTCGCCGTGAGGCAAAGCCCCGCGAAGGCGCCTGAACTGAAAACCGCCGATCCTAAGGCCGTGACCCCGAAGGCCGTCCCGGAAAAAGCGCCCGCGCGCGTACAGCCGCCTCGCGCAATCTCAGGGTTGACCCCCGCCGCGCCGCCGCCCGAACGCCCTTTTCCGGTTAAGCACCGGGGCACCATCATATTCATCTTTGACGACGCGGGACATAACCTCAAACAGCTCGAGCCGTTCCTGAAGCTTCCGTTTCCCTGTACTATTGCCGTTTTGCCCGGATTGGAGTATTCTCGGGAAGCAGCGCGGAGGGTTCGCGCCGCCGGTAAAGAAGCCATCCTGCATCAGCCGATGCAGGCAATCAATCTTTCAATGGATCCAGGCCCCGGCGCCATCACGCAGGGGATGTCTCCCGATCAGATTAAGGCGACTATACGGAAGAATCTCGCGGAGGTCGGGCCCGTTTCCGGGCTCAACAACCACGAGGGTTCGCTCATTACGGCGAACCGCAAGGCGATGGAAGCCGTTCTCGCGGTGACGCGGGAAAAGGGTATTTACTTTTTGGATTCGCGCACGAACGCGGCAACTCAGGCTCCGGCCATTGCGAGGGAAATGAAGATGACTATTTGGGAGCGGGCGGTATTCCTTGATAACGCCCAAGACCGCGAGTCGATAGAGGAGGCCGTCACCGGCGGCCTCAAGATCGCCGAGAAGAAGGGCGCCGCGATCATGATCGGACACGTTTGGTCGGCCGATCTCGCGGACGTTCTCATCGAGATGTATCCCGAGCTCATCAGCCAGGGGTACTCGCTCTCGACGATAGCGCGCATCGCGACGGATAAGGACATAGAAGAATGAAGGTTCTCGGCATCGAGAGTTCCTGCGACGAAACCGCCTGCGCGATCGTCGAGGATGGGCGGACGATTCTCAGCAACGTGGTCGCCACGCAGATTCCCTTTCACGCGACTTATAACGGCGTCGTGCCGGAGATCGCGAGCCGCAAGCACGCCGAGTGGATCCTCCCGGTCGTCAAGCAGGCGCTCTCCGAGGCGAACCTCGGCATCGACGACGTCGACGGCATCGCGGCGACCTCGCGGCCGGGGCTCATGGGCTCGCTCCTCGTCGGGCTCACCTTCGCGAAGACCCTCGCCTGGGCGACGGGAAAACCCTTCATCGCCGTGAACCACATGCTCGGCCATCTCTACGCGGCGAACCTCACGAACGACATCAGCTATCCGTACCTCGGGCTCCTCGTCTCGGGCGGGCACTCGATCATCTGCCGGGTTTCCGGCTTCGACGACATCGAGGTGCTCGGCACGACGATCGACGACGCGGTCGGGGAAGCCTTCGACAAGGTCGCGAAATTCTACGGTCTCGGGTATCCCGGCGGGGTCGCGATCGACAAGCTCGCGAAAAACGGCAACCCCAAGGCCGCCCGGTTCCCGATGCCCTTCATCGACAAGCAGCGCAGGCATCCCGCGGCGAACCCTGCGGACGCCATCGCCGAGGGCATCGCCGCGCATCGCTACGACGTCTCGTATTCGGGCCTCAAGACCGCGGCCATCAACCAGATCGACCAGTTTTGGAACCCCGAGTTCGAGCGCACGAACGAGAACATCGCCGCGGCGTTCCAGGATTGCGCGGTGAAGATCCTTCTCTCGCGGCTCCTGCGCGCCGTGGAGGACACCGGGCTCACGACCGTCGTCGCCGGCGGCGGCGTCGCGGCGAACTCGCGCCTCCGCGAGATACTCGCGGAGCAAAAGGGCCTCACGTGCGTGTTCCCGCCGCTCAAGTTCTGCACCGACAACGGCGCCATGATCGCCGGCCTCGGCTATCAGTACCTCTCGCGCGGGGAGACGAGCCCCTGGACGGTCAACGCGAGCGCGCGCGTTCAGGGCTTTAAGAAAAACGGCAGGGGCTAGCGGTTCCTGCCCCGGTGCGCGGGTGCGGCGGCATTGCCTTTTGCGTTGACTTTTCGCCTTCCCATGGCATACTATTTGACTCATGAAACGAGTATTTTCCCTCGATGACTCCATCCGCAAAGTGCCCGACTTTCCCAAGCCCGGCGTCCTTTTCTACGATATCACCGGCATCCTCGTGGACCCGACGGCCTTTCGCTATTGCATCGACCAGATGGTCAAGCTCTACCGGAAGGAACGGATCGACGCGATCGCGGCAATCGAGTCGCGCGGCTTCGTATTCGCCGCCCCCTTCGCCGAGCGCTTGGGCATCCCGCTCATCCTGATTCGCAAGAAGGGAAAGCTGCCCGGCAAGACCTACGCCTGCAAATACGCCCTCGAATACGGCTCGGCGGAGATCGAGGTCCATCAGTCGGACGTGAAGGCGGGGGAGCGCATCCTCGTCATGGATGACCTCATCGCGACCGGCGGAACCCTCGCCGCGGCGAAGAACGTCATCGAGCAAGGCGGCGGCACCGTCGCGGGTTTCTTCGGCGTCGTCGGGCTCCCGTTCCTGAACTACGCGACCGTTCTCGGCGACATCCCGGTGCACACCCTTATCGAGTATCACGGCGAGTGAGCGCGGCGCGCCACGGTACTCCGCGGCTCATCGCGCGGCTCCGTCGTTCTGCGCCGTTCCTTTTTGCCGCGTTTCCTTCCGGGGCACCCGTTGACAAAAAAAGGCGCGCATGCTACTTTCATCCTCGCCTTCATTCCCCGGTTGTGTAATGGTAGCACTACAGATTCTGGTTCTGTTTGTGGGGGTTCGAATCCTCCCTGGGGAAATATCAGAAGCCATCGCGGCTTTTGCTTTTCTTCTGAATGGCTTTCTACGAAGAGTCTTGGCGAAGCCAGGATTCTTCGGGAGAATAAAATCGACTTACCGAGTCGATTTTATTCTCCATGGTCCCTTCGTCTATCGGTTAGGACAAAAGATTCTCAATCTTTAAAGACGGGTTCGACTCCCGTAGGGACCGAAGATACGCCGCCCAACGATTTGTTGGGCGGTTTTTTTTTCTGGTCAATTCGCGCGTTTGCTATCATAATGAGGGAAGGATGAACGAGTTACCCGATACCTTCGAACGACTTGTCCTCTCTCTCGAGTCTTCCGAGCGTCAGGAGCTGCTCCGCCAGCTTGCCGAGATGACCGAGCTCCAGGTTGAGGAGGTTCGCGCCCTTCGCGCGGGAACAGGTCCCGTCGTTGAGGAAGAGCGGGCCGCGGGATCAGAAAAAAAGCTCATGGAAGAGCCGTTTATCGTGCGGCTCTGGTTCACGATCTGCGCTTTCTTCACCTCCTCATCACCGACTCGGCTGTATTCCGCCTATCTCGTCTCGAACCTCGGCAAGGAGCTTTCGCGCGCGTACGGCAGGTACTTTTCCCTCCATCAGCGTTCGTATACCGACGCGATGTATCAGGAATTCGTGAAGATCCGGCGCGCCCAGGTTTTTTTCGCATCGCTCCTTGAGTCCTACGAGCTCGACAAGGGCGATTTCTTCGTCGTTCTCGGGTCGATGCTCATGAAGAATACCTGCGCGGCGCTCGCGACCGCGTCGAATCCCTTTTCGGTCCCGTACGACGAGGCGCCGAACCGCGACGTTCGCGCGAGCCTCCTTCGCGAGATGGAGGCCGCGTTTCTCGCGGTGCCCGAGGACGAGCGCTCGAGGATGCACCAGGCCGCGCTGACCATCGAGTGGCTGAGGTCCTTTTGCGCGATACCGGTCGAACGGATCCTGCAACGCTTCGGCTCCGTGGAGAACGTGGGGGAAACCTGCCTCATCGACTCGATCAAGGACGAGATGGAAGTCCTCGTCGGGGTGTTCTCCGCCGCGCGGAAGGTTCCCGTCCTGCTCCTTGAGGCGCTCTTCCTTTTCACCAAGCAGGACGCGATGACCGAGGGGAAATTCGACCTTGAGTCCGAGTGCAAGAAATTCGTCGGGGACGCGGCCGATAACCTCGGCCTGATTCGCGGCGTGAAGTCATGCGTCCCGCTCGTCGATTTCGTGCGGTATACCCTCAATGACGTTTCGTGGCAGCCCGTCAATCAGGAAAAGGCGGAGGACTGGTTCCTCCTGTTCAAGAGCGCCTGGAAGCGGCGCTTCGACGAGAAGTGGGCGGAATGGAACCGCTTGCACCGGCGATCGATGCTCGAGAAGCGGATACTCTCGTTCCTGGGAATCCCGGCGCTTCCCACGCTCGCCTTTCGGCCGTGGGAGGGGCTTTGGATCCCGCTCTCGTTTAGAAACGACCTTTCGATCGCTTTCCTGAAGGGGCTTTTCTCGGTCGTGTACCCGGCCGTCATCATGAAGCCGCTCAAGATCCTCCTCATCGAGGGGGACTTTTACCGGCGGGAAAATCTCGTGGAATACACGGACGCGTTCAGCGTGCTCGAGCATCAGACTCAAGTGATCGAGATGTTCGAGCGGCGCCTTTCGGAGAAGGGCGATTTCGGCGAGGCGTTCATGATCGTCGAGCGCGAGCGGATGATAACGATCAAGGGCAAGGCGCGGCTCGA
>Ga0116171_10006305_pt1 | contig 10263 bp, 9 predicted proteins | sample AD_JPNHW2_MetaG_FD_89798 | JGI IMG/M metagenome (GOLD analysis project Ga0116171, IMG submission 89798) | Active sludge microbial communities of municipal wastewater-treating anaerobic digesters from Japan - AD_JPNHW2_MetaG | ecosystem: Engineered > Bioreactor > Anaerobic > Digestate | place...
GAAGAGTGAGGAGGATGCACCGGCATGATGGAGATAGAAAAAGACATGGATGTGCAGGGCACTCACATTCTGGCCAAACAGAAGACCAAAGAGAGGGAGATTGTCCTCGATTACGATTATAAGAAGTGTGCCGGCTGCTCCATCTGTGTCGACCTCTGCCCGAAGAAGGCATTGCAGGAGGGGCCGTTGCAGGAGATCGCCAAAGGCCTTGATGCTCCTGCCGTGCTCATCGACCTGGATGCCTGCGCCTTTTGCGGCATGTGTGTCAACTTCTGTCCCACGAAGGCCTTCAAGATGACAGTGCGGGATATCAAGCCCTCACCGGAACCGGCTGAAGCGGCAATAGCTCCGGAGGCCCAGGCATGACCGAGCTAATTCATGAGGATGATGCTGGCGAAGATGCCGGCAAAGCAGCTGGCAACGCGGCTGATGGAAAGGAAAAGATCGTGGATTTCATCCGCCAGGAGCAGTATCCACGGCTGCTCGCTGAGGCCCAGCCTAACGAAAAATGCCTGCCCTGTCTGCTCTGCGAGCCGGTCTGCCCCACCGGGGCGATAAAGGTCACATTCAACAAAACGCGCGAGGACTACGGACCGCTGCGCTCGGGAATAAAGGGAAATATTGCCGCCGACTCTGAGAAGTGCAATCTCTGTGGCCGCTGCGCCAGATTCTGCAAGGCGTTCCTTCTCCTGGACAGGGATGCAACCGAGAGGGCAAAAGATCCCCGCAACCTCAAGCCCTATGAGCAGCTTTTAGTGGACGAGGAGCTTTGCGACTACTGCGGCCTGTGTGTTCCCCTCTGCCCTGAGGAGGCAATAGCAGTTGAGGGCGAGCCGTTGCCCGTGAAGCTGTTGGAGGGGGCAAATGGCGGGGCGGCAGAGGACAAAAAATATTTTGAGAAAGATTCTGAGACGGGTTTTAAGGGAAATATTGAGGTCGACCGGGATCTGTGCATCGGCTGCGGCAAGTGCGCCCAAATCTGCCCTTACGAGGCCATGGATATCAAGAAGCCCTTCGAGGGCGAGATCAGGCTGATTGAAAAGAACCTGGTCCGTTGCGATCCGCTGGGCTGCCAGGCCTGCTTCAATGTCTGCCCTGCCAAATGCTGGTATGTCGATGAGAGGGGAAAGGCTGCGCCTGTCAAGGACCAGTGCATCTTCTGCGGGGCGTGCGAGAAAGCCTGTCCCGTCTCGGCCATCCAGGTTGAGCGGTCGGATGTCAGACACACGGAGATAAAGGAGACGCCCTGGGCAGAGGAGTGGAAGCAGGCCATCTCCGCCATAAAGACCGGCGAGCGCCTGCGTCCGGATGTGAGCGGGGCGGTCTCCCCGCCTGAGATTGAGCGCCAACCGATGCCTGCGCCAGAGAAGCCGAAGATCGATGAGCAGCTCCTGCGGCTGGTGGATGAGGCCCTGGAGCCCCTGGAGGGCTTGCTCTCGAAGGCGAAGGTGCGGCAGATTTTGGAAAAAGAACCGCCAGAAGAGGCAAGCCGAAAGATTGTTCAGCGGCTGCAGAAAGAGAAGGAAAAGAAGAGTGGATCGAGATGACCGGAGACGTGCAGTTCAAGAGAGATGTTCTGAAGCTTGCCGGTGAGGAGGTTCTGACCTGCATGCAGTGCGGCACCTGCTCAGCAAGCTGCCCCACAGCAGATCTCATGAATCCCAGCATCAGAAAGCTGATCAAGCTCTGTCTGGAGGGAAAGAAGGATGAGGCTCTGCATAACGATACCATCTGGCTGTGCACCTCCTGTCTGCTCTGCACGGTTCGCTGCCCGCGGGGGATCCGGCCCAAGGCTGTGGTCTCGGCTCTGAAGGATATTGCAGAGATGGAGGGGCAGCGAAACAAGGATGCTGCCTATGAGAAATTCTTCTTGGAGCAGATCAGAGACTACGGGCGGATAGCCGAGCTGCCGCTCACCGGCCAGTTCCTGCTCGTCTTTCCCCATGGGGCGGTGCAGTCCATGCAGATGGGCCTGGAGCTTCTGACCAAGGGCAAGATCGGATTGGAGACGGAGAGGATCATGGGCAGAGATGAGGTCAAGAGGATCGTCGAGGAGCTGAGGAGAGCATGAAGCTGGCTTACTATCCGGGATGCGTCTCCAAGTCGACGGGAAAGGAGATGGACGCCTCAACGCGGGCAGTTTGTGCCGCTCTGGGAATTGAGATCGAGGAGCTGTCTGACTGGAACTGCTGCGGGGCAACGCACGTCTCCAATGAGCTGGTGGCGACGGGTCTATCCGCCCGCAACATGGCCAGAACGGATCTGCCCATCATGACAAGCTGCTCGATCTGCTACAGCAACCTGCGCGCCGCAGCGCAGAGGCTTGAGGACACCGGGACGCGGGAGAAGGTGAACGCCGTTCTGGAAAAGAAGTACAGCGGCGCAAAGATTCGCCATGCACTGGATGTCATCCTTGAGGCTCTGGCCGAAGACGACGAGAGGATTGTGGTGCCACTCAAAGGGCTGAAGGTTGCCCCCTACTACGGCTGCCTGCTCACCAGGCCCGCAGGCCAGTACAGCCCGCAGTTTCCCGTAGTTTTAGAAACGCTGATCAGCAGGCTTAAGGCTGAGCCCGTGGACTTCCGCCTGAAGACCGCCTGCTGCGGCGGGCCGATATTCATGCCCCAGGAGAAGGCGGCGGATGATGTCGCCTTCCGGATTTTAGCCGAGGCCAAACGGGCCGGGGCGGAGGTCATCGTCACCGTTTGCCCGCTCTGTCATCTGATGCTCGATGCCAAGCAAAAGATGCTGGAGGGCAAGCACGGGGAGAAGATCGAGATTCCGGTGCTCTATGTGACCCAGCTGGCGGGAGTGGCCCTGGGCCTGGGGCCGGAGGAGCTGGGGCTGATGATGAATTCCGTGTCACCGATGGCGATGGTGGAGAGGGCATACGAGAGGATGGGGGAAGAAGCTTAGGATATCCAACCTAGAGGAAAAATCGAATGCCGATGAGCATGACATCCTTTGCTTGACCATATTAATAATGATAAAATATTACATAGTGCGCTTGGAGGCACGAAACGCAGCCGCAAGCCTGTAGGAGAATTTTCTGGAAGTGAAAATCCTTGCTAATTGCATCATCAAAAAGGTTCATACAAGCATCTTTTGATTCGGAAGATGAATTGGAACGGGTATTAGTCGACAATTACGAACATATATTCGGGCCATCGGCGGTTTATCTTCCTAGAGCACTGATAAAGACGCCAGGCGGCTATGGCACTATACCAGATGGATTCGCGTTCGACCTATCGAAAAAGCAATGGTTCATTGTAGAGGCCGAGCTTGCAAGGCATGATCTTTGGAATCATATTGCACCACAGGTTGCAAAGCAGATCACAGCCGCTTCAAAGCCTGAGACAAAGAGAAATCTTGTCGACCGAGTGGTCAGCATGTTTCGGGAAGATCAGGATGTGCAGAACAAATTTGAGGGTGAAGGCATCGAATTGATTGATGTCCGAAAAGTACTCGACCAGATTCTGGCTACTACACCACTTCTCGGCATGCCAATTGATTCAATCTCTCCTGATTTGAGCGAATGGGCCAAATCGATACGCTTGGATACAAAATTATGGCTGATAAGGAAATATGTAGAGCTGGGAAACTCTGCAAATATAATTTATGAATTTCCAGAAGAGTACAGGCCTGTGCTAGATACGGAACAGCCAAAGGATGGATCATCTGATACATCTGAAATAGGATTGCAGGATCTCATCAAAGCAGGCCAGATTGCGCCTGGCAGCAAGTTGTATATGAGTTATAAGCCCAACTCAGTCCAGGAACGCAAGACATACGAGGTCATCGTCGAAAATGATGGCTCGCTTCGGGGTGATGATCAGAGCTTTAGCGCAAGTTCTGCAGCTGTTTATTTCATTAATAAAGCTGGGAACCCGAGGAAAACTGCAAATGGATGGAATGTCTGGAAAACGGAGGACGGACGATCGCTTGCAGATCTCCGAGACAATTGCCTAAAAGAACCCCGTGCTGAAAGGCAGTGGGACGAAGCGTCTTTCTTCAGCGAAATGAATTCAAGAAGAGGTTCCGAAGAAGCCAGAATTGCGAAGGATATTTTTGAATGGACCAAAAAGAGCCTGCCACTCTTTTGGTGGGGTCGAGGCAAAATAGATGGGTCCTTCTTTCCAGGATTAGAACACAAAGGGATATCATATTATCCGATAGCGATCTGGACCTATGGTAAAGTCGAGATCCAATTCCAGTGGCTGAAAACAAAGCCTCCATTTGATGATGAGACAAAGCGAAAGGAAATCCTTAGCATGTTGAACAAAATCCCAAATGTGAATATTCCGGATGATGCAATAACTCGTCGGCCAAATATTCCTCTAACGACATTTAAGGATGATACCGCGCTCAAGCAATTTCAAGAAATCCTGAATTCAATGATAAATGAAATTACCTCGTGTTGATCACGCATTTGCAGGAATTCGAAGCTGCTCGTCCTTGACTAAGATAGAGGGGACAGATTTCAGGGACGAGGATTTCCATAGGTCTTCCATCAGTGCGGTTTCCTGCAAATCGGTCCGGACGTCGTTCCAGGCCCCCCGTCTGTCCAAAATCTCACCACATTTCGCATGGGAGCACTCTCTTCCGGCATAGCATGATATACCAATGCGACACCAGCGATTACGAGCGGAATTCCTCCGCCCAGGAGCACGCCGCGGATTCCATTATCGCCCGGCTGAATCTAATGGGAGACGAGCATATCCTAGACATCGGCTGCTGCGACGGCAAAGGCACTGCCCAGATGGCCGCTCTAGTACTTTAGGTAAGATATCGAAACGGTGGCCGTGCACCTGCGCTGCGTGCAGGCGGGGCACCCAGGACATCGCCATTTCATTTCAGATTCTTCAGCAGGCTCCTCCTCTCATGTGCTCCCAGGTCTATTCCCAGCAGATAGGCTGCGCCATGGACTGCCATGGTGTTGAGCGGCCAGGTCAATACAAAGAAGACTGCCAGCTTCTCATGGAATGGATAGACCCACAGGCCGGCCAGTGAGCCCGTGAGCTCCATGTAGCCTCCAATGAAAACGGCTACAATCAGGAGTGTGGCGTTCCATTCAATAGAATGCCGGGAGGAGTAGATCATGCCCAAAACTGCCATGATGGCGTACATGATCAAAACAATGCCCTCAATCCCATTGTATTTGCTCCTGTAGGCCAGGCCGTAGTAGCCCTCCCAGACGAAGAAGAGGCTGAATATCACCAGGATAGCGGCCAGCGGAGCGACCTTCCAGCTTTGCAGCCTGGCAAATATGCCCAGATTTGTGATCCATCCGGTGAACAGGTCGGATACCTGGAGGATGGTGAGCATCATCACCATCCATCCGCATGCAATATAGATAAAGGAGGCATCAAGTCTTAACGCGCTGCTACTGACTATACTGTCGCCGTAATTGTAGGCTAGCACATTTGCCGCGACGGAAAGATTGGGACTGGAATGGGTGTTTATAAATTCGACAGCGATGCCTGCAAGTCCGGATATGGCCAGCAATGCCCCAAAGTGAATGGTCTTCATCCTCACAGCAGCAAGAAATCCCATGAATATTCCAAGCAGCATGCCGAGTTCGTATATGAGCGATGAATGGGCGATGTAGCCGTTCAGGTAATAGCCGATGGCGCAGCCCAGAGCCACAAGCACCATCAGGTTGATATTGATCACCTGGCGAGCGACATCCCGAGCTGTTCTCCTATTTTCCTTCAAAATGGGATAAACTCCATCCTGAAGAAGCGACAGGACCGCAGGCATGAGGCGGCTGAAGACCGGCAGGTGGGACAGATCATAGAGCAGGAAGTCTGCACCTATGTTGAAGAGAGTATCCCAGCCGGGAAACATTAGAACAACCTCAATGGCCCATTCGTAAAACTCTGTTACCTCGATTTTAGGCCGGTCCCACATCCTGTCTTTAACATGGGGGTATGCCAGGCTATCGAAGTTGAACTGGGCGGACGCATCACCAAGGCCAGCTTCATAGGCTTTTCTGATATGGATTATCTCCAGGGGGCGGTAGCCCATCATCTGACAAGCAATTGAATCAGCCTCGACCACATCATCCGAGGCGATGATGGTCTCATAATGGACCGGGTCGGCGGACAGTGGCCCTATGGCCTCGCCACCCATGCTTCCATCTATTATCACCAGGTTAGGGGTAAAGGCGGAGTTGATCTCAAATATGACGTCTTCAATGCCAGTTTTGTGAAACTTGGCCTTGTCGATATCCGGGAAGGTGCCATACATGTTCTTCATGGCAAGGGTTACGCCGGTGAGAAGGTGGGTCTTCATGGCCGGGACGGATATGATCACATCAGCCTGTATTGCCTCGAGAGATACCTTTTCAGTTCCAAGAGCGCTCTGCTCTCCGAAATCGAAGTTGGCGACTTTGGTTTCGGAGAGGTTGATCAATCTGACACCATTCTCTTCCGCCCATTTGATATAACCCGAGTCTCCAGCTGCCTGCTGGAACTTGATCCAGACCATATCGGCATCGGCAAAGGTTGGCACTCCTTCAGCCTCCCGGATCATCTTATATAGCTCGTCTGCAACCTCCAGGCTGGTGAATGTTCCTTTCCTCTCAGGCAGTCCTCCGCAGATATTGACCTTGACCAGGACTCTGTCCCCTTTATGCACAAATTTGCCCATGCCTCCAAGTCTCTTTACGGCCTCCCTGACGCATTTGCGTGTATCATTTCCCCGCTCTACAGCGGTATGTAAATCAGACTGCTCCTGTCTGACTGTTCTGCGGCTTTTGCTTTTGACATCCGCATAAGAATAGGATCTGCCCTTTTCCGGGGCATACTTCCTCTTATCCCAGAGCAGAGCCCCGGCATAACCGGCGAATATCCAGACCGGATAGAGAAGGAAGAGGAAGAATACTAATATCTTTGGAATCTGGTCTTTGTGGATGTGCGTTATATCGGTGTGGAACATGAAAGCCGATCCTGTTTGATTTGCAAAGAAGGGTATGGTGAAGCGCACAAAGTCTGCATACAGGAGGGAGCTGTAGGCGACGAATACCAGGACGATGAAAAGACCCACTACTATTTTTGCGTGTCTGTTCCAATTAAGCTCCTTTCCCAGGAGAAAGATGGCCATTCCGGATAGGATAAGAAGCGGCGGATCTATGAAAAAGCTCATTGTCATGCCTCATTTTTTAGGGATTACTCGCCTGAGAAGATAGGGCAGATTCAATTCGTTCTTTTCTTTTTTGCCGGTCTGGCCGGGTCCGGCCATGATGAAACCCTTGAAATCCTGAAGGGCCTGGAAGATGGGCTGGCCGGGGTGATCAATCAGACCCACCAGCAGGTCGTTGCTTACCTTGCGGATGGCATTTTTAGCGACCTGGGCCGGCAGGTTAAGGCTCATCAGAACGCCCTCGCCGAATGAGGAGGAGTTGCCGGCATGGCTCAACTTTCCGCCCATGATGAATTCGGCTATGAGGCCAGGACCGGGGCTGGTTTTGCCTGCGCTGGCTTTCGGGCTGCCTGATGTGCTGCTGACGGTGCGGCCGCCGGCGACACCTCCCTGCAAAAATCTGAACCGAAGAATGGGCGGAGAGAGTGCGGCGTCTGAGACGAGCTGCAGATCCCAGTCGCCCAGGATCTCCTCTGGCTTTGGCTGGGCCGCTTTGTGATGGAAGATGAAGCTGCAGTCAGCCTGGGTCATATAGTCCAGGGAATAGCGCCGCGAGAGTACAAAGTGAAATATGGGCAGCCCTTTTCCCGGTTTTCTCAGGGAGACAAATGCCTCTCCTATGACTGTATCTTTATCTATGATCTTGATTACGTCGTCGAAGTTGTTGAAGGGAAAGTCGCGATATTTGATGTATACCGCCTTTCCTGTCTCGGGAAGCTCTGCATCGATGGCCTGGTTATAAGCATGAATGTCTGAGAAGAACGGGTGGGTCTCGCCAAGTATCTTTTTTTCTTTGGACGGACCGCTTTCCGGCCAGAATCTTTTAAAGAAGCCAAGGCCGTACATCATGACCAGGTTGGCAAAGTCATAATCGGCAGGATAAAAGCCCTTCCAGTAGCGGTTGTTCCAGATGGTCTGGGTTTTGGGATCGAAGGACCAGTTGCTGCCGTCTATGATTTCCATCTGGGGGGAGTTGATTAGGTTTTCTGCGGGAAAGATGCTCTTGTTCTGCCTGTATAGCCTGGACAGCTCTTCTTTCTTGCAGTACATGGGCTGCTCAGGGACGCAGGGTCGCGAAATGGAATTCATAGCAATAATAGTGATGATTAAATCTATTTAGATATTTTGAGGAAAAGTCCTGGGACTTGTAAGCCACCTCAACCCTCAATAGTCCAAAGACTGCCACCAAAGAAGACTCACAGGGAATTAGCAAAATTCTAAGTCTAAATACTGATTACCTGCATAAATGGAATTGGCTTGATGCAGATCGTGAGCGGCAAGATCGATGCGGACTGGATGGACTACCTGATCAGGGACTCCCATTACGTTCTGCCAAAGGCCTTGACAGAGCAATAACAACCGCACACCACCTCCACCCTCCTTCCCCCGGCATCCTTAAGTTCCCGCCCTGCCACTGGCAAAATCATGTATCTTTGGGACCCCAGCGATTACGAGCGCAATTCCTCCGCCCAGGAGTGCGCCGCGGAAGCCGTTATCGCCCGGCTGAATCTGAGGGGAGACGAGCACATCCTGGACATCGGCTGCGGTGATGGTAAAGTCACTGCCAAGATCGCCGCCCTCGTCCCTCGGGGCAGGGTTACAGGAGTAGACAGCTCTCCAGAGATGATCGACTTTGCTCAAAAGAGGTTTCCGCAAGCCGAATATCTCAACCTGAGATTCGAGCGGGCGGATGCCCAGAACCTCGGCTACAGCGGCGAGTTTGACATAGTGGTATCCTTTGCCTGCCTGCATTGGATCAAAGACCACCCGGCAGTTCTGAGGGGCATCGAGCGCAGCCTCAAGCCTTCAGGCAGAATGTTCATCCAATGCGGCGGCAGGGGCAGGGATGACGATATCTTCTCCCTGGCAAGGCTGATCATCAAGAGCAATAAATGGTCCGGATATTTCCAGGACTACTCCAACCCCCACGGCATTTACGGACCGGATGAATACCATGACTGGCTCGCTCAGGCGGGTCTGGAAGAGCTAAAGGCGAGCGTGACAGTCAGAGATATGCTCATGCCGGGCAGAGCTGGCCTTGAGGGCTTCATTCGCACCACCTGGCTCTCCCTCACTAGCCGCATTCCCGAAGAGAAGCGAGAGCAGTTCATCTCCGAGATCGCCGATCGATACCTAGAGCTTCGCCCAATTGATGGTGGCGTGGCCAGGGTAGGGATGGGGGTCCTGGAAGTCGAGGCAAAGAGGCCGGATTGATGCCGGAAACCAGCATGCGGGAAAAATCCTGCTAACTGCTACCATTGCCCGCAAACCATAACTTTTCATAAATATCTTTAAATATCAGCTCAGTCTGTAAGGGGGGCTTCATGAAGATCGGTCTGAATGGACATTTTTCCATTCATCCAATCTTTAAAGAGGGATAAAAAAATGAGATCAATTCAAGGCCTGCTGCAAGGAGATATCACTTCCGTCTCCAGCAAGCTGACGCCAGAGGTGGCAGGGTCCACCGTCTGCCCGGTCAGCGGAGCAGATGCCCATGTGTTGACGGTAATAGATTCTCCAAACCAAAGACGTTCTGTTTTTGTGCAACGTAGCAAATAATTCTATTAAATGAGAATACTATCTTAGCGAAACAGGCTATCATAGTATTAAATAACATGTTTAATAATGTGAATTAACAAAAGTTAAAATAAGGTGTTACTTATGCTAACAGAACTTACTTATGTAGCTTTCCTGCTGGTAGTGATTCTGTCTCTGGCTGCGCCGACCGGAAGGTATATCGCCAGAGTATTCGGCGGCGAAGAGACATTGCTCTCTCCATTGATTCGACCTATTGAGTTGTGGCTGTACAGGATAGCAGGAATCGATGAGAAAAAAGAGATGTCCTGGAAGACTTATGCAATGTCCGTGGTGATCATAAACATCCTCGGAATACTGGCCCTCTTCCTGCTCCAGGAGTTGCAGGGCTTTCTGCCCCTGAATCCTCAGGGCCTTGCGGCCGTTTCCTGGGATACCGCCCTGAACACTGCCGTCTCCTTTACCACCAACACCAACTGGCAATCCTACAGCGGCGAGCAGACGATGAGCTACCTGACCCAGATGCTGGGACTGACTGTGCAAAACTTCCTTTCCGCTGCCGTCGGATTGGCCGCGGCCATGGCA
>Ga0116171_10006307_pt1 | contig 10262 bp, 4 predicted proteins | sample AD_JPNHW2_MetaG_FD_89798 | JGI IMG/M metagenome (GOLD analysis project Ga0116171, IMG submission 89798) | Active sludge microbial communities of municipal wastewater-treating anaerobic digesters from Japan - AD_JPNHW2_MetaG | ecosystem: Engineered > Bioreactor > Anaerobic > Digestate | place...
ACCCTGCAAGCCCTCGTTGAGTTGCCCCCGGTCCAACGCCCCGAAGTGAAATTCGGCGATCAAAACGGGACGATCCACGCCTTCGGGCAAGGCGAACGAATCCAGCGAGTCTTGGTACGCATTAAAACTCAGCACGTCGCAATACTTCGCGGCAATCCTCAGCGCAAACTCCGATCCCTTTTCCAAGAAGCGACAGCCGAGATAAAGCGAATCGGGCGCGATCTCCTTGAACTCGTCCCGAACGCTTCTGAAATAGCGATCGATCATCACCAGCGTGAAGTCCCGACAGTCTTCGCCTGCGTCGGACGGAGGCGGGGTTTCCGACCTGAGCAAACCGTCCCAGGCGGCAAAGTGCGCATGCCACGCGTCGTTCAATTTTTGAATGTTTCCGTATTTCGCTTTCAGCCGAGACACCAGCTCAATCTTAGCGGGTTGAGTGGGATGCGATTGGAGTGTCCAGACAGCCAGCGAATCGGGATTTCCCCATTTGATCACATTGTCCACAAGAAATCCGAAACACCACGGATTGTTCAGATCCTTTTTCCTTTCCAAAAGTTGCCGCCGGAAATCCTTTCTGAAATCGGGATGGAACGGATCCTTGAACTGCCATCCCTTCGCCAGCGCTAACGGATACCCCGCCAGCGCGGGCGAATGGAGTTCAAAGCGATCCGTATAGGGCGTCCGGTTCAAAGCGGTTATCGCCGTATCGGAACTGTTCGCCAGCGTATTCATGCCCCAGCTTTTAAGTCTCCGATGCACGCAGTCGGCATAGTCCGCAGATCCCCTCTCCCCGTACTTCCGATAAATATTGGACGCCAAGAAATCGTAGGTTTCCTGGATACCTCTTGCACGATGGTATGGGCGAAGCATCGCGTTGTGCGTCGTGTAAAACAGCGCGAACGGCGAATCCTGTTGTGGGAGCCATTCAAAAAACACTTTGCGTCCGTCAAGCGGCGTTTCCGCACAGGAAACGGAAACCCGGCCTACTCCGTGGCTCCAAAAAAGTCGGCCGTCCGGATCGATCATCCACCATTTGGTGCCGATCTTTTCCACCCGAAAGCGCCCCGTCGCATTCCGTTGCGGGCCGACCGCCCAACCGCCGAAGCGATCCCATCCCTGCGGCCCGGCGTGCTGCTTCAGTTCGCCCGCTTCGTGCTCCCGCGCCTCCGCGAGATCTTTGTCCGAATGCGTTTTTCCCAGCCACTCACCGTGTTTAAACTGCCCATACGCGTCAACGCACGGCAGAAATTTGTTGACGGGAAGCCCCGCCCACGCAGGAGGCGAAGCCCCGTCGGGCACGTGGGCGGAAAAACTTTGAGTCGCCGTGTGACTGGCGTCCTGCCAACAGACTGACACCACGCCTTCGCGAGGCCGAAAAAGCAGTTTTTCCTCCCCGGCAAACCCATTCCGCATTCCCAAAGTTAAAAAACCAATCGCAAGAAAAACTTTCATGGAGGATTACTTGATCGGTTTGCGCGCACTTTTTGTTCTCATCGCTAAAACCCTTTGACTTTCGGAAACGGCAGCTCTTTCGGCTGCCAAACGCGAACATAGTCGATGTCGAACGTAGCGGGCAAATCAGCAGAATTCGGAAGCCCTACCCAATCCTTCATGATCTCGCAGTCGAACATCACATGGAGCGGCGTACTGTAGTAGTCGTTGTCGCGCGAAAAGACTTCCTTGCCGTCCACGAACCAACACATCTCCGTCGGCGTCCAAAGAAAGCCGTAGACATGAAAGTCCGCCCAGAAATCGAACGGAACCTTCTGCTTGGCCGCTTTCTTGGGCAAAGGCGTCTGCTTATAGTTCGCGATCGATTCGACGTACGGAGTATAGAAGCGGTGCACGGTCGTGCAGTATACGCGGTCGTACTCCGCCTTAGTCGGCTTGCCGAACAGTTCGAAAATGTCGATCTCCTCCGAAAAGCTCCCCTCGCGATATTTGGCGGGGGGATCAAGCGGATCGTACAGCCAGAACGCGTTGCAGACGCTCGCCTTCATTGACTTGCAGCGCGCCTCGAAATAACCGGACACAATACGCTTCTTGCTTTTCACACTTGAGGTCGTGAACTGATCGTAGCCTCGCACCCGGTTCTCGACGGTCACCTCGTCGGGCTTTTGAACGCGGGCCGAAAGCTGAAGGCATCCGTCCTTAACGGCCACATTCTCGCGCGCAAAGAAGCCGGGCTTGCGCCCGTACCACTCGGGATTGAAGTCCCACCACTTCGCACCGTCCAACTGAGCCCCGTTGAACTCATCGCTGAACTCGGGCACAAACGCCCAATCCCCTCCCATCGGACAGGCGGGAACATCGGCATTGACCGTCAAGGTCATCAGCGAAAGAACCACCAGTGGCATTAGCGTTCTCATGTCAGTTTTCCTTTTTTAAACCGGGCTTCCCTCGCCCACGTCTCCGCTTTGAGTCTGCGTTCTTCCGTCCGTAGCGCTGACGCGACCTCGCGCCGAGTCAACTGACAGCGTCTACTGACCCTGCAGCATCGCCTTGGCCCAAATCATTGACGGCCGTTCCTTCAGCGCCTGACTGAACAGCGTCTTCGCATCTGCCGGCTTGCCTTCCACCAGCGCGGCCAAACCGCGGAGATAGAGCGACTCGGTCGTCCGATGCCCGACGCGCTCAGCCGGCGTGTTTTCCCCGCCGAATTTGGCATAGGCATCCACCACGTCCGGTTGTTCCAGCGCGACAATCGCGGACTGCAGGCGCTGCTTCTGTTCCGACTCGCCTTTCACATCGCCCAGTTCGCGGCAAGCGAGCCCCCGGTAATAGCTCATCTCACCGTTGGCCACGCGTCCTTCAAGCGCCGCGCGGAGCTGAGCCTGCGCCTGATCTGCCTGACCCAGCGCCCGATACGCTTTCGCCGTGTAGTAGTGGAGCTTGGGCGCTTGCCCCGCATCGCCGGGACGCCCCGCCTGCAGGTTTTCCGGATAGGTGTTGGCCAACAAGAAGTCCTGGAGTGCGTCTGCGTTCTTTCCAGCCGCCAGCCGCGCCAAGCCGCGCAGCAGGCACGCGTCAACAAACGGTTGCCGCAGCGCTTCCGCGCCCTCCCACACGTGGAACCGGCGCGTGGTCAAGATGGCGAGCGACTTGTCGAACTGCCCGGTCTCGTTGTACAGATAGGCCAGCCGCAGCACGGTCGGATCGCTCTTCTGAACCGTCGCCATGTGGCTCTCCAGAAACGCCAAGCGCGTGGCGCTATCGCGTCCGAGCTTCTCGGCCAGCTTGTCCAACTCCAGTACCGGCGCCACATTTTGGGCATCGGCCTTGATCGCAGCCTCGTAGCGCGACACCGCCACCTCACGTTTCTCGGGCATCCGTCCATACGCAAAGCCGAGGTTGCGCAGCGCCAGCGCGTGTGCGGGGTTCCGTGCCACGGCGGTTTCCCATGCCGCTATGCCCTTTTCGCGTTGCTCGTAGTAGGTGCATAAATCGCCGAGGTAATACCACGTGTTCGCGTCGTTCGGGCACAGCTCGGCTGCGGCGGCAAGCATTCGCAGCTCTTCGTGGCGAAACGGGAAGCAGTAGTCCGTCGGCATCGCGGCAGCCTGACTGAACAACGTCCGCGCCGCATCGGTTTTTCCGCATTGGAGGTTGAAATAACCCTCATAGTACTTCACGAGCGGGCTTGCGAAATCCGCTCCAGCGGACTCCGCCTGCGCCAGAAGAGCGAGCGCTTCATCGGTCGCGCCAATGTTGCCGTAATCGTTGGCCGTTTCCAGCATCTGCTGCAACTTATTCCCGCGGTTGTGCGCAATCGCCGCAAGCGCATGCTCAGGCTTCGCATGGAGGAAGCACCGCTCCGCAATTGACCAGACATCGAGCGGATCGAGCTCGACCACTCTGTCGAGCTCCGCTTCTGCTGCTTGCTTCTGGCCAAGCTTGCGCAGAATAAAGGCTTTCAGCGCGTGTGCCTTGCTGGAGCGCGCGGCCACATCCACGGCGTTATCAATCATTTCCAGCGCGTGCGGATAATCCTTCTTGAGGCAATCGATCCCGGCCAATTCCAGGTAAGCCTCGCGCTGGAACGCATCGCGCCAAACCGCTTTCCACAGTTCGTCGGCCGCTTCTTTCAGCCGGCCCTGCTCTTTCAGCAAGATGCCGAGATAGTAGTGCGGCTCCGCGTCTTTGGCGCGGGTGTAGTTGCGGGTCGTGCGCGCCACGGCCCGGCGCAAATGCTCCTCTGCCTCAACAAACTTGGCCTGCTTGGCCAACCGGATACCCAGCACGGTGTTGACGCGCAGGTCGTTCGGATCGCGCCGCAACGCCTCCTCGTAGTACGGCACCGGATCGACGTTGCCGTTGTGAAACTGCTCAAGCCGCAGGCCGACCAGATACAGTTCCTCCACGGTCTTGTACTCCGCGGGCGGCTTGGGATTCTCGACCGTCGCCGGCAACGCTTTATCCGAGACAACAACGGGCGTGTAGCGGACCAACTCGCGGCCATCCGGCGCCAAGAGACATCCCGTAATTTCCTGATCCTTGACCGCCGCATCAACGGAAATCTCTTTCACATACGGCGTGTTGGGGTCGATGTCGATGATTTCGGAAAACGATTTCGCGCCATAGTTCAGCACCACCTTGGCGCGCTTGACCTTGGCCGTCGAGTTGAAGCCCAAGAAGACCTTGTCGGCTGCGCGGCGTTCGAGGTTGATCGCCGCATCGATGTTTGCGCACTTCACGCCGCCGATTTTCTTGATCGGATACCAGACTTGTTTGCACGTGCGGGTTTCATAGGGCGAAATCCAGCTGTAGTCCGGCTGATTATCGGAATAGGCGCCGACCATGAGTTCCAGGTACGGACCGTCCGTGTCGGTCAGCACCTTGTCCCAAACGAACCCGCCCGAGTTGTTGCCCCACAGGAAAAACTTTTTGCCGCAGACAATCTGATGGTTAGCCACATGCGCTGTGCCCATCTGCTGGCCGAAGTCATACCCCGCCAAGAAGTCGTTTTCGGGATCGACCGCAAAAATCGAGCGGTGATCCGTTGTGAAGTTCTTCCACCAGCTCAGATCCGCGATCTCGTCGACCGCCGTGCAGGGCCGCCCCATGGGGAAGGGCGTAAAGTAGGCCTTGTGGTGATCCATGCCCACGCGGACTGAGGGCGGAAAGATCACCTGATAATTCGTGCCGCAGTGCACCGAAACGTTCGCCCAGTAGAGCATGGACTCGATGTACGACTGGCGGTTCATGAAGCGGCAGTCCGCCTCCAGATAGGAGCGTCCAGGCTTCATCGTCAATCCGATGGACCACTTCATGCGCTGGCGCAGTTCCGTCTCGCCGATCCAGATGGTCTTGCTGCCGTCGGCGTTCTTCGCAGTCGTGTAGTCCACCGGCATGAAGGTCGTTGCGCGGTGGTGATGCGGGAAATTCCACTCCACGCCGCCGGACGTCCATGCGCCCAGCATGCCGATCAACGCGGGTTTGATCACATGTTGCCGGTAAAACACTTCGAAGCCCGTCGCCTTGTCCGTGAGGTTGAAAAGCCGCCCGCCCACCTCCGGCAGAACCGACATCTGCAGATACTCGTTTTCGAGCTGCAGCGACGTATAAATTTTGTCCACCTTTTCGTCGTGCAGCGTATCCTGCAGCGGATATGGATAGACCCGCCCCTGCGCACCTTGATACACGCGACCCGTATAGAAAACGGGGTTCTTATCGCAGGGCCCCGGCGGGTAAGTCGGCAAAGTCACCGTCGTTTCCTCAACCTTCACTCCCGCGAAACCGAAGGATGCCAATATGCAAAACCCGATACATACCGATGACCTTGTAGCATGTCTCATAACAACCTCGCTGTTTTACGACTTCAACTGTTGATATCGTACGGCTGACGGGTCAATGAAACAATCATGTAATGCGCATAAATTACCGAACCTTTTGCGCAAACTGTTTACACCCACTGCCCACCCTTGCTATCATCTTCCCATGCCGAAGCTCCTCAAACGGATTCCGCGCGTGCTGGTGATCCAAGAAACCAGCGTGCAGCCCGGACGGGACAAGTTGCAGGGCATTTTCAACTACGCCCACTTGTACGGTCCCTGGCACCTGCACCTCATCCACGGACGCTCGGGCGAGCAGCGACCGACGTCGTCCACCCACTGGAAAGAGTACGACGGCATCATCGCCGGGCAGATGATGCTGGACTTGGCCGACACGCTGAAGCGGACGCATACGCCCACCGTTTTAATCGACCCCTTGGACGATGCGCTGAAGCCGGGCTCGCCCTTTTCACGGCTCTCCTGCACGCTGGACGATTCCGAAAGTGTCGGAAGAGCGGGCGCCAACTACTTTCTTCAGCGCGGCTATAAACACTTTGCCTATGTCGGGGATTCGCTCAATCGCAACTGGTCCGTTTACCGCGGCGAGAGCTTCAAACGCCTCGTTTGCGAAACCGGCTTTGACTGCTGTCTGTATCCAGCCGTCGACTCCGACACCGACTGGGAAAACGATGACAAACAGCTCGGCGATTGGCTGAAAGCGCTACCCAAACCGATCGCCATCCTCGCCGCAATGGACTCCCGCGCGCATCAGGTGATCGAAGTGTGCTCCGAGATCGGTCTCCGCGTACCGCAAGACGTAGCGGTTCTGGGCGTCGACAACGACGAGCTGCTATGCAACGGCTCCATCCCCACGCTTTCCAGCATCCGCAGAGACACCGAGGCCTGCGGCTTTATGGCAGCCCAGATGCTCGATCGGCTGATGCGCAAAGAGACCCGCAAACGCGAGATTCTGCGATACGGCGTGCGCGACATCGTCACGCGCGACTCCACGCAGCCAGAAGCGGTGTCGACTGATCCCATTGTTCAAAAGGCGCGTGAGTTTATCCGCATTAACGCCGGCATCGGAATTGGCGTGCCCGACATCGTCAGGCACCTGAACGTTTCCCGCCGCCTCGCGGAGATGCGTTTCCGCAGTGTCTGCGGACACTCGCTTCTGGATGAAATTCAGCAAACGCGGCTCGAGCGCGTAGAACGACTGCTCAAGGAAACCGATCTGCCGTTGACGGAAATCTGCACCCGCTGCGGCTACGAGACGGATGTCCACCTGCGACGCATTTTCAAGCGCCGCTTCGGTTGCTCCATGCGCGAGTACCGCAAAGTCCAGAACCGATAGCGCCACGAACACGATCGTCACGGCGTCCGATTGCCGAGACTACTGCTGAACAGCCCCACCGGCCATCGGCTTGAGCGTGAACCTCATCTTCTCGCCAAACCACGCCCGGCCTTCAGCGGTCATCTGAAGCTCAACCTGCGTTTCAGTCGCTACGCCCTGAGACAAGACAAAACCATCGCCGAAATCCGCATCGCGCAGGTAGGGTGTGTCATTGAGAAGGGGCACCTTCAGCGCCAGTCCCGATGCAGACGTGGAGGCCAAACAGACCGCGCCGGGCTTGCCTGCGCAATGGCCGGGAGCCAGCCACGTGGCCTCCTGAAGATTGCCGACGGAGGCCGCTGCGATGACAGGCGTGTTGCGAGGCACAAGGACGCTCGCCCCATTCGTGACCGCGATCCACGCTCCGCCGTCGGTTCTGATCCTGAACGCGTTGAACTCCGCGTCGAGATACTTGGGCGGATTCTTGCCGTTATACGGCGTGTTGCCCACGGCGACCAGCGGCGCATCGACCGACGTAGTCCCCGTCCCCGCCGAACGGACCTCCAGCCACTTTCCGACCGCCGCGGCCCGCGCAAACGCGTCCGCGCCTTCGTGCCGCGCGAGCTGTGCCACGCCTCCGCAGTGCCTGTCGTTGTCGATCACACAGGGCTCAAGCGGCAACGGCGGACGCGGCGACGCCTTGAAAAGCGCCCCGTACTTCTTCACCGATTCCCCGCTCGGGCGCAGTGTGCCATCGGAATTGAAGACGCCGTAATCGCTCCGTTCGCTGACCCGAAAACCGCCCGCCATCCACCACGGCGCTATGCCGTTCGCTCCGTTCTCATACGCCATGCGGTTGATGAGTTCGACACACTCCCTTTGATAGGCCTGCTGCTCATTGCCAACTGTCATCGCCTTGCTGTCCCACGCGCTCTGCCCATACTCAACCCACATGAACGGCTTTCCGCCCATTGCGTACGGAATGTAGCGGTTGACAAACCCGGCCACATCGGCCGCGTTGGTCGCGATACGCGGCTGAAAGTCATAGCCCTCCATGGCAAAGAAGTCCACGTGCTTCAGCGTCGAGGTCAGCGTAAAGTCACAGGGCGGTAGATTGCCCTGACGGTAGGTGATCAGATGATGCGAATCGAGCGCATGGATCTCGCGCACGGCGTCGTTCCAATAGCGGTTCATCAGATCCGCCATGAAGCGGCGATACGCGCAGACCCTCACGCGCCAAGCCCCATCGGAGGACATCTGCTTGCTCGAGGGAGACGTAACGTGGCCGTCCGCCCTGCGCGGCGCGGGCATGCCCCAGTCGGCTTCGGCGTTCGCCAGACTGCCGTAGCGCTCGTCGATCCACTTCGCCCACCGGTCGTCCCAGCGCTGACGATAAGGGCTGGGATCGGTCCAACCGAACGAGTTGAGTTTATCGCCGAAGGCCCAGCCGGCCGGTTCCCAAATCAAATCCCAGCACAGCAGCGCCGGATTGTCTGCGATGCGCGTCGCCCGCATAAACTCGCGCACCGCATCGGTCTGATAGTGGAACGGCGTCATAATGCCCTGAAAATAGTGCGGATCGTCGGTGACGACATGCGACTGGAGAAAGACCATCGCCACAATGCCGTGATTCCGGCAACGGCGCAGAAAATCGAGAATCGTACGGCGGTCGTTTTCGTGGTGCGCGCGAATCGCCACGAAGGTCGCGCCCATCGATTCGAGCAGCCCCAAATCCTTTTCGACCTCTTCGGGATTATAGAAACCCGGCGTCAACCAGTGGTACACATAGTCTTCCTGTTCCAGCGCGATCGTGTGACGTGGCCAGTAGTTGACGCCAACCGGCGCCCAAGGCTTGCCCTTCAGCGTAAAGCCGTTCCCGTTCACGCGCACAAACTCGTCAGCGGCCGCTTTGCCCGCGTCGAGCACGCCGATTTCGTGTTCGATAACGTCAATCGCAACGCCTTCGCGCAGGAGCTCCGTCACAACGGAATAGGCCGCACACTCGAATCGCGCAGGAGCCCACTCGAACGAAACCTTGCCCGTCTTTCCCGGCTCCACGGAGATCCGCGATTCAGCCGTGTGCACGGTGCGGCCGTCATCTTTGTGGCACACGCGCACGCGGACCGACAGCACAGCAGCATGGCCTCCGAAGTTCTCCACCTCGGCTCCCAGCCCGACCTTCTCGCCCGGCCAATACGAAAACTCGTCCGCACCGGCGTGCGACAGAAAGATGCCGTCGGAGATCCGCCGCGCCACGCGTCCGAACAGCGGCGTCCCCGCCATCGCCTTCAGCGCCACGGGGTCAGACACCGCGCACACGGCGCAAGCTGATCCTTCCACGCCAAGCGGCACGTCGGCCTTCTTGCCGTTTCCGACCAGCCTGCGAACGGCGTCCGCGAACGCAGCGCCTTCCGCCAGCGGCCGCTGATGGACCAGCATCCACACGGGCGTTCCACGCTCCGCGCCGTTCGCGTCGCACGCCCGCGCCAAGGGGATCCAGCGCCACTTGTAGCCCTTTGCGGCACCCTTGCCCTCGGGCCGCGCATAGCACGACGACAGCGTTTGCGGCACAGGCAAGCGCACATCTTTAAGAAACCCCTGCGAAACGCACACGTTCACAGCCGCAACATCCTTCAGCGCATATTGCTTATAAGAGGGCGACACCGTCTCAATCAGCAACCGCCCGGGAAAAGCGGGCGTGCCCAGAACCAGCAGACTCCCCTCGTTTTGGAGATAGCGAGCCAGCGCATTCGTGCAGGAGACCGGATACGTTTTCGGGTTGGGAATCACATAAAGAAAATACGTTTCGGGTGCAAGTGCTGCCGAGTCCCCCGCCTCGGACGCGGACAGAAATGCGACATCTAATTTCTCGCGTCGCAGCGCATCGGCCACGGCGTCTGCCGTCTCTGCATCGATTCCGGCTGCGGCATCTTTTAAGATCGCCACGCGATTCCGCGATTGCGCTTGCTCGGCAACCGCAGATTCGCACACGAAGAAACCCGTCAAGAGCGCCAACACCCCCGATATGAACGCTTTCATGTGAACTCCTCATATGCCGCCCCCAACAGTGCGGCGCGATTACCCAACTGACCACAGACCGTCTCCGGTCCACCGGATACACCAGACAACGCCGCCTTCAGCGGCTGCTCGAACAGCGC
>Ga0116171_10006308_pt1 | contig 10261 bp, 9 predicted proteins | sample AD_JPNHW2_MetaG_FD_89798 | JGI IMG/M metagenome (GOLD analysis project Ga0116171, IMG submission 89798) | Active sludge microbial communities of municipal wastewater-treating anaerobic digesters from Japan - AD_JPNHW2_MetaG | ecosystem: Engineered > Bioreactor > Anaerobic > Digestate | place...
ATCTCCGATGATACCTCTTATATAAGAATTTTCATTTTCACTCAAAGAAGTATCCAAAAGATTACTTGTACAATCGCGACATATCCTGTAACCCGCAAAAAAGATTATTACGGCGACACAAATTGCAACAACGGGATCAAAAACGGGATTATCAGTAACTTTAACAAAAAGTAATCCCAAGAATACCGCCAAAGACGAATAAACATCAGTCCTTAGATGTTCACCGTCTGCGTGCAAGGCCATAGAAGTAGTTTTTTGAGCAACTTTAAAAAGATATCCGCTTACAAAAAAGTTTGCGATTATAGAAATACCCATTATTAAAAGCCCTAAATCGACATCCAATTCTATTAATTCGGGGTTTAAAATTTTCTTGACCGCTTCATGAATTATATAAAAAGCTGCAAAAATTATCAAAAGCCCTTCCACAAAACCGGCAAAATCCTCATATTTATCATGCCCGTAAGGATGTTCTTTATCTGCCGGCTGAGATGATTTTGAAATAGAAAAATAAGCTATAAACGAAGCCAAAAGATCTGTTCCCGAGTGAATAGCCTCAGAAATTATTCCTATACTTCCTGAGATAAAACCGGCAACAAATTTCAAAACTATCAAAAAACTATTTGAAACTATTGATAATTTTGCGGCCTTTTTTTTCTCTTTTACAAATTCTTCATTCAAAATTTATTTCCTTTTATTCTGAAAAATCAAGCATGGAGCCGCTATTTTCGTCATTTTGCGCAGAATAAGCACTGTTCAATTTTAAACTCTTGTTTGTCTTACCCAACTGTTGTGCAACTTCATGCTGTAAGTCTTTGAGCAAATTTATATTTGCAAGTTCTTTTTCTTTCAAATCTTTTTCTAAAGCTTCCATTTCAGATTTTTCTTCTTCTTTTATTTCAAGAGTTTTTTTTGCTTCTATAATAGCTTTTATAAGGGCGTCTTTGCGCTGAACAACAGAAATAGCCTCATTAAATTCATCATTGACAATCATGGATTTTATTTCATCAGATAACCGGAAAAATTGATTATATAAAAGTTTTAACTGTGAAAATTGTGTCATAAAGCAGCCTCTTATTCATCTTCTTGTTCTTCGTCATCTTGGTCAAAATATTCGCCTTCTTCGTAATCTTGATCGTCTTTTATATCAACTCTTTTAAAATCATTTAAGTTACTTTGTCTTTCGGCATTAGCCATTGCAATGGCTTTATTCCAGGTTTCCCTTAAACCTGTCAGGTGTCTTAAAACTTCCTCAAGTTTTTTCTCATCCTTGCTCACGTTTATTTCTACAAGAGTATTGTAAAGGTAATCGTAAAGCTTATAAAGATTTTGAGCCAAAGAGCCGCCGTTTTTTATGTCCAAAGTGCTCATAAATTCAAGTATAATTCTTTCACATCCTGTCAGATTTTTTTGAATTTGTTCAATATCATTCATCCCGATTGCGATTTTTGCTTTGTTAAGATACTGTATTGCACCGTCATAGAGTAAAATCAGTACCTGCTCAGGAGATGCCGTTTCGACTTGATTCTTCTGATATTGTTTTAAATAAGGATTAACAAGATTGTTCATAATAATTGTTCCTTTTATATTTTTTTGTTTACAAAAACGCCCGAAGCATCATCAAGCTTTAAGATTAAATCTCTTAAATCATCTGCTCCTATCGTTTCTATTACTTTTTGATTTCTTAGGCTGTAAAGTTCTATGTTTTCTGTTTCAGGGTTTATTCTAACAGAAAAATCTTTTGAATCTTTTTCTTCAAAATTAACCTGATTTAAAACTTCCTGATTTTTTTCTTTTTCTTCAGGCGTTTCTTCACCGTCTTTTTTCTTGCGAAAACTTCCGCTATAGCCCGGTGTAAACCCGCTCGATTCATTTTCTTTTCTTTGAACACCGTTTTGACTTGCCAGTTGCGTAATATCTTTTACTTTATACTCTGAACCTTCCAAGGCAAGCTGCTCAGCTCTTTCCGCCATTTGTGCGGAAGTAAGCCTTTCCGGCAAACCCAAATTACTCATTGAAAATCCGTCTAAACCCATTTAAAACCCCAAAGTTAAATTGAACTTTACAATCTTGATTTATAACTACATTATAATATATAATTTAAAAAATAGAAGACTTTTGGAGGTTTTATTTTGAAAAAAAACATGTTTATGCTTTTTATGGATAAATTATTATCCTTTCCTTTATGGGTAAAACAAATAATTTATCTATATCTGGAAAAAGATTTGGCAAGTTCTTTAAGCACTGATTTTATCAAAAGAAGCGAAAAAGAAATATTTCATCTTCACATTCCGATACTTTCATTTATCGGGAAAACAGAGCTCAACGAAAGAAAAAGCGGGTTGGATGATAATATTTATAATTTTTTAAGCAATGCAAACGAAGGCTTAAGCATACTTGAAATCTCCATGAATAACTTTTGGACAATGGAAGAAGTCGCAAAATACTATATTTTTTGCCTTGAACAAAATTATATAAAAACTCCGGAATCTCCTTATATTCACGCAATGGCAGGATTTATGGCAGGGAAATTCAGAACCGGAGAATATTTTAAAAGGGCAGAAAGAATTTCCATGGAACAGTTGGAAAGAGCCATTAACACGCAAAAAGAATCCTTAAATACCGAAAAGCCTATGAAAATGGCAGAAGTTCTAATTTCTTTAGGTTATGTTACCGAAAAAGATACCGCATCACTGCTTTTAATTAAAGAAGAGGCGTCAAAAAGATTTATACTTGATACTTCAATCGTTCCTGACAATTTTTTACGGGATTTAACTCAAACAAAAGCCCATAAAGAAGAAATAGAAAAACTTACCGAACAAAACAGGGTTTTAAAAGAACAATTAAACAGAATTTTAGCATTTGTAAAGAAAAATGGATAATTACACACCTGCAAAACTTATTGAATACATAAGAGACGGACTCATTGAACAGGAACATCTCGGCTTTGTCGTGAAAGTCGGCAAAAACATCCAAAAAATCGGTAATGACAAAAATTACCCGTTTTATTTACGCTCCTGCGCAAAACCTCTTCAAGCCTCGCTTTTGATTGATTATGAAATAGATAAAACTTTTAATATGACGGATGAAGAAATTGCTGTCTGCTGCGCTTCCCATGCCGGAGAACTATGTCACACCCAAACTATTGAAGGACTGCTTAATAAAATAAATCTATCAAAAGAAAACCTAAAATGTTCAACGCATGTTCCCTTTAGCAGGTCCGCTCAGAAAAAACTTTTAATCGAAGGGTTGAAAGAAAGTGTCCTGCAAAACAACTGCTCGGGAAAACATGCAATGATGCTTAGCATCTGCAAAAAAATGGGCTGGGAGGTAAATGATTATTATAATATTGACCACCCGCTTCAAATTGCAATTAAGAAAAAAATATATGATTTGTGTGAAGTCAAAAAAGAATATACTTCGACAAAAGACGGCTGCGGAGTCCCGATATTTGCCATGCCTTTGGAAAATATGATCAAAGGTTATTTAAATCTGTTTTTTGACAAAAAATATGAAAAAATTAAAAATGCTTTCTTAAACAAACCTTATTTTATAGGCGGAGAAGAAAGGATTGACACCGCAATAATGTGCGCCAATCCCGATTTAATAGCAAAAATAGGCGCAGGCGGCTTGTGCATAGTGATAAATTTAAAGAAAAAAGAAGGTATAATGGTAAAAATAATGGACTGCGATATGAAAGCACGCTCCATTGTGCTTATTGAAGCCTTAAAACAACTGAAATGGCTGGATAAAGATATGCTTGAAAATCCTCTTATCAAATTCCAAAATCAAAGAAATATTTTAACCCTTCACTTGGAAAAAGTCGGCGAAATAACCCCTGTGTTTAACCTTACATAGCACTCACATACTCTCGGGCGCGCTAACAGCAAGAAGTTTTAATACATTTGCAAGAACTGTTTTTACAGCTATAACAAGCGACAATCTTGCCTTCATTAATGCTTTGTCCTCTGATATAACTCTTGAAACGGTATAAAAAGAGTGGAAATCGCCGGCTAACTCCTGAGCATAACGGCAAAGCGCATAAACCGCCCTATTTTCTGCTGCTGTTTTGATTAAAAATTTATATTCTTCAAGCTTCAAAATCAATCTTTTTGCACTCTCCAGTGTTTCTTTTTCTTCAAAAATCGGATTTAAAATTGTTTTATCAAAGTTTTTTATCAAACTGTCAAGTTCTGATTGAGAAATCGGCGGCGATGTTTTTTCACCTGTTTGAGTGTCGATTTTTTCTGAAATTGCATTTCTTAAAATCGAACAGGCCCTTGCATGTGCATATTGAACGTAAAAAACCGGATTTTCATCAGAAGATGTTTTTGCAAGTTCAATATCAAAGTCCAAAGTATTGTCGATATTTCTCATACACATCCAAAAACGTGTCGCATCAACTCCGACTTCTTCGATTAATTCATCAAGCGTAACCATGTTTTTGCGCTTGCCCATGCGGACTTCTTCGCCGTTGATTACAAGATTTACAAGCTGCCCCAAAAGTACTTCAAGACTTTCTGGGTTATAGCCCAAAGCTTCTATTGAAGCCTTAACCCTTGCCACATATCCATGGTGGTCTGCACCCCATATATTAATCATTCTGTCAAATCCGCGCTCAAGTTTATCAAGGTGATAGGCAATATCTGCGGTCAGATAAGTATTTGAGCCGTCCGCCTTTTTTATAACCCTGTCTTGGTCGTCGCCGTAATCAGAAGATTTAAACCAAAGTGCGCCGTCTTTTTCATATAATTTACCCATTTTATTAAGTTTTTCAACCGTCTCATCGACTTTTCCCGAATTGTGTAAGTCAAGTTCCGAGTAAAAAATATCAAAATCAACTCTGAATTCTTTTAATAATTTTTTTTGCAATGCTAACATTTCTTTTTTAGCATAATCTGATAAAAGTGAAGGGTGAAGGGTGAAGGGTGAAGAGACATAGTTCTCCCTCTCCCCTTGCGACTCTGCCGAACAAAACGATTGAGTATCGTTTTGTGAGAGGTAAGGGCTGGGGTGAGGGGTGTTTTCGGTTAAATATTTTTTAGCAATCGGAATTAAATAATCGCCGGTATAATAATTTTTTCTTTCGGTTTCGTCTTGCGGAAAATCTATTTTTTCTCCCAGTTCCTGTTTAATTCTTATTTCAAGAGATTTTCCCAGTTTTTCAATTTGAGAGCCTGCATCGTTAATGTAAAATTCCTGCGTAACATCATGCCCATAAAATTTAAGCAAATTAGCCAAAGCACTTCCCATAGCTGCCCAACGCCCGTGTCCTATGTGAAAAGGACCTGTAGGATTAGCCGAAACGTACTCAAGCAAGATTTTTTCTTTATTTATTTTTTTTGGCTTGCCGTAATTTTCTTTCTGCTTAAAAAGTTCTTCAATTGTTTTTTTTAAAAGCTCCTCTCCTGCCTTAAAATTGATAAATCCGCCCACAACTGTTACTGTGCCATTTTGGGGTTTTAAAGCAGAAACGATTTCCTGCGCGATTTGCGCAGGCAACAGCCTGGCAAATCGCGCCAGTGCTGAAACATTTATCGCAAAATCTCCGAACTCGGAATTTTTGGGCTTTTCGACAGAAAGCGTGCCTTTTTCATAGCTTTTCATCTCGCCCAGTTTATTTTCTTTTACCGCTTTTTCAACGGCATTTTCAACTTCTTCAAGAAAAAAATCTTTAAGCATTAACTATTCACCTTTTCACCTGTTCACCTTTTCAACTAATAATTATATCCCAAAAAAAATGTTTAATATATAATCAATTTATAAGGTGGAAATATGCTTAACGTAGAGAACATAACAGAGCGCATTCGCGAAATCATAGATGACGAAAACCTCGAGCAACTCAGAGAGGAGCTGGAAGGCTATCACTCTGCTGATTTGGCGGACTTTTTCCCTGAACTGAAGCCTGAGGAAAGGCTTTTGTGCTTCAAAACGTTAGATGAAGAAAAAGCTGCCGATTTGTTGGAATACTTATCACCGCAACTTCAAGTTGAAATTTTAGGTGACATTGATGAAGAACTTGCTTCAAGGGTAATTTCAAAGATGCCTCACGACTCTGCGGCAGACGTCTTGGGAGATATGGAAGAAGATGAGAGCGAAACTTACCTTGACAAATTACCTCGCAAGTTTTCATCTGAGGTAAGAGAACTTTTAACCTATAACGAAGACACCGCCGGCGGTATCATGACTCCTGTTGTTATGACGGTAAATGTCGATATGACGGTTCAAGATGTGCTTTCTCACATCAGAGAAAAAGCGCAGGAAGACAATATTGAACTTTATTATATTTATGTCGTTGACAAACAAAATCACCTTCTAGGGGTAATTTCGCTTCGCAAACTTTTGACCTCTCCTATCGGTCAAAAAGTCGAAGAAATAATGATTACAGACATCGTTAAACTTCATGTTGACGATTATCAAGACTACATTGCCGATATTTTCATGAAATATCAGTACAATGCGCTTCCTGTCGTAGATTTATATAACCGCCTTAAAGGGATGATTACCTGGGACGATGCCCAAGACATTGTTGAAGAAGAAACCACAGAAGAAATCTATACATCTTCAGGTATTTCTACCGATGTTGTTGACGAGGATGAAATCTTATCAGGAAATCTTCTAAAAGCAATCAGGGCGAGAACTCCGTGGCTTTTTATAACTCTTATCGGAGAATTTATAGCAGTACAGGTCGGAAACCATTATGAATCGACTTTACATGCCGTTCCGATAATCGCAATATTTATGCCACTTTTAGCAGGATTGGGCGGAAATATCGGAACACAAAGCATTACGCTTATGGTGCGCGGACTTTCAACCGGACAGGTTACTTTAAGTTCAGCTTTTAAGCATATTTTCAGAGAAACGTTTATAGGATTTTTAATAGGCTCAGTCTTTGGGCTGCTTGTAATGCTTGTCACATGGGGATGGAGAGACAATATCTACTTAGGGTTGGTCGTCGGGCTTGCAATGCTTATCAATATGACAATGGCAACAGTTATAGGAACTTTCACTCCTTTTGCACTCAAAAACATGAAAATCGACCCTGCAGTAGCATCAGGACCAATGATTGCAACTGCAATAGACGTGGTAGGACTTATTGTCTATTTTACCCTCGTTTCAATTTATTTGGCAAAAATAGTTTAAACCTTTTGCATAATCATAACGTATTCATGTTTAAAAATGTAAAAACCGCCAGCTAAAGCCCTGTATCGCCAAAGGTTTGCCGTTTTGCCTTTTGCTTTTTCATTGCCCTGAATGTCTTTTACAATAATCGATTTTGTTATAAATCCTAAATTATTCATTCTTCTCATACACTCAAATCCCAAAGGCTGAATTTGTGAATTTTTATAACTGTCCCCTATTATCAATACCGCAAAACGTCCTTTTTCAAGCAAATCATAGCCGTTTTTTGCAACTTTTTCAAAAAGATTATAAAATTCTTCGGTGCTTGAACAATTTGATAAATCTTCTTTTTTATCGGAAAACTTTATTATATCGTCATAAGGCGGGTGAAGTACAAGAAACTGCGCCTGTTTTTTGCCCATAATATCAAGTCTTGCCTGAATTTTTTCTTTAGCTTCTTTTGAAGTTGAATCGGCACAAATTATGTTCACATCAGTTACAAGCTGCTTTTCGCTGAATTTTTCTGACACTTTTTGCGCCAATTCTTCTTTTAATTCAACGCCGATGCAGCGTCTTTTCATATTAACGGCTTCAATACCCGAGGTGCCGGAACCCAAAAACAAATCCAGTATGACATCGCCTTTTTTAGTAAATCTTTCATAAAGCTGTTGAGCGATTTGAGGAATATAATTTCCGTGATATTCGTTAGAATGTCCTCCTTCTTTCAATCTTGAAGGAAACTCCCAAAGAGTATCAGTTTTTATATGCGAATAATCACGCCACTTTTTAAGATTAATGTCGCTGTAAGCAGTCGTTTTTATCGCATTTTTGTCAACGACTTTTAAGTCGGGGATTAAATGCTTTTCGACTTTTTTGGGTGCTAAATTACTTTTTGTGCTATATCTTGCCATAATAGAAGTATAAAAAAATATGTTAAGATTGTAATCATTAATTTAATTGATATTTGAAGAAAATTAGCTGTTAATGTACAATTTTTGTATGAGGGGGTAAATGAAAAAGATAAAATGAAACGAATTAAACAGTTATCTAAACATCTTATAAACCAAATCGCAGCAGGCGAAGTAATTGAACGCCCTTGTTCTGTTGTTAAAGAACTTGTGGAAAATTCAATCGATGCGAGTGCGACAAAAATTTCTGTTGAAGTCTCAAACGAATGCAGGGATTTAAGAATTGCCGACAACGGCTCGGGAATTCACCCCGATGATATCCTGCTTGCGTTTTCAAAACATGCCACAAGCAAAATCGAAACCGACGAAGATTTGTTTGCTATTTCAACGCTCGGGTTCAGAGGCGAAGCCCTTTCGAGTATAATTTCGATTGCAAAATTAACCTGCACGACAAGAACAAAAGATTTTGAAGTCGGAACAAAAGTCGAATGCGAAAATTCGCAGGTAAAAAAGGTTCAAACAGGCTGTGCTGTTGGCACGATTATGGAAGTCAAAAACCTTTTCTACAATCTTCCTGCGCGCTTAAAATTTTTAAAAAATCCCAAAACGGAATTTTCTTATATTCAAGAATTAATTCAAGCACTTGCCATTATTAACCCCCAAATTTCGTTCGAGCTTAAAAACAACGGAAAAACGATTTTAAAAACATCAGGATTAGGCGATTTAAAAGAAGTAATAAAAGAAGTTTATTCACAAGAAGTTATCGATAACTTAAAAGAGGTTATAAAAACAGACAACCTTTCAGGGCTTAAAATGTTAGGGTTTGTGAGTACTCCTGATTTTACCCGTTCAAGCAAAAAAAATTACCACACTTATATAAATTCAAGAATGATAAAATGTCCGGTTTTCTTAAAATCAATCGATATGGCTTACAAAAATTTAATCGGAATAGGAAAATATCCTTTTGTGGTGCTTAATTTAGAAGTTAACCCTTCTGAGATTGATGTTAATGTACACCCCACAAAAAAAGAAGTCCGATACAAAAATGCAAACCAAGTTTTTGCATTTATTCAATCTTCAATAAACATGGCACTTTCATCAGGGGGAGATTTCGGACAAAGAAATGAAATAAAGGCGGCTTCACCTGAAAATGTTGCCTTCGCCTTCCCTAAAAAAGAAGAAAGCGACGATGTTTATGCGAAAGAAGAGGACTTTGAACAAGCAAGTTTGCCTGTTTACCCCTCACCCAATTTGCAAACATTCGAGGATAACTCCTCTCACGTTGCAAATTTCCCCTCTCCCGCAAGGGGCGAAGAGGATAACTTTTCACCCTTCACTCTTTACTCCTCGCCTTGTAGCTCACTGCTCACTGCTCACTGTTCACCCACAATCATCGGTCAGTACAAAAACACCTACATTCTAATCGAAAAAGAAGAAGGGCTTGAAATTGTTGATCAACACATCGCAGAGGAAAGATTTATTTACGAAAAATTAAAAAAACAGAAACAGGCGGCTTCACAACTTTTATTTATTTCAGATGTGTTGGAAGTTTCTGCAAGCGAAGCCCAATTAATCAAAGAAAATAAAGAAAAATTTGAAAAATTTGGATACGGAATCGAATTTTTAAAAGATAATCAACTTACATTTAAAAAAGTTCCCCAACTTCTTGCAAAAGCTAATCCAAAAGACCTTTTGGCAGATATTCTGGAAAACCTGCAAGGAGATTTGGACGGATTGGAAGAAAAAATCCTTATTTCCATGTCCTGCAAAGCCTCTATAAAAGCAGGGCAAAAACTTAATATGTGGCAAATGCAGGAAATAATACAAAATTGGCAAACTTGCGAAAAACCTTACACCTGCCCGCACGGTCGCCCTATTTCAAAAACAATTCCTCACAAACAGATAGCTGCATTTTTTGAACGTGCAGAATAAGTTTGACTTGCAGAAAAATTAAAATTTTTCCGCGTCCCCTTTATAAATTCTGATATTTTTTATTTAATTTTTGTTCGATTTTTTTGGCGGTTTTTGTCTTTGCAAGTCCTGCCTGAGAACTTTCTTTAAGCATAGGCGACATCAACTGTCCTGTCTGAAGCAGGGCATCAACGACTTCGTCGGCGGGGATTTTGCTCTCAACCCCTGCAAGCGCAAGTTCTGCTGCCACAACAGAATGTATTGCAAGAAAAATGTTTCTTTTCACGCAAGGAATCTCAACAAGCCCCGCTACAGGATCACAA
>Ga0116171_10006310_pt1 | contig 10261 bp, 7 predicted proteins | sample AD_JPNHW2_MetaG_FD_89798 | JGI IMG/M metagenome (GOLD analysis project Ga0116171, IMG submission 89798) | Active sludge microbial communities of municipal wastewater-treating anaerobic digesters from Japan - AD_JPNHW2_MetaG | ecosystem: Engineered > Bioreactor > Anaerobic > Digestate | place...
AAAAACAAAGGCAGATTGCCACGCCCCCTTCTTGGGCTTTCTGCTTATCGGGAAATTCCGGCAGCGGGGGCTCGCAATGACCGGATTTTCCTGGGCGGCCGGACACTACAGCCCCCTGCGGGTGTTCGAACCGGCTAAAAAGGAAATTAAAACAAAAAAGCGGGCGACCGGATTCGAACCGGCGAATGTTAGCTTGGAAGGCTAATGCCTTACCACTTGGCGACGCCCGCGTGCAATCTATTTTATGCAATTCAAAGGCCGGCGTCAATGCCGGCGCTCTTAACGCTTCAACTGCTCCAGCAAAAGCTCACGCGTGCGTTTGGGGTCGGCTTTCCCGCCAGTGCGGCGCATTACCTGACCCACAAACCACCCCAGCAAGCTTTCCTTCCCGGCTCTAAAGCTCTCCACCTCAGCCGCGGACTCCGCCAATACCGCCGCGATTTGCGAGCTTAGGGCGCCCTCATCCGCGATCAGGCCCAGGCCTTCGCGTTCCACAATCCCGGCGGGCTTGCCGCCGCCGGCTTCCACCTTCGCCAGCAGGCTCTTTCCGGTAGCCGTCGAAATCTTGCCGCCCTCCACCAGCTGGATAATCTCAGCCAGGTCCGCCGGGCGCAGGCGTAGCTCGGCGGCGCTCTTGCCCGTCTCGTTCATCAGGCGGCTGAGGTCGTTCATCATCCAGTTGGAGACCACTTTTGCTGCCCCGCCGCATAAGCTCACGCTTTCTTCGTAGTAATCTGAGAGAGCGCGCTCGCTGGTGAGAATATCCGCGTCGTAAGCGGAAAGCTGATAATCCCGGATAAAACGCGCCCGGCGGGCAAGCGGCAGCTCCGGCAGGCTGCTCTGCGCCTGCGCGATTTCCTCAGCGGAGAGCACCACCGGCAGCAGGTCCGGCTCGCGGAAGTAGCGGTAGTCGGCTTCGCTTTCCTTGGAGCGCATCTTGCGCAGTGTGCCTGTATCGGCGTCCCAGTCCAGGGTGTAGGATTGGATGCGCTGGCCGGCTTCCACGGCTTCAATCTGGCGTTTGGCTTCCTCGCTAATCGCCTGACGGACCGCGTCAATGGAGTTGACGTTCTTGATTTCTGTTTTGGTGTTCAGCACGGCGCTGCCGGCTTCCCGGATGGAAACGTTCGCGTCGCAGCGCAAATGCCCGCGCTCCATATCCGCCTCGGACACGCCAATCCAGCGCAATAGCTGGCGCAGTTGGGTCAGGTATTGGGCGGCTTCCTCCCCGGAACGCAAATCGGGTTCGGTGACCATCTCCACCAGCGGCACGCCGCAGCGGTTAAAGTCCACCAGGCGTTCGCCAAGCTCAATTTTGGTCTTGCCGGCGTCCTCTTCCAGGTGCAGCTTGTGGATGCGCACGCGCCGAATGGTACCATCCGGCATTTCCAGGTCCATATAGCCGCCCTTGCCAATCGGTTCGTCGAACTGGGTAATCTGGTAGCCTTTGGGCAGGTCCGGGTAGAAATAGTTCTTGCGGTCAAAGTAAGAGACCGGGTTGATTTCCGCGTGCATGGCAGCGGCGAGCAGCGCGCCTTTGCGCACGGCTTCAGCGTTCAGCACAGGCAGCACGCCGGGCAGACCGCTGCAAACCGGGCAAATGTTGGTGTTTGGCTCCGCGCCCCATGAATCCGCTTTGCAGGCGCAGAAAATCTTGCTGGCGGTGTTCAGCTGGATATGCGTTTCCAAACCGATGACAATCTCGTAAGTTTTCATGCGCTCACCTCACTGCCGCGCAAAGCTTGCGGGATAACGCCGCGCCACTTCGCGTTTTGGGTGGCCTGCTCGTAGGCGTAAGCCGCCCTCAGGATTAAGTCCTCGCGGAAGTCCATGCCAAAGAACTGCACGCCGATAGGCAGCCCGAGCGGGTCCAGCCCGGCTGGGATGCTGACGGCGGGGATACCGGCGTGATTGCCTGCCACGGTCATCTGGTCGGAGTACTGCATCAACACCGAGTCACCCAGCACTTCGCTGCGGCGGAACGCGGTAGTGGGGGTGGTCGGCGTGAGCAGCGCGTCCAGGCGGTAGGCTCCGCGCGGGTCAAAGGCCTGTTCAAAGTCAGAACGAATCATGGAGCGCACGCGCAGGGCTTTCTGATAGTACTGGGCGCTGTGCTGGGCGGCGCTCACGTACATGCCCATCAGAATGCGCAGTTTGGGCTGCAAGCCAAAGCCCTCGGCGCGCGTGGCGCGGTAGAGCTCGCTCAGCCCGCGCACGGGAGCGCTTGTGCGGTAGCCGTACTTGACGCCATCGAAGCGGTGCAGGTTGGAAGCGGCTTCCACGCGGGAGATGACGAAATAGGCCGGGATGCCGTGGCGGGCATTTGGCATCGGCACGTCCTCCACAATTTCAGCGCCAAGCCTGGCAAGCGCTTCCGCAACGTCTCGCACGGCGCTGTTCATTTCCGGTTGGATGGCCTGCACGCTCATTTCGCCGGTGAGCGTGTCCGGGTAGCTGATATGGTCGTAATCGCGCGAGAGCCCGATGCGCAGCCCGCGCACGCCTTCCTGCAGCGCCGCCAGATAATCTGGTACCGGCGCGAGCGCGCTGGTGCTGTCCTTTGGGTCCGTGCCTGCCAAAACCTGCAGCATCAGAGCCGCGTCCGGGACGTCGCGGGCCAGCGGGCCAGGGCAGTCCAGCGATGAGCCGAAGGCTATCAGACCGTAGCGGGAGGTGCGCCCGTAGGTGGGCTTGAGCCCGACCACGCCGCAAAAGGCAGCGGGTTGGCGGATGGAGCCGCCGGTATCCGTGCCAAGCGAGAGCGGTACCTCGCGCGCGGCGACCGACGCCGCCGAGCCGCCGGACGAACCGCCTGTAACGCGCTGTGTATTCCAGGGGTTGTTGGGGTGCGGCTGGAACGCGCTGGACTCGCTCGACGAGCCGTAGGTGAACTCGTCCAGGTTGGTCTTGCCGATAATCAGCGCGCCGGCTTTCTGCAGGCGTTCCACGGTTGTGGCGGTGTAGGGCGGACGGAAGTTGTACAGGATGCGTGAGGCAGCCGTGGTGGTGGTGCCCTGCACGCAGAAGATATCTTTAATGGAAACGGGCACGCCGGCCAGCGGGCCGGGGTCCTCGCCGCGCTGCACGCGCGCCTGCACCTGTTCGGCCTGCTTTTGGGCAAGCTGCGCGGAAACTTCGAGAAAGGCGTGTACCTTGCTTTCTTCAGATGGGTCCAGGCTTAGGTCTTGCAGGCTGCCGGGGACGCCGTCCACAGCCTGGATTTGCCGCAGGTGGTCTTCCAGCACTTCCAGCGCGGAGAGTTCCCCCGCGCGCACTTTTTGGGCAATCTGACGGGCGCTGAGCTGGATGCTGTTCATGATTCCCCCTCTCCGCGCGAAAAATCCGGGACGCGGAAATAAGCGCCGTCACTATCCGGCGCCTGAGCCAGGATTTCCGCCGGATTAGGAAAGGGGAGCCACATATCCGGGCGCGGGGCGCTGCCCTGGCAGTCCAGGCCGTGCAAGCTGGGCTGCACGCCTTCCGCCAGTTGGATTTCACTCAGTTCTTTCACCGCTGCCAATTGGTGGTTCAGCTCCGTGCGAAGGTATTCGCTTTCTTCGGGGGTCAGCTCCAGGGCGGCCAGAGTGACCAATTTGGCAAACATTTCCGGCGTGATGCTGTCAGGCGTCATAATTACTTCCTTTTTTCATTGCGTTACGCGTTATTATAGCAAGTTTCCAGGCGCGGCGGGCAGAGGCTGAGGGAACCGGGAACCTGAAAGCCTGGGATGCTATAATCTGAGGGTATGGAGAACAATTCCCCGACGAAACGAATAGAGCGCTGCGGCTTGCGCGCCTGGGGAATGGAAAACTGGCTGTTTGCCGCCGGTCTGGCGCTCTACCTGCTGACGCGCTTCATCCAGCTGGATAAATTCCCGATTTTCTTCTTCACCGACGAAGCCGTACAGACGATGTCCGCGGTAGACCTTATCAGGCGCGGGTTCAGGGACAGCGCCGGACGCCTGTTCCCAGTGTACTTTGAGAACGGCGGGCAATACAACCTCAGCCTGTCTGTGTACTTGCAGCTGCTGCCGGCGCTGCTCCCGCGCTCCGTATGGCTCACGCGCGGGGTTTGCGCGCTGCTTACACTCGCTTTCCCGCTCAGCGTGGGGCTTGCCTTACGGGATTATTTCAGAGCGCGGGTCTGGTGGCTGGCGCCGGTGTTTATCGCCGCTGTGCCGGCCTGGTTCCTGCATTCGCGCACGGCCTTTGAAACCAGCCTGGGCGTATCCATGTTCAGCCTGTTTCTTTTCTTCTACCTCGGCTACAGGCTGAGGAACCGCAAGCTGCTGCCGCTCGCGCTCATTTTCGGGGCGCTGGCATTTTATTCCTACAGCCCGCTGCAGCTGGTAGTAGTGCTCAGCGGCGCCGCGCTGCTCATCGCGGATTGGCGCTACCACTTTCAGGACAAGCGCGTCCTGCTCCGCGGGCTGCTTACCCTCCTGGTCGCGGCGCTGCCCTACGCGCTCTTCCGGATCAATCATCCCGACGCGCTGGCACAGCACCTGACGCAGCTGCAGTCTTACTGGGTGTCGGGCGCTTCCCTGGGCGCAAAAGCAGGCGCGTACCTGCGCAACTACCTGCGTGGGCTGGATCCGCGCTACTGGTTTTTCCCGAACGGGGCGGACCTTATCCGGCACCAGATGAAGGGCATGGGTCATTTTCCCCTGCTTAGCCTGCCGCTGGTGTTCTTGGGAATTGTGCAGGCCGTCCGTGGGGTGCGCCAGCCTGAAAAGCGCGCGATTTTGATTGCGCTTTTGGCAGCGCCCGGCGGCGCCGCGCTGGTTGGGCCGGCCATTACACGCTTGCTGGTGATGGTAGTGCCGCTCAGCTACCTGGCGCTGCTTGGTACAGATTTTGTGCTTGACTGGCTGCGGCCCGGGGAGATTATTCGCAAGCTTTGGCTGCCTGTGGTCTGTGGGTTGTGCGCGGCCTCCAGCCTGTTCATCACCTGGGATGCGCTGCGCAATGGGCCTACCTGGTTCGAGAATTACGGCATGTATGGTCTGCAGTGGGGCGGGCAGACGCTTTTCGACGAGGTTGGCAGCTTTATGCGCGCGAACCCGGACAAGGAGATTATCCTCAGCCCGAACTGGGCGAACGGAACCGACGTCGTCGCGCGCTTCTTTTTGGGGGACCCGCTGCCTATCATCGTGGGGGACATCGCGCCTTACACCCTCTACCAGCTGCCCCTGGACAAAAACAAAGTCTTCGTAATGCCAAGGGAAGAGTTTGAGGGGCTGCCCAAGACCGGTAAATTTACCGATATCGAGGTCCTTAAGGTGCTGCCCTACCCCAATGGGAAACCAGGCTTTTACTTCGTCTCCCTGCGCTATGCGGAGGGCATTGAGGAAATCTTCGCGGAAGAACAAGCGGAGCGGCGCCGACCCAAAAGCGCAGTCGTGGAGCTCCTGGGGCAGCAGGTGTCGGTGCAGTACCCGTTGTTGGACATCAACGATATCTACCAGGCCTTTGATGGGGACGACGCCACCCTCATCCGCAGTTTCGAAGCCAATCCGCTGGTCATTGTACTGGAGTTCCCAGAGCCTGTCAGCCTCAGCCGGGTTTCGGCGCTGGTGGGGAACGCTGCCAGCCGGCTGGAGCTTGAGCTGAGCCCCGCGGACGGCAGCGGGACACTGCGCTACAGCGCGGAGACTGCCGGCTTCGCGCAGGTCAGCCCGCTCAGCATCGCCTTTGACGCGCCAGTGAGCGTGAAAGCGCTCAGGGTTTCGCTGTTGAGCGTGAACGAAGGCGAACCCGCGCATGTGCATCTGTGGGAACTGGTGCTGGAATGAGCGCGCTTCAGGCCCAGCGCAGTGAAATGAAAACCGGACAGCGCAGAGCGGGCAAGCCTGTTCAGAGGTCCGGCATTTGCGCAATACCTTTTGGTGGAAGATAGACTTGACAGGAAACACAAAGGAGCCCCATGGGAGCTAAACTAACCCCCAAAGTCATCCTGGAAGGCACGCGCCTGACCTTCAAGACGGAAATCGCCTTGCGCTTGAACGAACATCCCCGTTTCGTCGGCCCGCGCAAGTACCGCTACCACTCACCGCTCATCTCCGCGGAATGGTGTGCGTTTACTAATTTTCCCTGGGGTCGCGGCTTGATAAATTATCAACCGGAAGAAGAAGCCCAGGCGCTGGAAACCTACCGCACCTGGGCGCGCCTGTTCGAACTTCAGCGCTACTATTCCTGGGTGGTTGACCGTTTCCACCTCTCCACGCAGGCCTACCAGCTGCAGACCTACGGCAAATGTCCCGACTTTGGCTGGCTGGAAGAGCGCCTGCTGCCGCTCAACTTCCGCTTGATATTCCTCACCCGCAGCCCGGAGTCTTTTGCGCAAGCGCGCGAAGAACGCCTGAAAGTCTCCGGCAATCCGCGCCAGTATGACGACCTGGGAATCTTTCAGCGCGAACAGGAGCTGCTTGAGAGCCTGGTTTTGCGCAGCCGGCTGCCCTGCCTGCGGGTGGATATTACGGATAATGACCTGGAGGCAGCGGTGGAACGCGTAGTGGCTTGGATGGACGCAAGCGGCGGATTGAGCATGCCGGATTGAGGGGCTTATGAGGTTAAACATGAAAGAACATGTCAGGAATTCAGTCAAGGCAGTCATCATCATCGGCGGAAAAATCCTGGTCCTGCAAAAGATGGACGGGCTCAGCCTGTATAGCGTGCTGCCCGGCGGAGGCCAGAAAAAAGGCGAAACGCTGCCCGAAGCGCTGCAGCGCGAGTGCCTGGAGGAGATTAACGCGCAAGTGAACGTAGGGGAGCTGCTTTTCGTGCGGGATTACATCAGCGACAAACACGAATTCGCCGCGAGCTCCGCGCATGTACACCAGGTTGAGTTCCTGTTTGCCTGTGAGCTTCTGGGAGATTACCAACCCGGCAGCGGCAGCGAACCAGACCGCGGACAGCAGCAGGTGCTGTGGGTGCCGCTGGACGCGCTGGCCGAAGCGAACTTTTATCCGCGCGCGCTGCTGCCCTACTTGCGCGACCCCGGCGTGCCAAACCGACCGGTCTATCTGGGGGATGTCAATTCAGCCGCTGCCAAACGGGCTGGATTGCGCACAGCTTCATCAGAGCAAGCCAAAGGTATAATTCAGTTCAGCGGTTTTATGTGCCGCGCCAGTAAGGAGACCACCATGCGCCAGACCCTGCTTACCAATGACCAACTGCTGCACTTGCAGCGCGAAAAAGAGGTGCTGAACGAAGCCCAGAGCCGGCTGTCTGCTTTTGAGCTGCCGCAGGAGGCTCTGGACGCGCTGGAGAAAGCCGCGCGCCAGTTGGACGAGCTGTTCCTGATTGTCGTGGTGGGAGAGTTTAACTCGGGCAAGAGCGCGCTGATTAACGCGCTGCTGGGTGAACGCGTTCTCAAGGAAGGCGTGACGCCTACCACGGCCCGCGTGACGCTGGTGCGTTGGGGCGAGCAGCCCGGCGAGCAAATCGTGGATGAGGGTTTCGCCATTTTCACCTACCCGCTGGAGATGCTGAAGGAACTGAACATTGTCGATTCCCCTGGTACGAATGCCATCATCCGCCGGCACGAAATCCTGACCAATGAGTATGTCCCACGCAGCGACCTGGTGCTGTTTACAACCTCGGCGGACCGGCCGCTGACCGAAAGTGAGCGCCTCTTCCTGGAGAAAATCCTCTCCTGGGGTAAGAAAATTGTGTTGGTGGTGAACAAAGCCGATATTCTCGAGAACCGGGAAGCGGTGGAGGAAGTGCGCACGTTTGTTTCCGGGCATACGGCCGGTATCCTTGGCGCCGAACCGCAGCTTTTCGTCGTCTCCGCTAAGTTAGGCCAAAAGGCGCTGCTGGCTGAGACGCAGGAACAAAAAGCGCTTCTGCGCGCGGAAAGCGGCATGGACGCGCTCGAAACCTACATCACCGAAACGCTGGACGACCGTGCCAGGCTGGGTTTGAAGCTGAAGAACCCGCTGGGGGTAGCCGAAAAGGTACTGCGCCAGGCTCAGGAACTGAACCAGGCGCAAGCCCAAGAGCTGGAGGCGGACAGCCAATTGGCCGCGGACCTGGAAGGCATGCTTGAGACCTACAGCAAGGCGCTGCAGTCCGAAACAGCGCCGCGCCTGGCGGAGGTCGAAAACGTGCTGCAGCGTTTTGAGACGCGCGGGCAGGACTTTTTTGACGACACGCTGCGCCTGACCAATATCGCCAACCTGACCAAAAGCGAGAAAATCAAAACGAAATTCGAGCAGGATGTGTTGGCGGATGTGCCGCAGGAAATTGACGAAAAAGTGCGCGCCATGATTGACTGGCTGGTGGATAAAGACCTGAACGTCTGGTACCAGGTGATGGGCGCCTTGGAACGGCGGCAAGCGGCAGCCCGCGCGAATTTGGACAGCTCGCACCTGAGCGCGCAAGCCGAGCGCCGCAAGGACCTGATGGAGAGCGTCGGGCAGACCATCCGCGGCATTGTGAACAGCTATAACCGCAAAAAAGAAGCGGAGGAGCTGAGCTCGTTCGTGGAAGGCGCGGTGGCGCAGACCGCCTTGTTTGAAGTGGGCGCGGTGGGCTTGGGCGCGCTGGTCGCCACGGCCCTCTTTTCCTCCGCGATGGATGTGACCGGTATTGTCGCAGCGGGCACGCTGGCGATTCTGGGATTGTTCGTAATTCCCTACAAGCGCAAGCAGGTCAAGCAGAAATTCAAAGAAAAGATGGAAGAACTGCGCACGAACCTGATGAGCACCCTCTCCGCGGCATTCAGCCGTGAATCCGGGTTGGCAATTCAGCGGCTGAACGATAAAATATCGCCTTACACCGCGGCAGTGAGAGCTGACCAGCAGAAAATCAGATCCGACGCAGAAAGCCTTTCCGGATTGGATAATCTATTGAAGGAGACGCGGGACGCAATTCAAAAGGTCCTGTAAATACGCCGCAATGAAAACAATTAAAACAACAAAACTCCTGGCACTCAGCCTGCTCATCAGCGCGCTCCTGCTTGGCGCATGCCAGGCGGGCGGTACCGCGGAGCCGGTCAAAACTACCCCGCAAGCCGCGCCATTAGCAATCCCGCTGGACCTGGAGGTAAAGGGGACCGTTTTTGAAGTGATTCAAGGCGGATACAGCTTTGAAGCCCCGGCGGGCAGTGATGTCAGCATTTCTGGCTCGGGCGCGCTCATCAGCGCGCTGGATTCGTCGCTGCTTTTCTCACTCAACGGCATCAACGCAATGTCCACCGAAAAGTCCGACGAGGAAATTCTGGAAACCCTGCTGGAAACCCTTTTCAGCGGCAAGCAAAGCAGCTACAAGCAGTCCGAACTGATGAGCTCTGCGGTGGAGGGTTACGAAGGGGCTGCCTATGATTTTACGGGCAAGTTTCTCGGTTCCCAGGTGGAAGGCCGGGCGCTGGTAATCAAACCGGATGCCAAGCGCTATGTCTCCATGATTGGGATGGCGCTGGTGGAAGAAGACCCGGAGCTATGGAAAACAACTGGCAAAGACGCTTTCAATTTTTTGCTCGGGCGCTACCAGATCCTGCCTGCTGATAGATTAGCTATCGCTGACTTGTGCCCAATCTCGCCGAACGCGGATTATGGCATGTCTCCGGATAATGCGGTGAAGGTAGGCGGCGGATTGCTGAGCGGTCCGCTGCGCGAGCGGGCTTACCTGGACAACCTGCTTGGCTCCACTGGCGAACCGGTGACTTATGTGTGGGCGCGCTCGGTGGAGACGCCCGACAGCATTGTGGACGAATACACCCTGACGGTCGGCAAGGAAACGATCACGCTGTATCTGGACCAGTACGCGTTTGGGGTCATCAACGCCCCGCGCGGGCTGGGCTGCATGGGGGCTTTTCCGATTAGCGAGCCGTAGACAGCGATGCGGGATGGTCGTTGGGAAACCGATGCAGCGTTAGGTGGAGTGCGGCGGCGCAGGAGCGAACCCGATGACGGCTGCACAAACCCGCCGGCCAAAGCTTGTTGGGTTGCGCTGCCGCCCCGCCCGACCTACGGCTACGTTCTGTCGGGTTGCGCTGCCGCTCCACCCGACCTACGGCCACGTTTTGTCGGGCTGCGCTGCCGCTCCACCCGACCTACGACTCTTGTGAGAGAACCAGATCCTTCGCTGGCGCCCAGGATGAGGAGCGGTTTATGCTGGGTGCAAAAGCGCAGGAGCGGAACTCAACGGCGGCTCCACAAATCCGCCGGCCAAAGCATGTCGGGCTGCGTTGCCGCTCCACCCGACCTACGGCCACGTTCTGTCGGGTTGCGCTGCCGCTCCACCCGACCTACGGC
>Ga0116171_10006311_pt1 | contig 10257 bp, 9 predicted proteins | sample AD_JPNHW2_MetaG_FD_89798 | JGI IMG/M metagenome (GOLD analysis project Ga0116171, IMG submission 89798) | Active sludge microbial communities of municipal wastewater-treating anaerobic digesters from Japan - AD_JPNHW2_MetaG | ecosystem: Engineered > Bioreactor > Anaerobic > Digestate | place...
TAGTCTCCCTGAGTAAAATATATTCGACCCATTAACTGATTGTAACGCGGTTGAAGCTGCGGGACAAAAGGAGGGATGCCCGCTGCAATGTTTTTTTCAATTTCCCGGGCGATATCAACAGCGTCCTCAAACCGGCGGAGATCGGAAAGAGCGTTGGCCAGCGCAAAGGAAAAATTGTAATTTCCGGGAAAATTTTCTCTTAATTTTTGTATTATGGGCAGGGCCCGCGCCGGCTGCTTTTCAAAATTCAGATAATTGGCAGAAAGTTCCGACTGGGCCAGTTCTTTGAGCAGATCGCCTTTTTGAGCCGCCAGCTCCAATTCCTGCAACCCTTTTCGCCTGTCTCCGGAAGTAACAGCCATTGATGAGAGAAAACGGGTAACGCGGGGAAGATGATCAATATGATAGCGAAATGAGCCTGTCAGAAAATAAATATCGTAATTTTGCGGGTCATTTTCTTTCGCTTTTTCCAGACATTCCCAGATGGTGGAGGCTTCACGGCCCATGCGGAAATATTGTCTGCGCTGGCTGGCAAATTTAAATCTGACCATTCCGGCCATCGCCATCGCCAGATAAGCCCTGCCGTCTTTGGGATTTTTCCCGATTTGTTTTTTACCCCGGACGACAGTTTCGTCAACATAGCGCTGCAGTAAAACTTCCTTTCTCTCCCGCACATTATCATCAAAGCTCATTTCGTAGGCAAACAGGTTGATTATTGCCAGGAAGGCGTACCCGGCCGGGTTTTCGATGTCCGACTCCACGGCCTTTTGCAGACAAGAATTCGCCCCGGAAAACTCCATGTTAAAAGCTTTTTTAATTCCCTGCCGGAGATAAGACTGAAATTGATGGTTGTTATTTTGAGGGGACGCTGCGGCAGCACCGGAAGGCAAAAATAGAGAAATTGCACAAAGGGCGAAAATAAAAATGTTTACACGGCTTTTTTTCATGTGTTCAGCTCAAATAGAAAAATAAATTTCTCCGAAATCAGCGGGTAGATGAAAATTTAATTCATGAACTGGAGACCATGATCCCCAATGCGGGCAGGAAGTTTCATTGCCGCATTTGTAAAAATTAGCGCGCCAGACCTGACCGCCAACTTTTGTCGGCGTAGTGGCATATCTTGCGAGTATGGCAAAAGGAATGGAAAATCCCAGAAACCAGGTAATGGGATGGGTGATTTCCGGCTCCACTGTCCGGGGCAAGCTGGAATAACGCTTGATCTGCCGATTGTCTTCCGGCGTCAGCGGGATAAATCCTTTGACCTTGCCGTCGATGCGGGTCGGGTCCATAACATATGAGGCCAGCAGTGCTCCGCCGCAATTGAATTCAAAATTGAAATAAGCGTTCGTCGATATTGGTTGTACAAAAAATTCCACACAACTGTCTTTATATATTTCGGACTGGAAATCGGTATGGACGCAGCGCACATGCTTATCTTCCACCCGGAATATCCCATAGATACAGTCCAGGTCATAGAGCAGTTTGCACTCGGTTTTCGGACGATGTTTACCGCTTTCCTGCCGGTAGCAGGCAACTTGCAGGGCCGGTACATCCTTCCATACAATGCCGTCCCATGGACTGTCCATTGCCGGCGGCTGCCCGGTGAATGCAATATTATATTTTTTTATATGCATATGGGTTAGCACTCCTGTTATTAAACGCATAATTCCAATTCCAAATCAAGCGCTACCTTTATTGGCCCTTCGGCAAGCTCAGGGCAGGTTCGAGAAGGGCTTATAATTGATAATCAATCATGGTGAGCTTGTCGAATCACGCTTGTCGCCTCCTCCTAGCCGCCGCGGTAGCATCTATGATTTGAAAATGGAATAAATTAAATCCGTTCAATGCCTGTATTTACCGTGAAATATTTGACATAAAAAAAAATGTTCTTTAGCCGGATGAACCTTTTGGGGAACTATCAAAAAAGACTTGACATGATAAGGTCTTTTGATTATTGGAAAACAAGTTACAGGAAGGTAATGGAAATGGAACCATGAATTGCATTTTTTATGCTGAAAAAGAAATAGTGCTTTGGTGGTGGACTTACATTGACGGGTCCACCGATGCGACTTCCCATAAGTAACTAATAGAAACAAATAAAGAATTACGGGACCGCCGGTAGATCCGCTGCCGCGGTCCTTTTTTTTCCCAAAAAAGGGGCGTGGATTTCCGCAGCCCCTTTTTTATTTATAAAAACTATTAAAAACAGGAGGAATAATTATGATTACGGCACTCGTTCTTTTCAAAGCGGAAAAAGGGAAGATTTCGGGGCTGGCCAATCAACTGGGGGCCATTGAAGAAGTCGTGGAGGTGCTTTCGATTACCGGAGAATACGACCTCATGGCTAAAATACAGGTTCATGATTATGAAAACCTTTCCGACATTGTGACGGAAAAAATGCAGAACACGGAAGGTGTTCTGGAGACAAAGACCATGATGGCCTTCAAGACTTACAAGTTTCATGAACTGGCTGAAGGTGCTCCCAGTGTCATGATCGTCCCGCCTTCCGCGGATGAAACTGGCGCGGTGATCGAAAACGGCAAGAAGACAATCAAGCCTATTCTTTCCAAGCTGACGGAGAATTTTGATCTGGAAAAAAATGAAATCGACAGCGTTATCGACGCCATCAACGTCGGACAGTTATCGGACGTGCAGATTGCAGGATTTCTGGTCGGCATGCTCAGCAAGGGGCCCAGCATTAAAGAAGTAGCTTACATTGCCCAGGCCATGCGCAGGAATTGCATCCCCATCCATACTTCACTTAAATCCGATCTGACGGATACCTGCGGCACCGGCGGGGGACTTACCACTTTTAATGTGAGTACCGCCAATGCCATCCTGACGGCCGCCGCCGGCATCCCGGTGGCCAAGCACGGCAGCCGCTCTATTGCATCGCCCTCGGGGAGTGCGGATGTTCTGGAAGCCCTGGGTGTCAGTATTGATCAAACGCCCGAGCAGGCGGCCCGGTTGATTGAAAACATCGGTATCAGCTTCATCTACGCGCCGAATTTCCATCCCGTTATGCTCAAGGTTTTTGGTCCGGAAAATCAGTTAGGCATCAAGACCATCTTTTTCACGATTATCGGGCCGCTCATCAATCCGCTGGGTGCAAGGAACCATACCATCGGCGTCTATAAGCCGGAGCTGGTCAATATGATGGCCAGCGTGGTGGCGGAGATGGACTTTAACCACGTCATCGTGGCCCACGGCATAGACGGCCTGGACGAGATATCACTGATTGGAAAAACGTTAATTGCGGAGATCAGACAGAAAAAAATTAAATATTATGAAATTGCGCCCGAGGATTTCGGTCTGAAACGCTGCACGCTTACCGATCTCGCCGGAGGTTCGCCGGAATTCAATGCTCAGGTGATCCGCGATATCTTCTCGGGCGCGGACCGTGGACCGCGAAGGGACTTCCTTACCCTGAACAATGCCGCTACCCTTTACGTCAGCGGCAAGGCCCCGAGCATCCGGGAGGGGCTGGAGCTGTCGCGATCTCTGCTTGATTCGGGGGCGGCCCAGCGTAAACTTCAGGAATTGGTGGAAAAATCCAAAGAGGTTTGATAGGTGACGAACATGATAATAAACGATATCTCTTCCGGGCGGAGATTAAAGCAATCCCTGTCCGCATCCATACGCAAAAGGCAGAGCGAAGGATTCTTTCCCGTGATCTCCGAGATCAAAGTACGTTCGGACAAGGAGGGCGATCTCTTGGGCGATCGTGATCCTGTGGTGCTTGCGCAGGAAATGGCAAGGCAATCTATTGCGGGAATCAGCGTTGTCACGGAGCAAGAACACTTCGGAGGCAGTATGAACTTGCTCAAGGCGGTTGCTGCCGCCGTAAACCTCCCCGTTCTGCACAAGGATTTCATCACGACTGAACGCCAGATTGAGGAATCGGCGGCCTGCGGCGCGCAAGCGCTTTTGTTGATTTCTTCCATGCTTGAACTGGGTCAGATGACCCTGCTGATCGAAAGGGCAAAGCGCTGCGGTCTGGAAACCCTTGTGGAAGCGCACAGCCAGAGTGAAATTGAAAAGATACAAAATCTTCCATTCGATCTGATGGGAATCAACAACCGCAACATTACCATCTTTGAAGTGGACGACAACGACGTGAGCAAAACGGAAGAGCTGGCCGGTTACTGCAAAGGCTCACGCATTCTCATCAGTGAAAGTTCCATCCGTTCGGCGGATGATGTCCGGCGCGCCGGTAAAGGCGGCGCCGGAGCCGTCCTGATCGGCACAGCCGTTTTGCAGGCGGAGAATCTGATCGTATTCCTGGATGAGCTGACATCCGTGGGATGGCCGGTATGACAAGAATCAAAATTTGCGGCATCACCACTGAAGAAGACATTCGCCTGTGTGTCGATGCCGGTGTTCATGCGCTTGGGTTTGTTGTTGAATATCCCGTTGACGTACCCTGGAATTTGGACAGGAAAACCGCCGGAATACTGATGCGCAGTGTGCCCCCTTTTGTTTCCCGGGTAATCGTTGTCGGAGATGATCCTGAAACGGTTATCGATTTAACCGAACTCCTGAGTCCCCATGTGGTACAGCTGCATGGGAACGAACCTGTTGCAGTGACGGCAAGTCTTGTTTCCGCTATTCATCGGTTCGGGATACAGACTGTCAAGCCACTGCGTTTTTCGGTTGAAACGGGAAAATGCCGGTCTGTAATCGATGATCCCGTCGAGGCCGCAAAACAAATTGAGGACACCGGTGTGGATGCTCTGGTATTGGATTCGGTGAGTGACAAACGTCCTGCTGGAACAGGGCGGAACATTGATTGGAGCATGGCCCGGACGATCTGCGATGCCGTGCGCCTGCCCGTCATTCTGGCCGGAGGTCTGAATGCGGATAATGTTGGAGAGGCTATCAAAGCCATTAATCCCTACGGAGTCGATGTAATCAGCGGCGTCGAAGATTCTCTCGGGAAAAAAGATCCGGAAAAAATAAAAGCTTTTATTCAAGCAGTTATGAACACGCGTCGTTGAACAAAATAAGATATAATCCCTATTTCTTTTGCTGTGGTTTGGAGGGCAGGTTGATGAGATTTTCTGCGGAAATATTACTTAATGGTGAAAGACCAATCATCCCGTCCGGTTATCGTCGCGGTATTCTATCCCTTATCAAAGAAGCAATTAGTTCCAGGCCGGGCTGCCCGGAAATTTACGAAAAGTATTTTTCTAAGGAATCGAGGAATGTCGAGCTTTTCACATTCTCGGCCAGTTTTAAAGCGGTGGAAAAACAAAATGACAAGAGCATCATCCATCTTGCTGAACCCCGGATTAAACTTCGCTTTTCCACGAGTGATCCCGCTTTTTTGAATTGTGTTCGTGATGGTTTGATGCGGTTACCGAAAGATTATCCTCTGTTTCCGGAGTTAAAAGCGAAAATCGGACCTTTTTACTGTCCGGAATGCACTCTTCTTAGATGCACCGGCTGCAAGGTAAAAGTTACAATCAGTCAGGTCAATCTCGAGCCATAGAAATTAAAAGAATTAAAAGGGGACGGTTCTCTTTTTTGTTAAACTGAATCGTCCCCTCTTTTTATTTTTCGACTGCGATTTTTAATCTCGATCGTGTCCGCGCTTCCATCCCTTGCCTCTATCGGGACCTTGCCCCCTGTATTTGGTTTCTTTCGGGTAGCGATCCCTTGGTAGATCGATCCAGGGGCCGCCCTTTTTCTGAGAATAGTACCACCTGTTATCGGTGTAATAATAATTATAACCACTATGGTAATAGTATGGATTATCCAACTCTACAACCACAGGAAGTGGCGGCGCAATGGCGACGCTGGCGCCGTGAGGCCCCGCCGTCATAACACAAGCTGCACAAAGCATAGATGCAAATATGACTGTAAGAAATAGTTTTTTCATCACATCCTCCATGTTTTTTAGTTTATCGTTACGAACAATTGTAATTCAATATAAAATAAGTAATCTTGTGTGTCAATGAAAGAAGGGATTTTTTAGACGCATCGCTTGATGTCCTTTTTGTATTTTCGAGAGAAATCAACCGCCAAATTAAACAAATTGCTTTTTGGAAGGGAGTAATATAATAAAATCCGAATACGGGGGTGCCGGGAAGGCTGAGATTATACCCTTTGAACCTGATCCGGATAATGCCGGCGCGAGGGATTGGCGGCTGCGAAATTAACTGAAGCCATATCCTTGAGTAACAGTCAGAGGGTGTGGCTTTTTTTTTCGGAAAGCCGAACTCTCCGGCATTTAATGGATTTGAAGGAATTACAAAAAGATATGTCAAAAAAAGTTATTATTATAAGCAACGGATGGCTGGGCGATCCCGCTTTTTTCCGGGAACGGGCGGCGGCGATGGGCAGCTTTCTTACAATCTGCTGCGACGGCGCTATTCGTCATTTGGAACGGTTGAATATTAAACCTGATATGATTATGGGAGATATGGACTCGGCTGATGCCGCCGGACTGAAGAGGTTCTCGGCCGGCGGAGTTAGAATATTAAAATACCGGCCTGATAAAGATGCCACCGATACTCAGCTCGCCCTGGAATGTGCATTGGGAGTTAAGCCGGAAGCAATTGAAATATGGGGTGCGTTGGGCGGCAGGATCGATCATGCCCTGGCCAATCTGTTTTTGCTCAACCTGGGTGAAAAAGCGGGAATCAAAACCAGTCTGGTGGATGAATACTGCGAAATTTTTACCGTCGAAAAAGAAGCATTTTTTGAAGAATCTTCGGGACAGACGGTTTCTCTGTTTGCTTTAGGTTCGCAAACGGAAGGTATAACGCTGCAGGGCTTTCAATATCCTCTGGCTGATGAAACTCTCGAAATGAGCAGTTCCCGCGGCATCAGCAATGTCATTATCGATTCTCCGGCTACAATTCGTGTCAATAACGGCAGCCTTCTGGTTGTCAGGTATTGGCGGAAAGATATTTTCCCGGAGGCCGTATAAAGGATGCAGCCGGTTAAAGTATTGTGCATCGGCGGATCGGATTCCAGTGCCGGGGCCGGCATTCAGGCTGATTTGAAGGCCGTGAGCGCCTGCGGCTGCTACGCGTTGAGTGTTATTACCGCGGTAACGGCGCAAAATACTTTTGGCGTGCAGGGCATATTTGAAATCAGCAGAGAATTTGTCGGCAAACAAATGGAAGTCGTATTGAGCGATATCAGGGTGGATGCCGCAAAGACCGGCATGCTGCTCACGGCGGGGATTGTCGGAGTCGTGGCCGGAATGATCAGGGAATATAATATTGAAAAACTCGTTGTCGATCCGGTAATGCTGGCCAAAGGCGGACGGAATCTAATGCTTACGGCAGCCAGGCAGGCTTTGGTGAAAAAGCTGCTTCCGCTGGCCATGGTTGTCACGCCCAATGTTCCCGAGGCGGAAAAACTGACCGGAATGGAAATCAAGTCTGTGGCCGCGATGAAAAAAGCGGCAAGAGTCATTCATCAGTTCGGGATGCAAAATGTTCTGATTAAAGGCGGCCACCTGCAGCAGAATAAACAAAAAGAAGTTATCGATATTCTTTTTGACGGGAAAAATTACCAGGAATATTCTTCGCCGCGTATTGATTTGCCGGAATCCCACGGTACCGGTTGCACCTATGCTTCAGCGCTGGCGGCAGGCCTTGCTCTGGGGAAAGATGTGGCGGCTGCAGCCGGAGAGGCTAAGGTGATCGTTGCCTCGGCGATAAGAAATTCCGTAATCCTGGGAGCAGGACATGTGTCGGTCAATGCTCTGGCGGATAAGTTGCAAAAATAAACAAAGCATGCAATCAATATAAAAATAAACAAACGCCTTAATGAAGGCGATGTATTTGGAGGAAAAATGACCCAACTGGAAACAGCCCGGGCAGGGCGAATCTCGGAAGAAATGAAGGCCTGTGCCGGGGCGGAAGGTGTAACGCCGGAGTTTATCCGGCAGGGAATAGAAAAGGGAACAATAGTCGTATGCCGGAATATCAATCATTCCGCTATCAAACCTTTGGCTATTGGTGAAGGTTTGCGTACAAAGATAAATGCCAATATTGGGACGTCAAAAGATCATACCGATTTGGATTTGGAATTAACCAAGCTTAAAATTGCCACAGAAGCGGGCGCCGATGCCGTTATGGATCTTTCCACCGGCGGCGATCTGGCGGCAATCAGGAAATCCATTATGGAAGCGGCAAAAGTCGCCATCGGCACGGTGCCGATTTATCAGGCTGCCTGTAAAATTATTGCCCAACAGAAAGCTATTTCGGAGATGACGGCCGACGACATGTTTGACGTGATTGAAGAAAACGGGCGTGACGGCGTTGATTTTATCACCGTGCACTGCGGTGTAACTCGGCAGAGCGTTGCCGCGATTGAGGAACAGGGGCGCGTTCTGGGTATCGTCAGCCGGGGCGGATCAATGACGGCCAACTGGATGGCCTGCAATGATCAGGAGAATCCTTTATATGAGCAGTATGACCGTTTGCTGGAGATTGCGAGACGGTACGATATGGTTTTAAGTCTCGGAGACGGACTGCGGCCGGGGGCGATTAACGACGCCACCGATCGGGGGCAATTGCAGGAACTGATTATTTTAGGAAAACTTGCCCGGCGCGCACGCGAGGCCGGAGTGCAGGTTATGATTGAAGGACCGGGACATGTTCCCATCAGGGACATTGAAGCTAATATCAGGCTGCAGAAGAAAATTTGCGAGGGTGCTCCGTTTTATGTTCTGGGGCCGCTGCCCACGGATATTGCGCCGGGCTATGACCATATTACATCGGCCATCGGCGGGGCCATCGCCGGAGCAGCCGGCGCCGACTTCCTCTGCTATGTCACGCCCGCGGAGCATTTGCGCCTGCCGACATTGGATGATGTCCGGGACGGCGTGATTGCCGCGCGCATCGCTGCTCACATCGCCGACATTGCCAAAGGCATCCCCGGAGCAAAGGAACGGGATCGAAAAATGTCCGAATATCGTAAGAACTTTGATTGGCAGGGGCAGGTGGACTTATCCATTGATCCCCGGAAGGCGGAAGCGCTTTTGGAGAAAAGCAAAAGCGCCGATGACGAAGGCTGTACGATGTGCGGCGAGTTTTGCGCCATCAGATTAGGCAAAAAATAACGTGCCAAGGGATGGGTGATTGCTGAAGCCGGAGATTAAAGATAACAACGACGCCATCCGTCGACAGGCAGTGGAAATTGTCCGCAGGCTCAGGGGGGAGGGCTTTGAAGCTTATTTTGTCGGCGGCTGCGTTCGCGATTTTATCCGCAAAGTTGTTCCCGACGACTATGACATCGTTACATCGGCTCATCCCGAACAGGTGATGGCGATTTTTCCCCGCACAGTCGCCGTGGGCGCGAAATTCGGCATTGTGACTGTTGTCGTCAATGGTCATCCCTATGAAGTGGCGACGTTTCGCAGCGACGACGTCTATGTTGACGGGCGCAGACCTTCCAGTGTTCATTTCTCCGATTCCCGTGAAGATGTGCTCCGGCGGGATTTTACCATCAACGGTCTGCTGATGAATCCGGAAACGGAGGAAATCATCGACTATGTCGGCGGCCGTGAAGATATCGAGAAAAAAGTTATCCGGACAATCGGCGATCCAGGCAAACGCTTTAATGAAGATTATCTGCGGATGCTGCGGGCGGTTCGTTTTGCCGCCAATCTGAATTATGAAATTGATCCACCAACCGGAGAGGCCATTGCGAGGCATGCCTCAAAAATAACTCAAATCAGCGCCGAACGTCTGCAGGAAGAACTCAATAAAATACTTACCCGTCCCGGAAGCCGTCGTGGTCTGGAGCTTCTGGCCCGGACAAAGCTGCTGCCGGAGATTCTGCCGGAAGTGGACCGCCTGCAGGGAGTAAAGCAGCCGCCGCTTTTCCATCCGGAGGGTGATGTCTGGCAGCACACACTGCTGATGCTGGATATGCTGCCGCAGGAAAGGGAACCGGCCGAAAAGCGACGGTTGGCCTGGGGTGTTCTTTTGCATGACGTCGGCAAGGCTGTGACGCGTACGGAGGATGAAAAGGGAATTCACTTTTACGGTCATGTTCAGGCGGGGGAAGAAATTGCCTCCGGGATCATGCAAAGGTTGAAATTTTCACGTCTTGACCGGGAGGTGGTGACAGACCTGATTCGCTGCCATATGGTCTTTATGAATGTGCAAAAGATGCGCAAGGGCAGGTTGAAACGGTTTTTACGCATGCCTCATTTTTCTTTGCACCTGGAGTTGCACCGGATCGACTGCCTGGCGAGCCACAGCATGCTGGACAATTATGAATTTTGTAAAA
>Ga0116171_10006313_pt1 | contig 10256 bp, 5 predicted proteins | sample AD_JPNHW2_MetaG_FD_89798 | JGI IMG/M metagenome (GOLD analysis project Ga0116171, IMG submission 89798) | Active sludge microbial communities of municipal wastewater-treating anaerobic digesters from Japan - AD_JPNHW2_MetaG | ecosystem: Engineered > Bioreactor > Anaerobic > Digestate | place...
CGAAAAAACTGGCGCTCGCCTTTGAGGCGAAGGTGGGCGGCGGGTCGCTGCTCGTCTGCAGCGTCGACCTGCAGACCGATCTGGCAAGCCGGCTCGAAATCCGCCAGCTGAAAAGCTCACTCCTTGCCTATATGGAAAGCGCCGCATTTGCCCCGGCGGTGGAGCTCTCACCCGAAGCCATCAACTCGCTGCTGAAATGATAAGAACCGAAGGACGGACGTTATGAACAAAGTTACAGCCGAACGCGAACCGATCACCATTCCAACCTACGGGCTGGGCGCGCCGGAGAAAAACCCGCTCTTTTTTGAAAAGCGCGTCTATCAAGGCTCGTGCGGCAAGGTCTATCCGGTGCCGTTCATCGACAAGGTGTTCGACACCCCGGAGGACCAGGCTTATGACTCCGTCCGGCTGGAAAACGACTATGTCCGGCTGGTGATGCTGCCGGAAATCGGCGGGCGGATTTTTCTGGGGCAGGACAAGGTCAACCAGGACTACGATTTCTTTTACCGGCAGGATGAGATCAAGCCGGCACTGGTCGGCCTGGCCGGTCCGTGGATTTCCGGCGGCGTGGAGTTCAACTGGCCGCAACATCACCGCCCCGGCACCTATATGCCCGCGGACGTGCACATCGAGGAAAAAGAGGACGGCGAGCGCATCGTCTGGCTCTCCGAGCACGACCCGCTCAACCGCCTGAAAGGCATGCACGGCATCAGCCTGAAGCCGGGCAGCGCGCTCGTGGAGCTCAAGGCGCGCCTCTACAACCGCACGCCGTTCACCCAGACCTTCCTGTGGTGGGCGAACGTCGCCGCGGAAGTGCACGACAACTATCAGAGCTTCTTCCCGCCGGACGTCCACTACGTCGCCGACCACGCCGTGCGCGCCCTGAGCGCCTTTCCGATCGCCTGCAACGATTATTACGGTGTGGATTACGCCAACCGTCCCGGCGCCAACGACCTGAGCCGCTACAAAAATATTCCGGTGCCGACCAGCTATATGATCTGCGACACGCAGTTCGACTTTTTCGGCGGCTACGATTACGACGCCGGCGGCGGATTCATCCACGTGGCCGACCGGTACCTGTCCCCCGGCAAAAAGCAGTGGACGTGGGGCAACCACGACTTCGGCTGGGCCTGGGACCGTGAGCTCACCGACCGCGTCGGGCCCACCGGAAGGCCCGCGCCCTACATTGAGCTGATGGCCGGCGTCTACACCGACAATCAGCCGGACTTCACCTATCTGCTGCCCTACGAAACCAAAACCTTTTCGCAGTTCTGGTGGCCCTACAAAAAAATCGGCCCGGTGCAGAACGCCACGAAGGACGCCGCCGTGCGCATGGTGCGCAACGCGGACGGGACACTCGATCTCGGGGCGGTGGCGTCGCGCAAACTCGCCGGCGCGCGCATCGTATTGCGCGAAGGCGCTGCGGTGCTGCTCGACGAAACCGTCGATCTTTCGCCCGACCAGCCGTGGCACAACCCGGCGTTCCCGTTTGCCGGCGATTTCCAGGCCCTGGAAATTTCTGTGGAAGGGTTTGTCGCCTATCAGCCGGTCGATGTTTCCAAGCTGGAACGGAACCGCGACAAGGCGACCGAGCCGCCGATGCCGGATGCGATCGAGTCGATCGACGAACTCTATCTGACCGCCGAGCATCTGGAGCAGTACCGCCATCCGACCCGCTACCCGGAAATTTACTGGGATGAGATTCTGCGCCGCGATCCGCTGGATGCGCGCACCAACATCGCCTACGGCCGCAAAAAACTGAATCAGGGGCTGCTCAGCGAAGCCGCGGCCTATTTCGAGACGGCCATCCAGCGGCTGACCCTCCGCCACCCGAACCCGTGTACCGGCGAAGCCCACTATTACCTCGGACTCGTCCGCCGTTTCCAAGGCTTTGAAAAAGCGGCCTACGCCGCACTTTACAAGGCAACCTGGAGTTATGAGTGGCGCGCCGCCGCCTATTACGAACTGGCGCTGCTCGACTGCCGCAGGGGAAATTTTTCCCAGGCCGTGGAGCATTGCGAGGCCTCGCTCGACACCAACCGGCAGCACAACAAAGCGCAGGTCCTCAAAGCCATCGCCTTGCGGAAGCTCGGACAGGAGAGTTCCCGCGGGTTGGAAGCCCTGCTCGCAGTCGATCCGCTCGATCACTGGGCGCGCTTTGAGTCCGGCGATATCGACGGTTTCCTGGCCAAGAGCCGTAACGATGCGCAGACCGTGCTCGATATCGCATACGACTATGCCGACGCCGGCTGCACTGCGGAAGCCGTCCGGCTGCTGGAGCTGCACCACGCGAACCGCGTGGCGGCCGTCGCCGTTCCCAACCCGCTGCAAAAATCGCAGATGACCCATTATGCTCTGGCCTGGCTGAAGCAGGATGCGCGCGCATTGGAAAATGCGCGCCGGCTGAGTCCGGATTATTTCTTTCCGTCGCGGCTGCACGACCAGCTCGTGCTCGAGTGGGCGCTGCAGCAGCCGGGCGGCGACTCAAACGCCGCCTATGCGCTGGGCAATTATTACTACGACAAAAAACGGCACGAAGACGCCATTGCAGTCTGGGAAAAAGTTGCACCGTTCGCGACCGTCCGGCGCAATCTCGGGATCGCCTACTGGAATGTCCGCCGCGACGGCGAAGCCGCCCGCCAGGCGTATCTTCAGGCCTTGACGCTCGATCCCGCCGATGCGCGCATTTTTACGGAATATGATCAGCTGCGTGAAAAACTGGGCGACCCGGCCGAAGCGCGGCGGCTCACGCTGCTGGAGCATCCGGAGCTGGTGGCGGAGCGTGACGACTGCTCCGTGGCGCTTGCGTCGCTCTACAATCAGACCGGTGCGCCCGAAAAAGCGCTGGAGCTGCTGCTGAACCGCCGCTTCCACCCGTGGGAAGGCGGCGAGGGCAAGGTGCTCAAGCAGTACACCACCGCCCGCCTGCTGCTGGGGCAGAACGCGCTGGAGGCCGGCGATGCCGCCGCCGCGCTGCAGCATTTTGAACTGGCCATGCAGATGCAGGAAAATCTGGGCGAGGCCTATCACCTGCTGCAGGCCAAAGCCGACGTGAGCTATTGGCAGGGCAAAGCGCTGCGCGCCCTCGGTCAGGAGGCGGACGCGGTGGCGAAATTCGAGTCCAGTGCCAACGAGGCCGGGGACTTTCAGGCGATGGCCGTCACCGAGCATTCCGAACAGTCCTACTATCGCGGCCTGTCGCTGCTGGAGCTGGGGCGCACGGAGGATGCCCGCCAGCTGTTTGAAAGTTTGAAGGCATATGCGGAAAAGGAAATGGAGGCCGAGGCGAAGATTGATTATTTCGCCACCTCGCTCCCGCTGCTGCTGGTCTTTGAGGACGATCTGAATCAGTGCAAGCGGCAGAACGCGGAACGCCTGATGGAGCTCGCCCGGAAAGGGCTGGCGCGCATCCCGGCGTAACCGCCGCCGCTTCTATCCGTGGCACTTCGGTCCGGCCGCGCGTCTCCTTCAGTGGCGCGCGGCATTTTTGCGGTATTGCGCCGGCGTGGTGTTCAGGTGTTTTCGAAAGACGACGCCGAGATATTCCGGGTGGCTGAAGCCCGCCCGCTCGGCGATTTCTGCAATGGAGAGCGCCGTGCCGGTCAGCAGTTTCTGTGCGCAGCGGATCCGCTCCTGCAGGATCCGTTCATGCACGGTTTGCCCGAAGGCCTCTTTGAAGCGCCGCTGGAGAACGCTGCGGGAGAGAAAGGCCTGCTCGGCAACCTCATCGACGCTGAGCGCGCGGGCGGCCTGGCTTTCGATGAATCGTGCGGCGGCAATCAGATTGGGATCGGTGATCGCCAGACTGCTGGAGGATTGCCGCACGGTGATTTCGCCGGGCGGGACATAGAGAACCTGGTCTTTCAGTTTTTCGCCGCGCATCAGGCGGTCGAGCATGGCGGCCGCCTGATAACCGGCGGCGAAGTGGTTGGCGTCGATGCTGGAGAGCGGCGGCCGGCAGAGCTCGCAGAAGAGGACATCATTATCAACCCCCAGCAGGGCCAGCTCGTCGGGGATGCGGAGTCCGGCGCGGCGGGCGGCTTCGATCAGCTGGCAGCCGAGATCATCATTCGCGCAAAAGACCGCGCAGGGCAGGGGCAGCGTTTGGGCCCAGGCGGCGATTTGCCGGCCGGTATGCTCCCAGGAGGGCGATTGCGGAGCGCTGTAAAACGACGGCAGTTCGAGCGAGGTCAGGGTCTGCCCGTGTTCGTGCAGGGTGTTCAGGAAGCCGATTTTCCGGCAGACAGACCAGACTTCCTGCTCCATTCCTAAAAACGCAAAATTCCGGAATCCGCTGTTCAGGAAATATTTGGCGGCCTGCCGTCCGATGCCTTCGTCGGCGACGAGCACTTGCGGAGATTGGTATTCCGCGGCCCGCCCGCCGATCATGTCGATGAAGGGTTTGCCGTATTGGCGGATTTCGTCCACAGCGCTTTCGGCAGTGATGCGCACGATTAAGCCGTCGCCGTTCCAGTCTTTCAGCCACGAGGTTGCATTATCGCCCAGTGCGCGCGGTGCGTAGGAGACCGACCACGTCGTGTGCTCCTGCACATACTGCGCAATGCCTTTGAGGATGTTGCGGCCGGCGGCGTGGGTTGTCTCGGCCAGCACGGCGACTTGCGGAGGATTGGATGATTTCATGGCGCGAGCATACGGCTTCTGGCGGGATTGCGCCAGCCGTTTTGACCCGATTTCTCCAAAGTATGGTTTTAAAACACCTGTTCAGTTTCTCGGCGATGGCTTAATAATGGCCGATAATACCGCTGGGCGATGCTGTTCATTCTTATGGAAGGGCCTGCTGCGTAGAAACGAAGGGGCCGGTGAATATGAAACGGATGCGAAGTTCTCATCAAAGCGCAGTGATTTAGCGACAGGTAATGAACGAGGAGAAAATTCAATGACAGGTAAGGAACGGGTTTACGCGGCACTCAATTTTGAACAGACGGACCGTCCGCCGGTCTCGGCGACGTTTACGCCGGAAATCGAGGCCCGCCTGCGGCAGGCCACCGGAATTCAGGAGTGTGATCTGGGCGCGGCACTGGGCAATGATCTGGTGAAGGGCGTTGCGGGAAACAGCTTTGAGATGAGTTATTACCGGCCGCAAAAGCCGACGTATGTCTGCCCGTGGGGCGTGACGTGGCGCTGGGCCGACAATGCGTTCGGCAGCTTTACGGAGATCCACCGCTCTCCGCTGGCCGACGATGATGAAGAGTCCATGGAGCTGCTGAAGGCCTATCAGATTCCTTCCCCGTATGATGATGCGCAGTATGACCGGCTGCGGCAGCTGATTGCGCGCTATGGACAGGAAAAGTGGATCGTCGGGTCCTGCCAGATCAGTCTGTTCGAAGCGGCCTGGTATCTGCGCGGCATGGAAAATTTCATGGTCGATATGATGATCAATCCGGAGTACGCCCAGTTACTGTTCGATAAGGTGATGGAATTTGTGCGCGTGGCCGGGCGCAAATACATCGACCTCGGCGTGGATATGATCTGGCTGGGCGATGACGTGGCGACGCAGAAGAATATGATGATGTCACTCGACACCTGGCGGACATATCTCAAACCGCGCTATGCCGAGCTGATCCGCGAATATAAGACCGCCAATCCGCAGATTAAGGTGGCCTATCACAGCTGCGGCAACTGCGAGGCCATCATTCCGGAAATGATCGAAATCGGACTTGATGTGCTCAATCCGCTGCAGCCGATGGCCATCAGCCCGTTTGAAATGAAAAAGAAATACGGCAAGAATATTGCGCTGTTCGGCGGACTGTGTGTACAGCAGACGATGCCGAACGGCACCGTCGAGCAGGTTCGGGCGGCCGTGCGGGAGCTGAAGACCGAGTGCGGGCGGGGCGGCGGCTATATTCTTTCGCCGGCGCACCACATCCAGGCGGATACCGATATTAAGAATGTAATGGCCTATTACGAAGAAGCACTGCGTACGAATTAAGTGAGCCAACGAAAGGAATGATGGAAATGAAACCGATACGAATAGGAATGCTGGGGACATGGTTATTGGCTGGACTGATCGGAACGGCGCTGGGTGACGGAGCTGCCGCACCGCTGCCGCGGCTGAGTCCGCGTCCGGTTGCCGTGGCAGGCTGCCGCGAACTGACGGTTGATCTGGGCGGTACATGGAAGTTCAACCCGGCCGCGCCGGCTTCGTTTGCCGGACTGACGGCCAAAGACGCCGCCGAGTGGAAACCCATTCAGGTCCCCTGCGATTGGGCCATGCAGGGATTCACCGAAGCGAGAGGCCGTGGCGTCGCCTATCTGCGGACGTTTACGGTTCCGGCCGAGTGGGCCGGATGCCGGATCAAACTGCGCTGCGACGCGGTCTATAGCGATGCCGTGGTTTACATCAACGGGAAAGAAGCCGGCCGGCACGAAGGCGGCTTTACGCCGTTCGAGCTGGATGTCACGGCGCTGGTTCAGCCCAAGACCGAAAACGTCATCGCGCTGGCCGTGAAGAATGATTCGCTGGCCGATACGCTGGCCTGCGGCACCAAATATGCCTATCACCCGATCGGCGGCATTTCGCGGCGGATCAGTCTGTTTGCGCTGCCCGAAACGAATATCTCTTCGCTTCAGGTGACGACTGCCTTTGATGCGCAATACCGCAACGCAACGCTGACGGCGGCGCTGGAAATCGCACAGGACGGCGGCGGGAGCTTTTCGCCGCTGGAAGCGCGTCTGACGCTGACGGCTCCGGACGGCAAGAACGTCGACCTTGCCCCGGCGAAGGTCGCGATCAGTTCTCCGACGGCGCGGATCGAACTGCCGGTTCAGGCTCCGGCACAATGGAATCCGGAACATCCCAACCTCTATACCTTGACGATCGGACTGTATTCCAACGGACAGCTGCTGGAGTCGCTGGTGCAGAAGGTCGGCTTCCGCCAGATTGAAGTGCGCGGCACGCAGCTGTTTGTGAACGGCCAGCCGATCAAAGTCCGCGGCATTAATCACCACGAAATACATCCGCTGACCGGACGCTCCGTGGCGGATTCGATTGACCGGGGCGATGTGGAGCTCTTCCGCAACGGCAACGTCAACCTGCTGCGCACCTGCCATTATCCGCCGAACGAAGCGTTGCTGGCGGCGGCCGATGAGCTGGGGATGTTCATTGAATGCGAAGCACCGTTCTGCTGGGCCAACCCGGACAAGATTTCAAACCGGGTCGAAGTTGCGACGGCGCTGATCAGCCAGCAGACGGCGGAAATGGCGGTCGCTTATCGCAATCACCCTTCGATTGTTTTCTGGTCGCTGGCGAATGAAAGCGAATGGATGCCGGCCTTCGAGGCGTCCTCGCGGCTGCTGCGGAGCATCGATCCAACACGCCCGCAGACGTTCAATTGGATCAAACCGAAAAAAGGGGATGAAGGCTTCGCGGACATTCTGGCCTATCACTATCCGGCCTACACCGTTAAAGAAAAAGCGGCCAGCTACACAAACCGGCCGATCTACATCGGCGAAGACGCGCATCTGAATGCCTATAACCGGCTCGAGCTGGCTACCGATCAAGGCCTGCGCGATGTCTGGGGCCGCTACCTGCGCAAACTGTGGGATCTGCAGTACAGCCTGCCGGGAGTGATCGGACAGTCGATCTGGGCCGGTATCGATGACGTCTTCTACCTGCCGAACGGGGATATCGCCGGATACGGTTCCTGGGGACCGCTCGACGGCTGGCGCCGTCAGAAGCCGGAATACTGGAATATGAAGAAAGCCTATTCTCCGGTGCGGATCACCAACGTGGTCTGGAACGGACGGAGCGTTGAGCTCGCGGTCGAAAACCGGAATGTCTTCATGAACCTGAGCGAGATGAAAATCAACTGGACTCTGGGCAAGGCCTCCGGCCAGGTGAGCGCCAATGTTCCGGCGCGGACGAACGGTTTGCTGGCCATCACGCTGCCGGCAGTTCCGCAGCCCGGCCAGGCGCTGAATCTGACCTTTACCGATCCGCGCGGTTTTGTGGCGGACGAATTCTGTCTGATGATGAAGCCTGCTGAGCCGGCGCCGTTTGGCGACGCCAACGGTGCGGTGGCGAATTATAAAACAGATGCCGCAACCGGTCTGCTGAGCGAACTCAACGGGCTGAAACTGGCCGGGCCGGAGCTGATGATTCTGGCGCTGAATAAGGAAGGTACGAAAGAACGCAACGGGCCGGAAAAAATCTGGACTCCCTTTACCAGCCCGTGCAGCGGCTGGTCGGTAACCGGTGCCGTTTCGCCGCAGGCGGTCAGCGGAAGCTATGAACAGGCAGCCGGCAGCTACCGCTACACGGCGAAGCCCGGCGGCGTGCTCGAAATCGCCTATGACTTCACCGTGAAGAAAGCGATTAATCCCCGGCAGGTCGGCCTGGTCTTTACGCTGCCGCTGTCGTGTGAAGTCCTGAGCTGGGAGCGCACCGGCTACTGGGATGTCTATCCGGAAGATCACATCGCCCGGCTGAAAGGCAGCGTCAAAGCTTCGGAAGGGTTTGAGGCGACGGCTTTCGGCCCGCGCACCCAGCCGTCGCATCCCTGGCGTCTGGACAAGATGATGTACGGCAATAACGACTTCTGCTCGACCAAGCACAACGTCCTGCGGGCCAGTGTACTGGATGCCAACGGACACGGCCTGGTCATCGACGGCGGCGGTCAGCAGCACGTCCGCTGCTGGCGCACGGCCGACGCAGTCTATGTGCTGGTGGCCGATTATTCGAACGCCGGCGCCGAAGGCTTTATCCAGAACCTGTCGAAAGACGACCAACGGAATCTTCCGGCCGGGTCCTCTGTGAAGGGCGTTGTTCGCATCAAAGTACAGTAACTCAACTGCCGCGCAGCCGCGCGGCGGTCTTCTAAACGCAAAAAACCGCGCATCCGTGCGCGGTTTTTTGTTTGGAGCTGCCGGCCGGAAAAGCGGCAGCCGCGGACGAAGAAAAGAACGGCGGCAGAATTTTAGAATACGCTCTGCCGTCGAAAGTCTCAGACCTGCAGTCTGCATTCCCGGCAAAGACATTCCGGGAAATTTCCCAGAGCGTCGGGCTGTTCCGGAATAAAAAACCTCCGCAACCGGAAAACCGGTTGCGGAGGTCGAGCTCTTTCGTTGTCGAAAGAATCAGAGAAGACGGCAACAAACCCCTAAGTGTCTTCCTCTCCGAAACTCTGAGGGCGGACTATACATTGCCAGTAAGCCTACAAAAGATTTTTCTTGTCGGGTTGTTCCCTACAAAACGGGCCGTTTTTGAGAACTTGACGCGGATCAATGCCGCCGTTTTAAGGTGTGGTAGAATCTGTCTCAGTAAATGGAGAAACGGCATGAAGCGCAAAATTATTGAGATCGATGAGGAGAAGTGCAACGGATGCGGAGCCTGTGTTACCGGCTGCGCCGAAGGAGCACTTGCTGTTGTGAACGGCAAAGCAAAACTGGTGAACGATGTTTTCTGTGACGGGCTTGGCGCCTGTATCGGGGAATGCCCGACGGGAGCGCTGAAGATTATTGAGCGGGATGCGCCGGAATTTGATGAATCTGCTGTGCAGAAACGTATGCAGAAAAAGACCCCGTCTCCCGGCGGATGCCCCGGAATGAAGCTCCGTTTTGCGGAGCCGGCAAAAGTTGCCAAGTCGAAGATCGAAGGGCAGGGCGTTTCCGGGCAGGTTATCCCGTCGGAACTTAACCAGTGGCCGACGCAGCTGCATCTGGTTCCGGTCGAAGCGCCGTTTTTTAAAAACCGTGAACTGGTCGTACTCAGCACCTGTTCACCGTCGGCTTCGCCGGATGTCAACTGGCGGTTCGTTCGCGGCCGGGCGATTGCCATTGCCTGTCCGAAGCTTGACCGCACGGAAGGCTACGTTGAAAAACTGGCGGCCATTCTTTCCTCGAACGGCATTCCGAAAGTTATCATTGTTCGCATGGAAGTTCCCTGCTGCGGAGGACTGACGATGATGGTTCAAGAAGCCGCGCGACGGAGCGGACGGACGGATCTGGCTGTGGAAGAGGCGGTAATCGGACTCGATGGCGAACTGCGTGGAGTGAAGAGAGTGGGGTAACGAAGTGTGGGAGTGATGGAGTAGAGGAATTTGTGTTCAATATTTCATTCTTCCAATCTTTCAGGGAGGTCATCATGGACGAATTAAAAGGCAAAGCACTCAATCTGAAAACGCTGGTAAACTATGCCGACGGCGCGGTCGTCAGCCGTACGCTGCTCAAAAAAGAAACCGGCAACATTACGCTCTTTTCGTTCGATAAAGGGCAGGGGTTAAGTGAACACACTTCGC
>Ga0116171_10006317_pt1 | contig 10250 bp, 9 predicted proteins | sample AD_JPNHW2_MetaG_FD_89798 | JGI IMG/M metagenome (GOLD analysis project Ga0116171, IMG submission 89798) | Active sludge microbial communities of municipal wastewater-treating anaerobic digesters from Japan - AD_JPNHW2_MetaG | ecosystem: Engineered > Bioreactor > Anaerobic > Digestate | place...
CGGCTTCCTTCTGCATGAAGCTCATTGGGATGAGGAGGGGGAAATAGGCGTTCTGATGCCCAGTCTCCTTGAAGCGGCGGTCGAATTCGTCGCGGATCCTCTCCCAGATGGCGTAGCCGCGCGGCCTTATCACCATGCTCCCTTTCACCGGCGAATAGTCGGCGAGTTTCGCGTTCAAGACAATGTCGATGTACCATTGCGAGTAGTCGACTTCGCGGGGAGTGATTTTTTCGGCCATAGCCCACCTCGATAGGATAAAATGTCTTCAAACTATATAGAAAACCGCGGGCTCGATCAATCGGAGGGGCCTGAACCGCGTCGGGAACTGTGGCGGGCGCCAGAACTGGCGCTCGAGGGGCCTTCAAGCCGCGCGTTTTTCGCGCTATGCTGGTTCCCGTGACCCTGAAGACTCGACGCCGCACCTATTGGATACTCTTCGGAATAAGCCTCGCCCTTGCCTTTGTCGGCGCCGTCTTCGCGATCCTCCTGGCAACGCGGAAAAGCGTTCCCATCTTCCTCATCGAGCGGGGCATCTACGTCGTTCATCCTTTCTTGAAGCTGCGCCTCACCTCGCTGGCTCTCTCCATCGCCGACGCGCTCGCGCTCTCGTTCTTCGCGGCGGCGGCGGGCGCCCTGATCCTCCGCACCTTCCGGAAGACCGTCTCGGCGGAGATTTTCTTCTTCGCCCTCTGGCTGGCGACACTGTCCTTCGAATCGCTCCGGCTCATCCACCTGTATCTGGCGGTGCGCGGCGCCTCGGACCTCGCGCTGGCGCTGATCGACAAGTTCTACCTCTGCGCTAAAATTCTGGGCTACATCGTCATTTTCGTCTCGGGGCTCTATGCCTCGGGGATGAGGAACGAGCGGCATTTCTCGATACTGGCGATCTGCGCCGGCATCGCCATCGCCCTGGTTTCCAGCCTGCCGATCAATACGGGGATCTGGGAGCGGACGCTGATGTTCAAGGTGGGATATGGCAGGCTTATCGAAGGATTCACGATGGCGATCATCGTCATCACGATCATCGATTACCTGATCGCGGCGAGGGTGCGCGGCGACAAGACCTACTACCTGATAGCGCTGGGCATCGCCGCGGTGATGTGGAGCGCGCATTTCGCCAGTCTCGACTGGTCGCCCCTGTTGAGCCTGGCATCGCTTGTCGTGATGAGCGCGGGCTGCGCCCTCTATATTTGGAAACTCCACAGCTTCTATCTTTGGCAGTGAGGCGGGGGAGAGGCGTCCAATCCCCGCCCCGCCTTACATGCCGAGCAGCGTGGCCATGAGCCCCGCCGCCAGCGGCAGGAGTATGTTGTCCCAATCCTTCGCGGGGAGCGCCTCAACGATGGTGGCGAAAGCGGCCACGGCCGCCGAGGCCCCGAGCTTTCCCGAGACCGCATAGGCTGAAATCATGGACACGACCAGGCAGGTGAGGCTCCCCTCGACCGATTTGCCTCGCGTGAAAGGCATCCTGACATGCCCGAAAAGTTTGCCTACGAGGCTTGAGAAGCCGTCTCCGAAGGCGAGGATATAGATAGCCACCGAGGCGGGGATTGGCTGGAAGAGGAGCGCCGAAAGGAGGGCGCCGAGGCCCAGCGTGATCGGGCCTTTGACGAAACGGCCCGCGTCGCGCTTCCGGGCCGCCTTTTCGGTGAGCGCCGAGATCAGGGGGATGCGGATGCCGCGCATGCGCAGCGCCTCGAAGGCGGCGAACGCCGCTATGCCCGAAGAAAGCAGGGCCAGGGTGAGCGGCTTGGAGATCGAGAGCAGGAGGGGCGTGAAGGCGATGAGGAGATGGATGGACTTGCGTATGAGCTCGATGACGATCTCGTCGCGCGAGACCGCGGCGCGCGCGGCTATTTTGCCTGCGAACCTGCCGGCGAGCATCTCCTCGGAGAGTACGTCTTTCCCCTGTCTCATCGCTTCTCCATGCCTTGCCTGCCCCGCCGCTTCTTGACACGCCATAGCCGCTTTGGTAGGATGGCGGACGTCGAAGAGCGTTGGGTGGGCGATTAACTCAGCGGGAGAGTGCTACCTTCACACGGTAGAAGTCATTGGTTCAATCCCAATATCGCCCACCGAACGCTCTTTTTATATTCTTCAACCATTATATCCCTATTCCTTCTCCGCCGCCACCGCCTTAGCGCCCCGCCGCGCCAGGCTTCTGTCCTCGACGCGTCCGAGCGCCCAGAGCAGGCCCGCGGCGACCGCGGCGACCGCCCCGATCAGGGGCCACACGGCGCCGAGCCCCCTGGCGTCGATCAGGTTGCCGATGACCGGCGCGCTGATGGTCCAGCCGATGCCGCCGATGAAGGGCAGCACTGCCTGGAAACGTCCGCGGTGCGAGATCGGGGTATGGTTTGCGGCGTAGGCGCCCTCGTTCGTCGCATTAACGATCTCCCCTAAGGTCCACAGGATGGTCGACGCGTAGAGCAGGATGAGGTTGCTGGAAAAGCCTATCATGCCGAAGCCGAGGGCGTAGAAAATTCCCGCCAGGGCCACCGCGTTGATCGGCTTCCACTTTTTCGTGATGGCCATCGTCGGGGTCGAGAGGAAAATGACCAGAACGGCGTTCAAGGTCATGCAGGTGCCGAAGATCGCCGCGCCCGAGACGCCGAAAAAGGCTTTGGTCTGCAGGGGCAGGGCGAATCGGTGCTGGGCGTACACAAAGCCGTACCAGGTCGTGATCATCGTGAAGACGATCAGGAAGGGGCGCGACATCAGCGCCTGGACAAGGCTGCCCTTGTGCGCTTCCTCAGTGCTGCCGCTGCCTATCGTGGCGTCGATCTGCTCCTGGGTCGGCTTGGTCTCGGGCACCCTGGCGCCGACGATGGCCGTGGCCGCGAAGACCGCGAGGGCGTTGCCCCAGAAGAGCCATGACGATGCGTGCTCGAAAAGGAATCCCGCGATGAGCGAGCCCACCGCGAATCCCAGGTTGTGCCCGAGGTAGGTCAGCGAGAAGGCCGCGCGCCTATTCTCCGGCGTGGTGAGGTCCGTCATCATCGCCGATCTGGCGGGGTCGGTGATTCCGTCGAAGAAGACCGAGACGAGGATGAGCAAGGGCACGTATTTCGAGAAGACCGCGAAGCCGCAAGGGATGTAGAGCGCCGCCGAGATCAGCTGCGCTATCACCATGAGCTTCTTGCGGCCGAACTTGTCGGCGATCTTTCCGCCGATGTAGTTCCCCGGAATATAGATGATGGAAATGATGAACATGAAGTTGCCCGCGGCGCTCTGGCTCATGCCGAGCCTGCCCGTCAGGTAGAGCGTCATGAAGGGAAAGACGAAGATGCCCACCGAGTTGACGACGGTGGCTATGAAGAGCGTGTAGAGCGGCTTGGGAAGGCCCCGGTAGACTCCGAAGAGGCCGGAAAGTCTCCGGTGAAGTGAGGTGACGAGGCCGCCTTGTGCTGTGCTGGTGGCGTTGCTGCCCATGATGATTACTCCCGCGCTGGCGCGGTGCCGATTCAGACGCGACGACGCCGTCCGAAATGATGCTTGCGTGGTTATCGCAACCGGATTGTGTGGGGTGCGGGGCGCTTGGGGAAATGCAGGAAAGGGGGTGTGCTTTTCTGTACTCGAGCCCTAAGCAGCGGCGCGCACGGTTCGGATCGAGCTATTGTTATTTACCATCATACTGCTTCGGCTCCTTTCGTTAAGATTTGCTCGATAGTGACAGGTTCTTATGGTATAGTCAAGGCGATTTCGGCATGGGCGTGGTCCATGCGAAGCGGCAGGAGGATGCTATGGATTCGCTGTTTTTCCCCGACGAAACGGTCGCTCTCGATACGATCGATCCCGGCAAGGTGACGCGGAAGGTGAGGGCGCACGGCGACAAGACCATGATCGTCGAGGTGTTCTTCGAGACGGGGGCGATAGGATCCGAGCACGCGCATCCCCATGAACAGCTGTCGTATTGCCTCGGGGGAGAGTTCGATTTCTTCATAGCGGGGAAGGTGAGATCCATGCGCGCGGGCGACAGCATCCTCATTCCGGGCGGCGCGCGGCACGGCGTCAAATGCGTGGCGAAAGGCAGGCTGCTGGACGTGTTCTCGCCGCCGCGCGAGGATTTCCTGTCGCGTTGAGCGATTGAGTTGCGGCGGCGGAGGCGGCGGCAGCCGCGGAGGCTGCGGCGTTTCCCGCGCGTCCTTGCCTAATGGCGCCTCCGCGGCTAGAATTGACCCTATGAAAGGTATCATCGTCGCCGCAGGCTACGGCACGCGCTTTCTGCCGGTCACCAAGACCGTGCCCAAGGAACTCCTGCCCGTCGGCCTCAAGCCGAGCATCGCTTACATCGTCGACGAGTTCATCGCCTCGGGCATAGCCGACATCATCATAATCTCCTCAAGGCGCAAGAAGGCGCTCGAGGACTATTTCGACCGCGAGATCGAGCTGGAGGGCGTCTTCACGAAGGAAGGCGCCGCGGCCAAGCTCTCGCTCATCGAGCCGCCGGCAGCGCGCATCGCCTTCGTGCGCCAGACGGCGATGATGGGCACGGGCCACGCCCTCCTGCAGGTGAAGAGCCTCGTCGGCGGCGAACCCTGCGTTGTGGCCTATCCCGACGATCTCGTCGTGGGCGGGAGGCCTCTGGCCCTCCAGCTCGTCGACGTCTACCGCGCGACGGGAAAATGCGTGCTCTCGACGATTTTCGAGCCGGGCGACGTCTCCCGCTACGGCATCGTCGATCCCGAGCCCGACGGCATCGGCGTGCGGGGCTTCGTCGAAAAGCCCGCGAGGGGAACCGAGCCGAGCCACGAAGTGTCGATCGGCCGCTATCTCTACACGCCGGAATTCTTCGATTGCATCGAGGAAGGCTGGGCGAAGCACGCCGGGGGCGAATACTACCACACCTACGCCCTGGGGAAGATGATCGAGGCGGGCAAGGTGGCGTTCAAGCGGACGGAAGGCCGCCGCCTCGACACGGGCGACCCGGCGGGGTACCTGGAGGCCGTCCTCTACAACGCCGCCCGAGATCCGGCGCTCAAGCCCGCGTTGGACGCTTTCATCGCGTCGTACGCGGCGAATGGAACCGAAGGAGAGTGCGGGCGATGATCGTAGGCATCGATATCGGCGGAACGACGACGAAGATCGTCGGGCTCGGTCCCGCGCGCGAAAGGATATGCGCCACCGTTAAGGCGAGCGATCCCATCGCTTCCGCGGCGGGGGCGATCGGCAAATTCCTCTCCGTGGCCAACAAGAAGATGGGCGATATCACCCGGCTCGCGGTGACGGGCGTCGGCTCGGCGGCGTTGGGCGACGAAGTCCTCGGCATCGCGGCCGAGCACGTCGAGGAGTTCCAGGCGATCGGCCTGGGCGGGCTGGATCTCGCGGAGGCGACGAGGGCCCTCGTGGTTTCGGTGGGCACGGGCACGGCCATCGTGCAGGCGGAGGGCCGGATGGCCCGCCACTTGGGCGGTTCCGGCGTGGGCGGCGGCACCATCCTCGGCCTGGGAAAGGCGCTGGCGGGCATCACGGACTTCGACACGCTCGCGTTGGCCGCTTCGCGCGGCGACGTCAAGGGCGTCGACCTCACGATCGGCGAGATCTCGAAGCGCGCGGTGGGCACGATGACGCGCGATGTCACGGCCTCCAACTTCGGCAAGATGGCCGACAATCCTTCGGATGACGATTTCGCCGCGGGCATCGTGAACATGGTTTTCCAGACCGTCGGCATGCTCGCCTTCTTCGCGGCGCGCGCCGAGCGCGACGACACGATCGTCGTCGTTGGAAACACGATGCAGATTCCTTCGGCGCGCGATGTCCTGGACAAGCTCTATCCGATTTTCGGCGTGCGGTTCCTGGTTCCCCAGCTCGCGTCCTACGCCACGGCCCTGGGCGCCGCCCTCTATCTGAGCGAATAAGCCCGGCCGAGCGTGCGCGCCGATGGGTAAAATTTTCCTCTTTTCCGTTCGAAGACAAGGCGCCGCGCGGCAATCACGCGGCGCTTCTTTTTTACTATTGCATTATCGTAAATTGAATTAACTCTACCAATCTCATGTTGGCATGCGCCTTGCATAATGATATTCGCGGCGAGGAGCGCGACGGATACATGCCGCGCGCTCATCGAGCTTCGAACTGCCTCGCCGCGAAGGATGTACCTATGCATGGATATTACGGATTCCCCGGATGGGGAGGTGCGGCGGGTTTCCCCTGGATGTCGGCCATAACCTGGGCGATAGGGCTCGCCCTTCTCGCCTCGATCGTCTATTTCGGGCTCAAGGGGCGGCGCATCGAGCCGCCGCGGAAGGATGATGCCCTCGATATCCTCGCCGAGCGCTACGCCCGGGGCGAGGTATCGAAGGATGAGTACCTCGAGGCGAGCGAGCTGCTGAAGAAGCGCTGAGCCGCGTGCGGGCGGCGAACTGCCCTAGTCCACCGTGATCGACTTCGAGACGTTTTTAGGCGCGTCGGGATGCACGCCGTGATCGGCCACGCCGAGCCGGTCGAGCCACTCCATTTTCAGCACCGACATCCGGTAGGCGAGGAACTGCAGCACGATCGTCGCGCCGAAGACGAAGAGGCAGGGATCCTCGGCGTGGGGGATTTCTATGTATTTCGACCAGTAATCGTCCTTGCCCATCGGCTTGCCCGCTGCGGCGAGGGCGAGATCCTGCCGCCGCTCGGCGACAAGGATGATGTCGGCGCCCCTGATCTTGTGGGTGTGGATCTGGCTTACGGTGATGCGCTCGGCCCTTTCCTCCGGCGGGCAGACGAAGACGAGGGGGTAAGCCGAGAAGGCGGACTCGATGAGCTCCGGACGCGCGGCGAGGATTTCGCCGCCCGAAAGGCGCGCGAGCGAGGCGTCGGCTGAAGCGGCGGCCTTGTAGGCGTCAAGCAGGGCGGGAAGATCGGCGACCGAGAGGAGCGTGTTCCTTCCCAGAATGGTGTTCGGGCCGTGCTTGAACTCGGCGGTGTCGTAGCCCTCCGTGTGGTTGAGAACGACCTCGCGGATCTTGAGGGCGCCCTCGCGCGCGAGTCCGATCAGGTCCGTGCCGAGGATGTGGATCGATGGCTTTGCGAAGAGCCGCGCCGCGACGATCTCGATGTCTCCCGCCGTCGCCGCGATGCTGTCCTGCATGAGGCGCCGCGCGGCCAGGAGCTTTTCGCGCGCCTCCTTTTCAGGCAGGGTGAAGCCCGCCGCGGCGAGGTAGAGGATGGCGAGCTGGTTCATGAAGGATTTGGTGGCCGCCACCGCGATCTCCGGGCCGCAGAGGATGGGCAGGTAGAAATCGGAGAGCTCCTGGGGGATGCGCGAATTCTCGTTGTTGACGAGGCAGGCGCGGCGAACCCGGGGCTGGGCGGTTTTCACGTCCTGGAAAATGTCGACCAGATCCTTGGTCTCGCCCGATTGGGTGATGCCGAGGAGGAAGTCGTCGGGCCGGAGGCTGGCCATGTACATCGAGCGGAAAATGCCGGGATTGCAGGGATAGATCGGCAGGCGCGCGAGCGCGTTGAAGAAGTAGGCCGCCGTGAGGGCGGCGTGGTACGAGGTGCCGGAGGCTACGAAATAGATCCGGCCGCCCGAGCGGTTCGTCTCCGCCAGTGACGCCTTGAGCTCTCCCAGATAACGCAGCACGGCGCGCCGCTTGCGCCACACGAACACCGCGTCCATCAGGGCCAGGTCGGCGGCGCGCCGCGGCTCTAGCGTCCGCAGCTCGGCGAGCAGTTCCGCCTCGTCCGAAACGAAGGGCTGGCCCGCCGGGGGCAATTCGTTGGCGGCCGCCGCGCGCGCCGCCACGTCCGCCCAGGCCGGGGCGGAGAAAACCCCTTCCATCGACTCGGCGAGCAAGGATTCGCCGAACTTCTCCGACAGGGCGGCCAGGGCGTCGGCCGATTCCTTGCACTCGTCCTTCCTGTCCTCGAAGACCGCGGCCAGCGCCTCGCTGCCGGGGTCGCGGAAATAATAGCGCAGGATCTGGTCCATGTTGGCCGGGCTGGCGAGGATCTCCTGCTCCATATAGTGGCTGTAGCGCGGGTTGAGCTGGGTATCCTTGACCGAGAGCTTGGATCGCTTGAGCTTGGGCCGCGAAAAGGCGGGCGCGCCGCGGAGGTTGAAGACGAGGTAACTGTCCTGCGTGAACCAGAGCCCTTCGCCCTCGGCGAGGGGAATGAGGGCGCGCGTCTTGGAGAGCACGGAGGTGAGGTCCGAGGACACGACGACGAAGTCGCCGCGGGCGTCGGTACCGACGCCCGCGTAGAGCGATGATCCGGATTTGATGGCGAAGACGCCGGGGAGCTTGGGGTCGGCCACGGCCGCCGCGTAGGAGCCTTCGGCGAGAGCCTCGGCCTTGCGTATGGCGTCGATCATCCGCAGCACGCCGTCGGGCAGGCCGTCGCGCAGGCCCGAGGCCGCGTAGGCCTGGCGCATTCCCGCCAGGTCCGCGCTCGAGAGGGTTTTGTTGGCCGCGTAGTGCTCCTCGACGAGGTGGACGATGATTTCGCCGTCGTTGTCCGAGAGTACGGCGTGCCCCCGCGAGGAGAGCCAGGCTTTCAGGCAATCGGTGTTCGAGATGTTGCCGTTGTGGGCGCCGACGAGCTCGAGCTTGCACTGCACATGGTGGGGTTGGCTGTTGATGTCGGTGACGGCGCCGTAGGTGGCCCATCGGACCTGGCCGATAAAGCGCTGGCCTGGCCTTTCGGCGATCTTGAGGGCGGGACAGACTTTCGACGGCGCTCCCGTTTTCTTGAGGAGCACGATATTCCGCTTGTCGTCGATGAAGGACGCGCCCGTGGAGTCGTAGCCCCGGTATTCGAGCCTGCGAAGGAGCGCCTCGGCCTCCTTGCCCATGTCGGGATTTTCCTTTTCATAGATGAGAGAAACGATGCCGCACATGATCGCCTCCCCTATCGAGTATAGCACGACTTTTCGCGCCCGTGGGGTTGGATGTAGTATGGGGCATGTCCCTACAACCTTTCGAGACGAACTACGCCGTTCGAGGCTACGACTGCAACTACGGAGGGCCGCTCAAGCCCCTCGCGCTCGCCAACTTCTTCCAGGAGTCGGCCGGCGACCACGCCACTGTTCTGGGCTTGGGCATGGAGGCCATGCTGGCCGCCGGCCACACCTGGATGCTTTCGCGGATCGATATCGAGATCGAGGATCTGCCCCGCGAGGGGGATATCGTCACCATCCGGACCTGGCCTGCGGGCAGCCGCCGCGTCTTTGCCATGCGCTATCTCGAGCTGCTTGCCGCCGACGGCAGGCGCCTGGCGGGAGCCCTCTACGACTACATCATCATCGACCTTTCGGTGCGGAAGATCGTGCGGCCGGAGCATGTGGTCGATGCGACGACCAAGATCGACCGACCCGCGCCCTACGCCGACCTCGCGCCGGGCTTGCAGGACGTGGCCGGCTTCTCGCCAGCCCCGCCCGAGGGCTGGAACCGCGCCTACTCCATGGACGTGGGGAATCGCCACATCGACAACAACGGGCACGTGAACAACGCCCATTTCGTGGACTGGCTCTGCGACGCCGTCCCTGCCGAGGCAAGGGGAACGGGCGTGCCGTCGCGGATCAAGGTGGACTTCGTGTCGGAGGTCGTCGCCGGCGAATCGGTTACGGCATGGACGAAAGCCGACCCCGCCTCGGACGGCCAGCTTTCGGCGCTGACCCGCGGCGATGCTGTCGTCGCCAGGGCGTTCACCCGCTGGCGCTGACGAGGTTCCGTGGGGCGAGCGCCGAGGCGCCGCGGCGGCGTTGGGGACTACGGCAGCGCCGACCCCAAGCAGCCGCGTCCCCCGCATTGACTGCGACCTTCAATTTTATTAACTTTCCTTAATTTATTTTACCGCCGCGAAGGTGCCGGACTCTGCGTGAGCCCCTGCCGCGACGCGCGGCGAGCGTTCAGCCCAAGGAGCCAGTTATGTCCATAGTCCGACAGAATCCCGTGCCGAGCGATATCGATATCGCCCAGGCGGCCACCATACAGCCCATCTCCGAAATCGCCGGCCGATACGGCATCGGAGAGCGCTATCTCGAGCACTACGGCGTCGACAAGGCCAAGGTGAGCCTCGAATTCCTCACCGACGCCGCCGCGCCGGCCCGCCGCGCGAAATACATCGACGTCACCGCGATCACCCCCACGCCGCTTGGCGAGGGCAAGACCACCACGACCGTCGGCCTCGTCCAGGGCTTCGGCGCCATCGGCAAAAAAGCGGTCGCCACGATCCGCCAGCCCTCCATGGGGCCGACCTTCGGCATCAAGGGAGGCGCGGCGGGCGGCGGCTACAGCCAGATCGTCCCGATGGCCGAC
>Ga0116171_10006318_pt1 | contig 10249 bp, 8 predicted proteins | sample AD_JPNHW2_MetaG_FD_89798 | JGI IMG/M metagenome (GOLD analysis project Ga0116171, IMG submission 89798) | Active sludge microbial communities of municipal wastewater-treating anaerobic digesters from Japan - AD_JPNHW2_MetaG | ecosystem: Engineered > Bioreactor > Anaerobic > Digestate | place...
AGAATTTGCAAAGGTAGTCTTTAAATTCCACATACCATGTCCACAATGAAACATTTGATTGTATCTTTGCAAAATCATGTATTTAAATATTATGATAAAATGACACATGTAAGAATATTCTCACTAATTGTACTATCCTTGCTGATTAACGGATATACCATAACTCCAGGCAAGGAAAAAAAATATGATATTGATAGTAAAGAAATTGAAAAATCTCTGGCACGGATTACCGACAGCGTGTATATAAGCAAATATGAGGTAACTAATTATTTGTACGGCCTTTTTGAAAATGATCTCAAGGCCAATAACAGGACAGATTTATTGAAGGTATCAATGGTAGATTCGGCAAACTGGCGTGACAAACTTGCCTACAACGAACCTTATGTTGACTATTACTACCATCATCCCGCGTATAAGGATTATCCCGTAGTAAATATTTCTTATGAGGCAGCCATCCTCTTTTGTCAGTGGCTGACAGAAAAATATAATGCCTTTCCGAAACGTAAATTTAAAAAAGTGGTTTTTCGCTTGCCAAACAGTCAGGAATGGACTTTTGCCGCGAGGGGAAATAACACGGCCATGCCCTATCCCTGGGGGCCCTATCTGATGAAAGATTGTAAATTTATGTGCAATTTCAAACACTATGGAGACGAACGTATTACGTATCGTAAGGACCTGCAAACATACGAAATAGTGAAAAACCCAAAAGGCGGCAACTCATTTGAATTATATGACGCTGCAAACATTACCGCACCTGTTAAATCATACTATCCCAACGATTTAGGCTTGTACAATGTGTGTGGCAATGTGGCTGAGATGATCAATGATAAAGGAAAAACAAGGGGCGGCAGTTTTAAAAATACAGGCTGGGATGTCAGGATAGATGCCGTGGATACTTTTGAAAAATCGGCAACCGACGTAGGTTTTCGATACTTAATGGAAATATTGGAAAAATAAAATGATGATACTACCTCTGATAGAAAAAAAATTTGTGGTGGTTGCCGATGCCCATAGCCATGAGCCGCTGGAAATATTTTTTGCTGACGGCCTGCCCGATCTGCATTCCGAAATTTTTGCCGTGGCACAGAAACACTGGGCCGAAAAAGGTGTCGATACAGTCTGTGCCGGAGGCGGCAGGTTTTGCATCATCGAAAAATATTTAGTGTTTTACGACAAATCACTAAAATACCATCGCTTTGATAGTGAAGTAGTGGCAGCATTGAGCAAAAAACATCCGGCTTTTCAAAATAAAGAATACGAGGTTATCAGCGACACAAAATCCAGCAACCCCTGGGAGCTTATCAATAATTCACGGGCCCGTTAAGGGTTTTTATCAAAGGCACGGCGTTCTCCCAGAATATGGTAGTCTTTTTCCTGTATGGCTTTCAAAGGCAAATCCCTGTTAAGATACATTGATTTCAGGGAATAATTGTGATAAGCCAGTGTAGCATGAGTAATCACTCCGGAAACCAACAAAACCGCCGTGATCACAGCAAACCACTGTTTACGAAACAAAGGCTGCCAGCAATAAAACGAATAAATCATCACCAGCGGGAACAAGACATAAAAAGTATGGGAAGAAGGCCCTTTCACGCTGAAGAAAAAGCTAAGCCAGGTAATGAGCATTGCTCCCAACGTAATCCATTTAACCATTGAAAATTCCGGCATCGGATTTTTTCGGAAAAAAGCCAGGATCAGGTAAGCAACCTGCACGAAACCCGCCAGTATTGCAAGAAATATAAAGGGTGCCGCAGGCCAGTAGTCTTTAAAAAACAACCATTTGGAGCCTCCATCGGTATCAATAAACCGGGGAATCTCAAAAGTGGCAAAAGAAACATAACGAAGCAGTACCGTCCCAATTTCCTTTATATTTGAAACATTAAAGACAGTGTTGTCGGCTCCGACACTGAATATAGCCCCCCCCCATGTTGATAAAGTCGGGATAAGCGTAGAGGCCGCAATCAGGCAACCGGCAAAAAAAATGATGATCACAGTTTTATCAGCCTTGAATGAAACCCAAAAAGCATAGCAAAGAAAAGGGATAAGCAGCACCCACGACATATGTAACTGCAACACCCAAAACAAGGCAAAACCCATCATAAAAAAAGCCAGGCGCCGTTTGATAAAGCCAATGGATAAGCGGGGTATCACTTCAAAAAAACCAATAAAAAACAATACCGACCCAAAAAGCACATACGAAGGATTAAGTATATGTGTAGAAAAATTCATTGTCCAGGGGCAGGTCATCAGCCATATCCAGATAAACCATGAAGGTATGCCAGGAAATTTTTTCTGCAAATACAGGGCAAAAAAGCAAAGCACGGCAAAAGACAAAATATTTAAGAGGATAAAAGGAGCCTCGGGAATTTTTAGCACATAAAAAGGTAAGCCCACCAGCAAGCCCTGCAAGGCACCTGGAATCTGTGTTTCAGTATAAACCACATCGGCCCCGAAATACGGAACATTGCCAGTAGCATAAAACTTAAGGCCAATAAGATAAACCTGTAGTTCGTCAGGGAACCAAAACTCGGAACATAAGCCGTAACCCAGCCGTAATAAAAATAAAAACAACAGCAGTACCAGCCAATAAATTCTTATTTTTTTGCTGATCCGATTCATTTTCCAAAGATAAAAAATATCACTTCATGCAGGCAAAATGCAAAAAAATTTCGATTTTTTCAGCAGTTAAAGAATTTAGAAAGAAATACTTATTGATTGAAAAAATTTATCCAAAAACTCAAGCCTTGTTTCAGATCAGGTTGATAATTAATGAAATAACAATAGACCTTTATGTGAAAAAACAAATAAGAAATGCAATCCCCGCATAATGCAAGCACATTCCGAAACATAAAATATCCTAAAATCAACAATATGTAAACTCCTGTTGGTATATTTGAGATAATATAATAAATTTGTACCATTAAATTATGAAAGAAAAAGAAATCAACGGCATTAAATCAGCATCCATTTATTTATTCAAACTATTTATATTTTGGATGGTATTATTTTTCACCTTTCAGTGTTTGTTTCTGGCGTTTAACTACCGTAATTTACTCAACATTCCTCTGGGACATACCCTGCTTTCGTTCATAAAAGCGCTGCCGATGAATATTGCCACTGCGTGTTACCTGTTGCTGCCCACACTCATTATTTTGTGCATAGGTATTGCAACAAAAATAAGCATAAAGTTTTTCCATGCAGCACGATGGGTAAATTGGTTTCTGATTATTTTTTATCTGCTCATAAGTCTCTCCGGCTTGGGCCTTTATGCCAACTGGGGCACCAAAATAAACTCGAAAGCTTTGTCATTTATCATTTATCCTCAGGAAGTGGCAGGCATTTTATTCGACATTTATAACCTGCTTTATTTCGTTATTCTGGTAGCCATCACATCACTTGTTTTTCTTGCCTACCGTCGGTTTTTTAGAACACCCACCCCCGCAAATTCCGGAATAGTGAGCAGTATAATTTTTTTCATAATATCCACAGGGATATTATTTATTGGTGCCCGTGGAGGGGTACAAAAATACCCAATCAACAAACAATCCTGTTTTTATTCGAAATATTCTGTGCTAAACTTCGCTGCCCTGAACGATTTCTGGAACTTTTCTGCCACTCTGGTACATCCCAGGATAAAAGAAAATCCTTATGTATTTTATAACACAAAAGAAGCGGAACAGATTTTGACCGACCTCTTCGCCATTAAAAAAGACAGTACGGAATACCTGTTAAAAACCCCAAGACCTAATATTGTTCTTATTGCACTCGAAAGCTTCAGCGCCGACGCCATTGCCTGTCTGGGAGGAAAAGAAGGAATTGCCCCCTGTTTTGATTCACTGGCAAAAGAGGGATTATTATTTACTGAAGCCTATGCTACCGGATTCCGCACCGACCAGGGCATAGTAGCCCTGCTAAGTGGATTTCCAGCCCAACCCAGGACAGCGATAATCAAAAATTTTGAGAAATTTGACAAGCTGCCCAACCTGATAAAAAACTTTGAATCAACGGGATATCATACCTCATTTTTTTATGGCGGTGACCTGAATTATGCCAATACAGAAACCTATCTGCAACTGGCCGGAACCGGAAAAATTATAGGAAAAAACGACATCCCGCACACCCGTGCCACCGACTGGGGAGCCTACGACGAAGATGTTTTTGCTTACCAACTGAACAAACTCAATGAAATGCCCCAACCCTTTTTCTCCGTCATGCTGAGCCTTACCAATCATGAGTACTTTGTTGCAGATGTTGAAAAAGTTTTTCCCGGAAAAACAGAAAATATCCTTTTCCAAAATACCGCTCATTATACCGACAAATGCCTTTATGAATACCTGCAACAGGCCAAGAAAACCGGCTGGTACGACAACACCCTTTTTATCATTACTGCTGATCACGCCCATAAACATCCCCTGGAACGAGCCTATAACGTGCCGGAACGGCATCACATTCCGCTATTATTGTATGGCGGCGCGTTAAAGCCTGAATATAAGGGAAAAACATCCGCAAAAATAATCTCGCATGTAGATATTGCACCCTCTCTGCTTGCACAGTTGAAAATTAACAGTACCGGCTTCGCCTGGGGTAAAAATGTCATGAACAGGTACAGCCCTGATTTTGCCTTTTACGCCTTTGATGATGGTTTTGGTTTTATAACTGACAGCGCAGACATCATCTATGATCACAACCTCAAAGCCGTTTCGAATGTGAAAATAAAAATAGAAGGTTGCAATCCCCAAAAAATTCAGAGGCAAGGAAAAGCTTATTTACAGCTTTTATTTAAAAAATATATCGAATTATAATTTACCTGTTGCCCCCTGGAAAACAGGATCAAACACCATAATTACTTCCAGGCTTAACCTGGTCCAATTCATTTTTCAGAAAAATTTATTATCTTTACAAATTATTTATGATTTAATATATCAATCTATAATGAAAAAATCATGCTACTCATTATGGCCTAATTAAGATAGATATCATTAACCAACAAACTATCAATTATGAATCAAATATTCCATAGCATAATAACAGGTACCGGAAGTTATGTCCCATCAAGGAAAGTCAGCAATGAAGATTTTATTCATCACGATTTTTTTGATTTTGAAGGTGTAAAACTCAAAAATACCAACCGGGAAATTATTGACAAATTTCAGGAAATTACAACTATTGATGAAAGACGTTACGTTACCGGCGACCTGGTTACGTCTGATATTGCTTTTTATGCAGCCGCTGAAGCCATCACGACAGCCGGCATTGACAAGGAAAACCTGGATTACATCATTGTTGCCCATAATTTTGGGGACATAAAAGCCAATACCAACAGGACCGATATTGTACCCTGCCTTGCTGCCCGCGTAAAACATAAGCTGGCAATACAAAACCCCAAAACAGTGGCTTACGACCTGCCTTTTGGATGCCCTGGCTGGCTGCAGGCTATGATACAGGCTGATTATTATATACGTTCAGGAGATGCAAAAAAAATCCTGATAATAGGAGCTGAAGTATTGTCAAGGGTTTCTGATCCGCACGACCGGGACAGCCTGATTTACGCTGATGGAGCCGGAGCTGCCGTACTTGAAGCCAGAGAATGTCCCGAACCCATAGGAATCCTGGCTCATAATACGCGGTCGGACACCTTATTATACGCAAATATGCTGTTTATGGGGAAATCCAATAATCCAGACTTCAATCCCAAAGACAATTTGTTTCTCAAGATGAATGGCCGGAAACTTTATCAGTATGCACTCGAAACCGTACCCCTGGCCATTAAAGAATGTCTGGAAAAATGCAGCATATCCCTTAGTAGCATAAAAAAAATACTGATACATCAGGCCAATGGCAAAATGGATGATGCCATATTAAAAAGGCTGTTCGGTTTATTCGGCCTGAAAGAAGTACTCGCCAACATTATGCCGATGTCCATTTCATGGCTTGGCAATTCTTCGGTGGCCACACTGCCCACCCTGCTCGACCTCATCCTGAAAGGAAAACTACCATCTCACTGTATCGATAGCGGCGACACTATAGTTTTTGCCTCCGTGGGTGCCGGAATGAATATTAATTCCATGGTGTATAAAATGGCCTGAGAGTGCAGTACTCTTGCACTGCCTCATGTCCAGGCAAACCTGCAATTACTTTTTATTTTTCATCACGATGGCTTCTAATTTCATGAAATAGGGCTTGTCGAGCGGGTAACGCATTCGTCCGGCAGTGTTAATATCTTCCCAGGCCTTGGAATAATTGCCTTTGTCGTAATGGGCAACAGACCTGTTCACATAAGCCGCAGCATCATCAGGATTCATCCGAATAGCAACCGTATAATCTTCAATAGCGCCATCGAGCTGTTTCAACTTATAACGTGCCAGCCCCCTCCACGAATAGATATCTGATTTCTTTTGATTCAGACTTATTGATTTATCAAGGTTTTCGAGCGCAGCGGCATAATGCTCCGTTTTGTAATAATATAATCCCAGCCAATAATATACTTCGTAATTATCGGGCTTGAGTTCTTTGCTCTTTTCCAGGTCGGCCAGCGCCTCTTCATACCTGCCCAATTGCACATTGGCAGTGCCCCTCTTCAGCACTGCATTGGCATCACCCGGTTTTTTCTGTAAATACTGATTATAAAAAGGCAGTGCTTCCTCAAAACGCAACAAGGCACTCAACGAGTTGGCCTTACCAATGAGCCCATCGTTGTTTCCGGGATCCAGTGACAAACAGATAGTAAAATCACGAACTGCTTCTTCGTGTTTTTCCATATTATTATACACCACCCCACGGTTGCTCCATGCCTGGTAGTAATTTGAATCAGCCTTTATTGCCGTAGTATATTCCCGAAGCGCTTTGTCGTAATTTTTTTCCCAGTGATAATAATAATATCCAAGATTGTTATATGCAAAAGGCAGGTAGGGATATACTTTTGTGAGGTCGCGCATGAGTACCTCGCCATTTTTCCATTTGCCAATACGTGCAAATGTGAGCACAGATAAAAATATAATAAAAAGCAGCACCACAACAGTCAACAAGGGTTTCATGCGCCGAGACACAGTGCCCGTGCTCCGAATCACGTTATCATATAATTTCCCAAGAATAAAAAACAGGCCGATGTAAGGCACATAAGTATATCGTTCGGCCATAGCAGCGCCACCCACGGGAACTATCTGCAGCACCAGGGCAATGTTGACAAAGAAAAATAACGCACCAAAAATATAGTGCCGGCCGTATTTCCTTGAATAAACTATACCTGCCACAACCAGCAATACTACGAAAGGCGCGATGTAGTATATTAGCGGGAACATGCCGTCAAGCTTGTCGGGATAGGGATGCATGGCGCCCAGATTTACCGGGACAAAGAGTTTCCACAGGTAAGTCATAGCACCATGACACACTATCAGCAAGCGTTCGAAGAGGTTGAACATCGGTGTCAGGTCTTGAATAGCGCCTTTTTCGGATTGAGAAAAAATCGCAAGCAGCCCAAACACAATGGATAAACCTATAAAAGGCAGTTTCTCAAGTATCAATTTGCGATTTGGCTTCCGCTTCAGATAATAATCCACCACGAAAAGAGCCACCGGCAAAGACACAGCCGCAGACTTCGACAGTAGCGACAAAAAGAAAAATACCAAGACAAGAATATAATGCTTTCGCTGCGACTCACTTTTGGTAACATAATAAAAATACTGTATCAGCGACAGCATAAAAAAGAAAGTGTACAAAACATCTTTACGTTCAGAAATCCAGGCCACCGACTCCACATGCATGGGATGTATGCCAAACAGCAGCGACACAAAAGCTGCAATCTCTGTGCGTTTAGATATCAGCCGGATAAACACAAATACCAGCAGGACATTCAAAAGATGAAATATGAGATTGTTGATATGATACAACAAGGCATGTTCGCCAACCATTGAATATTCCACCGCAAAGAAAAAAGTAGTTAAAGGATGATAATTGCCTTTGTAAAAAGTGGTAGGATTAAAGATAGTAACAAAATTATCCCACGAAAGCTCATGAACCAGCTCGTGTTCGTGAATATATCCGCCATCATCCCAATTAACAATAAAATCATTATTCAGCGAAGGAATATAAAGCAGTAAAGTAAATAACACAACCAGAGCAGCATAAAGCCTTACTTTTTTGGGACTGTCAGCGGCATTCACCGGGGTGTAATGGATTTTTTGCCCATCAGACGATGTATGTATCCTTTCCTGAGGTAATTTTTTTTTACTTTTTTTTCCCATAATTTGTAACAGAAAATTTCACAAAAGTAATGCACAAAGGTTCTTGCGAATGCAAAATAAAAAAAATTATAACACGTAATTGATAACCATAAAAAAACATTATAGTTTTTATCGAACTATACTGAAATTCAATAATGAGTATTTTTGTAACTTAGCAAAAAATCGCGGGGATGACCATACAGCAAATACTAACGAAATATTGGGGATATTCCTCTTTCAGGCCGATGCAGGAAGAAATAATCCAATCGGTGCTCAACGGTCGTGATACGCTGGCTTTGCTGCCTACCGGCGGGGGAAAATCCCTGTGTTATCAGGTGCCGGCTATGGCCCGGGAAGGGCTGTGCCTCGTAGTATCGCCCCTTATTGCGCTGATGAAAGATCAGGTAGAAAACCTGAACCGCCGTGGTATAAAAGCCATCGCCGTTTGTTCAGGCATGAGCCGCTACGAAATTGATATTGCCCTCGACAATGCCGTGTTCAATAAAGAAGTAAAGTTCCTATATCTTTCTCCCGAACGGCTTGTAACCAGCCTTTTTCGCGAACGCCTGAAACGCATGAAGGTAAACCTTCTGGCCGTGGATGAAGCTCATTGTGTTTCGCAGTGGGGCTACGATTTCAGGCCTCCATATCTCAAAATAGCCGAGATACGTGAATACCTGCCCGGCATACCTGTGCTGGCCCTCACGGCTACCGCCACCAGCAAAGTAGTTGATGACATTCAAAAACAACTGCAGTTCAGCAAAAACAATGTCCTGCAGTCCAGTTTTGAACGTAAGAACCTGGCATATTTTGTACGTAAAGATGAAAACAAACTACATACCCTGCTGAAAATTGCTTCCAAAAACCAGGGATCAGGTATTGTTTATGTGCGAAATCGTAAAAAGACCAGAGAAATTTCCGATTTTCTCAACAAAAACAAAGTCAGCGCCGATTATTATCATGCAGGCATAGAGACCACGTTGAGAGATAAAAAACAAGCGGACTGGCAAAAAGGTACAAAAAAAATAATGGTATGTACCAATGCCTTCGGCATGGGCATCGACAAGCCCGACGTACGTTTTGTGGTGCATCTCGACCTGCCGGACAGCATAGAAGCCTATTTTCAGGAAGCCGGGCGTGCCGGTCGGGACCAAAATAAAGCCTTCGCCGTGTTGCTGTACGAAAATGCAGACATACTGGATGCGATAAAAAACTTCGAATTGTCGTTTCCCGAAAAAAACACCATAAAAAACGTGTACAATTGCTTGGGAAATTACTACCAACTGGCTATCGGTTCCGGTGCTGACACCACTTATATTTTCAACATCAGCGAGTTCTGCGACCATTATAACCTCTCGCCTATTGTAGTTTTCAACTCGCTGAAATTTTTGGAAAAAGAAGGCTACATCATGCTTTCTGATTCCTTCAACGATGCATCGAAACTTCATTTCATCACCGATAACAAATCTTTGTACAGATTTCAACTGGCCAACCCCAGATACGATGCGTTTATAAAACTTATTCTTCGCATATACAGTGGGCCATTCAACGATTTTGTCAAAATCGACGAAAACGAAATAGCCCGAAAAATGAATGCCGGCACCGAAACGGTGATTAAAAACCTCAACGACCTGGTAAAACAAGGGGTGTTATATTATGAAGCCCGCAGCAGCTATCCCAAGCTGACTTTCAGTTGCGAACGGCTCGAAGACAAGCACCTGATCATCTCTGATGAAAAATACAAAAAATTGAAAGATAATGCGCTGGTACGCCTCGAAGCCATGACAGAGTATGTGGCAGGAAACACCAAATGCCGCAGCCAATATCTGCTGGCATATTTTGGTGAGAATAACAGCAAACGATGCGGAATATGCGATGTGTGCCTGAAAAGAAATGAACTGGGCATAACAGAGTATGAATTTGACACTATTGTTGATACCGTGAGGCCGCTATTGAGTGCCCGCCCCATGAGCCTTGAGGAAATACTTGTCTCCGTGAAAATAAGCAACGAAAACCACCTGATAAAAGTA
>Ga0116171_10006320_pt1 | contig 10247 bp, 15 predicted proteins | sample AD_JPNHW2_MetaG_FD_89798 | JGI IMG/M metagenome (GOLD analysis project Ga0116171, IMG submission 89798) | Active sludge microbial communities of municipal wastewater-treating anaerobic digesters from Japan - AD_JPNHW2_MetaG | ecosystem: Engineered > Bioreactor > Anaerobic > Digestate | place...
CAAAAACTAGCTTTTGCAAACGGAACTTTACGGCAATGTTGTTTCCCGAAAGTATATCAATATACAGTAGGCTGAATTAGCCCTAGTGAACACGTATTGCCTACGCCAGATTCTAGCCAGATTCCTACACGTGAGCGTATGTCTGAGCTTGATTTAACTTTACCTGCTGTCCCAGAGAGTTCTACATATTGCCCTAAGACGGCAGTCTGACCCGCAAGGACAAACATTGGGGCAATACCCGCAACTACAACCCAGGTAAATTGAGCATCAGCTACGCCACTCTCCCAGACAAATCCTAGTGGACTGTAGTTACTCCCAAGTTCAAAACTCATGTCGTAAGTTGTGGAGGCGACTACCATTGTTCCTCTAATACTGCTGGCGCCAGTTTTATTTACAAGTCTCACTGCAAACCCCCCCTCGGGAGTTATCATAAAGTTTGCGCCTGAGATTGGTGAGACGCTGTCTGCAGCAACAATCGGATCGTTAAACGTTTTCGTCCCAGCAATACTCTGATCGCCGGTGAGTTTGACGTTATTGCCGTCATCTGTCAGCAATCTGCACTTAAATGCACCTGCGCCACCATCGAGCGTCGAATCGTATTCGATCCACCACACTGAATATGCCTGGATGGCTCCGGCGGCGGACAACTGCACTCCAGACGCATTTAGCAGTTTTTTTGCGCCTTTTCCATTGATATTGAGTGTAGCCGCACCCGTGTTGGCGTACCGAGCAATGAACTGCAAGCGCATTCCATTATAATAAGATTGAAATGGCATATTAGTCGTATATGCCTTTGTAGATGTGTTTGATTGTACAGCAATTCCATGAGCAGCGCAGTCCTCTAAATCCTGCAGCGCCCCTGTGATTGCCTCCAAACTGACCAAATCAGTCGACGCAGGCAGCGTTATTATTTTGTTGTCACCAATCGTTGACATAATCCCTCCATAGTTTTAGGCTGGCCCATATATGTAGTAGTAGGTAAGTTGTTGCCATTGCAGACCCAGAGCTTCAAGTGCCGCCCACGTATAATTAAACTCCTCTAGCTCAGCCCACGTGATATAACCAATCCACCGGCTGCGCATATTTCCCAACACTGCGCTGATTGCCACGGCCCGCTCAAATTGCTCAGAGGTAAATGGCACATGTATAAACACAAAGAACGTGTATGGTTCGCCTGGCGGATCGCGCTCCCACCATTCGACAATGTCAAAATCGTCTGAGTCAAAAACGTATTCCAGAGCTCGCTGCATTCCAGCGCGAGTCCCGGCGATTCGGTGGTCTTCGATTGCCGTTCTGACCCTATCTCGTTTTGCATCGAGCGTCGATGCCGAATCATAAAAATCGACGTGAAACTGCCACGCCAGCAAATCGACAATTCGCTCCGGCAGGTTATCGAGATTTGGCATTAGTGGCAGCGCGTTTAATATATCGTGCGCTATTGCGTTCAAGTGGATCTCTGCGCCCTCGGCAATTGCGCTGATATTCTCGTCTTCCGCGAGGTTGTCCGGCAGTATGCTGACCAATTGTATGCTCGGATAGTCCATTTATTCAGCCTCTATCCCCGAGTATGTAATATCAGCTTCGCCACTCAACTGCGCAACCTCTGTATCATCAAGCTCGACATACACAGGCGCGGTAATGTCCACTCGTTTTGCACCGGCATTCATCACCAGAGATTCGAGTTTGCTGGGGTTGATGTCCCTGCCAATTTTGCCACTTTGCCATGCAATGTAGCTGTCAACGGCATCGGCAACAGCTTCTTGGATGTTGGTGGACTCCGCCTCGTCATCGTCGACTATCCAATATTCAATCGCAATCGTATAATCAACGCCGGTCGGAGCCTTGACTGTGACATTGTCCGTAAGTGGACGCACGGCATCATCGTTCAAAACGGCGTCGACCGAATTTAGCAGATCAACATCGGGCAGTTGCCCGCCTGTTTTGAGCACATATACATCGATTGCGCCCGGAGAAGGCGACAACACACTCACGTCAGATACTAACGCGCTCGCTGATTTTGCCCAAAACTTATAAGCGTCCCTTGGGCCCGCGCAACTAAATGACGATGGCGCCAGCCGGATCCTTTCGCGAAGGTGCTCGTCGTCTTCTTCATCACTGCCATTAGCGGTTGTTGATGTATTAACAGCCGATGCGACGCCCGCCACGACATCTACTATAGTGGCCACCTCACCAACGCCAAACCCGTTACCCTCTATACCTGTGGTCAAGCATGTCGCGTCGACAGAGCCGGTTACAGCCTCGTCAGATATGACCAAGTCATAATCAGTAGCCCAATAAAGCGTTGTCCCGCCCTTGCTCACTCTGGTTCCGGCAGGAATTGTCAGGGAGTTTCCAGCCCCGGGAGCTGCCGAAAGGGTGAACTCCAGAGTGCATGTGCTGGATACAGCGCCCAACCGCGTTACTCCGACAACATCCCCGAGCGCATCAAGAAATTCGGAGCGAGCATACCTCAGCATTACGTTCCGTGCCGAGTCGTCTAATATAAATCGCTCTTGCACGGTAGCAGCAGCAATTGCAGAGATAAACAGTCGTATAGGGTCTCCCTGCGCGAGAGTCCGGCCTGTTGTGGTTTCGTAGAGCGTGACCAGGTCAGTCATAATCTCGTTTGGGTCATAGCTGGCAAACGATATTTCAGGTATTATTGCAGTATTCATGTCGTCAAAATCCTTATCCTGACCGCCGGTTGTAACCGACCTGTCATCGCGTCAGAATCAGCAAATGTTACACCCAAGACTTGAGCCCTTGGCTCATATTTAGCGACAGTCTCTATGATGTCTGCCTGCAGCGCAGCCTTGGCCCTGTTGATGGGCATATCAACGATTTTGGAGTCAACTCCGAATTTCCTATCCAGTGGCACTGTGCCTCTGACTGTGCCCAAGATGGTCCTGACGTTTTGGATTATCTCCTCGACCTCGCTTGATGGGTCAAAATCCACGGGAGCAGCTCCGGCAACTAAGTAAGTGTTCATGCTACTTTAACCCTCCTGATCCCGTTTTTAGGAAGCATGCCTGACCGAGCGGCAGAGGCACTCGGCGACGGCGCGAGCTTTAGCGACACGGATACTCTACTTTGTAGCAGGTTGCCTTGTCCGTCGGTAGATATGCGCTCTTCGGAGCAGCTTTCGCAAATGTAAACAGATCCCGCTCCACCGATAGTCTCCTGGCCTATTATTAGCGGAAACCGGCTGCCGTTTTTGCAGTAGTCAGATACTGTATCGAATATCTGTCGTGGGTTTACGTTGAGATCGGCTCTTAGGCTCAGATCGAACGAAATAGTATCCGATCCCGGAGCTATCCACTCAATAATCGCCTGGTGTCCGCCAATGCTGTGCTCCTCGATGTTCGCGCTCACACTTCTGCTAAATCCATCGAATGTAACAACCTTATCAGCAGATACATCAAATATTATGTTGCCCCAACTTCCAAGCATTGTTTACGCCTCTATAAAATGAGCGGCCGTCACAGTGCCGCTTACTATTACATTGCCGGTGATGTTCACCGCGCCGGTTATACTCATTCCGCCGCCGGCATTTATTGTCACTGTGGCGGACTCGCCTTCCAACACAACCGATCCGGCCCCGAACCTTATAGCTCGCATCCCGGTAACGCCAGGCTGCTGGCTGTCGCTCGGAATCGCCCCAACGCAAAAGCCTTCCTCTTCGCCGTTTGGCAGGTGACAAACCAAAACCTGATCGCCGATATTTGGCAGATCATACGTGGCGTATTCTCCGACCCCACGCTGTAAAACAGGCAGCCAGTTAGTTACGTATGTAGACGGCAGATCGTCGTATTTGACTCTCACTGCGCATTTGCTGGCGTCCAATGCCGTAACAATTCCAACTTTCAAAGTGTCTATCATATCTACTCCGTGCTGTAAACGCCTTTTAAGCTGATGCCTGTGACATACGGCCATATCGTGTGGTGCACTTCCGGCAGCGAGTATTTCCCGGCCAGCACGCCCCACGTTTCATCCAGCTCTATATTGGCTCCCGCCATCACGGACGGAGAGCCTATTAGCGTAATGTTGCCGTTACTTAACACTCGGTTGTTCTGGCCGAGCGCGGCCTTGGCTATCCGCTCCGCCTGTGCTGGAGATTCGCAGCGGCGGTTGATATGCAGCGTAGGCGCGTCTGCTTTTGCGCCAGGGATTTGATACGTATACTCGTGGACCTTGTTCTCTCTCGGGTGTCGATATTTAACAGACACTGTGGAGTATTCATCCACTATCTGATATTCAAGATCCCGCGCAACAATACGCTCATCGTCTATGCTCAGCCTCATAATCGCGTCGTTTTGCTCATATGCCGAGGCGGATATAACAATCAACTTGCCTTTGTAGACCTTTATCATCAGGTCTTCGGCTTTGGCTATGCGCTTACAAAACGCTGTATCGGACTCACGCTTTTGCTCGATGCGCGTGTATACCGGGTCAGATTGCACCATATAATCCAGCGTCAATCCCGCGCCGGTGGCAACATCTTGCAACACACGTGACAGGCTGACGTTTTCCCAATGCCGTGTGCGATCTTCCTTGCGCAGCTGGACGTTGAAATCTGCAGAAGTTGCCTTTATGGAAACTGTCTTGCCTGACAATCCAACAGTGTCGATGTGAAACACCCCGCACAGGAGCGCGGTTTCAATGCCATTAATCGACTGATAGATTGTGCATGTCAGTGTAGCTCCTTTTTTTGGCGACCACGTCCGTATCCACAATCTGCCGTCGTCCGTCAGATTAATCTGCAAATCATCGGCCTTGTCGAGCGAATCTGTAAAATCAACCGATTCGACGAATTGCTGTATTTCCTGAGTGATGTCTGTCGTGTTGTAGATCAACTGAAGCCGTGTGCGCAAGTCATTCATTTTACTGCCTCGCCCAAACGGGAATAGAATCAGACACAGGGACAACGATATCCGGAACTACTAGCTGCACGCCGGCGCCGAACACCAGCGTTTTTGCGTGTGCCGGATTCGCTTCGAGCAGTTCAGCCATGCGCTTTTCGTCGCCATAGATTTTGTATGCGACTAGATCGAACATATCACCCTGAACCGTTATATAAATGTCCGTATACTGCGTAGGCATTATTAAAACCCCCGGCGCTTCTCTTCGCGCATATATCTGCTCATGTTGCGCTTAAACTCGTCGAACGCGGCATTGATCCCGGCATGCACTTCGCGCCGATCGGCGTTACCCGCGATCGTTATTTGAGGTGCAAACGTGATATTCATTCCACCCGCGAGCGATAGGTTTGGGATAATTGATCCCGAGCTTCGGGGCACGAACATTTCAGGCCCGCGCTCACCGACCAGATAACTACGCCCAGGCGCAACCGGCCCACCGGCAGCGCGCTTGCCTGAAGCCTTTGCCGCCACCCACTTTCCGGCATTGATCATCATCGCCAGTGGGCTTCCTTTGTAGAGCAGCTTAGCGATCTTTACTGCCCAGCTCCAAGCTTTGGATATAGCCGCCTTGACCTTATCCCAGTTCTCGGCAATTTTGCCGATTATGTTGACAATAGGAATGAATCTACCAGGGCCATTTGTAGCAAATGTCACGAACCAGTCCCAGGCTTTAGCCATCGCCGCCTTAACCTTATCCCAGTTCAGCACTAGCGCGCCGATCAGGCCGATGAGTACGCCTATTGCGGTGATTATCAAACCGATGGGATTTGCTGTCATGCTTAGATTTAGAGCAAGCTGAGCTAATGTTAGAACCGCAATAGCAGCCTTCCAGGCTGTGACAGCCGCGACTATACCCGCCACAACGGGCACGACTAATTTCCAGTTTTTTACAACCCAACTGCCTATTTTATAGGCGATATCCCATACCGGCCTCAGCTTCTTTGAAAGATCGAAAACTGTGTCTATTATTTTTGTTATTGCTGCCTGTATCGCAGGTAATTTAGGAGAAAGCCAATTCAACAGCTTGATTAAAATCGGAGAAAGCCGCCCACCGATTTCTTCCTTCACATCACCCCACGCGTTTGCCAGCTGCAGTATACGGCCTTCTGGGGTCTGAGCCATTTTCTTAGCTAATCCGCCGTAATTCTGAGATATGACCTGAGTTAACACCGCGACTTTTTCCTGCTCGTTGCCCATCTTAAGGACTTCTTCCTGAGCCTTAGAAAAGGTTATGCCAATGCGTCGTAACGCGAAGACCTGACCGGTGAATACCTTGCCCAACAAGTTTGCCGATTGCTGCATCTGATCAAAACCGACTTTGGGGCCATATGTTCCTACGGCCAAATCCTGCAATGCGGGAGTCAGCGATTTTATAGATTTTGCCTGCAACTGGAATGTCGCTAACTGGCTTTGACCTCGTACGGTTACATCGTCCTCGACAGTAGTCACTTTTTGCATGACAGCGGCGTATGACTTGAGTGCATTTATTTGTATCTGCGTGGTGCCCCTGACATTCATCATGAGCGTTTGCAGCCTGGACTCCTCCCTATATGACTCCTGATACGCGGTGATAACGTCTTTGACGCCAGCCACTAACTGTTGAGTTCCGATATATGCCGCGGCAAAACCAACGACGCTTTTGAGCACACCACTGCCAAAAAAACTGGCACTATTACCAACGGATTTTTGCTGGCGGGATAACCCGCCCAGCGCAGCCGTGTAGCGATTTACGCCCTTTTGAGCCCTAGTGAGAGCTCGACCCAACGTGCCGTTGTCGCGTCCGGCAATCAATATTTCCAGTGCTCGCTTTTTCTCAGCCATTTGGATTCTCTTTCTTCATGACCGCTTCTAACACAGTCATCCAATCAAACAGTTCTACCGGAGCCATATTCAAAAAATCCATTATGGACGAATGAAAATGCCGAGCCAACAGCCCGGCGCATAGTTTTATGTTTTCTATCAGGCCCTTATCGTTTAGGCCTGATTCGTTAAAAAAACCAGCGCCAGCGCGCATGCCTCGGCGAAATCAGGCCCTTTTAGCGAAAGGATCAGATCAATCGGCTTTTTGGAGGCTTTAGCAAATATGTGAGCCTGGAACTCCTGGCTGAGAATAGGAGTTAGTTTTACGTCTCCGGTTGCGGCCAATCCGGTGGCGCGCTCCGCGGATATGAGGTCCCTGCCGGTCAGATCGTCAAAATCGTAATTCAGCGCAGTAATTTCCTCGCCCTCGAAAGTGATCGGTTTTAGCAGTGTATATGTTTGCATGTTCAAGTCTCCTGTATGGTAGGGGCGGTAACTCCGCCCCTCGATATTACATTCCGAGATTGCGCTTTAGCTGAGCCATGTAATCAACTCCGCCAAATTCGCATACGTAATTGCATTTGTCGATATTGACGATCTCCTCGTTGTTGATAACGAGCCGGATCGACAATACTTCGAGCTCAATCGACGTATCTGAACCACTGCCCTTTTCGAGCTTTCCGAGCTCGCTTTGCTTACACATGACCTTCATAAACGCAGTGACAGCCTCAGATTCCGACACGCCGCTACTGGTGTTGAACAATTGCTGCGACCCCCGCACAACAATGTCATGCGCGGAAGGGCTACTCAGCTTCATTGCATCGCTGGAAATTGTCGTAAAATCCAGCTTTGTCGTCATGGACTGATATTGGCCGACGAGCGGCATTTCGATCTCGCCAGCAATCCCAGCCCCCTTGACCGTCTCGCTCATTGCCTGTAGGCTGGGTAGCGCGACGCTGCCCTGTCCCACAACCACATTGTCACCATCGAAATAGACGCGCGCGTCCTGTATAACCTGCGGGAGCTTCATTTATGCTACCTCCTCCCAAATCACCGAATACTGATCAGGATCAATTGCCAGAGTGAACGCTATATCGCTGGCTGCGCTCACAGGAGTCAAATCGACTCTAAAACTCACCGATCCGCTCATCAGACTCGCAACCGGATTGTCTGAAGCAAGCAATCGGACCTTACCATACAACAGCGCGCCCTGCGCCACCAGCGAGCTCAGCCATTGATTAAGGCTGTGCTCTATGCGCTCAACTGTTCGCCGATTGAGCGGAGAATCCACCTGGGAGAAGAACGTCCGCACGATGGTGTTTCCAATCCAGTCGAACATTCGCCGGACACACACCTGTGAGTCCTTGGGATCCGTGTCTGATACAAATGCTGCTGTCCAGTTTCCCCAAACTCTCCACGATCCATCCCACTGTATACCGGTCACGACTCCGGCTTCGTTTAAGCTGTTTGCCTGAGCTCTCGACATACAGATTGAGTCGCCAGCAGCAGTTACCAAACCGTCTGCGCTCAGCAGTTGGTTCGATGGACTTGCGAAAGGAACAGAATTGTTGTTATAGTCAGTCGCGGCAATAGCTGCGGCCAGATGCGAGCTGTAGTAATATGTATCGTCGCCTTTTGTTACCAGCGGCCAACAGCAGAACATATGCGGATCGGCCCAGGAATTGCCGGATTTTAACGCGGCAACCTCACTGTATACATCGGCGCCTGTGCTAGCGTCCGTCGATACGTCAACTATCACAGGGCATCTAAAACTGTCGTCGATGTCCTGCGCCTTTGCCAGCATAGCAGCCGCTACGGTGGTATTCATAGACCACTTTGGAGCGACCAGACACCCGGCGTTTTTGTTGAGCGATGTAAACACCTCGTCAACTTTGGTGATTCCGGCAATGATGTCGTCTGCATCAACTCCGCTGGGTTTGGCAGTCTCATAGTAGATTTTTAGTGATGTAGTCGCACTTGGAATATCTCCATCCGCAACCCTCGTAATGACAACATGATAATCGTCGTCGTAATCGATCAGGTAATCGTCGTCCACGTCGTATGTTGTGACGTCATCAGACGACTTCACAACCACGTTATCGATCAGCACATCATCAACTGCTGTGCCGGACGTGAGAGTCAGCGCACCGGCTACCAGCGACTGCGTAACATTGGCCTCGGCATTGCGGTGATCCGCATTCCCGTAGGGGTCAAAGACGTTGATGAATACAGCCGGAGCCATGCCATACAGCGTGAAAAAGCACTTCACAAACTCGCATAGCGTATAACTCGACCAATTAGTGTCATCACCTAGTTTTAACACTGCCTCGGCTGCGTCATAGGCAATCAAAGGCACGTTCGCGCCTGCAGTCCTATAACTAGCGGTTTTCCACAGCGGGGCAGTGCCGATCACGACAGGAATAGCCGAATCGACTTGCTTTGTAGGCACAATTGGTGTTTGTGCCTCCGAAATTCTCACTCCATGGTTCAGTGACATTATAGCCTCCGTTTTTCTGCCCCTATCGGGCTAACACACTCAAAACTTTCCGCGCGGAATACCATCTCGAGCTGCATCGCGTGTTTGCCTCTGCAATCGCTTTGCTGCTATCAGCGATTAATGGCAACAGATCCCGCATCTCAGGACATTGCCGTATATATTGCTGCAAAAACTCAGGCAGGGTAACAAAAACCATCCCCGGCCTGAGCATTCCAAAGCGGGGACCTATATACATAACAGCCTTGCTCTCAGGCTTTTTTGTTTTTCTCATAACTCGCTCCCAAAAGGCATGTTTTCAATCGCCAGCAAATTCCCGTCTGGTCCTCGTGTCGGCTCATTTGCAGGGACCTGAGCAGTGACACTGCCGACTAACACATATGCACCGTAGGCCTCCGACAGCTCAACGCTTTCAGAGCATTGCAGGGAATCCTCATTTAACGCCCATGCGCTATTTATCAAAAATGGCATATCCGATAGATCCGCTTCGATCCTGTCCCACACAACCCAAGCGTAATCTTTGTCGGCAACTTGTTTCCATTGAAAAACTAGCTCGAATTGGACGATAGCCTGCCGGTATTTGACATAGTTCTCAGTGGTTCTCGCGATCGATGTGCATCGCACTATTATGCTGGGCGATACCGGAACATCGCGGTCGGCATCATTGAATTTGGTATCGATAATGCGTATTGGGACAAATGTGTCGTCTGAATCGACGCCGAGGTTATAGATAACCGGAGCCTGAAACACGCTGTCCGTGCCGACCTCAAAAATTGTCTCTAATCTCGCCACCATCGAGCTGATAAGATCAGGTGTGCATCGCTTCATTTGCCATAGCCTTTCAAAAGACGGTCAATCTCGTGATCGATATTTTTCCTCAACCGTTCGTCAGCGCCCGTTTGTATCATCTCAAATGCTCCGGCATCCTTGATCATACTCGGAATAGCAGGGCCATAACGCTGCTTGATAGGGTGACGATTTTTGCCAACCCTCATAAACACTCCAATATGATCACCGAGCTTAACCAAAAAACC
>Ga0116171_10006321_pt1 | contig 10246 bp, 7 predicted proteins | sample AD_JPNHW2_MetaG_FD_89798 | JGI IMG/M metagenome (GOLD analysis project Ga0116171, IMG submission 89798) | Active sludge microbial communities of municipal wastewater-treating anaerobic digesters from Japan - AD_JPNHW2_MetaG | ecosystem: Engineered > Bioreactor > Anaerobic > Digestate | place...
AATAACGACGGCAGCTTACAGAAATTCTCCGGTATTTATTACTGCGGATATTCAGAATAACTATACAAGCAGAGCAATCACGTGGAATATGTCAAACTCTTCAAAAGGTCAACTTCGGGAAATTAATCATTCAACAAGTTCCAGCACATTATTCGGTTCATTTAATTTGGAAGTTGAAGGTCCGGCAATCCCCGGAGCGCTGAGGCCTGTGATTAGCCACATTCCGCTTCCGAATACTCAAAACACAGCAGGTCCATACGTAGTGGAAGCAAGCATTTCGGTATCAGGTTCAACAATCGAAAATGCAAAGATATATTGGTCCAGAAATAATGTTAACTTAACCGACAGCGTTACGATGATAAATTCGAGCGGCTCAAACTGGACCGGCAATATTCCGGGCAACAATACAGATGCGATTTACAGATATAAGATAAGAGCCACAGATGCATTTGGAAGGACAGCATCTGCCCCGTTATCAGGAGAATTTTCATTTGTAGCACAGTCAACAGATACAACACATATCACAATCGTAACGACGCCTATAGCTCAATTCCCAAAACAAACATGGCCTGCATCAGTAAGCGCTTCAGCAACGAACATGTTCGGTATAGATAGCGTATGGGTGAAATGGTATATAAATTCCACTGCCAACGGCTGGAAAAGGTTCAACCTTTCACACGGAACCGGTAATGACTGGTCAGGAACTTTCAATTCAGTAAACAGCGACGTTAATGTAAATGATTTAGTCTCTTATAGAATTTTTGCAAGAAATTCTTCTAATCAGCATAAAGTGGATTCAACTGCGTTATTTACTTTTAATATTATATATCAGGATTATGTGATTATCGGGACGGAATTAACATCAGGAAACTTTCCGTTTACAACTTATTGGATGGATGGAAGAACAAATTATTTATACACAAATCAAGAACTTCAAAATGCACCAAATAACACACCTGTTTGGGAAATAGGATTTAATGTTATCAGTGCAGACCCGACTGTAATTCATGAATTTACAATCAAGATGCAGAATACAACGGCAACTTCGATTTCCGGTTTCACAGAAACAGGTTGGACAACTGTTTACTCTCATGACTATACAGTACAAGGAACAGGATGGCAGATGATATCACTCGATTCTCCATTTCCAATGAACGGTACAAATCTTCTTGTAGAAATTTGTTACAATAACACTTCATACTCAAATTATTCGACAGTTTATACATCTGCTGCGACCGGAAAGTATTGGGGCAGATATAATGACCTTACAACTGCAAGCGGCTGCGGATATACTGCATGGACATTAAGCACAGGTCCTGTTGGCAGAGCAAATACAAAAATTGTAATTCATATGATAACGGGTATTAAAAACTTAGAGACCGGAATTCCTAACACGTATGCACTATCACAGAACTACCCGAACCCGTTCAACCCCGTAACAAAGATTAATTTTGCAATTCCGAAACAGGGACTTGTAACGATGAAAGTTTATGATATGCTTGGAAGAATTGTGAATCAGTTAGTAAATGAAGAAAAACCGGCAGGAACATATTCTGTAGATTTCGACGCTTCAAACCTGTCAAGCGGAATTTATTTTTATAAATTAGAAGTGAACGGATTCACTGATGTAAAAAGAATGGTAATCATAAAATAAGCTTGAGCGGTTTATGCAAAATTAAGAACTATGATTATCAAAAATTTTTAATTAATTTTGTTACGATTATAAAATAAAAAAGAAGAAAATGGCAAAACTTACACTTGAAAATCTGATCGAACAAAATAAGATAAACGGGAAAAGAATTCTCGTAAGGGTAGACTTCAATGTTCCTCTTGATGAAAACAGGAATATAACTGATGATAAAAGAATTACCGCATCACTTCCGACTATTAATGCCATTACCGGAAACGGCGGAAAATGCATACTGATGAGCCACCTTGGGAGACCTAAAGGCGAAAGAAATATGAAATATTCGCTGGATGTAGCGGCAGAAAAATTATCAGAGCTGACAGGAAAAAAAGTGATTTTTGCTGAAGATTGTATAGGGGACAAAAACCCGCAAATGATATCTGATATGAAAAGCGGTGATATAATGCTTCTGGAAAATCTTCGTTTTTATAAAGAAGAAGAAAAAAACGATCCGGAATTCGCGAAAAAACTTGCATCATACGGAGACGTTTATGTCAATGATGCATTCGGCACGGCACACCGCGCACATGCTTCGACGGAAGGCGTAACGCATTTCATCAAAGACTGCGCAGCGGGATTCCTGATGCAGAAAGAATTAAAATATCTTATGGCTGCAATTGACAATCCCGAAAGACCGCTGGTAGCAATTCTCGGCGGCTCAAAAATTTCCGGGAAAATTGATGTGCTTGAAAATCTGATTAACATTGCGGACACGATTTTAATCGGCGGCGGAATGATGTACACTTTTTATAAAGCCATGGGGCTCGAAATCGGTAAGTCACTTCTTGAAGAAGATAAAATTGAACTTGCAAAACAGATACTTCAAAAAGCAAAAGATAAAAACAAAAACTTTCTTCTGCCTGTGGATATGGTGGTTACGGATAAAATTGACGGGACTTCAACTTCATCGGTTGCTGCATTCGATAAACTGACAGATATAAATTTGATGGGTGTTGATATCGGACCGGAAACTGTGAGGATGTATAGTGACGAAATTATCAAAGGTAAAACTATAGTATGGAATGGACCAATGGGTGTTTTTGAAGTTGACGAATTTGCGAAGGGAACATTTGCAATTGCAGAGGCTCTGGCAAATGCTACGGCTAAGGGCGCAGTAACAATAATCGGCGGCGGCGATTCAGGAGCCGCAATTGCGAAAGCAAATCTTTCCGATAAGGTTTCGCACGTATCCACCGGCGGCGGCGCATCTTTAGAATTGCTTGAAGGTAAAGTGCTTCCGGGTGTTGCGGCATTAACGGATATGTGATGCAGCCAATGCACTTGTATCATAGTTTATAATTATACGTTCCGGTGCGGGAGTCCCCGAGAACTCGGGAGAATTATGGGATTAAAAAAAAGCTTCCCAAACAGCGGAGTCCCGACAGGTCGGAACAGGCGTTGGGAAGCTGTAAAAATTAGAGTTGTGCAGGTAAAAGCAAAACTATTTATCTACAACGAATGCAGAAAATTCACCGGTGCAGGCAAGCTCGCCGCCGAGCTGATTTTTATAAGCCCTTCCGACAAGTTTGCAAAGATTACGTCTGTATGAAGTCATTTCCATTTCGATAATCAGCTGGTCCCCGGGTAATACCGGTTTGCGGAATTTTACATTATCTATTGAGCTGAATAAAGCGATTTTTTTATCCGGTTCTTCGAGTACATTCAGCAGTAATATACTTCCGCACTGCACCATTGATTCCACTATCAATACTCCGGGCATAATCGGTTTATTCGGAAAATGTCCCTGGAAAAACGGTTCATTGAAAGTTACATTCTTCAGTCCGATAACCCTTTTATCAAGTTCAATATCAATTATTTTATCAATGAGAAGGAAAGGATATCTGTGAGGCATAATCTTCAGAATCGCATTGATATCATAAATTTCCTTTGCCTGCTTTTTCATCTGATATTTCTTTACGACCTTGTGCTGCAGGTATAATTTTCTGAGCATCTTTGTGAATTCAACATTTGCTCTGTGTCCGGGGCGGGCAGCAAGTATCTGACCTTTAATCGGAGCGCCAATCAACGCAAGGTCGCCAATCAGGTCAAGAAGTTTATGTCGTGCCGGTTCATTTTTGAAACGAAGTTTTTTATCATTCAAAATGCCGGTATTTCCTATCATCAGCGAGCCTTTAAGTCCAAGGCTTTTACGAAGAGCTTCCAGCTGGTCTTTGTTATAGTCTTCATCAACAATCACAATCGAATTATCAAGGTCACCGCCTTTAATCAGACCGTTTTCTTTTAACATCTGAACTTCTTTCAGAAAGCAGAAAGTGCGTGCGGGAGCAAATTCCTTTTCGAATTCTTCGGTGAGATTGAAAAGTCCTGTGTGCTGAACACCTAAAGCGGGATTATTGAAATCAATCAGCAGCGTAATTCTGAAACTGTCTTTCTGAGGCAGTACAACAATATCAACATTATTTTTTTCATCGTGGTAATGTACCGTGTCTTCGATTACGAGATAATCTTTATTTGCATTTTGTTCAACTATTCCTGCGTGATTTAGCGTCTTAACGTATTCAATGGCGCTGCCGTCCATCACGGGCGGTTCGTTTGTATCAAGCTCTACGATGATATTATCAATTTCCAATCCTCTTATTGCTGCAAGCACGTGTTCTACGGTGTGAACTTCAACACCGTCGAGTCCGAGGGTTGTGCCTCGCGATATATCAATCACGTGGTCAATATCTGCGGGAATTTCAGGAGAGTTTTCCAGATCAACCCTTTTGAATTTGATTCCGTAATCTTCAGCAGCAGGGTTGAATGTCATTGTTGACCTGTTGCCTGTGTGTAACCCTATCCCTGATAGTGAAACAGGTTTTAAAATTGTCCTTTGTTTTTCGAGCATATTATTTTAATTAATTTTATTTTCTAAATTTTTCAGTCTTTCATATATTTCTCCGATTTTCGAAATATAAGATTCTTCCTTCAGAGCCCTATGCATTTCCTTAGCCCTGTAACCTGAATACACACCCGGTTTCAAAATTGATTTTGAAATATTGCCGGCTGCGAGCACAGTTACATCATCGCATATATTCAGATGCCCTACAACACCCACTTTTCCTCCGAATAAACACCTCTTACCTATTTTTGTTGAGCCCGCAATTCCGGTGCCCGATGCAATCGCCGAATTTTCACCGATACTTACATTATGTGCAATCTGTACGAGGTTATCAATTTTTACGCCTTTTCCGATATGCGTTTCTCCCATAGTTGCCCTGTCAATTGATGTATTGCTTCCGATTTCAACGTCATCTTCGATGTGCACTATTCCCGTCTGAGGAATTTTTTTAAATGATGAATCGGGCTCTTTTGCGAAACCGAATCCGTCGCTTCCGATTACCGTGCCTGAATGTATTATAACGCGGTCTCCGATTATGCTTCCGTCATAAATCGAAACATTCGGATAAATCAGACATTCTTTTCCGATTGTTACATTATTTCCTATTGAACAATTTGACTGTATAATTGATTTTTCGCCGAGCCGGAAATTTTTTCCGATGTTTGTAAAATTTCCGATGGTGACTTCCTGTGCTATTTCAGAGCCGGAATCAATATAACATTTACCGGATATGCCTTTAAACTCGACTGTTACTTTGTTAAATGTTTCAAGAAGCGTCAGAAACGAAATATACGGGTCATCCACGAAGAGCAAATCCAAACCGGCGGGAAGATTTCCTGCTTTGAAATCTTTCCTAACCAGCACCGCACCCGCAGATGTAGAGTGAATGAACTTTTCGTATAAAGGGTTTGCAAGAAAAGAAATTTCTTCGGGCGATGCCTCTTCAATTTTGGCAACGCCGGTAATTTCTTTCTCCTGATTTGCCCCTGCATAACCTGCATTCAGCAGTTTTATAATATCTTTCAGTTTCATTATACCTTCTTTATTTACACAGGAGATATATCTCTTTTAAAAAGAAAGACATATCTCCTGATATTTAAAATTAAAAAATCTTATTGTTCTTTGCCTTCAAGCACTCTCTGAACTTTCGGAGTGAGGTCATATTTTTCATTGACGTACAGAAGCATAATCTGAGAACTTCTGTCAAACACATAATCGAAATCATCGCGCTTGGCAACAATTTCTATCGCTTTGAAAAGCTTGTCATAAACGGGTTTCATATATTCAGTCTGTTTCTGATAATATTCACCCGATTCACCGAATTTCTGCTGTTTGAAATTTACGATTGAATTTTCAATTGTTGAAATATTTTTCTCCATATCGATTTTCATCTGGTCAGTCAGAATCAGTTTTTTCTTTTCATAGTCATCTTTATACTTTTTGAGGCTGTCCTGAAGTACAGTAAGCTCCTTCTGCCAGTCATTTACCTGACCTTCAAGTCTCACCTTGGCATCTTTTGCATCCTGCATATTGTCAATGAGTTTCTTTGAATCTATATATCCGACTTTTGTCTGCGATTGTGCAGATGCTGCGGCAAGTAATGCAAAACAAGATATTAATAAAAAATATTTGATGCTTGGTTTTATCAAGTTTTTTTTATTTAAGTTTGTCAAGTACTTTGAATGTAAGGTCAAGATCTTTGTCTCCATAGAGCACCACGCCTACGCCTTCAGCTTTGTCAAATACAAAATTATATTTCTGCTCTTTTGAAAGGTCTTCAATTGCCTTGATGATTTTATCTTTTACAGGTTTGAATAGATCGGATTGTCTTGCAACCAGAGCCTCTCTTACATTCTGTTTGTATGCTGTAAGTCCTTCATCCAATGTCTGAAGTTCTTTCTGAAGGGTATTCATTTCATCGTTAAGTGATTTTAATTCTGCATCGCTTTTGATTTCGCCTGATTCAACTTTTTTCTGAGCGTCTTCATATTTTACTTTGAAGATTGCCGCTTTATCTTTTATTTCCTTGTCTTTGGTGTTAATCGTATCCAGATATAATTTCTGAAGACCTTCGAGTTCATCGGTAATTTTTTTGTATTCGGGAAGCTGCTTGATGATAACTTCACTGTCAACATATCCGAGTTTTAATTGTGCAAACGATTTTCCGTTTAATAAAGTCATACTCATTATAAATCCAAGTATGATGAAAATTCCTGTTTTGGTTTTCAATTGATTTTTCTCCTTTAGTTAAAAAAGTTATTTATAAAATTTTTTATATTCAATTTAGAAACCTCTTCCAAACTGGAAGTGGAATATAAATTTCGGCGCCTGTCTGTCTTCAATCTGTCTGTCAAATCCGTATCCGAAATCAAACCCGACAAGTCCGACTGCCGGCAGCTGAATTCTTGTGCCGAATCCGGCACCGCGCCTCAGGTCAAACGGGTCGGTTTTTGAAATATCCGACCATACATTTCCTGCTTCAACAAATGCAAGCAGAAATATAGGCACCGGGTCAAGCGAAAGAGGGAATCTCAGCTCTGCCGAGTATTTCAATGCGACTCTTCCGCCGATAGGATTGAGAGACGAATTTTTCGGTCCGACGTTTCTGTCGTCATATCCGCGCAGCGCTATCGTGTTATATGCAAGCCCATTGCCTCCCATAAAGAAAAGTTCAGTAGGAGGCAGATATTTATCACTGCTTATGGAGTTGACTACGTAAAAATTAAAATTCGTGTAAAGAACAAATTTCGTATTTCGAATGACCGGAGTGTAAAGCTCAGCGGAAAAAACATTCTTGATGAAATCAATATTTCCCGGAAGGAATGGTCCGCCTGAGAGTTCGGTTGTATTTGAAACTTTCGTTCCGTCAAGAGGGAATATCGGGTCAAACACAGTTGAGCGCGAAATTGTCTGTTTGATGCTGAATTGATTGCGCAACCCAACCTCATAATAACCTGCACCGTCTATAACATTTGTCCTCTGGAATTTGACTGACCAGTCGCCTCTGAAATAGTCATCCGGCCATTTGAATCTTCTTCCAAGACTGATTACCGCACCTGTTTCTCTTACATCATAATAATAACTTTCACGCGAATCGAAAAGGTTAACCCCGAATAATGTCGGTGTATCGTAGAGCCACGGCTCGGTGAATCCGACGTTAAATGTTCTGTACGTACCTGCTTCCCCGAACTGCCATGAGAAGTTCAAAACCTGCCCGCCGCCGCCGGAGAAGGGACGCGTGATATCAAAATTGTTGAAAGTCAAACCGATTGCGCCTGTAACGCCGTATGTGCCTGCATATCCTACCGATGCATTGAACTGGTCTGATGACCTTTCGGAAACGATGTATTTAATGTTAACGGTAGAATCGTTTTCAAGAGCAATATCCTGATTCAGTTTTTCGGGATTGAAATAGTTAAGCGAGTTAAGCTGCTGAAGGCTTCGCTTCACATTGCTCCGGGCGAAGTAGTCACCGGGGATTGTGTACATTTCACGGCGGAGAACTTTGTCCTTCGTCTTTTCATTCCCTTCGAAACTGATGTTTCCGATTCTGTACTGCCTGTTCTCCTGTACATTGATTGTCAGGTCAACTTTATTTTTGCCTGTAACATTTTCTTTAACATCGGCATTAAATCCGAGATACCCGTTGTCCATATAGAGCGAGTATATGTCGGATTCGGATTCATTTGAAAAAATATTCTGATTTAATTTCTTCTGATTATAGACATCTCCCTTTTTCATATTGAGCCGCTGCGAAAGCACTGAATCGGCATAAAGTTTATTTCCTGCAAAGTCTATCGAGTCAATATAAAATTTTGTTCCTTCATTAATTTTGATGCTGATGAACATATCTTCCTTATTCGGGGATAAATCCGTTTTTGCGGAAACAATCTCGGCATCTTTATAACCGAATTCCTTATAGTAATCTATGATAGTCTTTTTATCTTCTTCAAATTTATCTTTCTCGAAGTGTGCTCTGTTCCAGAATTTCCACCACACTTTTTCGGAAGTTTCCATCTCTCCGCGGAGTTTGCTCGATTTAATATTGTTGTTCCCTGAAAAAGAAATGCTGCGCACAACAACTTTACTGCCTTCACTTATTTTAATTCTAATCCTTGCTTCATTGCTTGCCGATATAAGTTTATCCACGCTTATCTCTGCCTGTGAAAATCCTTCTTCCGCATAATATTTTTCAAGTGTGTTCTGAATGTCTTTGAGCTTCTGCTCTGAAAGCACCTGACCTGCCACCAGCGGAACTTTGCTTTCAATGTCAGACTTGGACATATCGTCATTTCCGACAATTTCAATGCTCTCGATGCGCGGGAGCTCCTGCACGGCGATTACGAGGAATACATCCGACCCTGATTTTTTGTCAACGTAAATCTGAATATCGGAAAAGATATTCATATTCCATAACTTTTTAATGGATTCACGGATTTCATCCGATGGAATTGAAATTTCCATTCCCGGTTTCAATCCCGAATATGCTATGATTGTTTTCTCGTCGTAAAGTTTATTTCCGCGTGTAGAAATATTTTTTATCTTATAAACCTCTGTCTGTGAAAAACTTTGCGAGGCTACCATCAATAGCGATAAGATAAAAAATAAAAATAAAGATTTTTTAAAAATCATTTCCTGTGTTTAGTTGATTTTTCTAAAATTTGTTCACTGGTCATTCCGAATCTTCTTTCGCGCTTTTGGTAACTCCTGATTGCTTCATAGAGATTTTCGCGCCTGTAAGCCGGCCAGTATTCCTTGTCTATGTATATTTCGGTGTAAGCAAGCTGCCACAGAAGAAAATTGCTTATGCGGAATTCACCGCCCGTCCTTATCATCAGTTCGGGGTCGGGTATTTCCGCAGTGGCAAGATATTCCGAAAATATATCTTCGTTAATTTTATCGGGATTCAGTTTGGATGAACTGACATCCCTGCTGATATTTTTAACGGCATTAACAATATCCCATCTGCCGCTGTAATTCAAAGCCAGATTCAGAGTAAGCCTTTTATTGCCGGATAATTTTGCTATAGATCCATCCAGTTCGTTCCTGACCGGTTTTGGCAATGCAGACATATCGCCTGTAGCAACAAGTCTGACATCATTTTTATCAAGTTCTTTTGTCTCGCCTTTAAGAGACTTTATCAGAAGCTGCATCAGCACTCCGACTTCGGATTTTGGCCTTCTCCAGTTTTCGGTCGAGAAAGTATAAAGCGTAAGGAATTTTACTCCGAGCTGTCCGCATACTTCCACGATGTCGCGCACGGATTTGACGCCGGCACGGTGTCCGAAAACTCTCGACTTTCCCTGCATCTTAGCCCATCTGCCGTTGCCGTCCATTATAATTGCAATATGGCGGGGAATTTCGCCTGAGCGTTTTAGTTCTTCCTGAATTAATATGTCTTTTCCTGTTCTTTCCAAATTTTTATCCTAAGTTCATCGCCTCTCTTACTTCGCTGATTGTAGCGTGTGCTACCTTTCGCGCTCTTTCTTCGCCATCTTTAAGTATTTCAATCACTTTTGCCGTATCATTTTCAAGCAGTTTCCTTTTCTCGCGCATAGGTTCTAAAAACTTAATAATCTTATTGGATATTTTCAGTTTGCAGTCGCTGCATCCAAGTTCACCGCTGGAGCATCCCGCATGTATTTCAGGTGCTTCTTCGGGATTAAATATCGTATGATATTTATATATCAGGCAAATATCAGGATTGCCTTTATCAC
>Ga0116171_10006322_pt1 | contig 10246 bp, 8 predicted proteins | sample AD_JPNHW2_MetaG_FD_89798 | JGI IMG/M metagenome (GOLD analysis project Ga0116171, IMG submission 89798) | Active sludge microbial communities of municipal wastewater-treating anaerobic digesters from Japan - AD_JPNHW2_MetaG | ecosystem: Engineered > Bioreactor > Anaerobic > Digestate | place...
CTATCTCGAGACGCATTACGGCGTCAGGAAGGATTCCTGCGCCGGCTTCGATCTGATGATCGATACGGGCAAGATCTCGCCGAACTCCGCGGTGCCTCTCGTAATCGGGGCGAACCGCTCGATCAGAGGCATGGCGGTCAGGGGAGATGCGGGATCGACGGCCTCGATCGAGGCCGACCGGGTGCTGCTCGAGGCGGTGCGCATGGTGCTCGCCGAACGTTGAGCGGCATCGGCGCGGCCGCGGAAGCCGGCGGGCGATGGGCGCGTTGAGCGGCCTTACTGCGCCTTGTAGGCGATGGCCGGAAAGGCGCTTTTCATGAGCGAGGCGAGGCGGCGCATGTCCTCATCCTTTGCTGCGGGATTCTTGAACCAGAGGAGCAGCTGTTCCGGGTAGCTGCCGCGCGCCCCGATGACCCAGGGATTGAAGGCTTCCCTGAAATCACCCTTGGTGAAGGCGAGTAAGAAGGATCCTCCCGAAATGACCGCCGGCGCGTCGGCCGGCACCAGGCCGATCGAGCCCGAATCGAGCAGGATATAGTTCTTGCCGCCGCGGTTCGTCGTTATGGAAGGCGCGGCCCCGAGGCGCACGACGATATAGGCGTGGCGCGGATAGCGGGCGTCCGCGGCGTCGAAGCGGTAGAGATAGTCGCCCTTTCCCGTTTCGGCGATCGAGACGAAGCGGTAGGAATCGAGCATGATGCCGGCCATGGTGTTTCCAAAATCGCGCAACGTTGCGAGCAGGGGGCGGACCAGCTCCAGCCTGGCCTTCTCCTGAGGGATGGGCTCGAGCGCCAGACTGATGGGCTTGGCGGTGGAGCAGGACGCAAGCGCCGCGCCGAGCGATGCGCAGAGCGCCGCCGCGAGCATGAAGCTTGAAAGCAAGGTTCTGGGCTTGCGCATGGATTTCTCCTCTCAGTCCGATCTCACCGAACACTAGTGCCGATGTGCCGCGCTGTCAAGTTTTCGGCCGCTCCCTTGTGCGGCACCGCTATAGGGCGATACATTTCCCCCATGCAATCCGGTGAATATCTGCGCTGGTACGCGCGCTCGGCCTTGGGGATCGGCAGCGGCTTCGCCGGCATAGGCGCGGCCGCGGCGGCTTTGATCGCGGGCTTGCCCTTCTGGGTGTCGGCGTTGGCCGGTCTCGGCCTTGTCGCCGCGACGGGAATCCTCTCGCTGGCCGCCGGCTGGGGGCCGCGCCAAGCGCTGGCCGCCCAGGAATCCCAGGCGCGCCGTTCTCGCGCCGGACGGCTTGCGGAAGCCGCGGCGGTTCGCGAGCGGATCGCCGCACTGCGGATTCCCGACGGACAGGTCGCCGAGGCGGCGAACCTCGTCGTTCTCGCGGCGGGCGAGTATATCGAAGCCTGCCGCAGGGAAGGCTCGGACGATCCCCTCGCCGACGCGGCGATCGGCGAGGCGCTCGAGCTTGTCGGGCTCTTTCTCAAGGAAAAAGATGAGGCCGCCACGGAGCGGCGCTTCGGGCTCGGCGACGCCGATCCCTTCCCCGACGCGCAGGGGAGGGTGGCTTCCGCGCTCAAGGAAAAGGCGGCGGCGCTCCGCGAGCGAAGGATACAGATAGACGGCGGGCTGCCTGCGGCGTCCCGCATGGCGGTGAGGGAGGAGATCGAATGAGAAGGACAATTTTCGCGGCGCCGTTGGCCGCGCTGTTCATGGCATTGTTCGCCGCCGTCGCGGTGGGCGGGGCTGGCGCCCTTTCGACCACGCTCGAGTCGGCCGACATCACCGTCGTCCTGCGGACCGACGGGCTCGCCGACGTCTATTACAGCCTCGACTGGCGGGCCTCGGGCGGCGCGATGCACGGATTCTACTTCCAGGGCGAGGCCTTCGAGCCCGTCTGGGATATGGAAGGCTGTTACGCCGACCTGAAGGGCGGCGCGCGCAAGCCGCTCTCGATAAAGCCGCTCGGCGGCGGCAAGTTCGACGTGGTGCTCGCCGGCGGGGAAGGATTTTCGGGTCAAGCTTACTATTTCCTGCACTACGCCGGCGACTTCGCCAAGGCTGGCCTGATCGGCGCGACCGAGAGCCCCGAATTCGGCCAGCTCCTCTACTTCGACTGGGCGCCCGTGGAGTGGGACAGCGCCCTCGCCTCGAGGACGGTGCGTCTGGTGCTGCCCGTAAAGATCGCCGCCGAGACGCCGAGCGAGGCCGAGCGGACCGCGCTTGGCCTGAAGACCGAGCGCTCGGTGAACAGCGAGAACAAGATCGACTATTACGGCTCGAAAGGGCAGGACGGCGCCTACTACCTCACGCTGCGATTCTTTCAGGAAAAGCCGGGCGCCAGGGCGACGCAGCGCCTCAGGCTCTATTTCGCGAAAGGCGCCCTCCCGATCGATCTGGCCGCGGCGGGCGGGAGCGGCCTTGGCGGAACGGGCGGCGCCCTCGACAAGCCGTTGCTCGACCCCGCGCGGCAAGGCGGCTCCGCAGGTTCCGGAGGCGATGAGCCGGGCGCGGCGGAGCGCCGCGACTTCGACCTGACAGCCAGCCCGATCGCTGCGGCTGCCATCTTCGCCGCCCTCATCGCGGCGGCTCTCGCCCTCTACGTCCTCAATCTCCGACGCTACGGCAAGCGCGCCGCCCTGGTGAGGGGAATCGCCTGGGCAGGCGATTCCTGGGTGCCGCCCAAGCTCTTCTCCGGCACCTATCAGGTGCCGGGCAAGGTCGCCGAGGGACTCCATCCCGCCGAGGTCGCCCTGCTTCTCGAGCTTCCCATGGCCAGGGTCGTCGCCCTGATGCTTGAAGGCCTCGCCTCCAAGGGCGCGATCCGGGTCCTTGAGGAGAATCCGCTGCGCATCGAGCTCCTCGCCCGAAGCGCCGACGGAGCGCCGGCCAGGGGCGACTCGATCGAGGAAGGTTTCCTCGCCTGCTTCGACACCGAAGGGCGGGTGCTTTCCGGCCTCCTTATGGACTTTTTCGAGGCGACGATCCGCGGCATGCAGGAAAAGCTCTGGGATTGCGATATCGAGGCCACGAAGGCGCACTATCGCGCGCTTCTGGCCGAGGCCGAGACGATGGAGGCCGAGCGTCGGGCCAACGACGCTGAGTACGAGGCGCGCCGCGCCGCGTGGCGGGTCAGGAATCCCTACTGGCACTATTGGTACGGCTATCATTACGTCCACGCGCATCCCGCGCGTTTCGCTTCCCTCGTGCTGCCCGCCGAGCTGTCCGCTGGCTATACCGAGTTCATGCGCTCGTCGGCCTGCTTCGGCGGGTGCTTCGCTCCGGCCGGAGCGAAGGGCGGGGCGGGCGACTGCTACGCGGCCTGCCACAACGCCTGCCACGACGCGTGCCACTCGGCCTGCCATTCGGCGTGCCATTCCGCCTGCCACTCGGCGTGCCACTCGGCCTGCGTGTCCGGAGGCGGGCATTGAAGCTGCTCGATTCGTTGCGGGGCCTGGCGCCCCGTGTCGGGGAGAAGACCCTGACAAGCCTCGGGGCGAGGGGGGCCGCCGGACCGGGCACGCCCGCGGCGCCCGACCTTTCCTGGGTTCCCGCGTTCTGGGAGTCCGTGCGCGACTACATTTTCGTCCGGGAAGAGGACGACGTGGTGATCCTGCCCCCGAACCTCGTGTACAAGACGAACGCGACAGGCGTCCGCGTCCTCAAAGCGCTCGAATCGGGCGCGCGGCTCGAGCGCGTCGCGGGGCTCGACGCCGCGAAGCTTGCTGACATAGCGGCTTTCCTCGGCGACATAAGGGACCTCTGCGACGGCAAGAACGTGGCGACCTCGCAGGTGCCCTACGGCTTCGACTTCACGCGCCTGCCCATCCTGGGCGAGATCGCCGTGACCTACCGCTGCAACAACCGCTGCCTTTTCTGCTATGCGGGCTGCGGCGGCGGATCCTGCGGGCAGGGCGGGGCGGATGCGGCGGCTGCTTCTGCGGCGGCGGCTTGCGCCGCCGCCGCGCCCGCCTTTCCCTCCGGCGTCGCGGCGAATGAGCTCGGCACCGCTGAGCTCATGCAAGTGATCGACATCTTCCGCGACAAGGCGAAGATCCCTTTCTTCTCGTTCACCGGCGGCGAGCCCCTCCTGAGAAAGGACCTCGAGGAACTGATCGCCTACGCCGGGGTGAGGCGCCTGCGCGTCAACCTGATCACGAACGGCACTCTGGCGACGCCGGAGCGCGCCCGCTCCCTCTTTGGGGCTGGCTTGCGCACCGCGCAGGTGAGCCTCGAGAGCCCCGACGCCGCGATCCATGACGCCCTCTGCGGCGCGCCGGGCTCCCACGCGGCCACGCTCAGGGGCATCGCTGCGCTTCAAGGGGCTGGCATCAGGGTCCAGACCAACTCCACGCTCACCCGGCGCAACCGCGAGAGCCTCCTCGCCATGCCCGCCTTTTTAAAGAGCATCGGTGTCGAGCGCTTCTCGATGAACCTCTACATTCCCTCAGCCGGGGCTCAGACCGCGCCCGAGCTCTTCGTTCCCTACGAGGATACGGGAAGCTTCGTGGACGCGGTGCGGGCGAGCGCGGCGCGGGAAGGGCTCACCTTCTTCTGGTACTCGCCGACGCCGCTGTGCATCTACAATCCGGTGGCGCGCGGCTTGGGGAACAAGAGCTGCGCCGCGGCGGACGGCCTCCTGAGCGTGGCGCCCTCCGGCGACGTGCTTCCCTGCTCGTCGTATCCCGAGTCGCTCGGCAACCTGCTGGAGCGCGATTTCAGCGACATCTGGTTTTCGGAGAGGGCCGCGCACTTCAAGAACAAGCGCTACGCGCCCGAGACCTGCGCGGGCTGCGCCTCGTTCACCGCCTGCCAGGCCGCCTGTCCCCTCTACTGGGCGTACGCCGGGTATGGGGAACTTGAGCGCGCCGCGGCGCGGAAAGGGGAATGACCATGGACGAACATTTCGCTTCGATGAGCCTCGGCCTGCCGGCGAGACTGGCGATGACAGCCGGCTGCTTCGCGCTTGGCGCCCTCGCGCAGATCGCGCTCCCCTGGGGGCTCGTCCCCGGCTTCGCCCTCATCCTGGCCGGATACCTGCCGCTCAGGCTCAAGCCCATCACCAACAAGCCCGCCGACCAGGGGCTCGAGGAATGGCGCGCCGTTTCGATGGCCGAGATCGACAGGCTGGCCGACACGCTCAAGGCCTCCAAGGCGGCCTTCGGAAAATCGGTCGGCGGCAAGGTCCTTATGGCCATGGCGGCTGCGCTTGCGGCCTTGGTCGCCGTGGGCGCGCTGGCGGTCAGCGCCGACCTCTCCCTCGTCGTGGCCGACGGACTGCTGTTCGCCCTGCCCGCGATGTTCTTCGGCAGGGTGCGCGCCTTCGTCCCCCGCGAGCTTTCCGCCAAGATGCCCTGCTTCCAGGCCATCTTCGCCTCGGGCGCGCCCGAGGGCATCGTCGTAACGCCCTACCTTCGCTTTGACAAGGACAAGGAAGGGCGCGACGTTCCGGAGGATATCAGGCTGATGGTCGAGCCCCGGCGCAAGGCCGAGGACTTCGTCGGCGTCCAGTTGCAGGCTGCCATGAACAAGGGTCCCAACGGCGAGGTTCCCTACCTCTACGCGGTCTTCCTGACCAAGGGCAGGGGCGCGAGCCACGCCGCCTTCCGGGCGATGCGCGCGCGGGGTTACGTGGTGGAGGCGGGCGGCGACGACGATTACGGCAGCGTCGTGCTCAGGCAGGAGACTTCGGGAACCGGCTACGCGACAAAACCTTCCGATTGCGCGCGGCTCTTCGAGGTTGTCTGTAGAGAACTGGCCTAGACGGCCAGGCGAAGGAGCCAGAAGGCGCCTGGAACCCTGTTGCCGAGCGCCTCGAGTCGAGCCTGGAGGAACCAGGCTTTGCCGTGGCGCGCCTGCGGCCCCACTGCTCCGTCCGCATCGAAGAATCGGTAGTCGCCAGGCTCCAGGCGCAGCGGTCCCGAGTCCGGCGCGATCGCCTCGAGAACGGCGCCTTCGGGAATCGTGTTTTTCAGCTCGGCATAAGCAGGCTCGCTCCATCCATCCTCGCGGAACCGCCCGAAAAGCGCGGGCAAATCAGCCGGCGCTCCGAGCGAATCGACGACGGCGGGCGGAGCCTGCTCGAGGCTCCCCGCGAAGAGGTGGGCCTGCCCGTAGGAGGCGACCGCCGAGACATCCATGCCGCGCCGGCCGAAGTAGAAGCCCGTGTCGTACTCGCGGTGGCTGATCGCGAACAAGTCTTCCCTGAACGGATTCGGTTCGCCGGGGCGGTCGATTCCCCATCGATAGGCGCGGGTCGCCAGCGCCGCATAGTAGAGGCTCTTCATCCTGCCCTCGATCTTGACCGCGTCCACGCCCGCCGCCTCGAGCTCGGCCAGGTGGTCGATCATGCAGGTGTCGCGCGAGGACATGACGAGGCTGTAAGGGCCCTGGGCCGTCTCTCCTCCCTCCACGGGGAAGAATTGTCCCGGCCGCTTTTCCTCCTCAAGGTAGACGCGGTAGTTCCAGCGGCAGGAATGCGTGCAGTCGCCCTCGTTGGCCGAGCGCCCCGTGAGCCACGACGATATGAAGCAGCGCCCCGAATAGGCCATGCACATCGCCCCGTGGACGAAGACCTCGACCTCGAGGCCCGGGACGCGGTCCTTGATCTCGGCGATCTCGCCGAGGGAGAGCTCGCGGGCCGGCACCACGCGGCTGAAGCCCATGTCGCGGTAGACCTTGGCGGCGCGCCAGCTGGTGCAGTTGGCTTGGGTGCTCAGGTGGAACTCGCGGTCGGGGAAGGCCTCGCGGAGGAGGTCGTAGGCGCCGAGATCGCTGACGATGAAGCCGTCGAAAGGATATTCGGCGATGCGGGGCAGGGCGCGTCGCAGGGCTTCGAGATCCTTGTCATGAAAGTAGATGTTGAGCGCGCCGTAGAGCTTTTTGGGCGCGCCGGGGAAGGCCGCCTTGATGGCGCGGAGCCTTTCGGGAGCCTGGTCGTCCGCGTCGTCGATATTCTCGGCGCGGGTTCGCAGGCTGAAGTTGGGCAGGCCGATATAGGCGGCGTCGGCGCCGTAGCGGTAGGCGTAGGCGAGCTTTTCGGCGCTTCCCGCCGGTGAGAGCAGTTCCATGCGACGATTATCCCCGCCGGAGCGCCGCCTGTCCATCGCCGAGGGCTCGAGGCCGCGGGCTTGGCGCCGCCCCGGCCTGCGCGGAAGCGAGAAATGCGCTATGATAGGCTTAGAACATCGCGACTATCGTCGCGCGCGACGGTAGTCGCGAAGGAGGCTCGACATGGACTACAAAAATATTGCGCCGAAGGAAGCCTACGCGCTGCAGAATGCCGGTGGGCTCGTGCTGATCTGCACCAAGGGAGCCGAGGGGCGCTACGACCTCGCGCCGGTGGCCTGGTGCTGCCCTTTCGATTACGAGCCCGTCTCGAAGCTGCTCTGCGTGCTCGACACCTCGCATAAAACTTGCTTGGACATACAGGCATCCAAGGAATTCGTCATCGCGCTTCCCAGCGTCGCCCAGGAGGGGCTTGTCATGGAAACGGGCTCCATTTCGGGCAACGATGTAGACAAATACAAGGAACTCGGCATCGAGTCGTTCGCCGCCGAGCGCGTCGATGTGAGAATTCCCGCTGAAGTGCTTGGATGGATCGAGTGCAGGCTCACGAACCTCCTGCTGGAAGGCACTTCCGCCATCGTCATGGGCGAGGTCCTGAACGCCAAGTCGGTGGAGAACGCGTGGAAGGAACGCATCCACTTCGTCTCGGACGGCATCCTCTTCAAGCCCGGCGCGACGATCTAGCCAGGCCGGCTTGACGCATGGAGGCTCCCGTAGGCATTATTGACCCATAACGCTTGGACGCTTCGGCGCCGAGACGTGAGGTGAACTCCAGTGCCGCTCATAGTCCTCGATTCCGTCTCCTACCGATACCCCGATGCCTCAGAAGACGCCCTTCGCGGAGCGTCCCTCTCCATCGAAAAGGGCGAGTACATCGCCGTGATCGGCGGCAACGGCTCGGGCAAAAGTACGCTGGTGCGGCTCTTCAATGGCCTGCGCGCGCCCGCCGCCGGAAAGGCGAGGGTGGCGGGGCTGGATCCCGCCCTGGCCTCGTCGATGTTCGCGGTGCGCCAGGCCGTCGCCCTCGTTTTCCAATCCCCCGTCGATCAGATCGTGTCGAGCAATGTCGAGGAAGATGTCGCCTTCGGGCCTTCGAATCTCGGCCTGCCGCCCGACGAGATCGAGCGGCGCGTGTCCGAGGCGCTCGAAGCCGTGGGCATGGCGGAACTGCGCCGGAGGCCGACCCGCTCGCTCTCGGGCGGACAGCAGCAGAAGCTGGCCATTGCCGGCGCCTTGGCGATGCGGCCGCAGTGCCTGGTTTTCGACGAGGCGACTTCCATGCTGGATCCCGCCACCAAGGCGCGCGTGCTCGAACTTATGGAAGGCCTCTCGGCCGGCGGCATGGCCGTGGTGCACGTGACCCACGATATGGACGACGCGGCGCGCGCGGAAAGGATCATCGCCCTGCGCTCGGGCGAGATAGCCTTTGACGGGCCGGCGGCGGTGTTCTTCGCGGCGGGGAGGGCGGCCGAGCTGGGCTTTTCCGCCCCCAGGACGATCGAGGCCGCAGAGGCTTTTGGAATTGCCGCCGAAATCGGCGACGATGCCGCGGCGCTCGCCGGCAAGCTGCTTGAGGCGGGGATCGCGCGGCGGGGAAGCGACGGTGTCTTGAGAGCCGCGCGGCGCGACGATGGCAGCGGCGGCGCAGGCACCCAGAGCGCCGGAACCGCCGCCGCCTTCAGATTCGACGGCGTTTCGTTCTCCTATCTGCGAGGCACAGCGGGCGAGGTTCGCGCGCTTTCGGATGTGGGGCTTTTTGTGCCGAGGGGTTCGCGCGTGGCTCTCGTCGGACGGACGGGTTCGGGCAAGTCCACCGCGCTTCAGCTCATGAATGCGCTGATTCAGCCTACTCGGGGAAGCGTGACGAGTCTCGGCCAGGACACCAAGTCCGCCGCGCTCGACGCCCGGAAGCTTCGCATGAGCGCGCCGCTTTCCATTCAGCGCCCCGAATCGGCCCTTTTCGAGCTGTACGCGGCCGACGATGTCGCCTTCGGACCACGGAACCTCGGCCTTTCGGGGCGGGGGCTCGTCGACAGGGTACGTTGCTGGATGGATGCGGCGGGCATTCCCTACGACCAATTCCGCGACCGCATGACGCGGGGACTTTCCGGCGGCGAAAAGCGCAAGCTCGCGCTGGCAGGCGTCTTCGCCCTCGAATCGGAGGCTGTCCTCCTGGACGAGCCGACGGCCGCCCTCGATCCCGCCGCGCAAGCCGAGGTGTTCGCCCTGATCGCCAGCCTGGCCGCGGCCGGGCGCACCGTCGTCTTCGCCACCCACTCCATGGAGGAGGCGGCGCAAGCCGATTTCGTGGCCGTGTTCGCGGACGGGGCGCTCGCCGACTTTGGAACGCCCGTAGAGCTGTTCTACGACCGCTACGATCCCGCCTGGGGCATCGCGCTTCCTTTTGCCGCTCGGCTCGCGGAGGCGCTGCGGGCGCGGGGCGCCGGATTCGAAGGCCGGCCGCTGACCATCGCGGCATTGCGCGGCGCCCTCGCCGCCGCCCGGGGAGGCCAGGCATGAAAAACCTGGAATTCTTCAGGAACATCGGCATAGGACAGTACATCGACTCGGGATCCTGGCTCCATGGACTGAAGCCGTCGTCCAAGTACCTCATGCTTCTCGCGCTTTCGGCGCCCCTGCTCGCGGCCCCGACTCCCGCGGGGATCGGAATCGCCATTCTCGCGGCCCTCGCCCTGGCGGCGGCCTCGCGCATACCGATCTCCTTCCTGCTGCGCACCCTCAAGCCGATTCTCCCGGTGATCGCCCTGATGGCCGCGCTGCAATTCCTGTTCCGCTGGCCGGGCGACCGATCGGCAGTCTTGGTTTCCATCGGTCCCTTTGCCTTCACGCTGAGGGAGCTCTGGATCGTCGCCCTGGTACTCCTGCGCTCGGGCGGCATGATGGCGCTTGTCGGCTGGTTTACCTCGGTGACGACCGAGGCGGACGCCGCTCGCGGCATCGAGGACATCCTGCGGCCCCTGGCGGCTCGCAGCGCCTTCGTCCACCGGATCTCGCTCGCCGCGGCCACCGCGATCCGCTTCGTCCCCATCGTGGCCGGCGAGCTCGAGGAAATTGTCAAGGCGCAGGCCTGCCGCGGCGCCGATTTCGGCACGGGCAGGAAGGGCGTCATCGCCAAGGCCAAGGCCTACCTGCCCCTCTTCGTGCCTGTCACCATCCGCGCCCTCGAGCGGGCCGAACTCCTGGCCGAGGCGATGGAGGC
>Ga0116171_10006324_pt1 | contig 10243 bp, 8 predicted proteins | sample AD_JPNHW2_MetaG_FD_89798 | JGI IMG/M metagenome (GOLD analysis project Ga0116171, IMG submission 89798) | Active sludge microbial communities of municipal wastewater-treating anaerobic digesters from Japan - AD_JPNHW2_MetaG | ecosystem: Engineered > Bioreactor > Anaerobic > Digestate | place...
AAAGATCTTGTACCAATGAGAGTAAAAGTCGGGGATAAAGTTCTTTTCGGCAAATATGCAGGTGTGGAATTAAAGTATGAAGACAAAGAATACTTAATTCTTAACGAGCATGATATTTTAGTAGTAATAGACTAATCTGCTTTAACGAAAAAATCATAAAAGGGGATCAACATGGCAAAGATATTAAAGTATAATGATGAAGCAAGAAGAGCAATTCTTGAAGGAGTTGTGAAACTCTCTGATGCGGTACAGGTTACTCTCGGGCCACGCGGAAGAAATGTAGCAATCGACAAAAAATTCGGTGCTCCTACAATCACAAAAGATGGTGTAACTGTTGCAAGAGAAATTGAGCTTGAAGATGCGTTTGAGAATATGGGCGCACAGATGGTAAAAGAAGTTGCTATTAAGACAAACGATATAGCTGGTGATGGAACTACAACTGCTACAATTTTAGCTGCAGCAATTTACAGAGAAAGTTTAAAGAACGTAACAGCCGGCGCAAATCCAATGGATCTTAAAAGAGGAATTGATAAAGCTGTTGAAGCTGCAGTTAACTATGTTGCTTCTGTATCAAGAGAAATCAAAGACAAAAAAGAAATTGCGCAGGTTGCTTCCATCTCTGCAAACAATGATATGGAAATCGGAAATCTTATTGCAGATGCTATGGATAAAGTCGGTAAAGACGGAGTTATAACTGTAGAAGAAGCAAAATCTATTGAAACAACTCTTGAAGTAGTTGAGGGGATGCAGTTTGATAGAGGTTATATCTCTCCATATATGGCAACAAATCCTGAAACTATGCAGGCAGTTCTTGATAACGCATTGATTCTTATACACGATAAAAAAATATCAACAATGAAAGATCTTCTCCCTGTACTTGAGAAAGTTGCTCAGGCAGGAAGACCGCTTCTTATCATTGCTGAAGAGGTAGAAGGGGAAGCTCTTGCTACAATAGTTGTTAATACACTCAGAAAGACAATTACCTGCGTTGCAGTTAAAGCTCCAGGTTTTGGAGATAGAAGAAAAGCAATGCTTGAAGATATAGCTGTCCTTACAAGAGGTCAGGTTGTATCAGAAGACCTTGGTATGAAACTTGACAACACAACACTTGAGATGCTTGGAAGTGCTAAGAAAATCATAGTTGATAAAGAGAATACAACTATAATAGAAGGTGCCGGTGTTCAGAAAGAAGTTCAGTCAAGAATAGTTCAGATCCAGAAGCAGATTGAAGAGTCTTCATCTGAATATGATATAGAGAAACTTCAGGAAAGAAAAGCTAAACTTGCAGGCGGAGTTGCTGTAATAAATGTTGGTGCAGCTACTGAAGTTGAACTTAAAGAGAAGAAAGCAAGAGTTGAGGATGCTCTTTCTGCTACAAGATCCGCTGTTGAAGAAGGGATTGTACCAGGGGGCGGATTAACTCTGATTCATGCTCAGAAAACAGTTAGAGAGCTTGCTGCAAAACTTGTCGGCGACGAGAAAATCGGCGCTGAAATAATCGGAAGAGCTATCGAAGCTCCGATGAAACAGATCGCATCTAACGCAGGACTTGAAGGTTCTGTTATAGTAGAAAAAGCTAAAGAGGAAAAACCAGGTATCGGTTTTAACGCTTACACATTGACATGGGTGAACATGGTTGAAGCTGGTATTATTGACCCGGCTAAAGTTGTTCGTTCTGCTCTTCAGAATGCAGCATCTGTTGCAGGAATGCTCTGCACAACAGAAGTCCTTATCTCTGATAAAGAAGATGATAAAGGAATGGGCGGAATGCCAGGCGGCGGAATGGGCGGAATGGGCGGAATGGGCGGAATGTACTAAGATCGTAATATTCCATTCTATATATAAAAAAGAGGGTGACCATAAATCACCCTCTTTTTTATTATGAATTAAATGTTATTCAGTCTATTTATTAGTTATAGTTGTTTTATATGATTGATCATATATATCCATATTCTGGAAATCTCTGATAATACTGCTGCCGTAGAAAAAATCTGAAAGTATGAACGTGGAATAACCCGTATTCATTCTGAACCATAGTGTATCATTATTCATAAAAGACTGAAATGATGTTGATGAAACTGTTAAAAACTTATTATTCTGTAAAAGATTTTCAATTGTATCAGGCCCGCCGGCAAGAGGAATATCTTTTATTTTAAAAAAACCTGAAAAAAAGTTCACTTTTAAGTCAGGGATTTTATAACTGGATTTATTAATTTGTCCCCATTTCCAGTTTTCCATTAGCGGCCCTTCCTGCCGGTTTAAAAATCTCATTGCATCTAAAAAAGCTTTATCATAGATCATTCCCCTGTTTGCAGAATCAGGTTTGTCAGAAGAATTAGTAACCCGTTTCTGGCATTGTTCAAAAAAATCAGGGTATAACAGGTAGGCGTTGTTTAAATTAAAATCTGAATCTCTGCCGAATTCATCTTTATACGATTCACTAATATAAAATGAGAGAATTGTATAGAAGATTGCCGGTGACTGCAATCCTGCTTTTGTTGAATAATTCCAGTCGTTGAAATAAATTCTGGTCAGTTTTGAAGATGTGAGAGGATTGTTTTCTAGAGATGAATTGAATAGAGGTATAAATTTTCCGGCTGCTACAGAAATATTATCAGTGATTATATTTTTTACATGTTCATTATCATATATTTTCTTTTTTGTAAGGAGTGTATCAAATCTTTCAATTTTAAACTGATTTGTTATAGTATTTTTAGAATTGATAGATAAATCTTTTATTGATACCAGATCGCTTCCGGTATAATCGATATCTGAAATTTGTTTAACAGCTGATACCTTTGAAGCTTGAGGTTTTAGTGATTTGCTCCCGTCAATGAAAATGAGATTATTATTATCAGACTGATTTATAAATCCTGTATATATTTTATATGCCTTTTTTTTGTCTGAAATAATGAAACATTTCATAGAGGAATCATTTGATAATACTTCCTGTTTAATTTTTTCGATTTCTGTTTCAAAAGGAATTTTTAACAATAAGCTGATATATTCAACTCCGGGCTGGATAGAATCTATAACCATTATTCTTGTATCAGTTTTTATAGAATTTATAAGGTCGCTGAAAACAGGTCCTTTTTCTGTTACCCATTTTATTTCTGAAGTAATCCCATCTTTATTAAAAGCAGGTATCCTTACGGATTCATACTCCTTCCATGAACCTGAATATTTATAATGGGGAATACTGTCCTGATATTCTGTATCAAACAGATAGAAGTTCTGTGTATCTGCATTAATATTCACCTGGGTTAATGATATAAAATCATTTTTAAATGATAGAATAAACGGCAATCCGCTGTAAGTTACAGCAAAAATCTTTTTCCCTTTTAACTCCAGTTTTACAGGGTACCATCCGGGATAGGAATTAGAAGAATCCTCGTAATTTAGTGTAGTAAATGAATCACTTCCAGATACGGAAAGATCCGGAGCGATATAAATGGAATTACCGCGAGCAAAAGTACATATATATTTTTCTATAATTTCATTAATTCTTCTCAAGGTATATAGATGCTGAAGGTCATCATCATTATTGTAAAAAGATAAATATCTGTTTTCTATAAAGATATTTTTTGAAGTTTGAAGTTTTGTAATCGGAAGATTAAAAATCAGCTCTTTATTGTTAAGATAGGAGTTTGCCCATTCTTTCATTGATAATATTGCTATTACATCTTCTATCCGCCATTCACGGTCTTTAATATTTCTAACACGATTCCGGCTGATTATGTGGTTTATACCCCTTACATAACTTTTGAGTGCAAGGATTTGATCCTCCTTAAGTTTAGCCGTAATATCTTCGGCATTTTTTGTAAATCCTGCAGTTCTGGAAAGATTATTCAGGAAAAGACGGTCATTTCCTGAAAATTTGCCGGCTTCTCCTGTAGCGATTGATCTCAGGTGTTTAATTACATTTAACCGGTCCTTTGCGTGGAGATATCCGAGAGCGAAATAGAAATCATTTATAGACTCAGCATTAATAGTCGGAGTTCCATTTATATCACGCGTTATTGTTATCTGTGAATCGACATCATTTATTTCAGTTTCATTATATGAAATTTTAAGAATGTAATAAGCGGCTATGAGAATTATAGCGGATAATAAGATAACAGATGCGCCTGCAATTGCTGTTATTTTTAATTTCTTTTTTAGTAGCATGTTTTTATTCTGTTTTATCCGGTAGAATTGTTATAGTTGAATTTGTTATTTCAATTTTGGTGTAATAATTATCAAGCACCGAGAAATATCTTTTAAATTCACCCTTCACAGATATAATTGACTGTCCTTTTTTAAGCTTGGAAATTCTATTGATATTCTTGGTATAAATAAAACATTCAATTGGACCTTTTTCTGATTGAATGTCCGCCAGAACACAGAAATCGTAATCAACATTTGTTGAATTTGTTATATCTTTTACTTTAACATTTTCCAGCACCAGTATTTTTTCTGATAAATCATTTTTTAAAAGAAGAACTTCCGCAGGATTTTGCGAATTATCTATAATACCTTTTGCAGTTAAAAGCTCATTAACTGAAATCTGATCTTTTAAAAAAGTTGCAGTATTGCAGGATGAAAAAGATAATGTAAGAATGATTGAAAAAAGGATCTTTGAATTCATCAAGTTAGGACTCCTGGGCTGTATATTCGTAATGTTTTATTTTTATACCTGATTTTTTTAATTATGTACGGAGAAAAATATTTTAAAAGAAAAATTTATTCACAGTTATGTTGTGAATAAATTTAAATTAATCTCCGGTAATTAAATATACTCAAATACATATCAGTATAAATAATTTATAAATAAATTCTGTCAACTTATTATAATAATGGTCTCTTATAAATTAACTGTGTATTATTGGAGATAGTTTATTAAAACAGATAAATTTTAATTGAGTCAGGAATGCTTCCAAATGTTATTTTCTGCAGGTTAAAACTCATAATAATATTTTTTATATCATGCGGGAAAGTGTTTAAGTATTTAACAATCCATTAAAGGATTACATGAAAAATGTGCTTGAAATCAATTCAAACATGTGAATTATGTCGGATATACAATAAAACGAGAAATGGTAATGACAAAATTAAACAGAATAGATGAAGATAATATTGTAAACAGTATCATCGGTGCAGGTTCTGAATTTAAAGGTGAATTTAAAATCAACGGCCTGCTCAGGATAGACGGCAGGTTTCAGGGAACAATTGATACTCACGGAAAGGTTCTTATCGGGCAGAGCGGTGATGCTACTACTGATATAAAGGCTAAACTTGTAGTAGTTGGCGGCAAAGTATCAGGTAATATTTATGCTACCGAGAGAGTTATTCTTCTGTCAACAGGCGATATTAAAGGTAACATTATAACTCCAAGTCTTGTGATGGAAGAGGGAGTTAAATTCGACGGTAATTGCGTTATAAACAAAAGGGCAGAAGAGTAAGATGATAGAAATCCCAAGGGCAGATTCGAGACAGCAGGCAAGGGAAGGGGTAAAGGCCAGAACCAGGGCTTCTTCAGGCGGTTCTAAAATCTCAAAATTTACAACGGAGCTTGAAAGCAGGATATCGCTTGAGTTCAGTGGAAGCATTGAGGAGCTTATGACTGATCTTCAGGACCAGGAGAAGAGATTTCTTGATTCACAGTCACTTTATGAACTTGAAAAGTATAAAGCTCTCATTAAAAAAATATTAAAGATGATTCTCGAAAACGGTTTTGAGTCGCGAAAACTTGATCTGACCAGCCGTGAAAAAAGAATGGGCCGGGCAGAGAAGACTGTAATAGACAAAATTGACGAGAATCTGATCAAACTCGCACAGATGATAACGCAGAAAAGTGACGCGTTCAGCCTCCTTAAAACTATTGAAGAGATAAGGGGACTTATCTTTGATCTGGTTTATTAAATCTTCATTTATCCAATAACTGAAAAGAATCGCAAATGAACCAGAATGGAATAATCGGACATGACCGTGTATTAAAAAATCTTTCAGCATTGAAGAGAGGTGAAGGTATACCTCATTCTATTTTATTCACAGGGCAGAGAGGTATAGGCAAACGGCTCATTGCAGAGAGGTTCTTAAGCTCTTTTTTATGCAAGGCTGAGAATTCTCCATGCGGGGAGTGTAATATCTGCAGGCAGATTTCTGCAGGCACTTTTCCTGATCTTATAATTCTTGAAAGAGATGAAAAAGGTAAAATACCTGTAGGCAATAAGGATAAGCTGATGCCCGGGTCTGTGAGATGGCTTATTGACAGACTTTCAAGGGCCGCCTCTACCGGGAACTATTCAGTTATTATAGACGGTGTGGATACGATTTCTGAAGCGGGGCAGAATGCGCTTTTAAAGACAATTGAGGAACCATATTCAAAATCATATATTTTTCTGATTGCTGAGAGCAGAACCGGAATTCTGCCGACGATTATTTCAAGATGTATTGAGATACCTTTTCAGCCTTTAAAAAATGATGATTTATTGAAAATATTAACAAAACACGGCTGTATCACTCCTGAAACAGAGCTTTTTACTGCTATTTCCGGAGGTTCCGCAGACATTGCTCTTAAACTTCATGATGAGAATGTTTTCGGTGAGATAAAGAATATCTGCAGTTCTATTTCAGGTTTTGTCAGGACCGGAAACAATGAGATGTTCAGATATACTGATATTAAAGTTGTTCCTGATAATGAATTTTTATTGACTGTGCTAATCAATATTTACAGTGATATGGTCAGGCATGGATTTAATGATGAAATCGGGCTGATTCCGGAAGATATATCAGTTGATCATGAAGATGCGGAAAAAATTGTAAGAATACTGCTTGCCTTAAAGAAGGGGCTGGGCAATAATCTGAATGTGAAGAATATTCTGAAAGGATTTATGTATTCATTCGATGGAATGGATTCCTCAGGATTCCCGGAACCTGATTTTTCATGGTTGTAGAAGTTTTTTCCGCTGCAGTTGCGTTGCAGCATTTAATAGCAGCCGAAGGCTGCATTACGATATAAAAAAGTTGAGGATTATATGGAAGTTTCAGCAGTAAAATTGAGAAATAGCTATCAGATATATTTCGTAGATACAAATGATTTTTTTTTAAAACAGAATTCGCAGTGTGTAGTTGAGATTGAGCATGGTATAGACGTGGGGCGTGTAGTTAAGATTCGCGGTTATCAGAATAATCCATCATTAGCTGTGACAGGCAAAATTCTAAGGAAAGCTACCGCTGAAGATTTGGGTAAAATTCCGGAACTTGAATCAATCGAAGAGAAGGCTTTTGCAGTATGCCGGGAAAAATCTAAAGCTAAAAGTCTGGATATGAAACTTGTTTCGGTGAAATGTCTTTTTGACAAAACAAAGATTATTTTTTATTTTGTTGCGGAGAACAGAATCGATTTCAGGGAACTTGTCCGTGAACTGGCCGCGGTATTCCGTACCAGAATAGAGATGCGGCAGATCGGTGTAAGAGACGAGGCAAGGATCGTGGGAGGCTACGGGCCATGCGGAAAGCCTATGTGCTGTTTATATCAGAGGGAGGAGTTTGAGCCTGTATCTATTAAGATGGCTAAAGAACAGAATCTGAACCTCAATTCGATGAAGATTTCAGGAATGTGCGGAAGGCTTCTCTGCTGCCTGGGCTTTGAGTATAATACATACAGGGAACTTAACGAAACTATGCCGGAAATTGATTCTGTTATTATTGCTAAAGATAAATTTTTTAAAGTAGTTTCTGTAAATACTCTGAAAGAGACGGTCATGATAAAGGAAGGGGACAGGTTCCTTAATATCAAGACTAAGGATATGGAATTAAAAGACGGAAAACATAAAATAAAAGATGAACTGGTAGAAGAGTTATTTAAGATTGATGAAGATCTTGATAAATAGGTAATTAATTCTTCCGGAGTCTAAAAGACGATAGAAGGCTTATATGAAAACTGTTCATTCAGGATTCAGACATCCCGGTTTTGCATCTTCCGGGAAGACAAATAACGGAATCTCCTGATTAAAACAGTTGTATGATATCCCGGCATTTTGCTGCATTTTAGCCGGATTTAATTTTTTGGAAATTGTATAAATAGATATTTGAGGCGGGAAATGGAAAAAGTTTTTTATGTTACAACACCGATTTATTATGTAAACGCGGAGCCACACATAGGGCATGCATATACAACAATTCTGGCAGATTTTGTTTACAGACTTCATTCTGTTCTCGGGTATGATTCATATTTTTTAACCGGTACAGATGAGCATGGCGATAAAATTTTTACCGCTGCGGCATCGGGTAATATGACTCCGCAGGATTACGCCGATAAGATCAGCGGCAAGTTCAGATCTGCATGGGATGATATCAATATAAAATATTCTGATTTCATACGTACAACTGAGCTCAGGCATAAAGATGTTGTTCAGAAGATTCTGCAGAAAGTTTATGATAAGGGTGATATCTACTTCGGAAGTTATGGCGGAAACTACTGTGTAGGCTGCGAAAGATTTCTTACAGATAAAGAGATAATTGACGGGAAGTGCCCTGAACATAACAAGGCTCCTCAGTTTATTGAAGAAAAAAATTATTTTTTCAAAATGAGCAAATACCAGGACTGGCTTCTTGATCATATAAATAAGAATCCTGATTTTATCAGGCCGGAGCGTTATAAAAATGAAGTCCTCTCAATGCTGAAAGGGGATGCACTTGAAGATCTATGTATTTCGCGCCCGGTGTCGAGGTTGACCTGGGGAATTCCTCTTCCGTTTGACGAGAATTTCGTTACATACGTATGGTTTGATGCTTTAATAAATTATGTCAGCGCATTGGGCTATCCTGATGATGCGAAGTATAAGAAATACTGGCCTGCGGTTCAGCATATAATTGCGAAGGATATTCTGAAGCCTCACGGTATTTTCTGGCCGACAATACTTAAGGCTGCGGAAATTGAACCTTACATGAATCTTAATGTTCATGGCTACTGGAATATGGATGAGGCCAAAATGTCAAAGAGCCTCGGTAATGTTGTAACTCCTCATGATCTTGTGAGGAAATACGGCAATGACCAGATAAGATATTTTTTCCTGAAAGAGATGACTTTCGGCCTTGATGCTAAATTCAGCGAAGATGTTATTATTGATAGAATTAATTATGACCTTGCAAATGATCTCGGGAATTTGATTAACCGCACTTTCAATATGGCCGGGAAATATTTTGAAAATAAAATTCCGGAGTTTGGTGAAGATAAAGCATGTAGAGATGATCTTCTTGCAGGCTTAAGAAAAGCATCTGACAGCTACATCGAGTTCTGCAGTAAATTTCAGTCCAGTATAGGCCTTGAAAAACTCTGGGAGTTTATCCGTTCACTGAATAAGTATGTTGATGATACCAAACCATGGCAGCTTGCGAAAGAGAATAATATGGATAAACTCTCTTCGGTAATAAGGAATCTGCTTGAGGCAATATACAGTGTAGCGGTACTTCTTTCACCCGTGCTTATTAGTATTTCTCCTGAAATTGTTTCTTCACTTAATGCTGATAATGCTTTAAAAGATATTGATTCATTAAACAGTATGAAAAACCTCAAATCAGGTAATTTACTGAAAGAACTCGGTATACTCTTCCCTAAACTTGAAAAAGTTAAGCCGGAAGCAGCACTCCCGCCTGTTAAAGAAAAGAAAGCTGAAACTGAGGGTTTAATAGAAATAGGTGATTTCGGTAAAGTTGATATACGGGTTGCTCTTGTATTAGATGCGGAAAAAGTTGATGGTTCTGATAAACTGCTGTATCTTACAGTTGATTCAGGTTCTGATAAGAGACAGATTGTAGCAGGAATAGCACAGGTTTATTCGCCTGAAGATATTAAAGGGAAAAAGATACTTCTTGTATCAAATCTTAAGCCTGCAGTGATTTTCGGGAAAGAATCGCGCGGAATGCTTCTGGCTGCGAAAAAAAGCAGCAAGGATAAACCGCAGGTTATTTTTGCCGATGAGAGTATCCCTGTGGGCGCAAGGCTCGGTTAAAAATTTATGCTTATTGGTTTAATGTCAGATACTCATAACGATATTGAAGCTACGAAAAGAGCTATAGCTATATTTCAGAGCAGAGGAATTAAAACTGTTATTCACGCCGGGGATATAACATCTCCCAGGATGCTTCAATATCTGAAAGATTTCGTATGTTATATTGTTCTCGGTAACGGTGACCTGATCGACAGTGAAGAGATTGATGTGAAGGCCAATGAACTTGGCATGAAATCTGTTGATTTAAA
>Ga0116171_10006326_pt1 | contig 10241 bp, 8 predicted proteins | sample AD_JPNHW2_MetaG_FD_89798 | JGI IMG/M metagenome (GOLD analysis project Ga0116171, IMG submission 89798) | Active sludge microbial communities of municipal wastewater-treating anaerobic digesters from Japan - AD_JPNHW2_MetaG | ecosystem: Engineered > Bioreactor > Anaerobic > Digestate | place...
CGCTCTAACCACCTGAGCTACACCGGCGCGGCTGCCAACTCTTTTAGCGTACGGGTTCGCCTCGTTGCCTGTCAATCACTAGTACTTGTGTCCTGATTACCCAGAATTTCGATCTTGACAGCAACTGAGCCCAGGTTCATAGTGGGGCCAGACAGAGGGAACGTGGATTATTCCCTACATTCTGTCGCTTGAGACTGCGCAGTACCCGGTGGTTGAGCTGACAGCCTCAGCCGGGTGCCACAATGCGAGAGAGGAGGTTATCCATCGAGATAGATCACCTCACGGGGCGGCTACCCGGTACCTGATGCGTCGAGTTGTGCGCCTTCTCCGTCCAACGGGCTCCTGAGCGAGACCTCAGACGAGCGGCCATGCGAGCCGCGCCAAACAAAGGCTCAACACAGCTTTTCCTCCCGATTCTGGGAACTGACGTCGTCAGGATCTGGCGGTCGCCCTTTCCTTATCGTCCCCTCCGATTGACACTGGTCCGGACGCTTCTGTAGAGTCATGGATGAGCCTGTTGGCGCCTGTGCCACAAGGACTGAAACACGCTCCGTGAGTCTAATCTCCTTCCAAAGCGTCTGTAAGAGTTATCCCATCTACAGTTCCCCCTCGCATCGCCTGAGAGAACTGATGACTCTGAACCGCAGAAGATACCACGAGGATTTTTGGGCGCTTAAGGATATCTCCTTTGAAATCAACAAGGGAGAGACATTTTGCATCATCGGGGAGAACGGTTCGGGCAAGAGTACGCTGCTTCAGATCGTTGCGGGTATCTTGGCTCCCACAACTGGCCGGGCTGAGGTCTGTGGACGTGTCTCGGCGTTGCTCGAACTCGGATCGGGTTTCAACCCCGAGTTCACGGGCCGCGACAATGTCTATCTGAATGCCTCGATTCTCGGCTTCTCTTCGTCGAGCGTCGATCGCATCTATAAAAAGATCGAGGAATTCGCTGAGATCGGCGATTTCATAGACCAACCGGTCAAGACTTACTCCAGTGGTATGGTGGTCCGTCTCGCCTTCGCCGTCGCCATCCATGTCGACCCTGAGATCCTCATCGTCGATGAAGCTCTGGCGGTTGGCGACATCTACTTCCGCCAGCGTTGTCTCCGCAAAGTGCACGAACTCCGCTCCCGGGGCGTGACGATCCTCTTCGTCTCCCACTCCGCTGGCGACGTCAAAGCTATCGGTGACCGGACTCTCTGGCTCGATAACGGCCGCCTCCGAGCCTTGGGCGCCACCGATCGCGTTGTTTCCCAATATCTTGCGGCCATGGTGGACAAGGACTCCGCCTATTTGGAACACGCCACTAACCCGGAGCCCGCACCCGCCGGCGCCGTCACAGCGCCTGAAATCATCACCACCATCCCAAACATCGATCACCGTTATGGCGACGGTCGCGCCGAAGTCCTTGGCATCGCTGTAATCGACCAATTCGGGGCACCAGTCGCCCTGCTTGAGCCAAATTCGAGCATCACCGTCCGAATCTCTGTGACTGCACATCAACCGTTGGAAACGCCCAATGTCGGCTTCATGCTTCGGAACCACCTGGGCGTCGACTTCGCTGGGACCAATACGATCCGCGAAGGCATCAAACTCCCCCCAATGCACCCAGGCGACATCTATACCGTCGACTTCCATCTCGAACTGCCGCACCTGTATCCAGGCTCGTTCTCCTTCTCGCCCGCAATTGCCGAAGGCTCCCTAATCGCTTACAGGATGTGCGATTGGATTGACAACGCGATCACCCTGCAGATGGGTCACGGCGACGGTCAGGTATACGGATACGTCCATCTGGCGTGCCGCATCGACATCAACACGCCAATTGGGGCTCCCCGCTCGGCACCGGAGGCGCGGCTTGCTTGAATTCACCGGCGAACGCCTGATCCCTGGCCAGGTCGATCCGGACCTTTGGAACGAGCACTATTGCCGCTATCTCTTCGCATCGCGTCTGGCCGCCCGCAAGCGAGTGCTCGACATCGCCTGCGGCGCGGGCTATGGCTCGGATTGCTTGGCCCAAAGCGCGGCAGCGGTCACGGCGATCGATGTCTCCCCACAGGCGGCCTCAGCCGCACGCCTATCCTATCCCGCAGAGAACATTTCTTTTTTGGCTGCGGATGCCCGCTGCTTGCCCTTCCCCGATGCGTCGTTCGATCTGGTCGTCGCTTTCGAAGTGATTGAACACCTGGAAGACCCGCACGCATTGCTGGCTGAGGCCCGCCGCTTGTTGGCGCCAGGCGGCCAACTCGTCATCTCGACGCCGAACCGCCTCTATTACGCTGAAACTCGCAAAATCTCGGGACCCAACCCTTATCATGTTCACGAGTTTGAGTTCGACGAGTTCCGCGGTTCACTGGAGAGCGTATTTCCGTCGGTCACGCTGTTCTTGCAGAATCACGCAGACGGGCTTGTGATCCGTCCAGCCTTGGCGCCACTTTCGCAGGGCGAGCTTCGCATGGAGCCGGCCAGCGCCGAGCCGGCCAACGCCCACTTCTTTCTCGCTGTCTGCGCGCTCGCCGCACAGACAGGCACGCCCACATTCCTTTACCTGCCGGCCACGGCCAACGTTCTGCGCGAGCGCGAGCATCACATCGGGAAGCTCGAATCAGAACTCGAACAAAAGTCTCAATGGCTTGATGAGTTGAAGTCGGAACACGCCAACCTCGTCGAACTCTACCGCCAGCAGTCCGCCAATCTGAAAGCCGTCCAGGCGTGGGGCCTCGAGATGGATGCGAAGGTCAAGACCGCGGAACTTCAGATCCAGGAGGAGCTCGACCGCCACCAGGCCAACGTCCGCGAAATCGCGGCAGGCTACGATGCCAAGGTTACCGAATTGGAAGCCGAGAATGCACGCGTCTCCGAACTCGCCAAATCCAACATAGACCGCCTGGAGACTCTGCTCGCAGACACCCGCTCAGAACTCGCCCGCTGTGTCGAGATCCTCCACGAAACTGAAAAGACAGTCGAGGAACGCACCCTCTGGGCACAGTCGCTTCAAGCCCGCGTCGAACACCTTGAAGAAGCCCTGGCGGCACTCCAGGGCTCCCGCTGGATCAAGTTCGGCCGTAAGATTGGCATGGGCCCCGACCTGTCGCGGTACTGAACAATGCCGCTCCTGCTCCGCCTCCTCCGCAATCTCCCACTCTTGGTCCTCTCCCCTCTGCTCTGGGCCGCTGCCGCCATCCTCATCACGCTCACCGATGCCGCCTTCCGCCTGGTTGGCCGGCAGCGCCCGCCTTCCGCCACCAAGCCGGATAACTCGGCCGCCAGCGTTGTCATTCCCAACTGGAATGGCCGCGATCTTCTCGAAAAGTACCTGCCGCCGCTCATCGAGGCGATGTCAGGCAATCCCCGAAACGAGATCATCATCGTCGACAACGGCTCCACCGACGGCAGCGCCGATCTTCTCCGGACCGCTTACCCGTCGGTTCGTTTGGTCGCTCTGCCAACGAACCTCGGCTTCGGCGGCGGCTCGAATGCCGGATTCGATGCAGCCAGGAACGACATCGTCGTCCTGCTGAACAGCGATATGCGAGTCGATGCCGGCTTCCTCCAACCGCTGCTCGACGTCTTTACAGATGCCTCAGTCTTCGCCGTCTCATCCCAGATCTTCTTCAGCGACCCCGACCGCAAACGGGAGGAAACCGGCCTCACCCAGGGTTGGTGGTCCAACGGCTTCCTCCGTCTCCGCCATGTCGAGGACAGCGCGATCAATGAACCCTTTCCCTGTTTCTATCCAGGCGGAGGATCGTCGGCCATCGACCGCCGCAAGTTTCTCGAACTCGGCGGCTTCGACCACCTGCTCCGGCCGTTCTATCTCGAGGACACTGACCTCGGCTACATGGCCTGGAAACGCGGCTGGAAGGTCTATTATCAGCCGGCCAGCAAGGTGTGGCACGAACACCGCGGGACAATCGGAAAGAAATTCTCCCAGTCTTACATCGACGGCGTCCTGTATAAGAATCTGATTCTGTTCTGCTGGAAGAACATCCACTCATATCCGGCCATCCTCAGCCATCTAGTGAATTCCTGGATAGGCGCCGTCCTGAGTGTGCTGGCCGGCCATTCCATGGAACGCGCCACCCTCGCCGGCCAATGGCGCGCCCTTCTCCAGGCGCCCGGCGCACTACTCTCCCGGTGGCGCGCCCGCTCGCTGGCCGTGATCGATGACGAAGAGGCCTTTCGCCGCCCGATGGGCGCCTATCACCGCGATCGATTCCATCCCATTGAGTCTGATCCCAGCCAGCTCAACGTCCTGTTTGTCTCGCCTTACCCCATCTGCCCGCCTTCGCACGGTGGGGCGGTCTTCATGAATCAGACGATCAAAGAGCTTGGACTCCAGGCCAATCTCCACCTCGTGGTTCTGGTGGACTCACCCCATGAGATTCCCGCCCACGCCGAACTGGACTCCGTCACGCGTTCGAAAGAGTTCATCGTCCGGATCGAAGGACTGCCCGCCAAAGTTGGTTCCATCGAACCCTACGCCGTCCGGGAGTTCGCCAGCAAGGATCTCGAGTGGCTCATCCACCGCCAGGTCTACCTGCACCGCATCGATGCCATCCAGCTCGAATACACCAACATGGGGCAGTATGCGGGCCCCTACCGGCGCCTGGCTTGGTTCCTGTTCGAGCACGATGTCTATTTCCAGTCCATTGCGCGCGCGATGGCCTCGATGAAGCCGCTGACGCGAGTCAAGTCGTCATTTGAATACCTGCGCGCGCTCAGATACGAGTTGCGCCTGCTGCCCAAGTTGGACCGCGTTCAGACCTGCACGGCCGAGAACCGCGACTACCTGCTTTCCTTCCTCCCGCAGATGGACTCCCGCATCGACGCCCATCTCCGCGCCGGCATCGACGTGGCATCCTATCAATTCACGCTCGACGGCCGCCGCCCAAAGACCATGCTCTTTCTCGGCAGCTTCCGGCACGAGCCCAATCGTGTGGCTCTGAACTGGTTTCTGAAGAACGTTATGCCGCACGTGCTTGAACGCGCGCCCGATGCCCGGCTGATCGTCATCGGCTCGGACCCGCCACCAGCCCACACCCTGCCCGACTTCGGCGGAGCGGTTGAAATGCTCGGCTTCGTCGACGACATCCGCCAACCGCTGCAGGACTATGCCGCATTCGTTTGCCCCATCCTCAGTGGTTCAGGCGTCCGTGTGAAACTGCTCGAGGCCTTCGCCTCAGGCATTCCCGCCGTGTCCACGCCGATCGGAGCCGAGGGGCTCAGCCAGTCCGATGGGGATGTCTGTGCGATCGCCGATGATCCCGAGCAATTCGCAAAGCACATCGTCGAGATCTTCGAGGAACCCGGCCACGCCGCAGAGATGGCCCGCCGCGCCCGCACCTATGTCGGACGGCATCGCGACATGCGCAAAATCACGGCCGGTCTGGCGTCCAGCTATCGCACAACTCTCAGTGCGAAGGTTCGGAACTCCGCTTGACGGAAGCCGCTATCCGGTCCGCAATCGTCTTCGCTGCCCGGTCCAGATCCCGGGGAGAACTCGATTTCGGCCTGACATAGGCGGACCACAACACCTGGCTCGATTTGCGGTCCACAAGGAAGATGGTGCCTTTGCCTCTCGACAGAGCGCCCATTCGAACTGCCCCGCCTCCCGCATCCTTCGCCTCTGAGCCCGGTCTCTTTGCCTTCGCGTCCTTTTCGTCCTCTTCGGGCTCCGGAGGCTTCGGCGCCGGATAGAGTTCGCCCATCCGTTGCTGAAATCCACTGCCGACAGTGTCTGTAAAGACGGCGTCCGCCATTTGCGGGTCTGCAACGACTCCCAGCACCCCGCGCTTCACCAGTTGATTGGCGATGAACTGCTCCAGCCCGTTTGGCATGGGCAGAAGATAGACGTTCTTGATGCCCGGCAACTGCGCGGTGGATGCCGGCGGCTCGGCCGGCGTCTGCGCCGCGGCCAAGCCGAGGGCTAGGAAAAACAATATGGCTCTCACACCGTCATCATATCGCGCCGCTACAATGGGAACTTCGGCGCGCCGTGTACAAGCACCAGAAGATCACCGTTGTCATCCCGTGCCTCAATGAGGAGCAGGGCATTGAACTCGTTCTCAGACGGATGCCGGAGTTCGTCGACGAGGTGATTGTCGTCGATAACGGCTCGACGGACCGCACATCGGATGTCGCCACCGCGCTCGGCGCAACCGTTATCCGCGAAGGTGTCCGGGGCTATGGCCGAAGCTACAAGAAGGGCTTTTCCATCGCCAAAGGCGACATCATCGTCACTCTGGACGGCGACCACAGCTATCCGCCCGACGCCATCAGTTACCTTCTGGAGGCGTACTTCCATCTCGAAGCCGATTTCCTCAACGCCTCCCGCTTTCCGGTGCGGGACCGGAACGCGATGAGCTTCAAACACAAGTTCGGAAACCTGGTGCTGTCGCTGGCCATGTCGCTGCTGTTCTTCCGCTGGGTTTCCGACTCACAGAGCGGCATGTGGGTCTTCCGGCGGTCCATTCTCGACGGCATGATCCTCCAGTCCGATGGCATGGCGTTTAGCGAAGAGATCAAGATCGAGGCCCTGCTCCGGCCCAATACCCGCTTTGAGGAGATCTCGATCATGTACTCGTCGCGGCTCGGCGAGATCAAGCTGAACCCCTGGCGCGACGGCTTCAACAACCTCCTCTTCCTCATGAAAAAACGCTTTGCAAGGAAGCGCGCTTAGTGTTAATCTACAAAGTGCCCGCCTGTGTTTCCCGCCCGCATCCCTTGGGCGGAATACCCTCTTCCCTGGCAAGATCTGATGCTTGATGTTTCGGTGGTCATTCCGAACTTCAACTGCGCCGGCCTGCTCGAACGGGCCCTGGAAAGCGTCGCTGCACAGTCCGCCGCGCCCGGCGTCGTCGTGGTGGTTGATAACGGGTCCACCGACGGGTCGGTGGAATGCGCCGAGCGGTACGGTGCCCAGGTGATTCGATTTGAGACGAATCTGGGCTTCGCCCGCGCAGTAAACGAGGCAGCCCGACAATGCAAGGCTCGCTACATCATGGTGCTCAACAACGACGCCGTTCTGGCGCCGGAGTGCCTTGCGCGCCTTTGCGAAGCGGCGGAGCGCTCGGAAGCGGCATTTGCCGCGCCGCTGGTGCTGAGCGAAACCGACCCCAGCAAGCTGGACGGAGCCTGGGACCTGCTCTCGTTGAGCGGCTGCGCACTGCGCGCCGGGCATGGCTCTCCGCTCGCCGAACCGTTCTTAACCTCCAGGTCCATTCGATTCGCACCGTTCACGGCCTTGCTGGTGCGGACTTCCGTGTTCAAGGCGTTGAACGGGCTGAGCGAGGACCTCGGCACCTACATGGAGGACGTCGAATTTGGCTTGCGCTGCGCCCTCAACGGACAGAGTGGCGTCTACGAACCACAGGCCAGGGCGATGCATCGCGGCAGCGCGACCGACGGCGCGTGGAGCGGCCGGATGGTCCGGCAAATCGCCAGAAACCAGCTCTTGCTCACCGCCCTGCACTGGCCCAACCCGATGGGATTCCGGCTGGCCTGGACCGTTTTCGTGGGGCAGTTGCTCTGGGGCCTCTCCGCTGTGCGCCGCGGGCGGGCACTGGACTGGCTCGGCGGAAAACGCGAGGCCGCATCGATGTACGGTCAATTCCGTACACTCCCCCGGCTCGCGTCGCCGGAAATCCTGGTGCGGCTGCTGCGCGAATCGGAGACCGAGCTGCGTTCGCTCGCCAAAGGCGCCTACTGGCGTGTTTACAGAATGCTCACGCCCTTGGGAGGCGCCTGACATGACCATCGGCGCCGTCATCGTCACCTGGAACTCCGGCGCCCACATCGGCCCTTGTCTGGACGCGCTCCGCCGGCATGAGCCCAGAGTGCACGTCGCGGTTGTCGACAATGCATCATCCGACAACACGCTGACCGAGGTCGAGTCCCGAACAGGTGTCCGCCTCGCGGCCAACCCCGAGAACCGAGGCTTTGCCGCCGCTGTCAACCAGGGCGTGGAACTGCTTGAAGAGTGCGACCTGCTCCTCGTGCTGAATCCCGACGCGACGCTCCAGACGAACCTAGACGCCATGGTCCGCGAGTTCGAAGATCCGAGGACTGGCGCTTGCGGCGGCCGCCTTCTCGAAGCCTCCGGCTCGCCACAGACCGGATTCGAATTGCGCCGTTTCCCCTCGGCCGCCGCGCTTGTCTTCGAATCAATGGGCCTGAACCGGTTGTGGCCCTCCAATCCGGTCAACCGCCGCTACCGCTGCCTCGACCTGGAGGCCACCCGGCCGTGCAACGCCGAACAGCCCGCCGGCGCGTTTCTCATGATCCGGCGCAAGGCATGGCAGTCGGCTGGCGGGTTCGACGAAGGTTTCTATCCCGTTTGGTTTGAGGACGTCGATTTTCTCAAACGCCTGGCAGGCAGTGGGTGGCTGATCCGATTCACTCCCATTTGCTCGGCTGTCCATCCGGGCGGCCATTCGGTTTCCCTGCTGCCTCGCCATGACGGCGTCACTGCCTGGTATGGTAGCCTCCTAAGATATGCTGTTCGGCATTGCTCGTATGCCGGACGGGCAGCGGTGTGTTCCGCAGTGTTCGCGGCCGCGCTGCCCAGGGCCGCCGTGAATGCGGCTCACGATCATTCCTTTTGCCCCTTTCTTGTTTATGGTAGAGTGATGCGGCTCGCTTTGGCCGCGGGCGTGTCCGGCAGATCGGCCGGCATGAAAGGGGTTGACTTGAAACCGGTCCTGCCGCCGGGTGTCCATGGGTATGCGAAGCTGGTAAATTCCGGGGATAGGTCACCTCATTGATGGCAAATCATGAGTTCGTATCGGTCACCATCGTGACCTTTAACAGCGGCAGGTACATCAAGCGCTGCCTTCACTCGGTGCTGGCCCAAAAGGGTCCGGCCTTCGAGGTCATCGTCGTCGACAATCACTCCACCGACGGCACGCGCGATATTCTCGAACAATTCGAGGACCGCATCAAGACCGTCTATAACGATCACAACGCCGGATTCGCGGCCGCGCAGAATCAGGCCATCCGGTTGTCCCGGGGCAGTTGGGTGCTCACGCTCAATCCCGATGTTCTGCTGATGCCCTATTTCATCCAGGCCCTGCTCGAGGCCGGCCGTCTCGACAACCGCATTGGCACCGTCTGCGGAAAACTCCTGGTCATGAGTCCGGACTTCGATATCGAAGCCCGCCCTAGGGTGGATTCCACCGGCATCTTCTTCACCCCCAACCTCAGGCATCTCGACCGCGGCTCCCGCCAGATCGACAACGGCCACTATCTCAAGCGCGAATATGTCTTCGGCGCCACGGCCGCCGCGGCATTGTACCGCCGGGCCATGATCGACGACATCTCGGTGGATGGCGAGTTCTTCGACAGCGATTTCTTTGTCTATCGCGAGGACGCCGACGTTGCCTGGCGCGCCCAGTTGTTCGGCTGGCGCTGCCTTTACACGCCTTATGCCCGCGGCCACCATGTCCGCGCCGTGCTGCCCGGCAATCGTCGCGCGCTCCCGCGCGAGATCAATATGCACTCGGTGAAAAACCGCTTCCTGATGCGGATCAAGAACATGACCGGCGATCTGTACCGTCGGCACTGGCTCTCGATCACGGGGCGGGACACGGTTGTCCTTGGCTGCTGCCTGCTCTATGAGCATTACTCGCTCAGGGCTTTCTGGCAGATTCTGGGCGCTTGGGGCAGCGTGTGGCGCAAGCGCAAGGACATCATGGCCAGGAAGCGTGTCTCGGACGAGTACATGGCCGAGTGGTTCCGCTACGAACCAGTCAGCCGGCCGGCCCCGCGGCGCAAAGATGCCGCCGTCATCGAGCCCCAGTCGAAGACTCAGACCGCCGAAACTTAATCCGGCGTCCACCCCGTGCCGTTGTCCGGAATTGCGGGACCGGTCACACTAAGAGTTCGCTTCATATGAGAATCGCCCTGCTTGGCACACGCGGAATCCCTGCCCGCTATGGCGGCTTCGAGACCTTTGCCGAGGAGTTGTCGGTTCGTTTGGCCGAGCACGGCCACGACGTGACGGTCTATTGCCGGGCACCGCATGACGAGCAGTTCTATCGCGGCGTGCGGTTGGTCTACCTGCCGCCGGTCCGGCAAAAGTATCTCGAAACGGTCGCCCATACCTTCAGTTCCACGGTGCATATGCTGCGCCACCGGCGGCAGTTGGACGTAGCACTGTACTGCAACGGCGCTAACGCCATCTTCACCGCCTTGCCGCGCATGGCCGGCATCCCGACGGCCATCAACGTGGACGGCCTTGAACG
>Ga0116171_10006328_pt1 | contig 10241 bp, 7 predicted proteins | sample AD_JPNHW2_MetaG_FD_89798 | JGI IMG/M metagenome (GOLD analysis project Ga0116171, IMG submission 89798) | Active sludge microbial communities of municipal wastewater-treating anaerobic digesters from Japan - AD_JPNHW2_MetaG | ecosystem: Engineered > Bioreactor > Anaerobic > Digestate | place...
ATAAAATCCTTCTATCGAAAACTTACTTGTTGAATTGGGCAACCACTCAAAACCTAAAACAAAATGGTTGCTTTTAATGTATGAAAGCTTATTCTGTTTATTTACTAAATTTCCCGAAGCATCACTATAACCAAGGGTTGTATAGGGTGGTTGTTGGTAATAAGTTCCAACATTCATATTTAAAGAGTAACCTGGGCTAAACTCGTATGATGCTGAGAACCTTGGACTAAACTGTTTTAACGCATTACCCATCTGACTTGAATAGCTATTTGCATCAAACCTAGCTCCAGCGGATAGTGTAAGTGATTGTTTAAAGAAAGATTTGCTTAGCTGTCCGAAGGCACTCCATTTAAACAGATCAAGGTTTGTATCATACTTGAGTTGCGAAGAGGTACCGCTTAAATAAACAGACTTAAGTGTATTGTTGGTATAATGAGCATATTCGCCTCCTAATCCAAAGTTGATATTCAGATCATTTGCCGTTTTTATATCTCTTTCGTACCGAAACTTATTCTCAGCCTCTTGTGAAGTGTAATCAATTAATTTGGGGTTTGTTTTAATATTGTCCTGATACTTATACTGACGATTATCGAGCATATTGCGGCTTATGACCCAAGTATCAAAACCATTTTCATGAAAATGTTTATAAACTAAACCCAATGTATAATTCCATTGCTTATTAACCGGCAAATAGCTTAACACATAGCGTTGGTATTCGGTTGGATTGCTGAGCGAAGTATTCAAGGTTGAGTTATCAATTGCACCTAAGCCAATTACCGTGATCTCATCCCTTTTTCCAATATTGGTATGGGTTTTAAACTGAAAATCATTGTAAGTTGGCAGGAATGGTAAACCCAACGCATTAAAAAGGAATTGAAGGTACGACCGCCTAGCCGAGAAAATTATTGATGACTCCTTTCCTAACGGGCCATCCAACGTCAATCCTAAATCAGATGCTCCAAGAGCAGCCTTAACTTTTAGCCGTTCTGAGTTCCCTTCAATCTGTTTAAAGTCAAGTATTGAGCTTAGCGCATTACCTTTTGATGAGGGAAATGCTCCAGAATAAAAATTCACCTCACGAATAAAATCAACGTTTATTATTCCAACAGGTCCACCAGAGGCACCTTGAGTTGCAAAGTGGTTCAGGTTTGGAATTTCAACACCATCAAGATAAAATCTGTTTTCGCTAGAGCCACCTCCCCTAACAATCACATCATTACGATAGGCGGGTGTTGATGATACGCCTGGCAGGGATTGTATTATTTTACTAATATCTCGATTTCCTCCAGGATTCTTTTCTATCTCGTCAATATTAATTCGGCGAAGCGATAGTGGACTTTCTTGGTTTCGACGAAAAGGGGATGCTTTCACAACAACCTCTTCGATTTCTATGGACGACTCCTCTAGCTGGATTTCCAAATTTGCAGGACGAGAATTTGTAATTAGAATTGCTTCGGAAACAAATGTTTTAAATCCAACAGATGATACACGTAGCTCAATATATCCCGGTTTTAACCCTTTAATCTCGAAGTTACCATCAATATCGGTTGTAGTACCAAAAGTTGTACTCCAAACAACTACATTGGCAAAAGGTATTGGTTCATTATTTATCTTATCAAATACCCTTCCGCGAATAATACCATTATCTTGTGAAATTGCACTTCCCTGAAATAGGAATATTGATAATACTATTGTGCTAATAATTCTCATTATTGTTTTCTGATAAAAACAACATGAAGTAAGAAATTGTTTAATAATTTTAAAAATATATTAAACATAATTTTAAGAATTGTCAAAGAAGGTTGATTAGCATTCCTAAATCTAGGAATATATATCACGCATTAAATTAACCAGCAAAGGATAAAAAATTATTCTCCCACCTTTTTACTTTTAAGCTCATTCATTATGTAGTACTTCATAGAAGCAATGTAAGAACGTGCTTTTAGGTACAGACTATCAAGATGAGGGTTGTTTCCTACATCTATTGGAGTAAGTTGCTTAGCTGAATTATTTTCCCACTTAAAGTACAAGGGTGTTCGCTGAAAGGAAACACAACCAACCGAGTCCATAGTCATCATAAAGTTGTAAACACCATAGTTATAACTTGTACTGTCAGAAAGCAAGTCAACTCCTGTTTTTAAATACTTAGCATTTGAAAGGGCAAGGTTAAATATTGTAGGAAAGATATCTTTATGAGAGCTAAACTTCTTAGTGTTCACCTTATGTTTAGGACGATATTTTTCAGGAACATATATTATTAAAGGTATTGAATATTTCTTAAGCATATCACGATCGGTAAACTCAAAAAGTAAATTATTGGTATGATCGCCCGTTGCAACCACAATAGTATTATCGCCAAGGGGCGAGTGCCTTAAGCTATCGATAAAATTTCCCAAACAGCTATTCGCGTACTGGTAAGATAATAGGTTTTTATATGCAATTTCAGGATTTGCTTTCAGCCTCGATATAATTTCTTGGCTTAAAGTAAGAGGATATGGTTTGTAAGTTTTAGGGGGCTCGTATGGTGTATGGTTTGAGATTGTAAACCCAACAACAAATTTAGGTTTCCCATTAGTATTTTTTAAAATTTTAAATATTCTATCAAATGTGAATTCATCATGTACTCCCCACTCGCAATAGCTAGCGTTTGGGTACAACTTTTTTAAAGCTGATTTTCCTTCAACATTATCAAAGTACTGGTGATAAATAAATTTATCAAGACTCCTCCAACCCATTTCGCCCCCTGTTATAAATGAGGTTTCATAGCCATTATCCTTAAAGGGTTTTGCAACCGATGAGGAAAGCGAACGATTCTGATAAACAGACTGTGATATGGGGGCCAATGGGGTACCTGCCAGAATGCCTTCTAGGGAAAAAATTGTAAGGTTACCGGCTGAAAGAAAATTTCTAAACAAGTAACAATCTGGTAAAACCTTTTCAAGATTTCCTAAAACGTTCACCTCCTTGGAGTTTAAATCAAAATAGTAACTGTTCATGCTTTCCATCAGGATAAACACAACATTAGGTGGGTTTGATGTAAGAAAGGAATCCTTAGGTGTTGTTGCAAGTAAGTTGTCGGAAAGGCTTAATGAGTCGTTAAAACTTTTCCCAAGATAAGTCGATATAGCTTCCTCGGGGGTACTAAAATTATATTTCTTTAACATCTTAGGGATGTCGGTATCAATTTTAGAACTTTTCTTATCTGAATAAGCTGTTTTAAGGGCAAAAACGCCATTAAGCGTAAGTGAATTAATAAAAGTGTTTTTAGATATTGTTGAATGCCTAATATCTAAAGGAACCATACCTATAGTACCTCGCAACCCAAGAAAATAAATCCCCAAAAACAAAAAGACACAAACTGTTTTTAAAAAGGGACTTTGAATGTAAACCCACTTTACCTCCCTCTTAAAAAGCCATTTTATTAAGATGTATAGAAGGATAGCCCAAATGATCAAAGAAATTGTTATTAGAACAACAGGATAATCAGTCCAAATTGACTTTATTACAGCACGTGTATCATCTTCAACAATTCCAAAAAACAGAACGCTTATTCTTGTATTAAAAAATTTATAAAAGTAAAAATCAATAACTGTAATCAAAGTAAAAATTGCAAGCACAAATAATCCATAGTACAATGATGTTTTATAGTAAAACCCATAGGCTAAAGATTTTCGATTATTTATTAGCTGAGTTATAGAAAGAACTGCTAATGGGAGTAATCCGAAAGCTAATACTTTTATATCGTACCTCAATCCGTTAGCAAAAGCAAGTAGTATGTCCGAAATTGAATTCGACAGCTGATTAAGATCTCCGTAGGCAAAGAGGAATAGTACGCGTGAAATAAAGAAGATTAAAACACCTATTATAAAAAGTCTTATAAGAAATTTTACTGACGACAGAAAATTTTTAAAACCATTGATCATAGTTCATTGTTTATGTTCTCGACAAAGGTAAAGTTTGGGAATAAAATCTTTCGATCTAAAATCATTTTTTTTAGGGTCGTTATAAAAATAAATATTAAGCAATCTTTAAACTGATTTTTTTAGAATTCACCCCGTTAAAAACACTATAGAAGAATTTGGAATAAAAAGGAAAAGCCTATGAAATGTATCATAGGCTTTTATTGAGTTTCAAAAATATTATTAAATATCTATACTGTACCTTTTACATTTTAGATAAAGGGTATTTCTACTAACGCCCAATTTTCTTGCTGCTTTACTCATGTTTCCGTTCATGATTTTTAGCGCATTGATAATTGCTTCATGTTCGATCTCCTCTATTGATTTAATACTATCAACAGCCTCACGATGCTCTATAAATAAATATTTCTTTTTAAATTCTCGTTCATTTTTAACATCATTACCAATGTTTCCATCAACCCGAACAACATAGTCCATTAGTTTAGCAAGTTCCCTTACGTTTTGTGGCCATTCATAACGTGCTAAAATTCGAATAATTTTCTTTGGCAGAACAGGTTCTTGTTTTCCCTGTTCGCTAGCCTTTTCTTGTAGATAGTATTTAATAAAGAGAGGCACATCGTGTCTACGCTCCCTTAATGGAGGAATAGTTAGCGGATTCTCGGTAAGTAGGTAGAAGAGTTCTAATTTGAACTTGCCCTCCTGAATTAACTCTCTTATATCTTTACTTGTTGATGCCATAACCCTAACATCAACCTTTATCTGTTTATTGCCTCCAACACGAGAGATGTAGCCCTTTTTTATAGCAGCAAGAAGTTTATCCTGCAAACTGAGTGGAAGGTTGCTTATTTCATCGAGATAAAGTGTTCCTCCATGGGCAAGTTCAAACTTTCCAGCCTGGGCTACTTTTTTAATTCCGGGGAAAACTCCCTCCTCAAAACCAAACAACTCGCATTCAATCTCGTTAGGAGGGGTTGACTGAAGTGCTAATTTTACGAATCCATTCTCTCTTCTTGAGCTTGCATTATGTATTGCTTGTGCAAAAACTTCTTTTCCAATTCCAACCTCACCAATAATAAGCACAGGTGATGTTTCACCAGCAATTTTCTCGGCAAGTTCTACGGTCTTTTTAAAGGGGACAGAAACGCCAATAATATCGTCAAACTCGTAAGAAGCCCAATTACCAGTAAACCTATTTACAACATTATTAACTTTAATCAAATCGCGGAACGCAAGTATTGCACCATGAATAGAGGAATCGGGAAGGATTATTGGAGCAACGCTTAACAAATACTCAGATATTCCGGGAATATTTACCAAATCAACATTAACGTTTTCTACTCTTATCCCATCATTCACTTTTTTCTGTATCTCGTCCCACCTAGGCAAAATCTTTGAAATTTTCGATCCAATTAATTCACTTTCTGAAATTCCAAAGAAAACAGCTGCTTGATGGCTTACATTTGCAATAACACCTTCATTATCAACAGTAATATTAGAATAAGGATGTTGGTTAAAAACAGCATTGTAATAATCGTTTATATTACATATGTTTTCTTCTTCCTTCATTGCCCAAAATGCATGATCAATTAATTTCGAAATCATGCTAACCATAATTGTAGAATGCTCGCAAGCTTGCGCTTTAGGTACCAACGTAACAATTGAACCAATTGTTTCACCTTCTAAACTGCAAATAGGTGCACCAATTGCCGACCATTGATTTGAATCCACCTCTGTGAATTCGCCATCAATTCTCGTTACTTTATTGCCAATAACTGCGCCACCAATTGCCTTTGCTAAAATTGAGCTCTCATCGGGGTAAATACCAGCTATTATCATATTTGCTTTTAGCTTTGATAAAAGCTTACTGTTCCCCATTGTTTGGAGCAAACAACCTTCGCCATCCGATATGAAAATCAGATTATTATTCTTAATTAAATAATCGGCAACGGTTTCAATATGCTTACTGGCAACGTCAATTATTAAAGCTCCTGCAGTAAACTTTTCGTTGATTTCTTTACCTGTAAGAATCTTTTTTGAGAATACAAGTTTTTCTTTTTCAATCTGGCTAAAGCGCTCCTTCGCTATTTCAGCCACATTATTTTTTTTTCTTCGTCCCATATTTTTAAAAAGGTACTTATTTTAAATGTCTACTACAAACAATTTGAAGTTTGTATTAATTTATGTGATTATACATCAAAATCGATCTTATGTGTCAAATTAATCTTATTTTTTGATAAATAAGCATTCGTTTTGGATTAACACTTTATAATTAGATATAAGCATTTTGTCTATTCACAGTTATAAAGTACAAATAGCTTTAGTTAGATTACATATAAATAAAAAAGATTAGCTTACTGTTAAAATGAGATACACTAAAACTCTTTTTTTTCTGTAAAGGCTGAAGAAACAACCTCTTCAATATTAAAACTATTTTGATTCCTTCTGCCAAACAAAGCCAAATACTCAATATTCTTTTTTGAATCAACTATTGGAGCATAAGTTAACCTAAGTAAATATAGGTGAAATTCAGATGCATTTGTACAAATTTGTTTAATAACTTTTATATGCTGTTTTGGGTTCTTAACTATGCCTCCTTTTCCAACATTTTCGGGGCCAACTTCAAATTGAGGTTTAATTAAAAGTATTGCAAATCCGTCATCTTTTAAAAAGTTTGGAATTATCTTCAGAATATGCGTTAACGATATAAACGACAAGTCACCAATAACAAAATCTACCTTTTCTCCAATTTGACTAAGATGAAGGGACCTAACATCAGTATTCTCAATCGAACAAATTTGCGAATTGCCTTTTAAACTAGTGTCGAGTTGGTTTGTGCCAACATCAACAGCCCACACAAATTTCGCTCCATGCTTTAACGCACAATCTGTGAAACCACCCGTTGAGGCACCCATGTCAAGAACGAGTTTATCGCTAAAATTTATTTCAAATGCACGAATAGCTTTTTCGAGTTTTAAGCCACCTTTACTGACATAGGGGAGTAAATCCTCGGTAACAAATTCAACAACATCATCTTGGGAAACATCAAAAGAAGGTTTGCTAGCATATAAGCCTTTTACTCGCACCCTTCCTTTCAGAATCAGATCTTTGGCTCGCTCTCGAGAAGTGCAAATCCCCTTCTCTACAAGATATATATCTAGTCTCATGGTATCGATGAAAGTATATTACAAAAATGGTTATTTCTTTCCATCTATAGTACAACAATTACTAATTTTACCGAGTTAGTTTAAAATATGATTTCGATAAGAGTAGTTAAAACGGACGATGGTTCTCACACCCTTTTTTCTGAGCAATTTAATGCTCATTACCACTCATTAAAAGGAGCGCTGCAGGAATCACAGCATATATTTATTGATAATGGTTACAACCATATAAACAGAAATGAAGTTCATATTCTTGAAATTGGGCTTGGCACTGGTTTAAACGCTACCTTAACAGCAACAAATGCGGTTTCGACTAAAAGGACTACGCATTATACTGGTATAGAACTCTACCCTCCACCCCTCTCAATTCTATCGCAATTAAATTACGGGTCAATACTATCACCAGAAAGCATTAAAAACTGGGAAAAGATTACTAATAGTGAATGGAATACCGAAAATCAAATAAATGATTTTTTTACTTTAAAAAAAATTCAGGACGATTTCACCCACTCAGAACTCGATTGTTTATACGATTTAGTTTATTTTGATGCCTTTGCCCCAGATGATCAACCTGAAATGTGGAGCGAAGCCAATTTTGAAAAACTATTCAAGCATACAAAACTGGGTGGTATACTGTTGACTTACTGCTCAAAAGGAATCGTAAAGAAGGCCTTGAGAAAGGCTGGTTTTAAGGTCGAACGACTTGCAGGACCAGCAGGTAAACGTCATATTTTAAGAGCAACACATGTATAACTAACTATATCTCAATCATTACACTAAACAGCAACATGATAAATTTTATTAAAAAAAAAGGGATAAAAGCAATAATTATTATTCAAATAACTATATTCGCAGTCATTCTTAAACGAGCAATAACATAAAAATAACACTTTAAATAATAAATTATGAAACTTTTAAAAGCTGGAACATTACTACTTTGCAGTGTAATTATTCTCTCTTCTTGCAATAGCAAAAAGGTTGGAAAAACACCTATTAAAACCCAAATGGATAGTTTAGGTTATGCAATTGGCCTACAACTAAGCAATAACTTTAAGAATAGTAAGATCGAAGATATTAATCCAAAGGCTATTGCATATGCAATTGAGAATTTCTTTGATAAAGACTCAACAAATGATGTAATGACCCTTCAACAAGCCTCACTTTTTATTAACAAGTTCTTCCAAGCAAGACAAAAAGCTGAAAAAGAAGCTGAACTAAAGAAATATGAAGGAAATATTCAAATTGGCAAAACATTCTTCGAAGAAAACGCTAAAAAAGAAGGTGTGATAGTAGATCCATCAGGACTTCAATACAAGGTGGTAAAAGAAGGTAAGGGTGTACAACCAAAAGAAACTGATGTTGTAAAAGTTCATTACAAAGGAAGCTTAATTGATGGTACTGAATTCGATTCATCCTATTCTCGTAACGAACCTGTAGAATTTCCTTTAAATCAGGTTATCAAAGGATGGACAATTGGTTTACAAAAGATGAAAGTTGGTTCAAAATACATTCTATATGTTCCTTATGAACTTGGATATGGAGATAACAAAGTTGGAGAAAAAATTCCTCCATACTCAACCCTTATTTTCGAAGTAGAACTTCTCGAAATTGTTAAAGAAAAGAAATAATTTTGCCTAACCTAGCGGCTTACCAGCCAGATGTGCATTAGCCATCTGGCTGTTTTTTTCAAAAAAAATAAATAACTATGAGTCTAGAAATAACCGGTAAAGTAGTAGCCAAACTTCCTCAGCAAAGCGGACAGGGGAAGAATGGACCTTGGATAAAGCAGGATTTTATTATTGAAACGCAAGAACAGTTTCCTAAAAAGGTTTGCATCTCCCTCTGGGGTGACAAAGCGAAAGAACTAGATACTTTTGCTATAGGAGAAAACCTTAAAGCAGGAATAAATGTTGAGTCTCGTGAATTCAACGGGAAATGGTATACCGACATTAAAGCATGGAGAATAGAGAAAGTTGGAGCCACAAGTAATCAAAACGAACAAACCCCTGTGCCAACCAATGACAACCTCCCTCCCTTCCTTGAACCGAACAACACCATTGAACCAACGGATGATTTACCGTTCTAACGATAAAAGGCTGGATAGAATCCAGCCTTATTTTTTATCAAAACGTATTCACTTAAAGCAGAATAATCGTATCCGTTTGACTTATATCTCGTTACTAATAATCTAAAACATTGATATAATTATTCTTTTGTTTCAAAATTTTGTTTTTAATCAATATTTATCATAAAACTACTTGTACTTTTTATAGTTGATACCTATTTTTGCGCGATTTAAAATTCGATAAAACATGTTACCACAAGTAGAAGGAGTAGAAGAACAGGTAGTTAGAAAGTACCAGATGCTGGAAAACTTAGAGGCTTGGTTGCTTAACAATGGAGTAAATGAAACATTTGCCCAATTCTTTAAAGTTGCCATTTCTCTTGCAGTTATTGCAATCTTAGCAATAATTGTCGACTATGTTACTCGTAGAATTTTCCTAGTTTTGGTTGCCCGATTAGCGAAGAAAACCAAAACTGAATGGGATGATATTCTTTTAGAACGTAAGTTCTTCCATAAGCTTGCTCACTTCGCACCTGCAGGTGTTGTTTACATTACAATTAGCATCGCATTATATGATTACTCATCAAAACTCATTCAGTTTTGCTATGATCTTACACAGATATACATTGTAGTTGTTTCATTATTAGTCATTAACTCTTTCTTAAATGCAGTTCATGACATATACCAAACCCTTCCAAATTCAAAGAATAGACCAATAAAAGGATATTTGCAGGTAGTAAAAATTATCATCTACTTTTTAGGGGGTATTGTAATCATAGCCATTCTAATTCATAAAAATCCCGCTAGTCTTTTAGTTGGATTAGGTGCCTCAGCAGCAGTGCTCATGTTTGTATTTAAGGATACCATTATGGGCCTAATTGCATCAATTCAGCTATCGGCTAACAACCTCGTTAAGCCTGGTGATTGGATTGAGATGCCTAGCCGAAAAATTGATGGAATTGTCACCGAAATTTCGCTTAATACTGTTAAGGTACAAAATAGTGACCGAACTATTAATACAATTCCCACATATGCCCTTGTAAATGAAACTTTCCAGAACTGGCAAGGAATGGTTGAATCAGATGGAAGATTGAT
>Ga0116171_10006329_pt1 | contig 10238 bp, 10 predicted proteins | sample AD_JPNHW2_MetaG_FD_89798 | JGI IMG/M metagenome (GOLD analysis project Ga0116171, IMG submission 89798) | Active sludge microbial communities of municipal wastewater-treating anaerobic digesters from Japan - AD_JPNHW2_MetaG | ecosystem: Engineered > Bioreactor > Anaerobic > Digestate | place...
CCGAGATCGCGTCGATGGCCTCCCGGAATATATCTGCGTCAATGGTTGCTTTTAACATCGCTTTCCCCTTAACAACTGTCTTATACAGTATATCGTCATACTTTAATTATAGCGTTTTGGGTTCTTTCGTAGATTTTTAGGGAGAGATTAATATGGGTTCACAATGGTCACGGGACAAGGTATATTTAAGGGCAAAACAGGAAGGGTTCCGGTCCCGGGCCTCCTACAAGCTCATCGAGATCCAGAATAAGTTTGCCATTATCCGGGAGAACGATAACATCATCGATCTCGGTGCGGCACCAGGCAGCTGGCTCCAGGTACTGCGCACACTCACCAGCGGGAAAGTGCTGGGGATCGATTTAAACCCGATTGCTGCGCTTGAAGGGATCGATACTATCGAAGGCGATCTTACCGATCTGGCCATCCAGAAGCAGGCTCAGGAAATGCTCGGCACGGTAAGTGTTGTAGTCTGCGATGCGGCCCCAAAACTCTCGGGCCACAAGAGTTACGACCAGGTACGGGCCATAGCTCTTGGCGAGGAGGCACTGAGCTTTGCCAGTCATGTGTTAAAGCCCGGCGGGAACTTTGTGATAAAATCATTCCAGGGCGTGGATTTTCCCGAACTGCTTGACAGGATAAAAGAGCATTTTTTTGTGGTAAAAACCTATTCGACCAAGGCCACCCGCAAAGGAAGCACAGAAATTTATATTATCGGCAAGAACTTTAAGGGTTGAACATCCCCATGACACAAACGTTCAGGGATTCCTACGGACGACCGGTAACAAACCTCCGCATCAGCCTTACCTCACGGTGCAACCTTTCCTGCATTTACTGCCATGCTGAGGGCGAGAAGAATCCTGAGTCCGAGATGAGCGCTGACGAAATCATTGCCATTATGGAGATCGCGGCAAAGTTCGGGATTAAAAACATAAAATTTACCGGCGGGGAACCCCTGATCCGGCCGGATATCCTGAAGATCATCCGGGCAGTCCCGAAAGGTATCGAATGCTCGATAACCACAAATGGCATCCTGCTTGCAGAAATGGCAGCGGACTTAAAAGCCGCCGGGCTCCGCAGGGTCAATGTCAGCCTCGACAGCCTGAACCCGGAAACCTACAAACAGATCACCGGGAGCGACCGGCTCGGCGAGGTTCTTGCCGGCATTGATGCGGCACTTAACGTCGGGCTCACACCCGTCAAACTCAACATGGTGGTTCTTCTTGGTATCAACGATCATGAGTTGGATGATTTTCTTGCATTTGTCCGGGGCAACCGCAATCTCGTCCTTCAGCTCATCGAATTAATGCACTTCAACAACTGCGAGTATCACGGGGATTTAACCGGGGTTGAATGCGACCTTGCCTCACGATCGGAACAGATCCTCACCCGCAGGATGCACCATCGCAAAAAGTACTGTCTTGATGGTGCCGAGGTGGAGGTGGTACGCCCGTTGCACAACACCGAGTTCTGTGCATTCTGCAACCGGCTCCGGGTAACTTCCGATGGTAAACTCAAACCATGCCTGCTGCGGACGGATAATCATGTTACCATCCGGGGTAAAAAAGGCAATGAACTTGAAGCACTTTTCCAGGAAGCAGTTGCAAGACGGGAACCATTTTTTAAATAAAGTCTCCCCGCAAAAACGAGGCTTCCGTAACGGTGAGCAGGGCACAGGATTACGGGAATATATTTACAATTCCGGCGTACACTAGAACCGTATGAATGCTGACAACGAATACATCAATGCCCTTACCCATCTTTATGAAAAATCCCTGATCCTGCACGACACCTCGCTCTTTAACAAGACCCTCTGCTTTTATTTTATCGACTCCATTGCGCACATCGACTATACCTGCAGCATCTACGCATTTAACTACCAGTCGCTGAAAAATATCATGGGCGCCGAGTACCTGCGCTGGCGTATCGATGAGGAAAAAAAGGGAGACCGACCACAATTCCCGAAGTTTATCGCATGGCTCAAGACTACCCGGCCGGAAAAATTTGCCGCACTTCCCTCACTCTGGCAGAAACTCTACGACCCGGAAGATCCCGCAGGGTACCGGAGCTTCCGTATCGTCCTTGATCCGGACAGCCGGCAGCCAATCCCGGCAAATTTCTTTACAGCATTTATCGATGAGTTTTTCGAGCAGGATTTTTTGAAAAGCCTGTATGAGGATGCATCCCTCTCGACGCTTTTTAAGGCATTTATCGCAGAACAGAAGATTTGATCCGGTATGGATGTAAGCCGAATTTGTTCAGAACTCGTGGCGATAAGAAGCGAGAATCCCCCGGGCAATACCTCCGTAGTTATCGAGTACATCCGGGATTTTCTTGACGCCAGTGGCATAGTATCCACGGTCATGGATACCGGGGGCGGACGATGCAATCTGGTAACAGAAGGGCCAAATAAACCGCTCCTGTTCTGCGGACATGTAGATGTCGTGCCGGCTCTTGATGAAGGGTGGACGCATCCGCCGTACTCCGGTACCAGAGAAAAAGGATATGTCTGGGGCCGGGGCGCAACCGATATGAAAGGCGGGTGCGCGGCGATACTGGCCGCCTGCGACACACTCGTGAATGAGGGAGACGAGCTGCCCGCAACCCTGGCATTTGTTTGTGATGAGGAGACTGGAGGTGACAGGGGGATACGATACCTGATCGCACATAATCTGATCGCCCCCTGTGACTGCCTGATCGCAGAACCCTCACCGGCCCGCCATCCCTGCATCGGCCAGAAAGGGCTCTGCCGGCTTGACCTGAAATTTGTCGGAACACCCGGCCATGGCTCACTGTACCCGACAATTGGCATAAGCGCGATCATGGAGGCGATGGAACTGCTCGAGTACGTAAAAAGTCTCCATGACCGGGAATTTCAGATGGACGAAAAACTTCGGGAGATCATCCGGCTCTCTTCTGAGGTCTTTTCTGAAGAGTTCCAGATACTGGAAGGCAGCGATATCCTTGAACGGGTAACGTTTAACCCGGGCGTCATCTCGGGTGGCGAGAAAATCAACATCGTCGCCCAGCAATGTTCAGTCAATCTGGAGCTGCGGATTCCCTGGGGGTGCTGCATCCCGGATCTGGTCAAGGACATCCGTGCTCACGCCACAAATGGGACGGTTGTCGAGAAAACCGTACATGACCCTTCGTTCACGGACCCGGGCTGCAATTTTGCCGCGGTCGTATGCCACGAAGTTGAGAAAGTATGGGGAGGGGATGTCTTTCCCATCCTCCAGTGGGCGGCAAGCGACGCGCGTCACCTTCGTTGCGCAGGATTTCAGGTTGTTGAGTATGGCCCGGGTGAACTCGCGACGCTTCACGGGATCAACGAACGGGTTTCGGTTGTATCACTTGAGAATGCAGTGAAAATTTACCGGGGCATCCTGAACACGTACAGTAAAAAAACAAAAACGTCATGACATGATATATGTGTAAATTTGAGGGCAGGCTGATAGGTCGGAACCAGATTTATCTGATTCCATATATAGAGGATTTCGATTAACTAGCAAAAATGCAGGATTCACTGTAATATCTACGACGGAAAAATTAATCGCAGATCCAGTACTTCTCTCATTTTCCTTTGCAAACATCAGAATTTTTTAATAGGACTGGCCGAAGCGATTCCCGGTCCATTGGGGGTACCCCCTCCTGCCAGCCCGGGGTGGCACCCCCCGCTCCCAATACCGGGAGGTACCCCTACCCCCCGACCATTTTTTTAAAAGCATGATACCCCCACCCCCCTGTCCGGGCATAAGAGGGCCCCTATCCCCCTCTTTCCGGCATTTCCAAAACCTGTGCTTCGCGTGGAGTTATCGTCTGAATGTATATTTTGCCGGCCGAGGGATTGGAGGGGTAGGGGCCTCTTTTTTTGCAAGGGGGAACCCCCCGCTCCCAAAAATGAGAGGTACCCTGACCCCCGACCGATTTTTTAATAGCATGATACCCCCACCCCCCTCTTGTGGCCCGGGGGTGGGGGGTGTCACCTTTGTACAAATGGGGGGGTACCCTCTCCTGGCATAAAGGGAGGGTGGCGGCTGCCAAAAAAGGATACTCCCACTTCCAGATCAGGTTCATGCGAATTTTTGGTGGTTGTTCTTTCAACGTGAAAATAGAGACGTACTGAATCCCCTCAATTAAAAGGGATCAATTCTTCAGACGCTTTGCACCAGCAAATACAATTCCGGCCACCACAAATGCCGCAAGAGCGCCGAATGGTGAGAGCGGCGTAAATGTTGTCTTCTTTGCAACCGGTATTTCAGTTGATGTCACGGCAACAGTGCCGGTAGGTAATGATTCCACAACAGTTACTGCAGTCTGAACCGCTGCGGTGGTGGAAACCGCTGTAGGGGTTGTAGTCACACCCCCCAAAACCCAAGGCGCCTCTGTCGGGGTTGCCGTGCCGGTTATCTGATAGACTTGGGCCTTGCCTAACACAGATGCCTTGTTCTTTTCTGCGTCGGCATATGTCGGGCTGATAGTCAGCGCTGAATTGAAGCAGTTCAACGCATCCTGATACCGTCCCAGTGCCGTAAGTGCGAGACCCTTGTTGTTCCAGATCTCGGCACTTTTGGTTGTTTCCCGGGTTGCATGATCGAAGGCATCGAGGGCTTCGGTGTACTTGTCCTGCGACATGTATACAAGTCCAATCTGGTTCCAGGTATCCGCATTATGAGGGTCGAGGTTCGTAGCCCGGGCATACGCTTTGAGCGCAGCATTCGGGTTTCCGGTCTGGAAATACGAGTATGCAAGGTTACGATACGCATCGGCATTGTTCGTTACCGTGGCAGTCAAATTTACATATGCGACAACGGCTTCATCGTACCTGCCAAGTTTATAGAGCGCATAGGCCCTGGCATTCTGCGCATCGGCACTTGTCCGTATCGTCAGAGCTTTGTTTGCTGCATCGAGCGCTCCCGAGTACTGTCCCAGTGCATTAAGGGCCACCGCTTTTCCCGACAGGGCAAGCGCGTACGAGGGATCGAGCGAGAGCGCATTGTTATAATACGTCACAGCATCTGCATAATTCCCGACAGTTGCAGCGTTCTGGCCTTTCGTATACCACTCAAGGGAGTCCTCCGCTGCGACAGCAGGAATCAGGATTAAAATAATTACAAGCAGTATGCCTGTCTTTGCGCTCATCTGCATATCCGAAAATTCTCTTTTATCGCAGATGAATGTATTGTTTTTTTGGTATATCGTAAATTATTCCGAAGGCCGGGGAAGCTGATGCCCGGACCAAGCGGTAGTGACAGCGACGGTCCCCCCCATGATTGCGGTGATGACAAATGCGGTCAAAAATCCATTAGTATCCGCAATGACCCCGGCAACGAACGGGAGGATTGCCATCCCGAGGTAACTTGCCGTCGAGAACAATCCCATGAGAAGTCCCTGGTGATCCGGCACCCTGGCAAGAAAGGCCATCTGGGCGATCATCACGACACCGGCAAGAGCACCCAAGACAATAAAACCCACCGGAGATACGTATGCGAGAAGGACACCCCCCGCCATGAAGATGGCAGACCAGCGGATGACCGGCACCGGGGGAAGAGGAATTCGGGAGACCATAAGAACGGTGATAATGGTGGCGATGCTCATACCCGCAATCCAGAACCCAAGTGTATCCGCTGCATCCCCAGAAAATTTTGGGTACATAGATGAGACGACTCCCGTGATGCCGACGAGAACAATGGCTGAATACCACAACCAGAGATTTTCACGAACGAACGCTGAAACGCAAACGGTATCCCTCTTCCTCACCGGTGAACCCGGACGGTTACCGATTACCGCGCTTCCTGCCAACGTAACGATGGCAAATAACGTGAATATGCCAATTCCGATGACCGGCTCTGCAAAACGTACCGCAAACCAACCAGCAATGATCAGTCCAAGAACAAGCCCAAGATTAAGCATCGACATGTAATATCCGCTCAAGCGGGTATGATCGCTCCGGGAATTGATATACGAGAGTGCAGCAGCGACAAAGAGCCCGGCCCCAATCCCTTCGCAACCACGCAGGATGATCACCACTATGGGGGTGGTAGCAAAAAAGAGCAGTGCACCAGTTGCAACTGTTATCAGGAGACCCGCCTGAATAACCGGGGCAGTACCGTGTCTATCGGCAAGTATTCCGCCAGGCAGGGTGGAGATAAAGGCGCCGAAGAAATATGCGGCATAGATGGCACCCTGCCATGCAGACTGCCCGGCAAATGTCGGTAGCACCGGGACGATTGCATTCGAGAGCGCCATGACAGCAAAGATACCAAGGCAGACGATGGCAAGGTATGTCTTTGAGGTCTCCATGATCAGATCATGCGGTATGTCTCAAGGTTCATCGGGGAATGAGTCTGGATGTGATAACGCTTGTAGATAGAACTGGCAAGATCGATCGTGTTATTCTCATCCCCGTGAATACAGAAGATCTTCTCGGGTCTCGGCTGGATCTGGCCAATGTAGTTCATCAGCTGCCGACGGTCAGAATGCCCCGAGAACCCGTCGATAGTAGCGATCTCAAGGTTGATGGTGATCGTGCCTTTCCGGCCCATGGGCACTTCGCGCCACCCTTTCTGGATGCGTCTCCCTTGAGTACCGTCAGCCTGATACCCGACAAAGACGAGTGCGTTCTTTTCGTCCTCTGCGAGGTTGAGCAGGTATTCCATGACCGGCCCACCGTTAAGCATACCGCTTGTTGTAATGATCACGCACGGATCGCCGTTAATCACTTTCTCACGAAGATCGGGAGAGTCCACCTGCTGGAAACACTCGGCAAGGAAGGGGTTCATCCCTTCCCGGAATATCAGATTTCGGAGATCGTTGTTGAGGTACTCCGGGTAGGTGGTATGGATCGCTGTAGCCTCGCGGATCATACCGTCAAGATAGATCTTAACCGGCGGGACCTTGCCAAGACGCATCCCTTCTTCAAGGGCTAGCATAACTTCCTGCGACCTGCCGACGGCAAACGCGGGGATGATCACCTTACCGCCACGTGACAGCACCTTGTTAATGATCTCGTAAAGCTTGGATTCCGCATCTGAACGTGCCGGCTGGAAATCATTCGAGCCACCATATGTGCTCTCCATGAACAGGGTCTCCAGCCGGGGGAACTGGTTGACGGCCGGGTTAAAAAGCCGGCTCTTGCTGTAGTTGAAATCACCGGTAAAGGCAATGTTATACAGGCCGTCACCTATATGGAAGTGGGAGATCGCGGAGCCAAGGATGTGACCGGCATTATGGAAGGTGAGTTTAATATCCGGGGCAATATCGGTTACGCTGCCATAATTCAGGGTAATCGAATGCTGGATATAGGTCTTGACCTCGTTTGAACTGTATGGGATCTTTCGGCCTTCCTTGTTAAGGACATCGAGATAATCCAGCTGGAGCATCGCAGAGAGATCCCTGGTCGGAGGTGTCGAATAGACAGGGCCTTCATATCCGTATTTATAGAGGAGGGGAACGAGCGCACAGTGATCGAGGTGGGCGTGGGTGAGGACAACAGCGTCGAGCTGAGCAAGAGGGTGGATCTCGGGAACATAAAGATACGGGGCGCCATTGGAGTTGTCGGGTTTCTCCCCACAATCGATAAGCACGCGGCTGTCCGGGGTAGTGAGTAAAAATGCGGCCCGGCCGACTTCGCGACAACAGCCAAGAGTGGTGACCCGAACCCACTGATCTTTCTTAGTCGCATCCTTGTTTGCGTCATCGCGGCCCGGAATATCACGGTGGATCCTTCTACCAATCGTGCGCAGGAACTGCTTTCGCTCCTCATTAACCGAGCGCAGGTACTGGCGGACCTGCTTTACAGTGCTACTCTCAATCGGAGGGGTGCGGACAACTTTTGGCGTCCAGCCGATATGCCGGGTAATATCACGGAGCGTGATCCCGTTCTTCCCGATTACAACACCGGGTTTCTCCGCTTCAATAAGAACTTCACCAGTATCGGGATCAAAAAAGATGTCGGTGATACCGGAGGACTCCGGGACGACTGCCCGGATCTCGGTTGCTGCTTTCTCGGGATCTTCAAGGATTGTCGGTCGGACCACGATCCTTTTCCTCAGATCCCGGGCAAGAACCCGGATCAGGTCGGCCTCATCGGCAAATCGTTTGGGGTCATCGGTGTAGATAACCAGTTCCGGGCCTTCGAATTCAACCTCTTTTACTGTGATGCCGGCAGGCACCTTGTCGTTGATCTTGTCTTTGAGCTCTTTGAGCCTTTCTTCAATTAACATAATACTAAACGTCCTAAAAAAAAGATTATGCGGAATTTTTGACGAGGTATTTTTTGAGCGCGTCCTCGCCAAGTTCCTGATACTTGTCTTTAGCGATGACAACAACGTGGATTCCTTCACCGGACCCGGCATCACGTTTCATCGCAGACTTGAGTGCACGTACAGCTAGTTCGATTGCTGCATCCTCATTCATATTCAGGACATACCGGTCTTCCAGCACACCATAGGCCATGGGAGAACCGGAACCCGTCGAAACAATATCCTCTTCTTTTGTTGCCCCGCCCATCGCATCCACCGAGTAGACACTGGGCCCGTGTTCATCGATACCACCAACGAGCAGCTGGACATAGTACGGGAAATACCGGTTCTGGTTTAAGTAATTGGAAAGAAGGGTCGAGGCCGCGCCAACCGTAATCGCCCGCGACCTGCGTATCTGATACAGGTTGCACTCAACCGTAATGATCCGGGCCAGCTGCTGGGCATCGCCCACGCCACCGGCAATTGTCATGCCGATACGGTCTGCTATCTGATATACTTTCTTTGCACGCTTGCTTGCAATCATGTACCCCATGGTTGCACGTTTCTCTGTGGCAAGGATGACTCCTTCGGCAAATACCAGCCCCACCGTCGTCGTCCCTGTCATAGATTCCTGGGAATGTTCAGGCATATTACACCTCTAAAAACAAATGAACGCCAAAAATCAATTAAAAGCGCTTTAAGGTATTAGATGATACTTAAAAATTTAAAGGTTGCTATCGGTGCACTGACGCAAAAATCAACCTCATCTTTTCAAAGGTATTATTCCTTATCCTCTTTACAGAGAACACGGATGAGATCACGGTCGTAAAGCATGGCCACCAGACGCTTGTCGCCGTTAACCACCGGCAGCTGGTCGACCCGGGATCTGCGCATCTTTAATGCACACTCGCTGACTTCAGCATTCTTGGGTACTGCGACGACGTTTTTGACCATAGCAAGTTTTACGGGCCGGTTGGGCAGCTGCACCCGGGAGATCCCAAAACTAATCGTATGGTTGTCCCGTATGCTCTCCCACGTCCACTCGTCATCATCGGTACCATTGGAGAAGTCACTCACGCCGACCGAATCCTCAATGCTTGAGCTCCTGATGAGATCGCGCTCTGATATAATGCCCTGCAGAACACTATCTGCATTCAGGATCGGGATCGCATCCACACCCGAAATCTCCATGACGCGCCCAACTAGCGGGAGCGGGGTATCTTCCCAGAGAGCAAAGGTTGTGCTCGTGTAGGCATCCTTGATCTCCTCTTTGATTTTCATCTGGGCGATTGCATGAACCAAATCGGCAACCGAGAGAAGGCCAATCAGCTTGTTGTCCTCAACCACCGGCAACCTCCGGATCCGGTGCGTAACAAGCAGCCGGGCTGCCTTGCGAATATCTTCGTCGGGCCCGATTGTAACCGGCTTTGAAGCCATAAGGAGACCAAGCTGGGTCTCTTCCGGTTTTCGCAGCAGATCCTTCCTTGTGATAATCCCGACAAGTTTCTTGTTTTTTAAGACGGGAACACCGGATATACCGGTCCTTTTGAGGATCTTGAGAACATCGTCACGGTTGCCGGGGATGTCCACGTGGACGACATCCGCGGTCATATATTCTTTTACCAGCATGTCCGTTATGATCTCACCACCATGGTCGTGACCGTGCTGTGTGCGGTAATATAGGTGCTGACACTTCCGATCAGCAGACGATCGGTCTGGCTTTTCCCATGGGAACCGGCAACAACGAGATCCACATTCTCGGCTTGTGCAAGCGCGATGATCTCGGTTCCCGCATGGCCCTGTTTCATGTGTGTGACAAGGGCAACCCCGCTTTTTGCTGCGATCTTCTTTGCGTTCTCAAGAGCGGCATTGCCCTCGTTCTCAAGAACGCGGTACATTATCTCAACGGTATTATCTGAAGGGAGTGATGAAAAGAGGCCGGTCTCGACCACATAGACGGCATGAAGCCGGGCATTCCATACCTTTGCCTCATCGACA
>Ga0116171_10006330_pt1 | contig 10235 bp, 9 predicted proteins | sample AD_JPNHW2_MetaG_FD_89798 | JGI IMG/M metagenome (GOLD analysis project Ga0116171, IMG submission 89798) | Active sludge microbial communities of municipal wastewater-treating anaerobic digesters from Japan - AD_JPNHW2_MetaG | ecosystem: Engineered > Bioreactor > Anaerobic > Digestate | place...
CGGGGTGAGCAGGGTGATGGCAACGCCCTTCTTTCCTGCTCGTCCAGTGCGGCCAATGCGGTGAACATAATCCTCCGCATCTGCGGGCATATCGTAATTGAATACGTGCGAAACATCCGAGATATCCAACCCACGCGCAGCCACATCCGTGGCAACCAGCAAGGTCACCGTTCCCTTGCGGAAGCGGTTCAATACCAGTTCACGGCGGGATTGATTGAGGTCTCCGTGCAATGAATCAGCTGAAAAACCCCGGCGCAGTAATTCATCCGCCAGGTCCTGAGCGCGCGCCTTGGTGCGTGCAAAAATGAGTGCGCTGGAAACCTCTTCGGTCTCCAGCAAGGCTGCCAGGGCAGCCAGCTTGGTTTCCTCGCGGACCCTGCAGAACATCTGCTCGGTCTCCGCCACAGTCAGTTGATTCGGGCTGACGCTGATCTTTTCGGGATGATCCAGGTATTTCGAAGCCAGTTTTCGGATCGGTTCCGGCAAGGTTGCCGAGAACAAAGCGATCTGCTTTTCGTCCGGCATTTCATTGAGGATAAGTTCAACGTCTTCAATGAAACCCATTTCGAGCATTTCGTCAGCTTCATCCAGGACCAGGGTTCTCACGTGACTCAGGTCCAGCTTTCCCTGGTGGATCAGGTCCAAAAGGCGGCCGGGGGTGCCGACCACGATATCCACTCCGCGCTTCAATGCTTTGAATTGCACTTCGTAGGATTGACCGCCGTAAACGGCAAGAACTCTCACACGCGTCTCGCGCGCAAATCCTTCGGTCGCATCCGCTACCTGCTTGGCTAATTCGCGCGTGGGTGCCAGCACCAGTGCCTGGACAGAACCCATGCCTGGTTCAAGGCGCTGCAGAATTGGCAGCATGAACGCTGCTGTCTTTCCCGTTCCCGTTTGGGATTGCGCTACCACGTCTCTGCCCTGTAGTAAGGCAGGGATCGTTTCCACCTGGATGGGCGTCGGCTGGGTATACCCCAGGCGCTCAACGGCTTCCAAATACTCAGGCTGTAAGCCCAGATCATCAAAAACACAAACCATTCCAACTACTCCTATTTCCACAAAAAAATACCCTCCAAACCGGCAGGGTATTTCAAAACCTGACTCGATTAACAACACGATGTCTCCACCGCGGGGAGGATTATATCATGGATTCTACGCAAATATGTTAATGAATCCGTATGAAATTGACAGATTTTATCTACTTCTTGAGATAGATTTTCTCCCAAACCCGCATGCTGAAGCAGAATACCTTGCCGTATAATAGGATTGATACTTGACTAGGAGAAATCTCAAATGCCTAAAAAACTCATTCTTGTTGCAGGAAATATTGGTTCAGGTAAAACCTCGCTCACGGAACGCATTGGCGAACGCCTCGGTTGGCGCACCGCCTATGAATCCGTCTCGGATAATCCCTACCTGCCGGATTTTTACGCCGATATGAAGTCCTGGTCATTCCATCTGCAGGTCTTCTTCCTGGGACACCGTGCTCAACAGCATCTGGAATTATTTGAGGATTCAAATTCCGCCATTATTGACCGCAGTATATACGAGGATGCATTTATCTTTTCCCGCGCCCTGCATTCCATGGGAAACATCAACGAGCGCGACTACCTAACCTATCGCAAAGTGTTCGATCTGGTCGTAAAAGACCTGCCGGCTCCTGCGCTTTTGATTTACTTGAAAGCACCAGTTCCGGTCCTGGTAGAACGCATTCGCAAGCGCGGACGGGATATTGAATCCAGCATCGATCCCGAATACCTCAAGCTGCTTGAGTCGTATTATGATGACTGGATCCGTAACTTTGACCTGTGCCCGGTACTCACCCTGCGTACCGATGACCTGGATTTCGTACATAAACCCAAGCATCTCGACCTCATAGTGAAAAAGATCAATGACAAGTTGATGGGCAAGGAAGAGATGGTTTTTGAATCCTCCTCGTCCTGAGTGCCGGAATTGTTTCCTCCATTTACTGCAACCTTGGGGAGGGAATTGCGTATATTGGAGTAGAAAAACTACAGAATCGGCACTGCTGTGAATAATCTCGACCAGGAACTGATCACGAAGGCACTGCATGGAGACGATGACGCCTTTTCCATGCTGGTCGAGACGTACCAGAACCCGGTGTACAACCTGTGCTACCGTATGTTAGGGGAAAATACCGCTGCAGAAGACGCCGCCCAGGAAACCTTTTGGCGCGCTTACCAGAACCTGAAATTCTACGACCCTCAGCGCTCATTCGCCACCTGGCTGCTCTCCATCGCCGCCCACCATTGCATCGACTTACAGCGTAAACGACGCCTTCAGATATTTGAAATGGATGAGTACCCCGACTTTGACATCCAGGACACTGGCACACCCAGCCCTGAGTCAGCGGTCATCACCGGTGATGACAACCGTGAGCTGCACGCCCTCATCCAGTCGCTCAATCCGCCGGACCGTGCCGCCGTCATCCTGAAATACTGGTACGGATGCTCGGAAGAAGAGATCAGCGAAATGCTTTCGCTCACAGTAAGTGCCGTTAAAAGCAGGCTGCATCGTGCCCGGCGTCAGTTGGCCGATGCCATCACAACTCATAAGGAAGAGCAAGTGAAAGGAGGATTACGTCATGAATCACCAGCTTTATGAAACATGGATTCTCGATGAACATCCTGTTACTGATAGTGAAAAGTTTGAATTGGAAACGCATCTAAAGGAATGCCCGTCATGCTCCCGATTAGCAGAGTCCTGGGGCAAGGTGAACCGATCGCTCAAATCTGCCCCGCAGGCAGCCGCTCCAGCGTATTTTATGCGCAACTGGAAAGCCAACCTCGAAATCCGGAAATATGAACTCGAAAGGAGACGCAAACGCAACCTGGGGTTGATCCTGGGGATTGCCTGTACTATTTTAGTATTCGTCCTCATCGCTGTCGCCGTCCCAGGTATTTCGCTAATTTCCATTAGCGTAGCTCTGCTGACCGCGGTGGTTAACCTGCTCAGTAACCTGGCAGAATTATGGGCACTCATTACACGATCGATCGCGCGGGTACCCTCTGGAACCCTGATCGGGATCAGCGTGGTGCTGGGCAGCTGGTTTGTGTTCGCCAGCATCGCCTGGGGGGTTTCGATCTATAAGTTGCTCACTCGCAGGGAGCAGGTAGCATGAGAAAAACCTGGCGCATCCTGGCTTTGTTCTTTATGCTGGTGCTGTTGCTCCTCCCTGCAGCCGCCCATGCCCAGACCCCGTCTTCCGGAAGAACTTACGAGGGAGATAAGGTCGTTATTGCCAGCACCTTCCGGCTTGATGAGAATGATGTGTTGAATGGAAACCTTCTGGTGATCGGCGGGACCGCCACAGCAGAAAAAGGGTCTTTGATCACAGGTGATGTGGTTCTCATCGGAGGCACACTCAACCTACGCAGCACAGTGAACGGAGAGATCGTGGCTATTGGCGGGGTCGTAATCCTGGAAGACTCTGCAGTGGTTAATGGGGATGTGGTTATGATCGGCGCAGATCTCCATCGCTCCGATCTGGCAAGAATTGACGGGGAGGTCACGGAACAAATCCCACGCATTATCGACGTCAACCCAACTCCCCCGGTAGCGCCATCCACTGGCGGCCTTTTCTCTGATCCATTGGGAAAACTGCTCAGAGCCTCCTACCAGGCTCTCGGACTGGGGCTGCTCGGTTTCCTGGTTGGGCTCCTGCTGCCTTTGCCGATCAAACGGGTTCAAGCCACGATCTTGCAGGAACCCGTAGCCAGCGGGGTGGTTGGTCTGCTTGTGCTGCTTGTAGCTCCAATCGTCCTCGGCCTTCTCAGCATTACAATTATCCTCATTCCACTCACAGTGCTGGCTGCCATTGCGCTGGCCCTGCTGGTACTATTTGGCTGGTTCGTTTTGGGGTATGAAGTAGGACGGCGCGTTGCACTGCTCTTTCATACGAACTGGTCGCCTTCGATTTTGACTGGTATTGGTACCTTGCTGCTCACCCTGGCCGTCGGGCTGCTTGGACTGATCCCTTGTATCGGGTGGCTGGCCGGTGCACTGGCTGCGTTTGTCGGCTTGGGCGCAATTGGCATGACGCTCTACCTCATGCGCAACAGAAAACCCGCCACTCGCCCCCCCTCGCAAGCGGTGCCTCCAGTAATCGTTAACCCGGTTTTACCGGATGGAATTGCACCAGATGATCAAAAGGAGTAGAAAATGAAAGCTATAATAATCACTATCTTGATACTGATGCTGGCTACGTTGCTGGCCTGTTCTTTCACTGTAAATGTGCCTACAGTTACAGTGTCTGACACACAAACGCTGACCGTTGATGAACCGCTCAGCGCTGATGTCGATACTTACCAGGTCAACATCAGCATGGGTGCGGGCAAGTTGACCCTGGCTGGAGGCAGCCAAAAGTTGATGGAAGGTACCGTCGTATACAATGTTGAAAACTGGAAACCAACCATCACCCGCCAGGACGGGCAATTGACCCTGAAGCAGGACAATACGACCAACGTTGGCATCCCCAGCAATACAATCAAAAATGAATGGAATTTGCGCCTGGGACCAGTTCCGATAGAATTGGGTATTGTCACCGGGGCTTCAGAAAGTGACCTGGACCTGAGCGGTCTCTCCATCTCGAAACTATCCATTACTGACGGCGCAAGTTCAGCCAAGGTTCGGTTCGACACCGCAAACCCGCTCATCATGGACTCATTGACTTACAAGACGGGTGCCTCCCAGGTTGAGCTCACCGGGTTGTCCAATTCCAATGCCCAGGTGATCAATTTCGAAGCCGGAGTGGGCAGCTATACTTTGGATTTCACAGGCTTCTACGGACATGACATGACCGTGAATATCAAAGCCGGCGTGAGCCAGGTCAAACTGATCTTCCCGGTGGAATCTTATGTGAAGGTGATCAATAACGGTGCATTGAGCGATATCAATGTTAACGGCACCTGGATGGTGAATAACAACACCTACACATATGGAGAGCATCACCCCCTGATCACCGTGAACGTGGACATGGGTTTGGGCAGCCTGGATATTTCAGTAAAATAAGGACTCCATTTCTCACAAGCCCCGGTGTAACTGCCGGGGCTTTTTCATCCCCCCCCAGCCTGGTTTATAATACCAATATGACAGATAACAGCGCTGTAATTCACCACGAACCCTTACAACTCATAGAAGTAAAAGGTTCTCACGTTTCCATGGGCCGGCAGTTGGGTGAGGGCATGCGCGCTCCGATCCAGCATAGCATCGAAAATGCCCGCATCCTGATCGATGGGTTATTCGACACGCTTCAGCTCAACTGGGAAGGCGCAAAGAACCAGGCGCGTAAATACATGCCCTTTGCACAGGAACGCTACCCCCAGTACGTGGATGAACTGGCTGGCATGGCTGAGGGGGCAAATGTCAATCTCACTGAATTGATGGTGGTAAACGCCCTCGAAGCGGTCACCATGGACGCGCTGCACCTGACCAAGTGCACCAGCCTGGCGGTCAACGGGGATTCAACATCAACACGCCAGGTGCTGGTGGCGCACAACGAGGATTGGCTGCCAGAAGACGAACCGGATGTGTACATTATCCGAATGAAACCGGAGGATGAACCCGCCATCCTGGCTATGAGCTATGGCGGGCTGCTGCCCAACGTGGGTTTGAACGAAGCCGGCATAGCCCAATGTTGTGACACGGTTTACCCATCTGACACGCGCATTGGCATTCCCCGCGTGGTTGTCTCCCGCGCTGTCCTGGCTGCCAGGACCATCGGGCAGGCCATCCGTAGCACGCTGGTGCCGCTGCGCGCCGCTGGCTACAATCACCTTCTGGCGCATGAGAGCGGCGAACTCTACAACGTTGAGGTTTCAGCGCACGCGTTTGACGTGCTCTACGGATTGGAAGGCTGCCTGGTGCACACTAACCACTACCTTTCGCCAAAGATGATCCCCATCGAAGATAACAGTGACGAACTGGTGCATACGCGCGTCAGGTATTTCCGTGCGCTGCACTTGCTCAAACAACGGCGGTCCCATTCGGTGGAAACGATTCAGGAAATCCTGTGCGACCATGTGAACTTCCCAGACTCGATCTGCAACCATTCCATTTTTGACCTTGATCCGCGTGACCGAGAGAAAACCGTTGTCAGTCTGGTAATGAACCTGACCGAACGCAGCATGCAGGTGGCCTGGGGCAACCCGTGCAAGAACAAATATCATACGTATCAATTGTAAGATTGTTCGGAAAATAACTGGTGTGGCTAACCTACCGGTATAACCCCATTTCCTCAATCGCCCGATAAACCGCATCCCTGAGGTAATAACGATAGCCCAGGTTTTCGGCCACCCTCTCCCGGATCTCCCGTGAGGAAATTTCCAGGATGGGTGCTTCGATGATGCACACCTTCTGCTTGATGCCTGGAAGCACCGCTTCCAGTGATTCCAGGTCAACCTGGTCAGCATGCCTGCGCATGACGCCGATGCCATCACAAACCTGGATGAACTCCAGCGGCCGGTTCCAGGTTGGCAGGTCATGCAGCGAATCTCCGCCCATCAGGTAATATACTTCCGCCCCGGGAAATTCCTGCTTGATCATAGTAACAGTATCTATAGCGTAATGCGGGCCGGGACGGTCAATATCAACGCGTGAAAGCTTGAAAGCAGGGTTGCCTGCAATGGCTTTTTTGACCAGTTTCACCCGCCCCTCAATCGGACTGATTCCTGTGTAACGTTTGTGCGGCGGATTATCTGTCACCACCCACAGCAGCATATCAAGTGCAAGCTGCGTGCGGCATTCTTCAGCCAGGATGAGATGACCAACATGCGGAGGGTCAAACGTGCCACCGAAAATACCTATACGCATCTTATCCCCGTCAGTCCTGCCACTCCAGTTCGTACTCGCCTATATACACCGTGTCGCCCTCACCGATGCCGTCCTTGCGCAGCGCTTCATCCACTCCCAATGTGACCATCAAACGCTGGAAGCGTCGTACCGAGCCGTCATGTTCCCAATAGGTCATGTCCGCCGCCCGTTCAATGGACTTCCCGGTCACCCGCCAGCCGTCTTCCACGCGCGTGATCGTGAAATCGCGTGGATCTTCTTCAGGTTTGTAAACCGGCAGCGTGTGTACGATCTCCGGTTCAGGCGCGAGTTCAAGCAGCTCATGGGCTTTCCATAACACCTTGTCGAGGTTCTCATGTGTCACTGCTGACATCGACATGGCTTCGTATCCGCGCTTTTTAAGAGCCTTTTTGAGATCAGGCCAGAGGGCTTGCACGTCGGGAAGGTCCATTTTGTTGACCACCACCACTTGCGGTTTCCTGGCCAGTTCCTCATCGAACAATGCCAGTTCGCTGTTGATCTGGCTGAAATCCGCCAGTGGGTCAGCTGATAGCCCATCCAGCACATGGATCAGCACTCGCGTGCGTTGGATATGCTTGAGGAAGGCATCGCCCAACCCGACCCCCATATGCGCCCCTTCGATCAATCCAGGGATGTCCGCCAGCACCAGGCTCGTCTCTTCATTCAGGTTGGCAACCCCCAGGTTGGGTTCAATGGTTGTGAACGGATAATTGGCGATTTTCGGTTTGGCATTGGTCACTGCCGCCAGGAAACTCGATTTCCCCGCGTTCGGCACGCCCACGATGCCCACATCTGCCAGCAGCTTCAGTTCCAGGCGTAACTCGCGTTCTTCCGGCGGCTCCCCTTTTTCGGCTGTGCGCGGAGCCTGGTTGCGCGAATTGGCGAAATGCTGGTTGCCCAACCCGCCTCGTCCGCCCTTGCACACCACCAGCCGCTGTCCCTTTTCCACCAGGTCCCCCAGCAATTCGCCCGTGACGGCATCATACAGGATGGTACCGGGGGGAACCAGGATGACCAGGTCCCTGGCGCTCTTGCCAGTCATGTTGCTTGGGCCGCCCTTCTCGCCATCATCTGCGATGAACTTGTGCTGGTATCTGAAGCTTTGCAGCGTGTTCAACGTTTCCTGGACCTGGAAAACGATATCGCCACCACGTCCTCCATCTCCCCCATCCGGACCGCCGCGCGGAACGTATTTCTCGCGGTGAAAATGCACCATCCCCGCGCCTCCGCGGCCTGAGCGTACGTAAATTTTGGCTTCGTCTATGAACATCGCTGCTTCTTTCAAAATGGACCAGGAACCGGTTTCGATCCCTGGTCCATTCAACTGATTCTTACTTGCGCGCGAACTTCTGTTTCAGAAGATCTTCCAGGGTGGGCACCCCGATCTCCTGCAATTCGTAGCGTACGCGCTGCATGGGTTTGTTAACCTTGATGATACGGTTCAGGTCGATGGGTGTGGCTGAAATAACCAGGTCCACATCCGCCTTGTTGATGGTTTTTTCCAGGTCTTTGACCATGTCATCGCCGTACCCCATGGCAGGCAGGATTGCGCCTGTGTTGGGATACTTGACATAGGTCGCGTGGATGCTGCCCACTGCGAATGGACGCGGATCAACGATCTCGCCGGCGCCGAAGCGTTTGGCAGCCACCCAACCGGCACCATAAGCCATCTCACCATGGGTGAGCGTGGGGCCGTCTTCGATGACCAGCACGCGCTTGCCGCGGATGGCCTCGGGGTCATCCACGAACAAGGGTGAAGCCCCTTCGATAACCACTGCTTTGGGGTTCAACTCGTGCAGGGTATTACGCATGTCGATCACCTTGGCAGGGTCAGCGGTGTCCACTTTGTTAATGACGAACACGTCCGCCATGCGCACGTTGGTCTCTCCCGGGTGATATGCCTTTTCGTGCCCGGCGCGGTGCGGATCGGCCACCACAATGTTGAGATCTGATACGTAGAACGGGAAGTCGTTGTTGCCGCCGTCCCACAGGACAATGTCCACTTCCTGCTCAGCCTGTCGCAAGATGGCTTCGTAGTCAACACCGGCATACACGATCACACCGTTATCGATATGAGGTTCGTATTCCTCGCGCTCTTCGATGGTGCATTCATGCTTGTCGAGGTCTGCATAAGTGGCGAATCGTTGAACTTTCTGCTTCACCAGGTCGCCATAAGGCATGGGGTGCCGGATGGCAGCTACTTTGTAGCCCATGGCACGCAGGATCAGCGAAACGCGCCGCGTGGTCTGGCTCTTGCCCGAACCGGTGCGCACTGCGCATACGGAGATCACTGGCTTGGTGGATTTGATCTGCGTGGTACCGGTGCCCATCAAACGGAAGTCAGCACCGGCTGCCAATACAATGGAAGCCTTGTGCATGACAACTTCGTGCGGAACATCGCTATAGGCGAATACTACCTGGTCAACTTTCAAATCCTTGATCAGGGAGACCAGTTCACTTTCCGGGAAAATGGGAATCCCTTCCGGATATAATGAGCCGGCCAGGGCTGCGGGGTATTTCCTGCCTTCGATATTGGGGATCTGGGTGGCAGTGAAAGCCACCACGGTGTAATCCTTGTTATCGCGGTAAAAAACGTTGAAATTGTGAAAATCCCGTCCTGCCGCTCCCATGATCAAAGTTCTAATTGGGGTCATAAAGTTGCTCTCCTTTTGGAAATATGGATTTTTCACATCGCTTGTGGGGCTGTGATGCCCATTACTGCCAAACTATTGGCGATGGCCTGGCGTGCAGCCGCCACCAGCCTGATCCTGGCCGAGCGTACCGGCTCTTCCACTGAAAGCACCGGGCATTGGGTGTAAAAATCGTTGAGAGCCCGGGCCAGTTCATAAGCATAATTGGTGAGCACCAGGGGTTTCAAATCCCGCGCCGCCTTTTGAATTTCTTCAGGCAGCCGGCTGATGAGGTCCACCAGTGTGATCTCCTGTTGGGTCAGTTCGCCCTCGAATGCCACCCCTTCCGGGATTACCTGGTTCACCTTCCTGAGGATGCTGTTGGCGCGTACATACGAATACTGGATGTATGGTGCAGCCTGCCCGTTGAAGTCCAAGGCCGTCTGCCAGTCGAAGACCACCACCTTATTGCTCTCCCGCGAGATCATCGGGTAACGGATAGCACCGATACCAACAGCTTTGGCGATTTCCAGCTTGTCCTGGTCCGGCAAGTCAGGATTTTTCTCCCGCACAACCTCAAGCGCGCGGACAGTCGCTTCACGGATGAGGTCTTCCAGCAGCACAACCGTGCCTTCGCGGGAGGCCATCACCACGTTACCCGGCAGGTTCACGATCTCGTACGGCACATGCTGGCAGTTGGTCGCCCAATCATAACCGGCAATTTCCAGCGTTTTAAACACCTGCTGGAAGTGCAGTGATTGACGCACATCC